>Ga0070712_100000295_pt1 | contig 28019 bp, 23 predicted proteins | sample LARL81metaG_FD_71396 | JGI IMG/M metagenome (GOLD analysis project Ga0070712, IMG submission 71396) | Corn, switchgrass and miscanthus rhizosphere microbial communities from Kellogg Biological Station, Michigan, USA - LAR L8-1 metaG | ecosystem: Host-associated > Plants > Roots > Rhizosphere ...
ACGGCAGAGTCTTCCGAGGCAAAGGCTACGGCGCCAAAGGCGAATGCTACGGCGAAGTCGTTTTTAATACTTCCATCACCGGATACCAGGAAATTTTCACCGACCCTTCCTACTCCGGACAGATCGTCATTCTGACGAATCCAGAAATCGGAAATTACGGCACCAACCAGGAAGACAACGAGGCCACGCGTCCGTGGATCGAGGGCCTGATCGTGCGCGAATTTTCGCGCGTCAGCTCAAACTGGCGCTCGCAGCAGGTGGCCGAAGAATATCTGGAGCAGTTCAAGGTGCCGGTGCTGTCCGATATCGACACGCGCGCACTGGTGCGGCATCTGCGGGATCACGGCGTGATGCGCGGTGTTATCTCCACCATCGAGACTGACACCGAGAAGCTGGTCGCGAAGGCGAATTCGATTCCGAAGATGGATGGGACCGACCTCGCGAAAGAGGTCAGCACCAAACGACCGTATGTTTGGGAAGTCGGCGAGCGCTCGCACGAACCGGTCGCTGTCGTCGGAGTGAAGGACGAGCCGCCGCGCTTCCATGTGGTCGCGTACGACTTCGGCATTAAGCAAAACATCCTGCGCAAGCTGCGCGGCGAGGGATGCAAGGTGACGGTCGTTCCGGCGCAGACTCTCGCAGAGGATGTGCTCGCTCTGAAACCGGACGGAGTTTTTCTGTCAAATGGACCGGGAGATCCTGAGCCGTGTACGTATGCAGTGGATTCGATCCGTCGGTTGATGGGGCGGCAGCCCATCTTCGGAATCTGCCTTGGGCATCAGTTGACGGGGATCGCTCTGGGCGGCAAGACCTACAAGTTAAAGTTCGGACACCACGGCGGGAATCATCCGGTGAAGAATTTGAAGACCAACAAGATCGAAATCACGGCCCATAACCATAACTTTGCCGTGAAGCCCGAGTCCCTGGCCGAGAGCGAAGTCGAGTTCACGCACATGAACCTGAACGATGAAACGCTCGAAGGCCTCCGCCATAGGAATATGCCGCTGTTCAGCGTGCAGTACCATCCGGAAGCGGCGCCGGGACCGCACGACTCGCATTATCTGTTCAAAGAGTTCACGAAGATGATGGAGGAGTGGAAGGGGTGAGAGATTTTCGCAAAGCGTTCATAACTCTGTCATCCCGAGCGTAGTCGAGGGACCCTGCGTTTTGCGTGGAGCGCACCGGCGACTGACGGGAACACAAGGTCCCTCCACGCGCCAGTTGATTGGCTTCGCCAACCAACTGGCTTGGTCGGGATGACAGAGGTGAGAACACGAATCACATAAATGCCAAAACGCACTGACATCTCGAAAATCCTCGTACTAGGCTCCGGGCCCATCGTCATCGGGCAATCGGCCGAGTTTGATTACTCCGGCACGCAGGCTTGCAAGGCGCTCAAGTCTGAGGGCTTTGAAGTGGTGCTGGCGAACTCGAACCCGGCGACCATCATGACCGACCCGGAGTCTGCCGACCGCACTTACATCGAACCGCTCACGCTGGAGTATTTGGAAGAGATAATTCGCATTGAGCGCGAGATGTCACCCGGTGCCGGGTTCGCCGTGCTGCCCACCGTTGGCGGACAGACCGCGCTGAACCTTGCCATTGAACTTTCCGATGGTGGAGTGCTCGAGAAATACAACGTCCATCTGATCGGTGCCAACGTCGCGGCGATCAAGAAGGCCGAAGACCGCCTCTTCTTCAAAGATGCGATGCAGCGCATCGGCCTCGATGTCCCCAAGTCAGCGCTGGTCAACAACGCAAAAGACGGTATTGAGTTTGCGGGCAAGATTGGATTCCCGGTAATCGTACGTCCATCATTTACCCTCGGCGGCACGGGCGGCGGAATTGCCTACAACCGCGAGGAACTCGGCGAAGTTCTGGCGCGCGGCCTCGACCTCTCTCCGGTTCACGAAGCACTGATCGAAGAGTCCGTCCTCGGCTGGAAGGAATATGAACTCGAGGTGATGCGTGACACCGCCGACAACGTCATCATCATCTGCTCGATCGAGAACTTTGATCCGATGGGCGTACACACCGGCGACTCGATCACGGTCGCTCCCGCCCAGACGCTCAGCGACCGCGAGTACCAGGCCATGCGTGACGCTTCAATCGCGGTGATCCGCGAGATCGGCGTCGATACCGGCGGATCGAATATTCAGTACGGTGTAAACCCCGAAACTGGTCGCATGGTCGTCATCGAGATGAACCCGCGTGTCTCGCGCTCGTCCGCGCTGGCTTCCAAAGCGACGGGTTTCCCGATCGCCAAGATCGCGGCCAAGCTTGCCGTCGGCTACACACTCGACGAGATCAAGAACGACATCACGCGCAAAACTCCCGCGTGCTTCGAGCCGACGCTCGACTATGTCGTCGTGAAGATTCCGAAGTGGCAGTTCGAGAAATTCCCCGGTGCCGACGACACGCTGGGCCCGCAGATGAAGTCGGTCGGCGAAGTCATGGCCATCGGACGCACGTTTAAAGAAGCGCTGATGAAGGGCATTCGCTCGCTCGACACCGGGAAGAAAGTCGGCTCTGACAAGATCGAGCCCAAGATTCTTACTCAGCGCCTGGTCACGCCGCACCCCGAGCGCCTGAACTACATTCGCTACGCACTCCGCCAGGGACACACGGTCAAGCAGATCGCGAAGATGACCTCGATGGACCCGTGGTTCCTCTACCAACTCAAAGAGATCAACGATCAGCAACTTGAGTTGGAGAAGCACCCGATGGAATCGATTCCGGCAGAAGTTCTGCGCGATTCCAAGCGAATGGGATTCTCAGACGGTCGGCTAGCACAGGTCTGGCGTCTCGATCGCCAAGACAAGGTTCGCCATTTGCGCAAGAAGCACGGCATCATGCCGGTCTACAAGCGAGTCGATACCTGCGCGGCAGAGTTTGAGAGCTACACGCCGTATCTTTATTCGACCTACGAAGACGAAGACGAAGCGGCGCCGACCGACAAGAAGAAAGTCATCATTCTAGGCAGCGGCCCGAACCGGATTGGGCAGGGAATTGAGTTCGATTACTGCTGCTGCCACGCGTCCTTCGCGCTGCGCGACGACGGATACGAGACGATCATGATCAACTGCAATCCCGAGACCGTCTCGACCGACTACGACACCAGCGACCGCCTCTACTTTGAACCGCTGACGTTCGAAGACGTGTGGGCAATCTATCAGCACGAAACATCCAAGGGCGCTGATGTGGGAGTGATCGTCCAGTTCGGCGGACAGACTCCACTTAATCTCGCACTGCCGCTGAAAGAATCGGGAGTGAAGATTATCGGGACGTCACCCGAATCCATCGACCTCGCCGAAGATCGGAAGCAGTTCAATAAGCTTCTCGAGGATCTGCAAATTCCGCAAGCGCCCGGCGTGATGGCTACATCGATTGAAGAAGCTGTCGAGGGCGCGAACCGAATCGGTTATCCCGTGCTCGTGCGACCTTCGTACGTGCTCGGCGGACGCGCCATGGTGATCGCCTACGACGAGCAATCGATCGTCCGCTACATGAAAGACGCGGTCGAGTACTCGCACGACCGTCCAGTTCTGATCGACCACTTCCTCGAAGACGCCATTGAAGTCGACGTCGACGCGTTATCCGATGGCGAAGACGTAGTCATCGGCGGAATTATGCAGCACATCGAGGAAGCCGGAATTCATTCCGGCGACTCCTCTTGTGTGCTGCCTTCGGTCGACATCCCGCATCACCTGCTCGATCGGATGCGCGAGTATACGTTCAAGCTAGCGAAGGCCCTCAAGGTCGTAGGGCTGATGAACATCCAATTTGCCATCCCGCGTCGCGACTCCAGTGGGTCGGCAAATGGCGGTGAAGGCGGCAAGGTCTACGTGCTTGAAGTCAACCCGCGTGCTTCGCGCACAGTCCCCTACGTATCAAAGGCAACGGGCGTGCCGATGGCCAAGATCGCGGCTCGACTCATGACCGGGCGCAAACTGCGCGAGTTCCTACCTGAATTCATCGAACGCGGCGCCGATCTTGATACGGGAAGTTCTTACTATGTGAAGTCCCCGGTCTTCCCCTGGAACAAATTTCCCGGAGTCGACACCGTTCTGGGCCCGGAGATGAAATCCACCGGCGAAGTGATGGGTGTCGCCGACAACTTTGGCGAAGCCTTCGCCAAAGCGCAGCTTGCCGCGGGTCAGAAGCTGCCAACCAAGGGCGCGATCTTCATCAGTGTGACCGATCACGACAAGCGCTACGTCGCTCCGGTCGCGCGCAAGTTTGTCGACATGGGATTCAAGCTGGTCGCTACCGCTGGCACGGCTGATGTGATCGAGTCCGCTGGAATGAATGTCGAGCGTGTTTACAAAGTGAAAGAAGGCCGGCCTAACGTTGTCGACTTTATCAAAGGTCAGCGGATTCAACTCGTGGTGAACACGCCCACTGGCCAGGAACCGTGGTTCGACGAGAAGGCGATCCGGCGCGCTGCGGTGATGGCACGCATTCCTACGATCACCACACTGGCCGCGGCTCGAGCAGCAGCAGAAGGTATCGCCGCTTTACAGCGCGGAGAAGTCACCGTGCACGCGTTGCAGCAGTTGCATGCCGATCGTAATGTCAATTCGCGTTGAAGTAACACATTCAGCTTTCCGGCAGACCAGGAGCACGTTGTGAGCACGCTGCCAACGTTTCCGGCAGCTCCTCCCGCCAAGCCTCGAAAGAATCTTTGGCAAACAATCGCTATAGTTGCCCTGTTCCTGGGACCCGTTGGGGGTGTGCTTGTCTGGAAGGTCGGAAAGTCAACTTATCAGGATTACCAAATCGCATCAGCAGCCGCGGACCATTTCCATCAACAACTGAATACGGGCGACTACGACCATATCTACGAGAGCGCAACGGATGAATTTCGCCGCTGGGGTAAGCGCGAAGATCCGAACCGCTTTTTCGACAATATCCGCCAAAAGATGGGCAACGCCGGAACACCGAGTTCCCTTGGGTTTCACGTCAACTGGCGAAACGGAGTCCTTTGGGTGGATCAGACGTTTAACACAAAATTCGAAAAAGGACAGGCGCAGGAGTACTTCGTGTGGAAGATCCAACAGAATCAGCCTCATCTTTACGAGTATCGCATCGACTCACCCAACCTTCACGAGGACCCGAAGAACCAGCGGTTGCGCGGACAATAAATCCCTTTCGCGGCCATTTTTCAGATTCGAATTCCATTGTGTTTAAGCGCGTGCTAGCATTCCCGGACTAAAGGGCCATCCGTACCAATTCGCCTGAGGAGGCGCACGATGGCGCACGCTACCGTTTCAACCCCCATTGCCGTGGGGACAGGGAACCGCAGGGCGAGACAGGCCGCCACGATTCTGGCTTGGACCGGCATCGTCATACTCGCTATCGGATTCGTATTCAAGTACGTACTGTTCTACTACCGTCATTACGACGCGGCCTCCTTCGATCCCTACTGGCCGCGACGCGGGTGGCTCTTCCTGCATATCAACGGCGGCACACTTGCTCTGCTGATGGGGCTCTGTCAATTCTGGACGGGGCTTCGCCGGAAGAGCATGATCCTCCACCGGTGGACTGGCCGGGTATTCCTTTTGGGTGTCGCGATGGGGGTGACGGGCGCGGTGGGATTGTCAGCGACGACAACTTACGGCTGGGGGTTTGCCGTCGGTATCATGGGCCTAGCCTTGGCGTGGTTGATCACAACAGGGATGGCTTACATTTCCATCCGTCGGCGACTCGTCGATTTGCACAAGGAATGGATGATACGGGCCTATGTTGTGACCTTTGCCTTCGTGACTTTCCGCATTCTCAGCGATTATGGACCTACCTCACGGCTCCAGCCGGAACATGACCGAAGCATCGTCATCAGTTGGGTGTGCTGGGTCGTGCCGATGGGAATTACGGAGATGATTTTCCAGGTGAAGCGCATGAACACCGTGATTAGAGCCCGACAGGCGCGATAGGGAACTGGTAAGCTGGTAGCACGACCATGCTCTTACAAGGCATTTTTCCGCCGATCACTACACCGTTCTATCCCGACGGCAACGTCTATTACAAAAAGCTTGAAGCGAATGTCGAACGTTACTCGCGGACGCCTGTGGCCGGGATCGTGGTGCTCGGTTCTACTGGCGAGGCACTGATGCTCTCCGATCAGGAGAAGTGCGAGGTTTTCAAGGTTGCTCGCGAGGCGGCGGCGCCAAACAAGGTTCTGATCGCCGGCACTGGGATCGAGTCGGCCATCGAGACTCTGCGCCTGACCGAGTACGCCGCAAAACTGGGCTACGACGTCGCCATGGTGCGCACGCCGCATTACTACAAGAAGCAGATGCTCCCGGCGAACATGCTTGCGTTTTACCGCACAGTCGCCGACAACTCTCCCATCCCGGTCATTGTTTACAGCTTTCCGCAGGCAACCGGGTATGACATCCCGGTCGAGATCATGTTGGAGCTTGCCGAACATCCGAATCTCATCGGGATCAAGGAGTCCAGCGGCGACGTCGAGAAAGTCCGCAAGATGGTCGGCGGGACCCGCCATATAAAACGTAGTGCGACGGTGACTGAGACGTTCGACGCGGTTACGCCGCGCATGTTGGCGGTACCGGCCAACGATTCGGCAAACGGTGGCGAACTCGTCCCTGTCGGTGTTCTGTCCGGAACATCCGAGGCTAAGCCATCTTCATCAGCGGTAACGGTAGTCGGAAAAATGAAGACCCGCCAGAAAGAGGTTGGCTTCCAGGTGCTGGTCGGCGCTGCGCACAAGCTGCAACCGTCACTGGATGCGGGTGCTGTAGGCGCTATCCTTGCCTTTGCCTGTCCGGCTCCCACTGCGTGTTACGAGATTTACGCCGCCTGGAAGGAAGGCGATGCCGAACTCGCCCGGGTGAAGCAGGAGCGCATCTCCAAAGCTGCCCAGCGCGTCGGAGATCTTGGCGTCCCGGGATTCAAGTACGGTATGGATTTCAACGGATACTACGGCGGCCCGTCGCGGTTGCCGTTCCTGCCACTGACCGCAGACTTGAAGGCTGAAGTCGAACAACTGCTCACGGACGTAAGAAATTAGATACCGATTGCACAAGGTTAGTGAATGCCTCAATGATGAAACGTCGACAATTGGCAATTGCTCTCTGCTTAGCTTTCCTGGTTCCTTTCACGTTCGCGAAAGAGAAGAAAGATGCCGCGCAACCGATCATCTTGTTGTGGCCCGACGAGAACAACCCCACGCTGCGGGTTACGTTCGGCAGATTTACTCAGCTTGCGGCGTACAACGGCCAGCTAAGCCTTGAATCTCCTGTCCTCATCGAGAACATGTCGGGCAAGCGGATTCCCGAGGCCTCGTTGACTGTTTACATGATGGACAAGGATGGCGTCCGCGTGGGTGACGGCATGCTCAGCACGAATGACCTCGAGCCCGGACAACAAGTCCGAGTGGCGTTCCAGGTGTTTTCGGTAGGGATTCCCGTGAGGCTGAAGCTGGTCGCACGAAACAATTCATCGGGTGTCCCCACCTCTCTCAAGACCGTGCCCCTGAAGGTCATCTCCGTTCCTCCCGCCGCCAACCTGAAGGTGGATGGAAGAGATGTCGGCATCACGCCCATCACCGTGCCGATGGGGGTCGGCAATCACACCCTTTCATTCAGCAAAGAGGGATATGCGACCGGGAGCACGCCAGTAGACATCAAGGCCGACGAGGCACCCGGCGGCAGCATAACGTTTGAGCTCGGTGGATTGGCTGAGGACAATGTCGAACTGCGCGACGGCACTGTGCTTAAGGGGGACGTTCTTTCGCTCAGCACGACCCAGGTCCAGCTGCGAGTCAACGGCAAGGATCAAACGTATGAGCGGAACCAGGTCCGGAAGATTATCCTCGTTCAGCGTGAGAGCGTTCCGCAGGCGAGCCCCGCGCCCAACGCGACCACATTGGCGCCGAAATGAGGAGTGAGTCACTGTGCGTCGGAAAAACAGGTCCAGTACGACAGGAAAGACTACACCCCCGCTGTCGCCAGTTGTTTCCGAAGAAATGAAAGCGTGGTCGTGGGCTCTGGCGAGTGAAGTTGCAGACTGGCCGGGCGCCAGTGCGCGCTCGTTCTTCGGTTTCACCGCTCTTTACCGCGGCGGCAACATATTTGGAGCCGTCCCGCGTACGCGAAGCTTTGGGAAGGGAAATCTGCTGGGTTTCCGGATCGACACCCTGCCTGCTCGGCTAAGGTCGAAGATAGAAAAAGATCCTCGCCGTTGGTTTCATCGATAACAAGAGCAGACGCTGGTTCACCTTCGAACTTACCCGTGACCCCGCCCTTCACGAAGCGCTCGATTGGCTCGGGGGAGCTTACCAGGCCGCCGGCAAGCGGCGGAAATCAAAGAAGTAAACCGTAGGTTGTGATTCGAATCACACCGGCGTATACTGTCTTCGAACGAACGTTCGAATTATTGGGTCGAGGACCATGGGGAGTTCTTCTACAGCCAAGCGAATTTCCGCCCGCCGTCATCGCGCTGCTCCTCCGCCGTCGGAAACGCGCTATGACCGGCGCTTGTCCGAAATTGTCGCTCATGCAACGGAAGTATTTTGCAAGAAGGGGTATGAGGGCGCCTCGATGCGCGACCTCTCGCGCGAGAGCGGCATGTCGCTCGCAGGTCTCTACTACTATTTCCAATCCAAAGAGCGGCTGCTCTACCTGATCCAGAAGCACACTTTTGCAACGATCGTGCAAAGGCTCAAGTCCCGATTGGAAGGAGTTTCTGACCCCGAACAGCGGGTCCGTGTTTTCATCCAGAATCACCTGGACTACTTTCTGGCCAACCAGGCAGCCATGAAGGTTCTCTCACACGAAGATGAAGTTCTGAAGAATGGCTTCGGTGCCGAAGTCGCTGCGATAAAACGCGAGTACTACCGGATCTGCGTGGGTCTGCTCGACGAACTGAAGCGCGAGCGCGGACTGCAATTCTCAACACGCCTGGCTGTGCTCAGTTTATTCGGCATGATGAATTGGATTTACACTTGGCACAATCCACGCGTGGACGCGAATGCCGAGTCGATCGCAAGCGAAATGGGAGATATCTTCTTGCGCGGCGTTATGTCAAACAAGAGTCGGAGAGAGAAGTGAGTTGGGCAGTAGAGTCGACCGTGCGAGATCGATTTTGAAGGTCAAGGAGTGACGACGATGGCGACAACAGTGCAACCAGCAGCCGGCGAAACCACCAAGCAACTCGTTAACTATCGCACCGATGGCGGAGTGGCCGTCATCGAGATGTGCGATCCACCAGCCAACACCTACACCTATGAGATGAATCGCCAGTTGGATGACGCGATCCTGAAAGCCCGCATGGACAACGACGTGTATGTGATCGTCCTGACTGGGGCAGGAGACAAATTCTTCTCCGCGGGCGCGAACATCAAAATGCTTTCCAGTGTCGATCCAACCTTCAAGTATTACTTCTGCCTGCATGCGAATGAGATGCTCCTGCGCCTGGAGCACACGCCGAAACTGGTTATCGCCGCCATCAACGGACACTGCGTTGGCGGAGGCCTTGAGATCGCCATGGCCGCCGATATCCGGATCGCGCGCAAGGATGCAGGAAAGATCGGCCTGCCCGAAGTGAATCTTGGAGTTTTGCCTGGAACCGGCGGGACGCAAAGGCTTTCTCGGCTGGTGGGAAAAAGCAAAGCGATCGAACTGATGGTTACCGGAAATACATTCTCGTTCGAAGAAGCGCAAGAACTCGGCATCGTCAACGACGTTTATGAACGTGAAGGCTTCACGGAAAACATCATGGAATACGCCAAACAGTTCTGCCCGCCGAACAAAGCTGCGAAAGCCGTAGGCCGCATCAAGCGTGCGGTGCAGACTGGCTGGGAGATTCCGATGGAGTCCGCCTTAGCCGTCGAGCGCGAGAATCAGCAGTTGCTGTTCCAGAGCGAAGACGCAAAGGAAGGCCTAGCTGCCTACGTAGAGAAACGTCCAGCAATCTTCAAAGCGAAATAGTTTATGTAGGGACCGGCGCCTCGCCCGTCCCGCCGGCAAAGCCGGCGTGAGGAATAAGGAATGCTGGCAGCAACGAAAGTGGACATCAAACCCGGCAGATTGTTGATCGATGGCCAATGGGTCGAAGGCTCGAAAACCTTCGACACCATCAACCCAGCCACGGAAGAAGTTCTAACTAAGGTGGTAGAAGCCTCGGCCGCCGACGTCGACCGTGCAGTCGCCGCAGCCCGCCGCACCTACGAAGACCGGAATGGTCCTTGGCGCAAGCTCTCAGCCAGTGAGCGTGGACGCCTGCTATGGAAACTCTCCGACCTCATCGAAAAGAACATCGATGAAATGGCGGAGCTCGAGACTCTCGACAACGGTAAGCCAATCTTCGAATCGCGCTACGTCGACATGCCGATGGTCATTGATGTCCTGCGTTACTACGCAGGGCTCGCGACCAAGATCCACGGCGAAACCGTGAACACAATTGAGACCGCGTTTACGTACACACTGCGCGAACCGGTCGGTGTGGTGGGCTTGATCGTTCCGTGGAACTTTCCTCTGCTGCTGGCGTCGTGGAAACTGGGTCCAGCTCTGGCGTGCGGCAATACTGTCGTGCTAAAGCCAGCCGAGCAGACTCCACTGACCACATTGAAGCTCGGAGAACTCACTCTTGAAGCTGGATTCCCGCCTGGAGTGATCAACATCCTGACAGGCGGACCCGAGACAGGGAAGGCGATCGTCGCTCATCCCGGCATCGATAAGATCGCATTCACTGGTTCAACCGCTGTCGGCAAGGAAATCATGCGCGGTGCCGCCGATACTCTGAAGCGCGTCACACTGGAACTCGGAGGCAAATCGCCCAACATTGTTTTCTCAGACGCGGACGTCGACGGTGCCATAAAAGGCGCGATCAACGGCATCTTCTATGGAAAAGGCGAGGTCTGCAATGCTGGCTCACGTCTTTTCCTGGAAAGCAAACTAAGAGACGAATTCACCGAGAAACTTGTCGCACGAGCATCGAAGATGCGGCCCGCTGATCCACTCGATCCGAAATCTCGTTTAGGGGCGATCGTTAGCAAGGAGCAGATGAAGACGGTCCTCAGCTTCATCGATGCTGGAAAAAAGGATGGCGCGAAGTTAGTAGCTGGCGGGAATCGTGTTTCGGTCAATGGTGATAAGGGGTACTTCATCGAGCCCACGATTTTTGGCGACGTGAAGAACGATATGAGGATCGCGCAAGAAGAGATTTTCGGTCCCGTACTGTCAGTTCTCACCTTCGACGACATTGACGAGGTAGTCGAACGTGCTAACAACAATCCTTACGGCCTGGCGGCAGCGGTCTGGACTCGCGACGTAAAGAAAGCGCACACGGTCTCGCGCCGGCTGAAAGCAGGAACAGTTTGGATCAACACCTACGGTTTGATGGACGCGGCGCTCCCGTTCGGGGGATACAAAAGTTCCGGTTTCGGCCGCGAGTTGGGCGCGCACGCGATGGAGCACTACACCGAACTAAAAACGGTGTGGTTGAACATGGGATGAAAAATGATCACCACCGAGCTACACAGAGGATTTCTCAGTGTTCCCTGTGTCCTCTGTTGTGAAGAGGTTTTTGAATTATGCCTGGCAAAGTAGCAAAAATCGGAACATTCAGCGACTGGATCGGCCTGTTCAACGACTGGCGCAAAGATATTGGCGTCAATACCGATGACATTGAAGCCTTCCAGTTCGATACCCTCTACGGATCGGTCGACACCGATGATATCGAGTTCGGCCACTATAAAGGCAAGCGTAAATGGGAGAACCTGCGCCAGATCCCCACGCAGCAAATGCGTGATGCGCTGATGAACATGATCGTCTACCAGGGAGATACCGAGTTCGCCAGCGTCGAACAGCAGCGCAACCTGCTTGAAAATGCGCCCACGGACTGGGACCGCCGCGCCATCACGCGCGTGATGATTGAAGAGATGCGGCACGGTTGGCAGATGTGCGCCCTGCTAGTTGACCACTTTGGCTATTCCGGCAAAGTGGAGGCTCAGAAGATGCTGGAACGCCGCGCGTTCGAAAACAAGCGCCTGCTCGGAGCCTTCAACGTCGACGTAGATAACTGGATGGATTTCTTCACCTATACGGATTTCGTCGACCGGGACGGCAAGTTCCAGCTCCAGATGCTGAAGTACTCGGCATTCGCTCCTCTCGGCCGTTCAATGTCGTACATGCTGCGAGAGGAAGCGTTCCACATGGGCACCGGCAACGACGGCCTGCGCCGTATTGTCGAAGCCGGAGTTATTCCCGGATGGCTGATCCAGAAATATCTGAATAAGTGGATCTCGAGTTCTTACGATCTGTTCGGTACCGATCACTCTTCGTCGGCGCACTGGGCCTATGTGTGGGGTATTAAGGGCCGCTACGACGAACCGAAGAACGACAAATCCGCTGATCTCGATGACCTCAACGATTACAACCGCCATCTCTATCGTGAAGAAGTCGCGGGATTGATCGAGCGGTTCAACGGATATTTGAAGCCAGGCGAGGCGAAGCTTTACGCGCCTGATATCAGGTTCAATCGTTTCATCGGTCGCTGGGCAAACCAGAAGTTCCACGCGCAGACCGGAGAGCTTCTCGACGATCGCGCTTACGAAGAGCACTTGAAGGAGTACATGCCCTCCGCGGAAGACAAGAAACTTCTGCTGGAGATTATCGAGACCGAGAAGAAGTGGATTGCCGAAAAAGCTGGCGCACGAGATCCGTTGGCTACGATCGGCGAAGTCAGGAAGTCAGCGATCAACATATGACTTTTTTCGAAACGGAACGGAAGAACAACGAAAAAAGAAGACCACAAAAGGTAGAGGGCATTGGCTTCAGCCGTGCCGGTACGAGTGCGCAATGAACGCGGCTTGAGCCGCTGAGGGTTGATCACAGTGAATCCGACTACAACCTCAAATTCTCGCCTAGCCGCCGCGGTGACCGCGCCCGTCGCCCGGATCACGCTCGAGCACGCTCCCCTGAACGTGATCGACATTGCGATGCTGGACGAGCTGATCGGTACCCTCGCAGAGATTGAATCGCATACGGCGGTTACCGTCATCGTGATCAGCGGGTCTGGGAAGGCGTTCTCAGCTGGTGTGGACGTAGCCGCGCACGCACCCAATGTAGTGGATGAGATGCTCGGCAGGTTTCATCTCATCATTCGAAATCTCGTATCCAGCAAGAAGGTCACGATCGCACAGGTCCACGGTCATTGTCTCGGCGGCGGCGCCGAATTGGCTATGGTCTGCGATCTGGCTTACACGACCGAGTCCGCGCAGTGGGGATTTCCAGAAATCAAACTTGCCTGCTATCCGCCGGTGGCCTGCACCGCACTCTCCGCTTTGGTTGGTCAGAAACGGGCTGCAGAATTGATCCTCACCGGCAGAACGATTACAGGTTGTGAAGCGGCGGAGATCGGCTTGGCCACTCGTGCCGTACCGGACGGAGAGCTATCGTCGATTGTCGAAGATTCTGTACAGCGATTACTGAAGTGTAGTTCGGCGGCTCTCGCCCTCGCCAAAAAGTCTTCATACGCCTGGGACTCGATGCATTTCGATAAAGGGCTGGCCCGCGCCGAGAAAATCTACTTTGAAGAACTCCTGAAGACTTTCGACGTACACGAAGGAGTCGCAGCATTCCTGGAAAAACGCGAGCCGAAGTGGAAAGGGAAATAGCTCCCAAAGACATGGATTACGAAATCATTGCCGAAGAAGTGAAGAGAAAGCTCGATGCGGGTGATGCCTTCACACTTCTTGATGTGCGCGAACCTTGGGAGTTTGAGGCGGCCAGGATCGGCGCCGCCAAGCTGATGCCTATGGGCGATGTTCCGTCGCGAGCGCATCAGGAACTCGATCCCGAGGATCACATCGTGGTTGTCTGTCATCACGGCGTGAGGTCGATGAACGTAACGGTATGGCTGCGGCAGCAAGGGTTTGACAAGGCTCAGTCCATGCGCGGCGGAATCGATGCTTGGTCGCGGCGCGTGGATCAGAAGGTGCCGGTGTACTAAGAACAGCTTCTAGCTGCTAGCTCCTGGCGGCTAGCTAATCAAAATGCATCTTGCTAGAAGCTAGCAGCTAGGAGCTAGAAGCTCTCGTGAAGAAAGAACTCATCGAACTCCGCGTCAACGGCCGAGCGCACGAAGTTGCGATCGAGCCGAGTGCGTTGCTGCTCGACGTCTTACGTCAGCAGTTGCAACTCACAGGCTCAAAGCGCGGCTGTGATGATTCCTCCTGCGGAGCCTGCACCGTGCTGGTCGACGGTGTGGCGATGATGTCGTGCACGCTGCTCGCCGCCAGCTGTGAAGGGCAGGAGATCACCACAATCGAGGGCGTAAGCGAGCACGGTAGCCTGGCGGCGATTCAAAAAGCCTATGGCGACTGGGGTGGCGCACAGTGCGGGTACTGCACGCCGGGATTCATTATGACTGTGAAGTCTCTACTCGCCGAGAATCCAGATCCATCACAGGAAGATATTCGCGCGGCGCTGAGCAGCAATCTGTGCCGCTGCACCGGATATAACCAGATGTACGAAGCAATCCGTTCAGCAATCGCCGCAGAACGATCCGCGATAACAACCAAGTAGCGCCATGCCAACGACTAACGACCAACGACCAGCGGCGGATTTTTCCATCATCGGCAAGCCCACCGCCATGATCGACGCGGCTGAAAAGACCACCGGCGCCGGTAAGTACACCGACGACCTGAGCGTACCCGGGATGCTGGTCGGCAAGATTCTGCATTCGCCATATCCGCACGCACGCATCAAGAGCATCGATACAAACCGAGCCGAGAAACTCGATGGCGTCGTTGCGGTAGCAATCGGTAAAGACGCCCCGAAGACCTACGGCATCCTTCCCGTTGGCCACGACGAGTATCCGCTCGCCCTCGATAAAGTCCGCTACGTCGGAGACAACGTCGCCTGTGTTATAGCGACATCGGAAGCCGTCGCGGAGAAAGCGCTCGAGTTGATCGAAGTGGAATACGAGGTCCTGCCCGCCTACTTCGATCCCGAAGAGTCGATGAAGGCAACGAGCGATCTCATTCATGACAACAAGCCGAATAATCTCGAGAAGGACTATCACCACGTATTCGGTGATCCGGAGAAAGCATTCGCCGAAGCCGACCAAGTCGCTGAATCGCGGTTCATAGCAAATGAAGTAACGCATGCGGCCATGGAGCCACACTCCACGCTGGCGTCTTTTGAAATCGATCCGCACACGGGCAAGCCCGGACGTCTTACGGTTTGGTCTTCAACCCAAGTTCCGTATTACCTGCAGCACAAGCTTTCGCTCGTCCTTGAAATGCCGATGCAGCAAATTCGCGTGATCAAGCCGCTGGTTGGTGGCGGGTTCGGCGGGAAGAGCGAAGTCATCCCGATTGAAATCATCGCGGCAATTGCAGCCCGCAAGGCACAGGCTCCGGTGAAGATCACATACACGCGCGAAGAAGTTTTCTGGGCGCATCGTGGGCGACCGCGAACCATCATCGACTTGAAGACCGGAGTCAAGAACGATGGCCGCATTGTTGCAGTGAAGGCCCGGGTAGTGCAGGACGGGGGGGCCTACTGTTCTTATGGAGTTGTCACGATCCTTTACTCCGGCGCTCTGCTGGGCGCACTTTACGACATTCCGAATATTCAATACGACGGCTATCGCGTCTTGACGAATAAGCCCGCCTGCGGAGCGATGCGTGGTCATGGAACGGTGAACGTTCGATTCGCCTTCGAATCGCAATTGGATGAACTCGCCGCGAAAATCGGTATAGATCCCGCCGAGATTCGCCGCTGCAACCTGCTGCAACCGCCGTGTATTACGGTGAATGGCCTTCGTGTTCAGAGCTACGGCTTACCGGAATGCATCGACAAGATCGTCGAGCGGTCATCCTGGAAGGAACGTAAAGGGAAACTGTCCAAAGGACGCGGTCTAGGCATCGCCTGCAGTCACTACGTCAGCGGCGCTGCCAACTCGATTATTCGCTCCGACATGCCGCACTCCACCGTCAATATCAAGATCGACCGCGATGGTGGAGTGGTTGTATATACGGGCGCCTCAGAAATCGGACAGGGTTCCGATACGATGACCGCCCAAATCGCCGCCGAAACCCTCGGCTGCTCGTTGTCTCGGGTGCGAGTTGTAGCCGCAGATACGGATCTGACTCCGATTGATATCGGATCGTATTCAAGCCGGGTTACGTTCATGGCCGGCAACGCGACGCTCCGCGCCGCGAATGAAGTGAAGAAGCTCATTGCAGCAGCGGCGGCGAAGAAGATGGGATGTGCACTTGAAGATCTAGTCTTCCGGGCCGATGTGGTCGGCAAGAAATCCGTAGCCGAGCACAAAACAGGTGGGGACAGCCGCCTTCGGCTGTCCAGCCCGCGTGAAGTCGGCGCGGGCGGTTCGCTGGCCACGACATCCGTTACCTCGGAAGCGAACATGCTGTCGGGACAAATTGCGCCCGGACCGGACGGCCGAGGGCGGCCGTCCCCACACGATTCACCTTCCGTCTCCGGTCGAGTAGAAGGCCAAATTCTTCGCGGATCTTTACAGCAGAAGCGCAAAGACGAAGGCCCCAAAGATGAGATGACCTTCGAAGAAGCAGTCGTTGCGGCCATCGATTTCCACGGTGCCCTCACGGGTACAGGTTCCTACGCTCCTCCTGCCGAGGCACGCGGTGGCAAACACAAAGGCGCCGGCGTGGGGCCGTCTCCAGCCTATTCATACTCAGCACAGGTTGCCGAGGTCAGCGTCGACGAAGAAACTGGTGAGGTCACGGTGCACAAAGTTTGGGCCGCCCACGATTGCGGACGCGCGCTCAACCCCGTTTCCGTAGAAGGACAGATCATCGGCTCGGTCTGGATGGGCATGGGACAGGCCCTCACGGAAGAGATGGTCTGGAAAGATGGCATGCTGATGAATCCCGGCCTGCTGGAATACCGCAGTCCATCATCTGTGGAATCGCCCGAAATTGAGCCCATCATCGTCGAAAGTATCGATCCCGAGGGTCCATTTGGCGCCAAGGAGTGCAGCGAGGGATCGCTGGCCGCAACGATTCCAGCCATCGCCAATGCGATCTATGATGCGGTTGGCGTCCGTTTGCATGAGTCGCCGTTCACTCCCGAACGAGTATTGGCGGCCATTCGAGCTAAGAAGAATGCGAAAGCTCTGAACCTGACTGAAGGTGTGGATCCAACGTCGCCGATCCGGTGCCGCGAGCACGGCGGCTCGCTTTGGTTCAAAGGCAAGGGGCCGGAGCGGCATCCGCTTGATGCGGCACGCAGCAACTCACTTGTCGGAGGTGCGGATTGAGCTTGCCGCAATTCAAGCTTCTCCGCCCTCGATCCGTTCTTGAAGCGGTGGGACTCCTTGCGAATTACGCTTCGAACGTTCGGGTCCTCGCTGGCGGTACCGACCTAATCCCGTCCATGCGGCAGAAGCTGTTCGAACCCGCGTATGTTCTCGATCTTCGCGCGGTGGCGGCACTGCGCGGAATCAAGCCTCAGTCCGATGGCAGCGCCGAAATCGGCGCACTCACAACGATCCGTGAGGTTGAACGTTCCGATTTCCTGCGTGATCATTTTCCAGTTCTCACTGAAGCCGCCGCCACCGTTGCTTCGCCTGTCCTGCGCAATATGGGCACGATCGGCGGCAACATCTGCCTCGATACCCGTTGTCTCTGGTATAACCAGTCGCTCACCTGGCGCAAGGGATGTGGATTTTGTATCAAGAAAGACGGCGACCTTTGCCATGTAGCTCCGGGCGGGACGAAGTGCTGGGCCGCATTTTCCGGCGACACTCCACCCGCGCTGCTCTGCCTGGACGCGGAAATCGAAATCGTAAGTCCGAATGGCACCCGCCGCATACCTCTCGCCGAGTTTTACACCGGTCTCGGCGATGCCTATCGCAAGCTGCAGCCCAATGAACTCGTCACTCGTGTGTTTCTGCCCGCTAGTTCGGCTGGCTACCGAGGCGTTTACCGTAAACTGCGCGTCCGCGGATCGATTGACTACCCGCTGGCTGGAGTCGCAGTCGCGATGAAACGATCCAACGGCCACATTGCCGATGCGCGGATCGGCATCACAGCCTTGAATCCTTTGCCGCTGCTGGTGAAAGATGCATCCGCGCTGCTCGCAGGCAAGGCCGTCGATGATGCCCTCGCCGAAGCCGTCGGAGATCTGGCTGCGAAAGTTAGCAAGCCTTTGACAACCTCCGCCCTCACTCCGGAGTATCGTCGCGAGATGATTCGGGTTTTCACCAAGCGGGCCGTCCTTGCGGCGGCCCAAGTGAGTCAGACCTAAGTTTAAGGAGTGTGCACATGCCGGTTTACCAACTCGCGCAAGTCAACATCGGCAGGGTTAAAGCACCGGTAGAAGATCCGTTGATGGCCGGATTTGTCTCTCGCCTTGATGAAATCAACGCATTAGCTGACCGTAGCCCCGGCTTCGTCTGGCGCCTGCAAACTCCCGTGGGCAACGCGACTTATTTTCGTCCTTATCCCGAGGACGATCGCATTCTCATCAATATGTCGGTATGGGAGTCGTTAGCGGCACTGCGCCACTACGTTTACAAGACAGCCCACTCAGAACTGCTAAGGCAAAGGGAAGCGTGGTTCGAGAGATTTTCAGGCGTGTATATGGCCCTGTGGTGGGTTCCGGCCGGACATCGTCCCGGCATGGACGAGGCTACCAAACGCCTTGCTCATCTCGAGAAGCACGGGCCCACGCAATTCGCGTTCACCTTCAAGACTCCGTTTGAACCCGACGAAGACTTCCAGCGGGGAATTGACTGGTCGTCGTTCGTTCCCTGTCCGGCGACATAACCTCCGGACTGATAGAATGCAGCGCGACGCCGGACGCTTACGCGAATGATCACCGACTGCCACATCCACATCCAGCCGATGGAAATGTTCAAACCCCACGCGCTGGAACTCATGAAACAAAAGCGTCCGAATTTCGACCAGATCGTCGAATACTGCCGCTCACCGAAAGCTTTCCTCAAATTTCTGGATACAAGCGGCATTGACCGCGCCATGCTGATCAACTACGTGGCGCCCGAAGTCATCGGGTTCACTAGCGGCGTGAATCAATTCGTCGCGGAATATGTGAAAGAAAATCCCAAGCGTCTGCTCTCCTGCGGCAGCCTGCATCCACGGCATACCACGAACGTCCTGGCGGATGTCGAGCAGATCTTGCGCCTCGGCTTGCAAATGATCAAAATCCACCCACCGCATCAGTTGCTCTTTCCTAACGATTACCTGAGCGGCGCCAAGGAACTCGAGATTATCTACCGCGCCGCCGAGGCCAATGGCATTCCCGTGATGTTCCACACCGGGACTTCGATTTTTCCAGGCGCCAGGAACAAATACGGAGACCCGATCTACGTAGATGATGTTGCGGTCGATTTCCCCAAGCTGAAAATCCTGCTAGCTCACGGAGGCCGTCCGTTGTGGATGCAGACAGCCTTCTTCCTCGTTCGGAGGCATCCAAACGTCTACCTCGATATCAGCGGCATTCCGCCGAAAACATTATTGAAATACTTTCCGCGCCTGGAGGAAATCGCGAACAAGACGTTGTTCGGAACGGACTGGCCGGGCCCCGGAGTGCCCGACATCAAGAAGAACCTTGATGAATTCCGAGCGTTACCGCTGCCGCAGCCAGTGCAGGAGCAAATCCTCACCAAAACCGCACTGACGATCTGGCCAGCCTAGAAGTATTTCTTACCACGAGACAGAGCCACGGAGAGCATGAATGATTGTTCTGCGTCTCCGTGACTCTGTGGTGAATGGGCCTAACGAAAAGTTTGCTTTCCCGCGCTCGCTCCGACGGCCTTCTTTCCCTCGAGTTCATCCGCAAGAGCGGTCGCGCCGTAAATTTTCCGCAGCGTTTCCTGAATGCTACGTGAATCCACGGAAACAGCGCGCGCCTCTTTGTCGCTGTAGGCAAAATTCCAGGGCAGGGATTCGATGTTTCCGTCGAAGATGATTCCTACCACTTCGCCATTCTTGTTTACTGTAGGAGATCCAGAATTCCCCCCGATAATGTCCGCGGTTGACACGAAGTTAAACGGAGTCTTCAGGTCCAGCTTGTCCTTCGTTTTGGTCCAACTCTCCGGCAGGATGTATGGGGCCTGGCTGCCGTGTTCAGCGGCGCGCTCGTATGCGCCTCCGAGATTCGTCGCGAAGGGAATCGCTTTGCCGTTTTCTTCGTAGCCCTTGACCACGCCGTAACTCAACCGCAACGTGAACGTCGCATCCGGAGGCTGTGTGAATCCACTCTGCGCGAATCTCGCCTTGGCGATCGCACTACCATCGCGTCTCACCACGGAGTCGACTTTGTCCTCGAACTCCTTGCGGGCGGCACGTGCATCGCTGTCGATCGACCGCATCAGGACTACTAGCGGATCGGTGCTCGCCTCAATCGCCGCCTTCCCACCTTCATAAAGCTGTTTACGGACGGCGACATCCTCAAGCTTCGTATTTGCAATCAGGTCCTTTGCCGCATCCGCAGGTGTTTTTCCTTGCAGCACTTTCTGCACTTCGGGATTGTCCTTGCCGAGTGCGCCCTGAAACTCGGCCAGTCCGTCGGCCAGTAGGGCTGTCTCGAAGTTCTTATAGATTGGTTCCGTCGAAAAGAGTTGTTGCTCCAAGGAGGGCAGGGCAGAGTCGCGGAACTCTCTCAGCCGTGCGGGAGTCGGTTTCGGCTTCTCATCGGCTGCGCGAACCACAGTGCGAGCAAACTGTGCCAAATGTGCGGGAAAGGCCCGCATCCGCTCCAGATAGGTCAAATTCAAGAAGATGTTTTGTTGCGTCTTGATCGCTTGCGCGATTTCGTCCCAAGGGTCGGTCACACCCGCATTCTTCGGATCAGCTTGGAATGATGCGCGTAGCTTCGCTTCGTCTGCTGCCTTCTGATCCATGATGGCCTTGTCGAGCAGACCTGACTGATATCCGGTGATCGCCTTCTGCGAATTCTGCAGGCCGAAGACTTCTTCTTTTGCGACCCTCGCGTTTTCTTCTGACTGTTTGCTGAAATCCTCGAGCAATGCGATGCGGCGCGCGAACAGCTTCAGGGCCGCGGGATATTGGAAATCCCGCAGGAACTCCAACTGAGCCATTGTAAGCAGCCGCCCGGTATTGCCTGGATGCCCGGAGACGAAAATCAGATCGCCATCCTTTACCCCAGCTTTCGCCCACTTCAGATAGTTGTCCAGATGCGCGGGCTTCTCATTTTCATAGATGCGGAAGAACGTTATGTCGAGGTCATAACGCGGATAGGTGAAATTGTCCGGATCGCCACCAAAAAAGGCGATTTCAAACTCGGGTGCGAACACCAACCGCACATCGGTGTATTTCTTGTACTTGTACAGGTTGTATACCTGCCCGGAGTAGAAGACCACAACGTCGCACCGCAGGCCCGTGCTTTTGGCGCAGTCATTCTCCACCTGCGACATGGCGGCACGCTGCGAGGTTCCGATCTCGGCAGTCGACATTCCCGGCTTCACCCCGGCATTGATTGTGGAGGTGACGTCTTCGATCCCAACCAGCTGGTTCAATTCCAGGTTCGGGCACTTTGCCTCTTCCGCCTGTGTTTTAGCGTAGAAACCGGTTTTGATGTAGTCGTGACTCCCGGTGGAGAGTTGCTGTACGCAAGCCGCACCCACATGATGGTTGGTGAACGTCAGACCGTCGGGAGAGACGAACGATCCCGAACCGCCGTTGTTGAAGCGCACGGACGACAGGCGTACGTGATCGAGCCACTGCTGGGTGAGTTCCAATCCGTATTTGGCTTTGATCTTGTCTTTCGGAGGCTCGTTGTAGAGCCACATCCCTTCATCCGCAACAGCCAGACTGGAACACACGAAGGCACACGTGAGCACTAAGGCGAAGAACCTTTTCATTTAGGATGATTCCTCCATCAGGAGTATGAGAATCGAATAGATCTGCGGAATAGTTCTGGCCAACCTTTAACTATACGCCGCGTGAAACCCGCTTAGCAAAAGCGTCAGGCCCTTTAGACGGCATCAAAACAAGGGCAAAACCCCTTTGAAATCGCGCATCCAATACTCGATACGGGGTTGTCTGATTACTGGGGGCATTACGGAAGGGTCCTTGGAAAGTTCGGAAAGTTTAAGGTATAAACGAACGTTGCATCCCGCGTCCCTCCTCGCGCGGTCCCGCAACAAAAAATCCAATCCAGCGAGACGAGAATGTCCAGCGTGACCACAACTCATGCTCCCAAGGGGCTCGAGGGTGTTGTAGCCACCAACTCGAAGATATGTTTCATTGACGGAGATCGCGGTGTGCTTGCGTATCGCGGCATCGATATCCACGAACTGGCGGACCATTCAAATTTCGAGGAGACCTGCTACCTGTTGTGGTTTGGCAAATTGCCCACACGCGAGGAATTGCGCGAGTTGCGTGCGCGTCTGGCGGAAGAGCGAAAGCTTGACCCGTCCATCATAACCATGCTGCGGAACGCGCCGCGTGAGGCTTTGCCCATGGACGTGCTGCGCACTGCAGTTTCAGCCCTGTCTTTCTACGATCCAGACGAGAAAACCAACGATCACAATGCGAATGTAGCTAAGGCCATCCGCCTTACGTCGCAGATCGCGATGATTGTCGCGATGTACGACCGTATTCGTAAGGGAAAGCCGCTCGTTGAACCGGATCGCTCCTTATCCCACGCTGCCAATTTTCTGCGGTTACTCAACGGTACCAAGCCGTCCGCAACCGCCGAGCGTGCCCTCGATATCGCTCTGATTCTGCATGCCGATCATGAACTGAATGCGTCGACATTTGCCGCGCGTGTTACAGCAGCGACTCTGTCGGATATGCATTCCGCAATCACATCAGCAATTGGCGCTCTCAAGGGTCCGTTGCACGGAGGGGCCAACGAGGCCGTTTTTCGTATCCTGGAAACCATTGCTTCGAATAAGACGAACCCGGTCGAACACGTCAAGGGGATGCTGGCCCAGAAGAAGAAGATCCCCGGCTTTGGCCATCGCGTCTATCACACCGAAGATCCCCGCGCCACACACCTGCGTAGAATGTCACGCGATCTCGGCCAATCCAGCGGCCAGCCAACGTGGTTTGAAATGTCGCAAGATATCGAAGCATTTGTGAAAACCGAGAAGAAACTGAACGCAAACGTCGACTTCTACTCCGCCTCGACGTATCATACCCTCGGCATTGACGTCGACCTATTTACCCCGATCTTTGCGGTCTCGCGTATCAGCGGTTGGGCCGCCCATGTCATCGAGCAACTCGACGACAACAGATTGATCCGCCCTCGTGCCGAATATATGGGCCCTCAATACCCTAGCCATTACGTGCCGATCGATCAGCGCTAAGACCAGCTGCCGTAGAGACGTTGCTTGCAACGTCTCTCCTAACCACGACTCCAGACGCTGCCACCAAGACGTAGCAAGCTACGTCTCTACCCATGAGTGTCGGGTAATCCTCCGAATCCCGTAGAATAGAAGCGGGTTCTGTATGCACCGCGTCTATCTCGACAACAACGCCACCACTCCGGTCCTGCCCGAAGTGTTCGAAGCCATGCGTCCGTACTTTTTGGAGCGCTTCGGCAACGCCTCGTCTATCCATCATCATGGACAGGAAACGAGGGCAGCCGTTGAGGACGCCCGCGAGTCCGTAGCCGAATTGCTCGGATGCTCTGCCTCCGAGGTCGTCTTCACCAGCGGCGGAACCGAAAGTGACAACCTCGCTATTGCCGGATGGGCCGCCGGGGGCGACCATGTCATCACTTCAAGCATCGAGCATCACGCAGTTCTGCATGCCTGCAAGCATCTTGAAACGATCGGCTGTGAAGTAACCGTCCTCCCGGTCGATGGACGCGGTCTAATTGATCCCGCCGATGTGCGACGGGCGCTTCGCCCAAACACGAAGCTGATCTCAATCATGATGGCGAACAACGAAACTGGAGTGCTGCAGCCAGTTGAAGAGATCGGGAAGATCGCCTCGGAGGCGCGGATTCTGTTCCACACGGACGGGGTGCAGGGTGCCGCCAAGATCCCGATCAATGTTCGGCAAATCGGTTGCGACGCACTTTCGATTTCCGGACACAAGATTCATGCGCCTCAGGGGGTAGGAGCTCTTTACGTGAAGAAGGGAACTCGCATCCAGCCGCTCTTCCACGGCGGACGCCATGAGCGCTCGAGGCGCGCGGGTACCGAGAACGTTCCTGGAATCGTCGCCCTTGGCAAGGCAGCACAATTGGCCAAGCAGGGACTCGATCGTGGCGAGGACCGGAAGATTGCCGCCATGCGCGATCGGTTGGAAAAGGGAATCCTCAGCAAAGTCGATGAGGCCGTCGTGAACGGCGACGGTGCCCCTCGCGTTCCGAATACGTCGAATATTCGCTTCGACCACATCGAGGGTGAATCGTTGGTGATTGCGCTTGATCTAAAGGGATTAGCGGTCTCCACGGGAGCGGCCTGTTCGTCTGGAGCAATCGAGCCGTCCCATGTGTTGATCGCCATGGGTCTGCGGCCCGATCAGGCGAGGTCCAGCATCCGGTTCAGCCTCGGCAAGCAAACGACGGAAGCAGATGTAGATTTCGCCTTGTCACTCGTGCCGGCAGCAGTCGCGCGTTTGCGAGCGATTTCGCCGAGATATACAAAGCAAGCCGTTAGCACTTAGCACTTGGCATTTAGCCATTCCAGAACGGATCGAGCGAATGCTAAGTGCCAAATGCCCAGTGCATGCTAGAAGCTAGGAGCTAGAAGCTGGATACAAATACCATCGCGGTAGCCATGTCGGGCGGTGTGGATTCTTCCACCGTCGCGGCCATGCTACGCGCGGAGGGGCACAATATCATCGGCCTGACTATGCAGCTCTGGAACCAGCGCCGGCTTGCTGGCCGCGAGGGCATGCCTGAGGCCGTTCACGGACGCTGCTGCTCACTGGACGACGTGTATGACGCACGCCGAGTCGCACAGCAGATCGGTATCCCCTACTACGTGGTGAATCACGAGGAGCGCTTTGAGCGCGATGTGGTGCGCCCTTTTGTCGAGGAATACCTGTCCGGGCGTACTCCAATCCCGTGTAGTCTCTGCAATAATCACTTGAAGTTTGACCAGCTTCTGATTGTTGCGGAACAGATTGGTGCCGAGCGGGTAGCTACGGGTCACTACGCACGCGTCAGCTTCGATGAGGCACGCGGGCGATGGATCCTGAAGCGCCCGGCGGACCAGAGCAAGGATCAAACATACTTCCTTTTCGGGCTCACGCAGGAGCAGCTCAGCCGCACGGTATTCCCGTTGGGCGAAATGACGAAGCCCCAGGTGCGTGAACTGGCACACAAGCACGGCCTCGCGATCGCCGAAAAGCCGGACTCGCAGGAGATTTGCTTCGTCCCCGGCGGCGACTACAAGCGCTTTATCGATGCATATCTCGCCGAGCAAGGCGAGAGCCTGCCCGATACTGCTGGTGAACTTGTTACAACCGATGGCGCAGTTATCGGCGAACACAGCGGCATCCACAACTTCACGGTTGGCCAGCGCAAGGGACTCGGCGTCGCTACGGGTTCGCCGCTCTACGTGATCCAGATCAGCGGCGCAAACAAGCAGGTGATCGTGGGAGGAGATGAGAATCTCTACTCCCGCACGCTGCGGGCTCGCCGCACGAATCTGATCTCCGTCGATGATCTGCATGAGCCGATGCGAGTCACCGTGAAGATTCGTCATCGTCACGAGCCAGCGGCAGCAATGATCGAGCGCTCAGTTTCAGACGAGATTCTCGTCACCTTCGACGAGCCACAGCGTGCTATCACGCCAGGTCAGGCAGCAGTTTTCTACGATGGAGATGTGGTGGTGGGAGGTGGCTGGATTACCTAATACGCAGAGGAATGAGGTTTCTTGGAGCTTGTTTTGCCTTCTTTCGTCCACGGATGATACGTGCTCTTCTTCTGGCTCTCGCGGTACATCTTGTCCTGATACTTCTTCTCTTTTTTCAACTGCTTCTTCATCGCCTTTTCTTGCTTCTTCTGAAACTTGATCGCCGCGGGGTCTTCCTTGTACTTGGAATGTGTGGTGCCCGCGCTCAACGGAAGGGACAAGATCAGGCAACAGAAGCTCAACGCGAAAATGGCGGCAAGTCTTTTCATGGGATCTGGGCCCCCGCGAAGTACTTGCACGATTCTACCGCAGTTCCATCGCAAACCTTACGGAGTCTTTGGTAACTCTTTGCTGCAGCGCAAAGAGGTCAAGAAAGGCTCTCCAGAGCTCTTCAGACGCTCTTCCAGCCGTGCCGTGCAAACGCAGCCGCTGCATGCCCAGGACTCGGTTCCATTGTCGTCGCGGCACTTGCGGCGATCATGCGCATCCTGTACTCGCGTAAGTTCGAAGTACTCTTCCCAGTAGGGACGCTCCTCCAGAAGAGGAGTAGGACAGTAACAGACCTCCACCCAGCGGGCTGTATGGTCGGGAAAGAGCTGCGCATCCCGCATATTGCGCAGATACTCGCCTTCGGCCACAGAGCCTTGACCGAGAGTTTCCTGTTCGATTGCCTCTAGCAGGTCGGCCTCCCGACCTGGCTTCACGCGAGCTCGGACTAAATAACGCATAGAATTCCCCAAATGTAGCCCCGGGCGCCTCGCCCGGGGTTGCGCGAAGCGCAATGAACGTTGGCTGAGCCGTATACGAGGCGTCCACCCCTACACAACTCTACTGCAACCCCGCCTGCGCCAGCATTGCCTGGAACTGGCTCCTTGTCCGCATGTCGATCGACTGCGCCACCAGCTTGCCTTCGCGGTTATAAACGAAACTCTTCGGGATCCCTTCCACCACAAACGCTTCGTTAACCTTCCGTCCCGGATCCAGCAGAACAGGATAGGTGATCTTTCTCTCGGCGATAAATGGCGTGACCTTCGCCGTCTCCTCATCGGAGATGGAGAGCACCACCAGCCCATCGCCTTTGTATTTGTTATAGAGCGCCTGAAGATCTGGCATCTCCTTGCGGCACGGCGGGCACCATGTTGCCCAGAAATTCACCAGAACAACCTTGCCTTTCAGATCCCGCAGGTGCCACGGCTTTCCCTCGAGATCTGATAGCGTAAAGTCCACCTTTTCACGTTTGGCGTCGTCGGCTTCGAGTCGCGTCATCGCCTCACGGAATTGCGGATTGTCAGACCCCGCGTGCATTTGCTCATAACGCACTAAGGACGCCAGTTCGATGTAGAGGTCATCGGGCGCGCCCGGTTTGCCAGCAGGGGGCTGTTCGCGCAGGGCCTGCGCCAGTGTCGTGGTGACTTCCTGGAGAGTTTCGCGTCCAAAATCTCCCTCGGTGGAAAGGTTCGAGAGAGCGCCAGCCAGCCGCAGCTTGTTTGGTACGACAGGAAGCTGCCGGATTTGTAGTGCCAGCTCTTTCGTCGTGCGGGCCCGCACTGTGTCATCTAGTTTTCGCAGCCCGCGAATCTGTTCGACGATGGGCTTCTCCTGATCGCTCCAGACGATCTTTTCCTGTGCTGGCAGGGAGGTGTTCAGCACAAAAAACGCAAGGAAAGCGAGCAGATGAAGAAGATGAATGCGGAAGAAGTGCATAGAAAAAAGTCTCAACGCTCAGAGCTTCAAAGTCAGCGAGAAAACCATTCCGCCTAGCCGGTCCTCACTTGCGATCACTCTTAGTCGTCTTTGAAACTTCGGAAACACTGAAACTTTGAGACTTGCTTCAAATAAACATCTCATCCTGCGGAACAGGCTGCCGGTCCTCGCGGCCCCCGCCGTTGCGGCGTCCGCGCCCGCCGAACAGGAATTCAAGTCCCACCGAGAGGCCTTGCATCAGGCCCGACAGATGGCGCACCGGTGACACAACAGTTTTGTGCACCATTTCTGAAGTCTGTTCCACGCGATCCAGCGTCCGGCTCATCAGTTCATCAGCACGGATCACCTGCAGGCGTGCCCGGTCCACCACATCGTTGACCGCCGCGTCGACACGCTTAATCTCCGCGCGCAGGATCGTAGTCGTCTCCTCCAGGTTCTCTACGATCACCTCGACCCTAGGACGCAGTATGGTAAGCATCTGCTGCGCTTCGGCCACGGTA
>Ga0070712_100000299_pt1 | contig 27866 bp, 29 predicted proteins | sample LARL81metaG_FD_71396 | JGI IMG/M metagenome (GOLD analysis project Ga0070712, IMG submission 71396) | Corn, switchgrass and miscanthus rhizosphere microbial communities from Kellogg Biological Station, Michigan, USA - LAR L8-1 metaG | ecosystem: Host-associated > Plants > Roots > Rhizosphere ...
AAAATAACGATAACCACTCATTTTAATTTCTAATATAGACATTGTTTCCCACTTTTACAACGGGTAGCCGCCAATAACACCTTGGAGGTTGCGTTCGGGATTGGGGTCGCAGGTGACCAGGTGAAGTCCGGCAGGAGAGAGTGGGCTATGTCGACCTGTGGGGTGGCGATCAATAGAGCCAGACGGCCGGTGGGGGACACGAGTGCGGCAGCGATGGGGAGGATCTTTTCGAAGTGCTCGACGGCGCGGAGGGTCACCACATCGAATTTAGCCTGGATGGATTCGGCGCGGGTGATTCGTATATTGACGTCGGTCAATGTAAGCGCGCGGGTGATTTCGCGAAGGAAGGTAGCCTTTTTGTGGTTGGACTCGATCAGGGTCAGGGACAGAGCGGGGTTCCAGATTTTTAGGGGGAGGCCGGGGAATCCCGCGCCTGTGCCTACGTCTGCTACCGTGCGGCGGGAATCAAGATCTTTCACCACAGAGAGCACAGGGGAAACACAGGGGAAGAGGTGGCGGGCGGCGAAGAGGGATTCGCCGAAGTGACGGGTGACGATTTCTTCTGGGGTGCGGATCGCGGTCAGGTTGATGCGGGAATTCCAGCGGATTAATATATCGATGTATATCGATATATGCTCCAGTTGAGCGGGGGAGAGAGCACAAACGTTATTTGTGATGTTTGGATCGGCTGAATTCTCCTGATTCTTAATATTTTGATCTTCAGTATTATGGTCCTCATTTTGTTGGACGGGCGCGCGCAGGAAGGGGTCGAGGAGGTCGGCGATGCTGGCGGTGTCCATAGGGAGCAGACACCAGATTGTAGAAGGGAAGACGGGAGATTGGAAAAGAGGATATTCTGGAATTAGAACTGGGCCCGGCAGAAAAAATTATCTTAACGAAAAGGCAGGGAGTCGCCGGCGCGGGAGCCGGCATCCAATTGACCTATGAAGACCACAGGCGGAGAACTATTTGACGAGAAATATCGTGTGGTCGCGGTGGAGGGACAATCGCTGACTATTCGTGGGGTTCGCAGCGGGAAAGTTTTGAAGATCGTGAATCCTGATCCGAGCACGCCGCTCACGTCCACGGAGTATCCGCCGGGAAAGTTGATTAAGTTGAGTGATCCGTCTGGTTCGCCCGCGAATTAGAGGGGTTCACGCGATCACAGTTGCTGGGCACGGGCGGCCGTGAAAATCGTCGAATCCATCATCTGCTTCCAACCTGCTTCCCCCAGTGCCGTCCGCAATTGTCTTTGGGCGGATCGCCAGTAGCGCAGCGCACTCAGGTATTTGCGCTTCCCTTCTGCGGTTAGGGCCAATCGGACCTCTCGCCGGTCTTCGCCAGGCTTCGTCCGAATCCATCCGTTTCTTCGCAGCAATGCGAGCGTTCGCGTCAACGTTGTGCTGTCAAGCCCGAGCAGCTCCCCCAAATTGCCCTGCGAGATACTCCTAACGGTCGTTAGGGCCTGGAGCAAGGTGAACTGCGTCGCCTTTATGCCGGCGGACTGCAGTTCTTGATCGTATCTCTGGGTCACCAGACGGGCAGCGCGGCGAAGATTCGCGCAGGCACACGGCAAGTGCACAATTTCGTTTCGAGGGCTCAATGCGGGCTGTTTCATAATCTGTATATACATCCATCTCACTCGTCTGAGCAATATTGCAATATTCCTGCATCCCCCTAGATGCGTATACATCTATCTGAAACTGAAGAGGAGGGTTTTATGAATTACCTGGTTCAACTAAAACTCGCCAACCGGCCGGGCACTCCACAGGAGGGCACCGCATTCATCGAGCAGTCCATCCTGCCGACGTTGGAGATGTGCAAACGGCTCGAGGCCCAGAAGAAGATCGTGGCCGGAGGACCGCTGAGCGGAGCGATTGCTCTCGCCTTGATCGTTAACGCCAAATCAGCCGAGGAACTGGACGGTCTCATTAGCAGTTTACCGGTCTGGCCGCGAATGGAGACGACGGTCACCCCGCTTTCCACGTTCGACGTCCGCATGCAGGCGGTTCGCGCCCGGCTCGAAGAACTGAGAACCGAAGGAGGTGGCCGATGAACGCATTCGCGTTATTCGGAGTCAGCATTCTTGCGAGCCTTGTGAGCTCCGTGGTCGCGGCCCGACTCGTCGCATGGCCGCGCTTTCAGAACGCCGATCGCAATCGCGCGCTCACTTGGCTGGTCGCGCCTCACATGTTCCTTCGCTTCATCGGACTGAGCTTGCTGGTGCCCGGCGTTGTTTCTCCGTTGCTACCAGCGGCGTTCGCCATGCCCGCAGCCTACGGAGATTTCATCGCCGGCATGCTGGCGATCGTGGCTACGATCGCGCTCGTGAACCGCACTACGTGGGCCATCCCGACCGTATGGCTGTTCAACCTGTGGGGCGCCGCAGACTTCCTGTTCGCTTTCTATCAGGGAGGGCGGGCCGGGCTTCAACCAGGAATGCTCGGAGCGGCGTTCTTTATCGTGACTGCTGTGGTACCACCGCTGCTAGTCACACATTTTCTGATCTTCGGCTTACTCGTTCGGCGGCACACCGCAAGAGAACCTGGTCGCAGCCGGCCACTGGAACAGGTTGCACTGCCAAGCCGGGCGGGACGGTAGCGGAAACGAGTTTAATCAAAAAGACTCGCGATGAAACAGCCAACGGTTCTGGTGGGAGGCGCGAATGGATAGCACGGATGTGAAGTGGGTTTGCGCCGGTGGACAGTCCCTGGGCGGGGCGGCCGCGTCACATAGAGTCGAGATTCCCAGGTCAGAGTCCCCACCCTCTTTTCGCAGAAAGCGCGAAAAGAAGGGTGGGGCACCCGTTTCACTTTTTCAACTCTTCTCCGCTCCTCGCTTAACTTACGGCTTTGCGGCGTGTTGCTTTAGCAGGGTGATGATCGGTGCGTAGTCGATTGCGGGATCGCCATTTGCGGCTGACCAGAGGGCTTGACCCAAGGCCGTTCCGCCGTAAATGTTTCTTGCTTCCAAGTTTGCGCCACGATTTAGCAGCAAGGTGACAGTGTCCGCGTGTCCACCGATTACGGCCCAGTGGAGCGGGGATTGTCCGGTGTTGGCTTGGGACTCGATGTTGACGCCATGCTCGAGGAGAAATTCTACGACTGGGTTGCGTCCGTATTCGCAGGCCCAGAGCAAGGCGCGCTCTTTTTGTTCCTCAGTGGGCTCTGCGTTTGTTGCGGAGTCTTCGATGAAGATTCTCACCAGTTCGAGATGGCCCAGGCCTGCGGCCGCTTCCAGATCCACCTTCGCGCCGTGCGCGGCCAGGAATTCTGCGGCTTGCGGGCGTCCGTTGGCGAGGCACGCGGTGACGAGAGTGGTGGGGGAGTTTGCGGCGTCAATGGTTGCTCCGTGATCGAGGAGCGACTGCAGGAGCGCGAGTTGAACCCCGGCTCGTTCCGGGTGGAGGCTTGTCGCGACCAGGGCGAGCGTGGTGGATCCGCCATAGAGGTCGGCGATGGCGTTGACGTCGGCGCCCGTGTTGAGAAGGCGCTCAGCGATGGGGACGATGTTCGCGGGGGCTTTCTGGCGGTATCCTTCGATGCCGTTGGCGGAGACGTAGTGCAGTAGCGTGGCCTGGTGACGGCGCGAGGAGCGGGCGCGGGCCAGGTCAGGATGTGCGCGCAACAAATTTTCCAGCGCGTTGAGGTTGCCGGTGACGATGGCGTCGACGGCTTGCTCGAAGTCGTTGAGCGGGGAATTCTTGGCGGCGGCAGCTTCGATGTGCCGGGCGAGTTTGGGCCAGCTCTCGAATCCGTGGGCGCGGGCGATGACGAATTGTGCGGCGGAGAGAGTTCGGTCCTCGGATAATTTCTGGCGCGCGAAACTGTCCAACTGCTCGGTCCAGTGTTGGATGCGAACTGGGAGTCGAGGCGTGAGGGTCAAGCCGGAGAGGCGGAGGAGCGAATCGATCCAGCCGGCGGCCCAAGTGCGGATGGCGGCGGGGTAGGGGGACTGGCTGGCTTTGAGCAAGTCTTTGGCACGCTTTTTGTATTGTTCGAGGCTGGGTTGCGGCGGGAGAGGGAGTGCGTCGTGAGGATTGGGAAACATACGAAGCTCCTTTCAACAGCGCCTGGAGTCCGCACGCGATCAGGCTGAAAGAAGGTTCGTGGCCTTCGAAAATTATGGAACAGGTGGGCACGGCCCTTTCCGCGGACTGGAGGCGCCCTTCGCGCTCGCGAGGGTAGGATAGGGAATTTGTGGATGCGGGTCAAATCGGGCGGGAGAATTCGCGAGGTTGCAATCTGGCGCGCCTGAGAATTTGTAGTAATGGCTGGGAGTTCAGAGATCCTTTGCGTTGCTCAGGATGACAGCTCTTCCCGCCGGCGGGTTACACCAACGGCATCTGTGTGATTTGAAAGCAGAAACGCTGGCAATATTGACAGTTGCCGAAGCCGCCCGCCCGTATTCAAGTGAGAGCGCATTCCTGAGAGCCCGCGCTCATGTTTGAATTCATCTTCGATCTGCCGCTGATTATCACAGGACCGGTCATCGTGGGATCGCTGTGCCTGTTTGCAATCGTTGGACTTCTTTTGGTGCGCCGCCTCGTGCTGCCACGTCTGCGAGTTCATCACGAGGACGCCCACTTTAGCGGAGCCATGGTGCATAGCGTGATGGTCTTCTACGGACTGGCGCTCGCGTTAATCGCGGTGAACGTCTTCGAGACCTATGCCGACGTGTCGAAGACTGTTTCGCAGGAAGCGACCGCCTTGGCTGTGGTGTACCGGGATGTAAGCTCTTATCCCGAGCCGATTCGTTCTCAACTACAGAAGGAACTGCGTGACTACGTCGACTACACCATCCACGAAGCGTGGCCTTTGCAGCAGCACGGCCAGGTTCCGAGCGCTGGCATTGAGCGGGTGAACCGTTTTCAGAGCATGCTGGCAAGTTTCGAGCCTGCGACCGAGGGCCAGAAGATCCTCCACGCTGAGGCACTCCGGGCCTACAACAACATGATCCAGGCCCGCCGGTCGCGGCTCGATGCCGTGACCATCGGTTTGCCGAGTGTGATGTGGATCGTGGTCCTTGCGGGCGCAGTCATCAGCCTGACGGCTTCCTTCTTTTTCCAAGTCGACGATGTGTGGTTGCACCAGATCTTGGCGGTGCTTCTGGCAATGTTCATCGGCCTGGTCATCTTCATGACCTTCGCCCTTGATCGTCCGTTCCGGGGGGATCTGGGAGTACGAGCAGATCCCTATCAGCTGATTTACGACCACCTGATGAAGCCATAGGCAGAGAAGGTTCTTCGCGACGCTCAGGATGACGGGGCTTTGGTTAGGAGGATTGGCAAGCCAGACGAGGTGGATGAGCTGGTCCGAGCTAAACTGGGCTGGTATTTTTGACAGTGCCCAGAAATCCTGCGGTTCTTGACAATCATGACGGGTTGGGTGTCGAGAGGTTCTTCCGTTTCAAAAACTGTTCTGGCGGCATTCCGGCCGATGTGGCTGCGGAGGCGGAATCCTATGTCTGAAACGAAGCATCGTCGGCAATGGATGTGGCTTCTGCTGATTGCAGTCGCTTATCCCGCGTTTGGTCAGAAAGTAGAAGTCGGATACGACAAGACTATCGACTTCTCGCGATACAAGAGCTACACCATTCCCAAACCTTCCATGCAGCCCACTAAGCCCGTGCTCTACTCGACTGTGATGGGAGCGATCTACAACGCGCTGAAGGCGAAACATTTCGAGGCGTCTGATTCTGGCGGCGATCTGGTCTTGATTTGTACTGGAGGAATGGACTTCGGCACAAATGTCGCGGCCGGAGCCCCGATCCTGCCCACTTATAGTGGCCCTCCGCCTTCGGCAAACGCGACGATGTGGACGGGGTCGGCAGGTCCAGACAATCTTCGTTCGGCACCTTCGGTTCCGGAAGGGAGCTTGATGTTGACTTTTGTTGATCCGAACTTGCACAAGATAATATGGAGCGGCACGGTCACACAGAAGTTGGATATTGAGCAGAAGAACGACAGCCTGAAGAGAGTCGAGAAGGCGATTTCCAAGCTGCTTAGTAAATTCCCGCCAAACAATAAGTAAAGAAGCGACTGCTAGTCAGTCGCGGGTTGGGCCGATTGCTCATCCTCATTGAGCGAATCGATCGGCGAACAATTTGCAGCAACAGCTGGTCACATCAGTAATCCAGGCTGCTTCGCATTTCTGAAACAGGCTGGCCAAATTCAAATCCTGGCGATGGAATGTCGACTGGAGAGTGGTCGGGCACGGGTTCACTCGCAGGGAGGTGCGCGGATGCGAGGTGGACTGAGCGGACGTCCGCCCGGCGCGCTGACATTTGGCGGAGAGTCTTGGTAGTGGCTACGGTTACACGAAACATCGCATAGATGGAGTTGGCGCGCAGCAGGTCGCTGCGAACAGTAAGAATCTCCTTGCGCAGGTAGCGGGAAAACTTGGAGCCTGGCCGAAAGCGCGGATCGTTGGAATCAGGGCTGGAAGGGGCGCCGCAGGCCTTTATACGCAAGACCATGACGCTGCCATCCGTGCGCAAGACTTCGCCAGTGGCATTGATCACGGCCTTATCCATCCCAGGGCGCTCGACCTTACCGGCGGAATCTACACAGTCGGCAGCCAGTAAATCACGCTGGATTGCACGCTCTTCTCCCGCGAGATCGTCCGAGACATGGTGGACAAATCCGACATGGGTGACGGAAAGAGTCGCCCCGGTTTCGCGGACGGCGGCGCCAACCCAAACGGGCGCGCCATCCACGGCGGATTCCAATTTCCAGATACGCAGGTGGTCGCGCTTGCTGTAACTGTCGAAAGTCTTTTCCAGAGTCAGATCGGGCGGTCGTCCATCGAAGAGTTGGCGGGACATGGGAGCGGTGGCGTAACTCGATTTTTCCAGGAAGGAATGGAATTGATGCTCGACCGATCGCCAGGAAACGGAGTCGCTCTGCTTCCAGCCGGAGCCCTGGAACGCCTGAACCAACTCCTCTCGAGTACCAACGAACACCATGTTAATTAGGTCTGCAGCGCGGGACTTCTTGTCGAGTGTGCGAGTCGGCAGTTGGCCCAGGAGGTCCGCGATGCTTTGCGGTACGCCGTCTTGAAGACCGGGGAGCGGCAACGGCGGTACGAGTTCTTCGGGCAAGTCAACGTTGTCTTTGAGCCGCACCACTACATCGGTTCCCGGCGGCAAGTAAATCTCTGGCTCCGGAAATACGGGGAATAGTAGTTTGAAGCCCAGCAAGAAGGGGTCGGGATATAGGTGCAACGATGGAAGGTATTTCAGGCGGCTGCTAATCTGGCCTTGCGGAGTGTCGGTACTGCGAATGCCATGAATTACGCCGGTCTTCACGGTTTCGCGAGCGTTGTCAATTTCAAGGACGCGACCGCGGATGTCGATGGGTGAGCCGTGTGGAGGTATGATGCGAGAGAATTCGATCTCCAGCCTCGCAGTTTCGTGAACCAGTCCCAGACCGACGCGGTGTGCGGAAACGACTCGGCCGTCAACTCGCACTTGGGCGGGCAATACAGAAACGCCCTCGCAGGTAGGGGAGTCCAGCAGGAATCCGGACACGGGCATTCCGGGTTTCGCACTGTATGAAGAGACGGATTGGCTAAGACGAATCCACAATAAGGCTCCGGCTGGCAGCTGCGTGCAAGCGAAGGCAATGCCAGATCCGGAACACATCAAGAGCAGAGTGAGAGCAATGCGATACATGAATACAGAGTTTTAAGGTACCACGGACGGGGTTGGATTTCGGGTGTGCGGCGGCTGAAGACTTCTAGTTTTGCCGCCCGGTTCAGTTACCGCGGCCGAGCGGCTTACACGCAGTTCCACCAACGGACCACTAGGGCGTCCCAGTAGTACAATCGAGTCTTCTTTTTTGGAGCCTGGGAAACTCCGCCTGAAGGCGGCCGATTGCACAAGCCTCCGCCGGGAGGGGACATGCTGAGACGAGATCGACGCCGTTGCACGCCGTCGCGGAGGACACGTGGGTTGCGCTTGGCCGGATGCGGATGGGGTCTCCAGTGGGGTTTCCTGGTGTTGCTGTTCGTGGAGCTGCCCAGCTTTGCCGTCGCCGCTCCGTGGCCCACTAAGCTTTTGCACCGCCTGGTTGCGCCCTTCCGCTCGAACCCCATTTGGCAGGACCGGACAAAGCCTTGCGAGCTAGGTTTCGCGAGTTGCTTTCTGCCGGATGATGGCCCGCAGGCGAACAACCAAGCTTCGGAATTTGAACCGAACTCGGTGAAAGAGAATTCCGCCCGGGCCGTGACCCTCGAACTTCGCGCATTGCATGGGGGCCCCTTCGCGCATCACTGGCTACAGGTGGAGAGTTCGATCGGAGCGGTGACTCTCGGCTTCGGTCCCGCCACCGTGCCGTTCATCGACGCCGGCCAAATTTCTCTGCAGGACCGATATGGCAACATCGAGCGAATTTCGGGAATGCATCCGGTGCCAGTCTTGGGCCTGCCACCCCTGAGTTACCGGTACGCAAAAACACCAGGGGCGGGGCACCCTCTGGGCAAACCGATCCCGCTAACGGTTGCGCAGGCGGATGTCCTCATCCAAAAAATACGCCGTCACAAGTTTGTCGGGCCCTACGTCCCGATCTTCCATGACTGTCGGACATTCGCGTGCAGCGTTCAGGCAGCCGCCCAAGGACGGTCGTCCCTACCCTGCTATTTGCTGTTCAGAGGCTACTGGTAGGACAGTTCAGCGAAGCTTGAAAGTTCACGACTTCGTTCCTTTCCTTCGTTTATCGAACGGTCTTTGTCAAGGGCACGCCCCGGCCCACCGGCTTGCGCAGATTCCACCCGATTGCAATATACGAGCGCGGCGGCGTATCGTGCGGATGGCAGGCGGGATGCGGGAATTCGTAGGGGTGGCTGGGAGTGCAGAGGTCGTTCGCGTTGCTCAGGATGACAGGGCTACTCAGGGTGACAAGGCTGCTCAGGATGACAGGGCGTTCGTAATTTTATTTTTACGTTTCCGTAGCCACTTGGGAGGATTCATGAATCACAGATGGATGCGTCGCGTGCAGGTTGGCGGGCTGGTGCTGGGATCGGTGATGGTGTTGACGGCGGCGGATAACGGGACGCTGCCGGCGCCGCCGGTGGCGAAGAAAGTTCCGCATACGTCGGAAGTGAACGGGCGCAAGATGGTGGACAACTATTTCTGGCTGCGAGACAAGCCGAATCCAGAGGTGCGCGCGTATCTGGAGGCGGAGAACGCTTACACCGATGCTGTGATGAAGCCCACCGAAGCATTCCAGAAGAAGTTGTATGACGAGATGCTGGGTCGGATCAAAGAGACCGACGTTGAGGTTCCCTATAAAGAAGGAGACTACTTCTATTACGTGCGGACGGAGGCGGGGAAGCAGTATCCGATTCGCTGCCGGCGAAAAGGCAGCATGGAAGCGCCGGAGGAGGTGCTGCTCGATGTGAACGAAATGGCCAAGGGGCAGGCGTTCATGTCGATCGCGGCGTTTGCGGTGAGTCCCGATGGGAATCTGCTGGCCTATTCGTACGACAACACTGGGTTCCGGCAATTCACGCTGGCGGTGAAAGATCTGCGGACGGGGCAGACGCTGGGCGATCATGCGGAGAGAGTGGGGTCGGTGGTTTGGGCGAACGACAATCACACGATTTTCTATACGCAGGAAGATGCGGTGTCGAAGCGGCAGTACCGGATGTACCGGCACACCGCGGGATCGGCGGCTGCGGACACGCTGGTGTATGAAGAGCCGGACGAGCGATTTGAGGTTGCCGCATTCAAGACGCGCAGCCAGGATTTTCTCTTTTTGATTTCGGGCAGCCATACGACCACCGAGGCGCGGTATCTTGCGGCGATCGATGCGATGGGCGAATGGAAAGTAATGGAGCCACGAAAGCAGGGTGTGGAATATTATCCCGATCAGAATGGGGACTCGTTCTACATTCGCGTGAATGATACGGGGAGAAATTTCCGGCTGGTGCGGACGCCGACGACGGATCCGGGAAGCAAGAACTGGCATGAGGTAGTAGCGCAGAGTCCGGACATCATGCTGGACGATATCGATCTGTTTCGGAACTTCTGCGTGTTCTACCAGCGCGAGAATGGACTGCCGCAGATTCGCGTGACCGATTTGCGTACCGGGAAGTCGAACCGACTTGTGTTTCCGGAGCCGGCATATGCGGCGTATTCGTATGTGAACCGCGTGTATGACACGACGGAGTTCCGCTACGGATATCAGTCTCCGATTACGCCAGCGTCGGTGTTTGCGTATGACATGGAGAAGGGGACGACGGTGTTGTTGAAGCAGAAGGAAGTGCCGGGAGGATATGACCCGAAGAAGTATCAAGTGGAGCAGATTTATACGGTGGCAGCCGATGGAGCGAAGATTCCGGTTTCGGTGCTGCGGTTGAAGAATACGAAGCTCGACGGGACCGGGCCGCTTTACTTGTACGGATATGGATCGTATGGCGTCTCGATCGACATGTTTTTCAATTCGAATATTTTCAGCATGGTCGATCGTGGAGTGGTGACGGCGGTGGCGCACATCCGCGGCGGTGGAGAGATGGGCAAGGCATGGCACGACGCGGGACGCATGATGAATAAGAAGACGACGTTTACTGACTTCATCTCGTGCGCGGAAGATCTGGTGAAGCGCGGATATGGATCGAAAGACCGGCTGGTGATCGAAGGACGCAGCGCGGGCGGGTTGTTGATGGGGGCCGTGTTGAACATGCGTCCAGATCTGTTTAAGGCGGCGCTCGTCGGAGTTCCGTTTGTGGATGTGATGAATACGATGCTCGATGAAACGCTGCCGCTGACGGTGGGAGAGTTTGAGGAGTGGGGAAATCCAAAGGAGAAGGCGGCTTTTGATTACATGATTACCTATTCGCCGTATGACAACATCGAGGCGAAGAATTATCCGGACATGCTGGTGAAGACTTCGTTCAATGATAGCCAGGTGATGTATTGGGAGCCGGCGAAGTATGTGGCGAAGATGCGGGCGACGCGGACGGATCACAACATTCTAGTTTTCAAAACGAATCTGAGTCCGGCGGGACATGGTGGGGCTTCGGGGAGATATGACCGGTTGAAGGATTCGGCGTTTGACTACGCTTATATTTTGCGGGAGATGGGGATCGAGAATTAGGGGCCTCGCTTCGACAAGAGCAGGGCGGGTTTCTCGCGCAAAAGGGCACGCAAAGAGAATTCCGGTCAGGGTCATTTGAGTTCTGGGGAACGATAGGGGATTCTTCGACTGCGCCGTGACTCCGCTTCGCTTCGTCTCGGCTTCGCTCAGGATGACAGTCCTGTTTTGGACAGTCTGCTCTCAGATCAGGCCGGCGCGAACTCGGCGGAGGAAGTCTTCGCCGTCGGCTTTGGCTTGGGCCAGAACTTTTGGATTGTTGCGGTATTCGAGGGCGACTTCCTGCAGGAAGAGTTCGACGGCATCCTTGGGCTTGAAGCCTTGCGAAACGAGCTTGCGGATGCGAGGCGTGAAGCTGTCGGCATCGTCTGCAGGTGCGAGGCGCGAGTGGTGATCGGCGCACTTGTGATCGCGGAATTTGGCCGCTGCCAGGCGGTCATAGGCAGTCTTGGCTTCGGGATCGTTCAGCAGAGTCGGCAGCGGGTAATTCCATTCACATTGCGAGCAGGTCCATCCATGGAAAGAGTGGTTGGACGTCCAGAGTAATTCCCTGGCGGTCTTGGCCTGCAGCGAGCGGTGATCACTACTGCTGTCCATGAGCGGCGCAACTCCCAACTCACGCAATTTGCCGGGCCCATGAGAAACGAAGAAGCGATTACCAAAATAGTAGCTGGCTCAGGCGGCCTTGGGGCGTGCCTAGAGCGGTTCGGGGGCAGGGTAGGAACAGCATGGACACCGTGATCCATGCGCCAGAACCGTATCCCGCGCCAGTTTACTCGCCGCCCACCGTGAGGCCATCGACGCGAATCGTCGGCGCGGCGACCGATCCACGAAATTCCAGGTCACTGGCGATTTCGGAAATGTTGAAAAACAATTCCTTCAGATTGCCCGCGACGGTGATCTCTTCGACCGGATACGCGAGCTCTCCCCCCGAAATCCACATGCCTGAGGCGCCGCGCGAATAGTCGCCGGTTACGAGATTCACGCCCTGCCCGAGGAACTCGGTCACGTACAAGCCTTCTTTGATTCCAGCGATCACGTCTTTCGGAGTTTTCGAACCTTGCTGCAGAAAGTAATTACCCGGTCCGATGCTTGGCGTTCCCGCGAGCCCGCGCGAGGCATTGCCGGTAGTTTGCAACTTCAGTTTTTTCGCCGTATAGGTGTTGAGCAGATACGACTTCAGCACGCCGTTTTCAACCACGACTGTTCGTCGCGTTGGTACGCCCTCGCCATCGAAGGGACTCGTCCCGAATCCGCCAACAATCGTGCCATCGTCGATGATGTTGACGTTGTCGCCGGCGATCTTCTGCCCCAGCTTGCCAGCGAGAAACGACGCGCCGCGATAAACGGAGTCTCCGTTGACGCCCTCGAAAATGTGTTCGAGGATCGACGTCGAAACCATGGGATCGAAAATAACCGGTACTTGCGCCGTTTTTGCCTTGCGTGCGCCCAACCGGCGCAGCGTGCGCTCGGCGGCGATTTTGCCAACCTTTTCCGGCGCATCTAGCTTCTTCAACGTGCGCGCCACTGAATACCAGTAGTCGCGCTGCATGGCGCCGTCCTCCGTTTGCGCAATGGGCACGGCCGCCACTGAGCAATATGAGCGCCGATATTCGCCGACGAATCCATGCGAGTTCGCGAGGACTTTGTGCCCGGTGGCGGCGTCGAATGATCCGCCTTCGCTGTTCTTGATGCGTGGATCAAAATCGAGTGCCGCTTTTTCCGCGCGACGCGCGTAATCGATACGATCGGCGCCGGGAAGAGAATAGACATCTTCGTGATAAAGATCCAGATTGCCGGGAATCGAACCGAGCTGCGAAGGCTCGGGGATGCCGCCAAATGGATCTTCCGAGGTGATTTTCGACAGTTCCAGTGCCGACTTCACCATGCGGTCGAGGCCTGCGCGGGAAAAATCGCTGGAGTAGGTGCTGGCCGCGCGCTGTCCGAAGAACACACGCACACCAATCGACTTCGATCCGGACTCTTTCAGGGTCTCGACCTGGCCGAGGCGGACGAGCGTCGAGAACTCATCGCCTTCGCGAACCACGCATTCGGCGGCGGTAGCGCCACCGGCCATGGCGCGGCGGACGATATCCTGCGCGATTTCGCGGAGGTCAGTTTCAGTTTTCGGACTTCCAGTTTCGACTTGAATAGAGGACATAGATTCCATTCACCACAGAGGACACGGAGAAGAAGTCCTATTGCATGAACCCGCCGGGATCTTTTCTGGCTGTTCCGCCGACCGTGAGGCGATCGATTTTCAACGTTGGAATACCTACGCCTACTGGTACGGCCTGGCCGTCTTTGCCGCAGGTGCCCACACCTTCGTCGAGTTTCAGATCGTTGCCCACCATCGAAACGCGGGTGAGCACGTCGGGGCCATTTCCAATCAGCGTCGCGCCCTTGATCGGAGCGGTGATCTGCCCATCTTCAATCATGTAGGCTTCGGAGGCGGAGAACACAAATTTTCCGTTGGTGATGTCGACCTGTCCTCCGCCGAAATTTACGGCGTAAATGCCGCGCTTCACCGAACGAATAATGTCCCCGGGATCATCCTGGCCTGCCAGCATGTACGTGTTGGTCATGCGCGGCATGGGAATGTGCTCGTAACTTTCGCGACGGCCGTTGCCAGTATCGGAAATTCCCATAAGCCGCGAGGAAAGCTTGTCGCTGAGGTAGCCTTTTAGAATTCCGTTTTCAATGAGGACGGTTTCCTGCGTCGGCTCGCCTTCATCGTCGACGTTGAGCGATCCACGCCGCCACGGCATGGTTCCGTTATCGACGACGGTGCATTTTTCGCTGGCCACTCGTTTGCCTACAAGCCCGGCGAATGCGGAGGTCTTTTTCCGGTTGAAGTCGGCTTCCAGCCCGTGCCCTACGGCTTCATGCAACAGAACTCCCGGCCATCCCGGACCGAGCACCACTTCCATTTCGCCTGCCGGGGCCTCGCGGGCGTCCAATTGCAGAATGGCCTGCCGCGCCGATTCTCTGGCAAAGAACTCTGGAGTCTTTTCGCCGAAAAAGAAATCGAGTGCCACGCGCCCGCCACCGCCGGATGTGCCACGCGCAGAGTTGCCTTCGGTCTTCGCGATGCACGACACGTTCATTCGCGCCAGCGGCTGGGAATCTTCGGCGAATGTTCCATCCGACCCGACAACCAGAATGTTTCGCAATTCGTCGCCATAACTCGCCCGCACTTCCTGAATTCGCGGATCATAGGCGCGCGCCGCCTTATCGGCGCGCATGACCAGTTCAACCTTGGCGCTGATCTCCGCGTCCACCGAGGGCAGCGTGACTGGATACAGACTACGCGCCGCCGCTTTTTGAAATCCCGCAACGGTCGCCTTCGCCGGAGCGCTGGCGATCAGAGCCGCGGTACGCGCCGCGTGCAAAATGCGCTCGGAAGACAAGTCGTCGGTATAGGCATAGCCGGTGCGCTCGCCTGAAACGACCCGCACGCCGCATCCTGCCGAGATGCCCTGAGAGGCAGACTTCACCATCGATTCGTCGACACTCAGAGAGGTCGAGGAAAGGTACTCGAAGTAGAGGTCAGCATAGTCACCGCCCGCCGAGAGAGCGGCCGACAGGTATCGTTCGAGGTCGTGTTCGGTCAGGCCGTAGTGTTCGAAGAAAAATCGCTGTTTGTTATCCACAAGATTTAGATGCCCGCGAGTTCCAACTGGACTCGGAAGCTAGCTACTCCATAGTGATTCGAAAGCCTTTGGATCGGGCGTGGCTTTCTGTTGCGACCGTCAACGCCCATGTAACTCCGGACTTCAGCTCCGGCGGAACGTCACCTTGCCCAGCCTTTTTGCGGAGATGGGACCGGTCTATTCATTATCCCATACACAATCTCCCTCGGGGCCTGTCCGTCCCAGTCTTCCACATGCGCGGCTATAACGATGGTCACTCGTCACAGACCCCGGCCCGTCGAATGTGGACAATGCGAGGGTGACCCCAGATTCCCTCACCCGCACGGTGCAGGATTTTCTCAGCGAGGCGGCAGGCGCGGTCGTCTTTGAAAACGGAGCGGTAGCTTTCGATTTGAGCGAGGCCAAGTATTCGATTTCCGGAGAGTACGAGAAGTGCTTGCTGCACCTCTGGTCGGGCGAACGGAATACGGTGCGGCGCGTGCTCGACGCCGAGATCAAGCATGGCACGTTGAAGCTGATGGTGCAGCGGCTGGGCCAGTCGCGTCCCACCAAGCTTGAGATCTGTCGCGAGCGCGATCGCCGTTCGCCCTCTGCCAAGAAGGCCGCCCGCGCCAGCTACGAGCAGAAACTGCGGCGAGCCCTGGAGCGGCACTTTCCCGGCTTCGCCATTTCAAGTCTGACAACGTCGGTCGATCTGTCGAAGTCTTTCGGTCCCATCTATGCGCGAGGAGTGTTGCGGCAAGGGCAGTCGGCATTCGCGGTGCTCGGAGTCAATGCCTCCGAGACGCAGGCCTCCGTAGATGCGGCGCTCACGTTCGGAATTTTGTGGCTCGACGCCTGCCGCCAGTCTTCTTCGGGGAAGTTCCTGGTCGAGGGACTTCACTTGTTTGTGCCGCATGGGTGCTCGGCGCTCACGCGCGAACGCATCGCCAACCTGAATCGTGCTGCGGCCAAGTGGAGTCTCTTTGAGCTCAACGAGCGCCACGACGTCGTGATTGAGATCGACTGCACGGACCGCGGGAACGTGGCGACGCGACTGGTGCATGCGACCAATGAATCGGCTGCGCGAGAGAGGTTCGCGGAGTCGATCGCGAGAATCAATGGGATCCTGCCGAATTGCGAAGTTGCCGTGCTCTCGCCGGCGGAACTGGCCTTTCGGTGGCGGGGCCTGGAGTTTGCCCGAGCCCGCATGGGCGCCGAGGCAGTTACTTTCCGCAGCAAACAGGAGATTGTCTTCGGCGTGGGTGCCGAAGAGCGCGTTCTCGAAGACCGCAACTTTCCGTTTTTTGTGCAGTTGCTTAATGCGATCCGGGATACGCGCCATCCCTATGGACCGCGCCAGCACCCTCTCTTCCGCCTGCGTCCCGAACGCTGGCTGGAGTCGCTCGTAGTGGCGGACGTCAGTGTGATCGACGAGCGCCTGGAGTCTCGCACGCCGTATTCGCAGGTGCCGGCCTTCTCGGCGTCGGACCGCGCCATGCTCGACGTTCTGACCATCACGCACGAAGGGCGGCTGGCAGTCGTCGAGCTCAAGGCCGACGAAGATATCCATTTGCCGCTACAGGGGCTCGATTACTGGGCGAGAGTGGAGTGGCATCACTCCCGCGGAGAGTTTCCCCGCTTTGGATACTTCGCTGACCGTGAATTGTCGGCTGACAAACCGCGCCTCTATTTAGTGGCGCCGGCATTGCACGTGCATCCAGCAACCGATATTTTGCTGCGCTATTTTTCGCCTGAGATTGAGTGGGAATTCGTGGGGATTGACGAGCGCTGGCGCGAAGGAGTAAAAGTCGTGTTCCGGAAACGGCCGGAGACTAAGCGTGGAATCGAACTGGCCACTCGCGTCGCAAGTTGAAGTCAAAGCTCTGCCTCGTCCCGGCTTTCTTCTTCAACAGGTCCACACCCTATATCGAGCTCAATTCCTTCGGTGGTTGGCCATCATGGCGCCAACTTCAGTGTTGGCCTCGCTTGTGATTCTCCTGTCAGATCAACAGGTCAAAGCGATCTTCCGTAGCATGCCACGAGGCGAGACGCGCTATCACGCCGGCGAAGTCGTTCAGGCATTGGCATTACGCTCCGGAGGATTTTTCGTCAGTTGGCTACTGGGCCATCAGCGCGCGCGAGCATTTAGGAAGCATAGTGCTCGCAGCCGCGTTTACATTCTGTGTTTTCCTGCTGGACCTGACTGTGGCCCAATTTGTCGAGTTTGCCGCATTCAAGTTGGTCGGCTGGTCACACTTTTCACGATTCATAGTTCCTGCGACATTGGTCCTTTATGTCATGGTCGCCAGCATCGTCAGCTGGCTCGGAGCCACGATTCCCATTATCCTCGGGGGAAACACCACAGTCTGGGCGGCGCTCAAGAGGAGTGTGGATTCTAGCAGCGGCTACGAAGGAGCGTTGTTCCTATTGGTCGTCGAGTCGCTAGTGGGCTCTTACCTTGCATGGTATGCGACTTTCCATGGCCTGCGAATGTTGGTTCCTGACCAACTCAGAGACACCTCGTGGTACGGCTGGGGCGTTTACTTGCTAGCGGTGTTGATGACGGCCTCGGTCGAACCGCCACTCTTCATTGGGTTCTCTCTTCTCGCAGATCCGGAACAACTAAACCCTTCTCTACTCCCAGGCTCCTAGCATTCGCCGCACATCGACCAACTGCGCAACGTGATAGGCGTTGTGATCCGCGACCAGCAGGGCTTCCCGCAGGATCGTCTGTCCGTCGCCCCAAGGAATGCGCGCGAACAAATCCGTCCTGGGATTCGTCACTAGACTCTGCATCGCTTTCAAGTCCCGGCGAAACTGCTGGGCGCTCTTGTTCCATGCGCCCGCGTTCGCAGGACTTTCCTTCTTCGGCCAATATCCTTCAGGCCATTTCGGAGAAACGTGCTTGGCATTGCGGCTGAATTCGAGAATGTCCCACTGCGCCAGGCGCAAGTGCTCGAGCAACATCCAGGGCGAGTGGGGGAAGCCCGCGGGCTTTGCGCCGCGCAACTTCGGCGGCAAGCCCTTGATGGCGTCCTCGAACTTGGCGTGCGCTGATCCACCGGCCAGCAACTCGACCAGATGTTGGCGCAATGACTGCTCGTGATTGTTGGTCATCCCATCCCTCCAATGCAGGCGCACTTCAGTCTATCTCGGGAAAGCAACACCTAGATTGAGCGGGTGACGATTTAGGTTGGTATCCTGAGGGAGACGGTGACGGTCCTCACCACGAAGGACTCTCGCGAGATCCTTCACTCCGCCCGGAAAAGCGGCTCCGTTCAGGATGACTTCTGTTAACTAGGCCTGTTCGCTTACTTGTTCTGCGCCGTGGCCGTCGTTGACGGCGCGTCGACGCTGCCGATCGCATCGCCGGAAAGCACCAGCTCCACTCGCCGATTCTGTTGCCGCCCCTCGGCGGTATCGTTCGTCGCGATCGGCTCGCTCTTGCCAAATCCGCGAGCCTCAATCGTGCCGGCCGGAATGCCCTGCTGCACAAAGTAATCGCGCACCGACTGTGCGCGATGCTCGGAGAGCTCTTGATTGTATTCGTCGCTGCCGACGCTGTCGGTGTGTCCTTCGACCGCAACGTGCAGACTGGGATACGCCAACACAATTCCGGAGACTTTCGCCAGCCGCTCGCGCGCTCCTGGCAGCAGTTCGAAACTTCCGCTGCGGAACAGAACGTCGGACATGTTCGCGATTAACCCACGGGCGGAGTCCCGTGTGGCCAGAATGGAATTCAGTTGCTGCAGCAGGCGCGCGCGCAGCTCCTGCTTTTCTTTTTCTGCCTGCTGGCGCAGATTCTCCGATTGCGCGGCGGCGGCGCGAGCCTTGTCGGTCTCGGCAGCCAGAACCTGCTGCTGTGCGACGGCTTCCGCCTTGGCCTTCTCGGCCTCATCCTTTTGTCGCGCGGCTTCTTGCGCGGCCGCCAGCGCTTCCTGCTTCATGCGCTCGGCTTCGGCTTTGGCCTGTTCTGCCTCGGCGCGTGCTTGTTCCGCCTGAGCACGCGCAACTTCAGCATCGGCCCGGCGTTTCGACTCCGCATCCGCATCCGCGCGCGCTTTGGCTTCGCGCGCTGCAGCGGCGGCCTGCGCTTCATCTTCGGCTTTCTGTTTTACCGCCATCAACCGCGCTTCTTCCGCGGTTTCGGTGGCTTCCTTGGCGGCGGCTTCTACCGCTGCTTTGTTCTGCTTCTGCCGGTAGATTTCTTCGGCGTGCATCAGCTGCTGACCGGCCTTCGACAAGATCGACGCCGCATACTTGTCCGCTGCCGCGATTCGCGCGATGCGCACCGCATTCCGCGCTTCAAACAACTCCAGCGGAGTCTTGCTGTCGATGCCGAAAATCGCATCCTGAATGTGGGTATTGGTCGACGAATAGGTGCCTCGCGTTACCAGCTCGTAACGTGCGTCGATATTCTCGCCTCCGCCGCCATTGACCTGAGCGCTTTCCATCACGACCATGTTGCCGGGCTGCGTGACCGCGAAATAGGGCTCGGCGGTAACGATCATTCCGAACGTCTGCAGGTCGGTATATGCCTTCACATGCGCGTTGCCATTGTGATCGAGAGCTAGTTCCCCGAGGTTCACCGGGCGCCCCTGCGGCGATACTGCCCAGGCAACGTAGGTCAGGAATTCGAGTCCGAACTTAGTGGCGTCTTCCATCCCCTGGAACTTCGCGTCGATCTCGAGGTTGGTCTTCTTGCCTTCCACTTTGGCTTCGCCGGAGGCACGCTGCAGAAGATCGGTTCCCTGAAAATCTACCTTGGTCGTCCCACCTTGCAGCCGGTAATGCACGGCCTTGGTGGTGCGCGAAACTGTGGGGGCAACCGCGCTCGCGGAGGTAGTGGTTTGCATCTGCGCAAATGCCAGCGTTGCCATAGCAAAGACACAAATCGCCAAAGAGACTTTTTTCACGGAGTTCTCGATCTGGGGGAGATAAGAACAGACTAATCTGCTTAATAATCTTCGTTGATGTCACGCGGAATACAAAGGACAGGAAGGGATAGCACTTTCGTCACATAGGGGGCTGAAAACCTTGGAATCCAAGCAAACGCGAAATCCAAGCTCACCACAAGGGACACTGAGGACACAGAGGAGCCGGTTTGGCTATGCTGTTTCAATCATGGGATATAGGCCATTGTCCCTTTCGCTCCCACTATCAATACGCCACCCTCGGGATACGCGCTGGCGGCATTGAACTGAAGCTTCATCTTCTTTTTCCCGTTAATCCGGTGCGGATTGATCGGCGGACGAAAGTCGAAGACGAAATCCTGGCCTACGATGAAGATCCGTTCCGGCGGAATTGGCTTGATGCGCTGCTGTTTCTGGCTCATGCCCTGGCGAATCGCGGCATCGTTTACGTGCCGGTCATAGACCACCGCCGAAAAGTAGGCCAAGGGATGCAGCGGCGAAAGCGTCCACGTCTTTCCTCCGTCTTCGGTGAACGCCAGGTTCGGACCGTCGTCGTTGGTCTTCTTGTAGTCTCCGCCGGCAATCACTCCGTGCCGCGGATCGCGAAAGGCGATGGAAAAAATTCCAGTCGAATCGGATCCGTGAATCATGGGCGTATCGAAAACTTCCCAGTGCTCCCCCCGATCCCCCGAATGGAACACGCGCGCCGCTTTCCCGCCAGTAGCAAACCAAAGATTCGAATCAGAGCCTCCCGGCACAATCGCGAGGCAGGTATTCGACGCCGCGAATGCTCCCTCGCCTTCGAGGGCAACCGGCAATTGCGCGGGCGGCAAAATTCGCCAGTTCTGGCCGTCGTCCGTCATGAGCAACTCGAACGTCAGCTTGCCCGATTCATCGGGAACCGGATCGCCCACCACGACTCCATGTTTCGAATCCCAAAAGACCATGGAGTCGAAGAATCCCTTGGGATTTGTATTGGTGAACTGCAGGAGCCAGTGCTTCCCGCCATCGCTGGTGTAGTAAATCCGCGACTGGTCGCCCGGCCCAGCCGACATCAGAAACGCTTCGTCCGCTGAAAACGCTACCACTGCGCGAAAATCCAGCGTTCCAGCATCTGGCACCTGCGCCGGGGTCCAGGTGCGCCCGCCGTCGACTGTGCGGAGATAGGTGCCGTGCGTCCCGCTAGCCCACGCCACTTGTCGCGATACGGTACTTACCCCGCGCAAGCTCTCCGTGCTATGGGAAAACTGGATTCGCGGCACGTCTTGAGCCGCGGCGATGCCCATCACGAGAAAGAAGAAGAAGGTGAAGAAAAAGATAAACCGCCGCATGCAGAGATTGTAGCGCCGGCATCGCGCCGGCGGTCGCAGAGGATTGGGGAACGAAGTGCCACCACAGTACCCCGCATCAGTGCCGGCTTACTTCGCCATGAAGTCCACGAACGAGGCGCTCTTGCCGGCATAAATGCGCAGTGTGCAGCGCGCCCCAACATGCGCGAAAGCGACTTCCAACGCCGTCGACGACTGATCGACTTGCGCGGTCTCCATTTGCGCGTGAGCAATATCCTGCTTCTCGTCGTAGGCCGCACCCGGAGCGACATTCTTATTCACGACCAGGCTCCAGTTTCCTTTCGCCGGGATGGGGTACACCGTATACGCGCCAATCGGAATCACGGAACTTCCCAAAGCCAGTTGCGCCTCGGTGAACAGTGTCATGGGGGCACCGCCCGGAGCCCAGGGCTTGCCGTTTGCCGGCTTCTCTTTGTTCGCAACTGCGTTGTAACGCACATATACCTGACGTCCGTCGTCCAGGTTGCACGTGGTCGTGGAATTGGGAGTGCCCGATTGCGCGGCCAGCCAGGGTGTCCACAATAACGATATGAGTACTGCTCTCCAGACGAGTGTCGCCGACATGAGCGGAAGGTCCTCCGCGCAGAAGTGTATCGCCGCAGAGCCTTAAGGGGAAGCACTTTGCGCGGTTCGACCTTCTTCCGGGCTTGATAGTCCCGTTCGTCATGTGTCTTCGGTGACGTTTCCCCGCGCCCCGGCGGTTGCTACCGTCACTTGCAGGTACTGGTGCGTCAGGTGCCTGGGAACACGAGGAATCGAGAGGAATCAATGGCGAAATCGAAATTGCGAATTCTTTATGGCGAAGGCGATAGCGAGATTTTGAGCGCGCAAGCGGCGGCAATGGAAAAGGCTGGACACATCGTCCAGAGCGCGGAAGGGCGCAAGGCCGTGACCGAGGCTCTGCAGAAAAACCGGTTCGACCTCGTGGTGCTGGGCGCAACCCTGACCCGCAACGATCGTCATCACCTGCCGTACATGGTGAAGAAGGCCAGTTCCGAGACCAGCGTTCTGGTCATGCACGCCGACGGCAGCCGCCACCCTTACGTGGATGCCTGCACCGACACCGGCGCCAGCCTGGAATCCGTCCTGAACCGTATTGAATCCATGAAGATTGCTGGCATGATGCCCGCTGCGGCTGCGGCAGCTGCAGGTCGGTAGAGAGCATCGGTTTCGGGGGAGTCGTTTCGGGGAGAAGGATGCGAGAGAGCGGCTTTGGGAAGGGCACGGCTTCCGCCGTGCCGCTTTCCGGATGGCTGAACCCGGCTTTCCGCCCAAGAAGTGGAACGCGGCCCGTCAGCGCCTGTTGATCGACTGCGAGACTTGGTCAGCTGGCTCGCTGGTGAGCGCTTGAAAGTCTAACCTACCTTGGCCGGGGGTTTTGAGCGCTGTGGCTGATTTGAATAGTTGACTCACGCCACGGCCTCTGTCGGTGTACATTGCAGGCATGAATCCTCACGAATCGGCTATGGCTTCGCCGGACTTTTATTTGAGTTCAACTGACACCTATGGACTTGAAATCGCACGGCGGGTTCGGGGACTTAAGCGCATTGCCATAGGCCAACGCGATGACGCTCTCCTTGCCGAGATCGACCCTCCCATTGCGGCTTGGACATCAAAGGAAAGTAATACAAGCATCGTGATACTTGCGACTAGGCATAAAGGATGTAGCCTGTTTCCGGTGTCGGAGTGGCCGCTATCCGTGCATGTCGCCAAGCCACTCGTTGAAAACGTGCAGGGCCGTGACCACTTGGAATTGACGGAGGTACAGACCATTGCATGGGCTGAGCTGTATGAAACGGAGCAGGAGGCTCGAAGGAAATAACAGACCGCGAAGTTTGTCGTTATTTTGGATAACCCTCAATGAGCGAATGGTCTTGTTTACGACAGTAATCTGGCATTTGTCATGTCTTGGGCATACAGTGCTCCCGTGAGACGGACGACAGTGTTTCTAGTTCCGGCGTGCTTTTTCGGAACTCTACATCTGCAGGTTTTGGGGCAAACTGCCCCCTCCGAGTGCCAATCGGCAGTCCGCACGTTCCTCAAAATCCCAGATGAACGAGGACTTGTCGCCTTGGATAAATCGGATTGTTGGGGCGTCTTCGGCTCATCGAATAACAATCTGAATCGGTTGAACAACATGGCAGCGACAGGAAATACATGGGCCGCTGAGTATTCGGCGGGGCACTTGAAAGAGCTTGACGGCGGAAATCTGGAGGACGCTCTGAGAGCTTTGGGTCAATTTTCCGACCACGGCATGGAAAACTTGTTGGTGCTTGCGAATAAAGGGCTGTTATCAAAGCACGAACTTGCGGACGCTCTGACGATGCTTCCGCTCACCCTTGCTGACAATCCACCTGCGCAATCGAACTCTCTAGAGGCGCGAAGACAGAGGGTCCTACGTGTGACTCGGGCTGACTTGCAGGAGCAACGAGCGCAGGCACTCACCGCCATCAGCCAATCCCTGTCCGAGATTAGATCGAACCAATGATTGATTCGTAGTTGGCGAAAAATCCCCATTGCGCTCAGAACCCCTGCTCTGAGGTCCGTAGTCGGTGAAAGCGCTTGTTGACGACAGCTACGACCCCTCAGTCTGACTTCGCCACCTGTTCAGTTAGTTTTGCGCTTTCTCTTTTCCATCCCCACCATCCTTCCCGACGCCGGGTCGTTCTTGTTCAGCTTCGCTGCCTCCGCAATCAATTTCTTCACTCCCGGCCTCTTCACATCGGCAACACTCCGCAGTTTGACATGTCGCACGCCCTTCCCTGTTCCCTCCAGCAACTTCACTGGGTCGGGCAGCGCCGCACCGCGCATGAATGCAAACGTCACATGCTCTTTAGCGACCATGAAGCAGCACAGTGGTCCATTCGAATCGAACGACGGAATCTTCCACGGATTCACGTATTCTTCCACTCCCTTGACCGTCTCTTTCACCAGAGCCCGCACCGCCTTCGCTACGCCCTCACACTTCCCCGCTTTCTTCACATAATCATCAATCCATATCCCCGCTTGTTTTCCCTCAATCGTCGGCATTGGTTTCTCACCCCCGTGCGCTATTTTATTCGTCCGTTCCTCTTCCCCGTAGCACTGTCTACTGCCAACGGTTCGTGCCTTGATCGCGGCATGCTTTTAGGGGCTGGCCAACCGCAGACGAACGACCTTCAGGTGGTTGGTCGGCTACACGAAAACTTCCGAAGGCGTAGTTCGCGAAAAAATCGGCTAGCACTCAAGATGCCGGAAACCGGGATCTGCGTGGAACGGCCTGCTAACAACAGATAACAACAGACACTTCCGAGTGGCCCGCAAACCATCAGCGACCCGCAGATCGACTACGCTGCCTCACCGTCTAGCACGTTTCGCGCACTCGAACTTTACGCTGCTATGATTGCGGCCATGTCCAGCGCACAAACCTGGGACCCGGCGTCTTACGCTCGAAACGCGAGATTCGTATCCGACCTAGGATCGCCCGTCATGGAATTGCTTGCCCCGAAGCCCGGAGAGAGGATTCTCGATCTTGGTTGCGGAGACGGCGTACTCACAAAAAGGCTGGCGGATTTGGGGTGTGACGTAGTTGCAGTCGATTCGAGCCTTCCGCAGGTCGAAGCCGCAAGGAAGCTCGGCTTGAACGCATTCTCGATCAGCGGCGAAGAGCTGCAATTCAACGAAGAATTCGATGCCGTGTTCAGTAACGCGGTGCTGCACTGGATTCGGCGTACGGATGTGATGCTGGCTGGAGTGTATCGTTCGTTGAAACCGGGTGGCCGATTTGTTGCAGAATGCGGAGGGCACGGGTGCGTTCAGAAGATTCGGACTGCTTTGGTTCAAGCACTGGACCGTCGGGGAATTGACGGCGAGGCTCGCGTTCCCTGGTATTTCCCCACGCCCGGCGACTACGCCACCAGGCTGGAGCGCGTAGGGTTTCGCGTCGATAGCATTGCACTCATCCCGCGTCCGACCCCTTTGCCGGGTGACGTGATTAGTTGGTTGGAGATTTTTGCTCTTAACTTTTTTCAGGGCTTCTCCGAGGAAGCCCGCAACGACTATCTGCAAGAGGTGCGGACGGTGCTGGAACCGCAACTTCGCGATCCCGATGGACGCTGGGTGGCCGACTACGTACGACTGCGATTCGCGGCAACCAAAGCTCGCGAACAAGAACAAAGGTGAGGTTAAGATCGACCTGGTTTCGTCAACTACTGCCACCGTGCAAACTCTCTATTGCATGTCATAACCGCTGAACTTGCTGCGATATTCGAATCTCCGTTGTAGGTCACTTTGACCGCATTCGACCCTGCGGGCAGAGACGATGTCGTGAATATAGCCTTGCCGTTGCTGAGTTGAGCCGTGCCCAGAGTCGTCTTTCCTAGCATGAAGGTTACGGGGCCGGTTGGCATGATAGTCGGCGAGGTGATCTTCGCTGTGAACGTAACCGCCTGGCCGACAGTGGATGGATTCGGCGATGCTGTGAGCGCTGCCGCACTCGTCGTTCTTAGCACGGATTGGTTCACGACCGGCGACGCGCTGCTTTGGTTGTTGGCATCGCCCTTATAGGTTGCGACCAGCGGGTAAAGATCGGCATTGAGATTCGACTTCGTCAGAGTGGCTGCGCCGCTGCTATTCAGCGTCGCGGACCCGATGGTATAAATCCCCCCCAAGTGAACGCAACACTGCCGGTCGGCGGCAGTGGACCCCCGGTGGTCACCGTGGCCATGAAGGTTACTTTTGCCCGTAGATGGATGGGTTCAAGCTGGAATTGAACGTGGTGCTGGTAGGATAGCCATCCACTACTTGACTTAGCCACCTAGAGCTAGCGACGTGAAAAAGATCGCCCGGATAGGCGGCCCTAATGCCGTGAGTCGCGGCTGACAGAAACGATGTGGAAAAGTTTGCTGCGCCACCTACGGTCGGTCGGGACGCAATTGCGGTTGTGCCGTCGTAGAACGTGACGACCTGGCCGTCCGGGATCGGTCGAGTTGACGTAATCGTGGCAGTGAAGGAAACCAACTGGTTCAGGAAGGAGGGGTTGGGAGAGGATGTGAGTGCGGTGGTTGTGGGGATCGTGAGATTGTTCAGCAGCACGCTCATTGTGCCGAACTGGGGATAGGAGTAGTTGTACTCGTTAGTTACGACCAGGTCCGGTTTTCGATCGGCGTTCACGTCTACGACGGCGACCGAAAATGCCCGAAGCCCACCGGACGGGTAATTGACGGCAACCTGAAACGTGCCGTCACCGTTGCCCGGTAGCACGCTAACCAATCCTGTGGCATTTCCTTGCCAGTTACTAACAGTGTAGTTGGCCACGAGGAGGTCGGGGTGGCCGTCGCCGTTCACGTCCGCGATTGCGATCGATGTGGCGCCAAACCCACCGGAATCGTAAGTGATCGGCGCCTGCAAACTGCCATCACCGTTGCCTAGCAGTACGCTAACGCTACCGCGTTGCCACCACGGCGCGTCCGCGAAATCGTTGGTTAGAACTACGTCAGGTTTACCGTCCCCGTTCACGTCCCCGATCGCAACAGAATATGGATCACGACATCCGGCAGGGTAAGTAACAGGCGTGTGGAAGGTACCGTCACCCTTACCCAGCAACACACTCACCGGTGAACCGGAATCGACCACAACCAGATCCGGCTTGCCGTCTCCATTCAGATCTCCGGCGGCGACCGAAAGGGCGATGCTTCCGCCCGAGTTGTAATTGACAGCAGGCTGGAATGTGCCATCGCCGTTTCCTAGAAGCACACTTACAGAGCCGATGGGCCAACCGCCGAGGGTGAAATTATTCGACACGACCAAGTCCGGCTTGCCGTCGACGTTCAGGTCAACGATTGCGACTGTGAATGTAAAATTCCATCCCCCCGTGCCGTAATTGACGGGTGCACGGAATGTTCCGTCCCCTTCGCCCAAGAGCACGCTCACGATGCCATTCGTGCAGTCCCCGCTACTCGGACACCGATTCCCAACGACAACATCCGGACGGCCATCACCATTCAAATCCGAAACCGCGACCGACGTCGGACCCGGACCCACCCGAGCTGAAAGTGATCGCTGGCTGGAAGGTGCCGCCGCTGTTGCCTAACAGCACGCCAACCGAGTTCGAGCCCGTGTTCGCCACAACCACGTCGGGCATGGCGTCACCGTTCACATCAGCAATCGCAAGCGATGCAGTCATAGCCCCCCGGAGTAGTAGGACCCGGCATTCGCAAAGCGCACAAGTGAGTTTTGCGGGAGTGCGGTCCGTTGTGCGGACGCACCTATGTTTTGAGCCGACCGATGAACTGCTTTCGTGGTTTGTACTAAAACTACGGAAACAATTGCCAGAACCAGAATTGCGAATCGGGAAATAACATGAAGAACCTCAACTTTACGATTACGCGTGGGAGCCATAGGATACTCCTTGGACTGCGAGTGAGGGGCAGCGGGCGATCGTCGGCTCGTGCTCGGGAGACGGTTTTAGGCTCAGTGATTCACTGCTCAGAGGGACTGGGAAGTGGGATCGCTGCTGCTGATCTTTCGCTCAAAGCATACCCCTGATTCCCGATTTTTCCGTGACGCCCGTCACCGCAGTTTGTGTGTCAGATCAGAAGCAAAGAGAACAACCACACTGCTCGATCGTCCCACTTAATGTTCTGTGTGAGGCCGGATATGAACCGCCAATGGCGAGTTCTGCCGCACTTCATCCCACCTATTGATCACATTGATTCTTAACGTCGCCGGATCGCGGCGTCCGCCGAGCATGAGAAAGGGCGGCTGATTAGGCCGCCCTTCTAAAGCTGAGGATTCGAGATCGCAGGAACCTAGCGAGTAATAGTGGAAGTTCGTCGTTCAAGTCGGCCCGCATTCCAATCGCGCGTTGCCGCAAAACCCATCAAAGTGGGATTAT
>Ga0070712_100000303_pt1 | contig 27800 bp, 24 predicted proteins | sample LARL81metaG_FD_71396 | JGI IMG/M metagenome (GOLD analysis project Ga0070712, IMG submission 71396) | Corn, switchgrass and miscanthus rhizosphere microbial communities from Kellogg Biological Station, Michigan, USA - LAR L8-1 metaG | ecosystem: Host-associated > Plants > Roots > Rhizosphere ...
CTGCCGCAAACCGCGATCATCGATGGCGATTGCATCAGTCTGTCCATTGCCGCCGCCAGTGTCATCGCCAAAGTGACACGCGATCGCTTAATGCGTGAATTTTGCACGCAATTCCCCGAGTATTGTTTCGGCCAGCACAAGGGCTACGGCACCGAACTCCACCTCATCAAACTTCATGAACATGGGCCTTGTCCAATCCATCGCCGATCTTTCGAGCCGGTGGCGCAGCCGCTTCTCGCGCTCGAAGGAATTATCTGAGCACCTGCAACTCGGCGCCCGTGGAGAGAAACTGGCCTGCGGTTTTCTCCGACGCCAGGGCTACAAAATTCTCTACCGCAATTTCCGGGCTCGGCACGGCGGAGAAGTCGATATTGTTTGCCGCGATGGCGACACACTCGTCTTCATCGAAGTAAAGACCCGTAGACGCGATGATACCACGCGGCCGTCAGAAGCGATCAACGCCGCCAAGCGCAAATTGATTTCGCGCGGCGCACTGACCTGGTTGCAGTTGCTTGATAACCCCGACATCCTGTCGCGATTCGACGTCGTCGAAATTGTCCTGGCCGAGGACGGAAAACCGCGCTTCGAACTAATCCGCGACGCGTTTGAAGTTTCGAGACCGTACGTTTACTAAGACACCTTGGGACACTTGATAGTCAATCTCGCCAACTACCGGCTCCATTCTTAGCGACCTGAAGGACAAAAAGGACGACAGGGTGAAGTCATGGGCGTTGCCGCCGTTTGGCGCGAGCGGCGAGCCGAGCACGAGCCATGCGCTCGCAAGCCTCCTTCACGCAAGAAATCTTCTTCCAGACGGCGGAGTTGCTGGTCGAGCAGGTAACACGTCACCTTGATCAGACCTACAATTACATTGACGCAAATGGCCGGGTCGCGGTTTCCGATACGCCGGGCGTGCGGTTGAGCTGCCCAAGGCGCCGGGCGTAAGGAGGCTCAAGCGTCTCTTCGGTAATCCGATGGGCGCGTATAAAGTCGCGGTAATGTCATGCCTGAGATCGTTCCAAAAATACACTCTAACGGGAGTCAACCGAAGCCAACAGTTCATAAGAGAGAACGCTCAGGCAATAGATGGCGGCGGTTTCCACGCGTAGAATAATGGGGCCGAGAGTGATGGGGCGACAACCGCGACTTCGGGCGAGGTTGAGTTCCGCCGGAGTGAAATCTCCTTCCGGGCCAATGCACATCAGAACGCTGGTGGGACGGGACTGATGTTCACGCTCGTATTCAGCGAGCACTGTTTTCAAATGCACCGCATCAGATTGAAGTGAGCCGATTAGCCGAAGTTGTAGAGGCGCTACACCATCAAAGAAATCGCTCAGCTTCCTCGGTATCTGCACCGTCGGCAGCCAGTTCTGTCCACATTGTTTTGCGGCTTCGATCGCGACCTGCTGCCATTTCGCCTGTTTCTGAACCGCTTCCTTGCCCTGGAGATGAACAATGGTGCGGTCGGAAATAATCGGCGCGATTTCCGCTGCGCCCAGCTCGACCGCTTTCTGCACGATCAGATCCATGTTTTTTCTTTTCGGAATGGCCTGCGCCAGCGTGATCTCACAGTGCAACGGCGGCACCTGCGCCTGGTGCAGTTTGCGCAGTTGAATTTCTTCGCGAGTTACCTTCGTAATCTCAGCCGTGATTTCATGTCCGCGCCCGTTGAATACCACGACCCGTTCGCCCGGCTCGAGACGAAGCACATCCCGCGCATGATGTGCCTCCAATTCGCGCAGAACGAGTGCGTCAGCGTTCCAGTTTTCGGACGCGATGTAAAAGCGATGCATGAAGAAAATGACGAAACAATGACGAAGCCAGAATGTCGAGAAAGCCTCGATCAATTGCTTCCAATTTTCTCGTCTTGCGAATGAATCTAGAATCCAGGAAACAGCATAGCTCCACTTTCTTTCCTGGATTCCTAGGCTTCCAGATTTTCTCTTTCACTCGATCCGCGTGATCCGCGCTGTCCGCGGTTGATTTTAGCGGAAGAAGTTTTTGGCGCGTTCGAAGAAGCTCTTGTGCAACGGCGTATTTTCCTCGCCGACGAGCGCGGAAAATTCCTCCAGCTTCCTCCGTTGTTCCGCATTCAAGCGTGTCGGCACCTCCACCGCTACACGCGCGAGTAAATCTCCCCGGCCGCGACCCTCAACGTTGACGATGCCTTTGCCGCGCAATTTGAATATCTGACCCGTTTGCGTACCCGCGGGGATCTTTACGTTCGCTCTGCCTTCGAGCGTCGGCACTGGGACCTCGCCCCCAAGCGCAGCCAGCGGGAACGAAATCGGGACCTCGCAATAAAGATCGTCCTCATCGCGTTGAAACACCGGATGCTCCTTGATGTGGAGCACGACGTAAAGATCGCCCGGCGGCCCACCGCGAATGCCAGCCTCGCCCTTCCGGGAAGAACGCAGGCGCGAGCCGCTACCGATGCCAGCCGGAATTTTTAGTTTGATCCGGCTGGAATTTTCGACCCGCCCTTCCCCGCCACACTTGCGACAGGGTTTCTCAATGATCTGGCCCACGCCGCGACAACGTGGACAGGTTTGCGACACCTGGAAAAAGCCACGAGAGCTGATGACCTGGCCGCGGCCGCCGCAGGTCGGACAGTTGATCGAACGCGACCCCGGCTCGGCGCCGGAGCCGTGGCATTGATCGCAGGCGTCGAGTTTGCGGACCTCGATTTCTTTTTCCGTTCCGAAGGCCGCTTCTTCCAGGGTGATCTGCATGTCGTAACGCAGATCGGAACCGCGCTGCCGTTCGTCAGCGCGGCCAACACCGCCGCCACCAAAGAAACTTTCGAAAATCCCGCCACCACCGCCTCCGAAAACTTCGCGGAAAATATCGAATGGATCGTGGAACCCGCCGCCAAATCCGGCTCCCCCCTGCGCAAAAGCAGCGTGTCCGTACCGATCGTAAGCGGCGCGCTTATCGGCATCGATCAACACATCGTAAGCTTCGCCGAGCTCCTTAAATCTCTCCTCGGCGTGCGGATCATTCGGATTTTTGTCCGGATGGAATTTAACCGCGAGCTTGCGATAGGCGCGCTTGACTTCATCCTCGGGCGCACCCCGCGGGACACCGAGCACTTCGTAATAATCGCGTTTGGTCGTTGGCATCTAAAAATAGTGATGGGTGACGTATGACGACTGACAAGAGTCAGCAATCGCCGCGCCGGAATTACGTCTCACTTCTCACTTATCACCTTTCACTGATCACGGATCACGGATCACTATTCACTTTCTTCCAGCCGGTCCGCTCGAAACCACCACTGTCGCCGGCCGCAGAAGGCGATCCTTCAAGCGATAGCCGCGGCGGATTTGTCGAATGACATGCCCTTCGGGAACTTTATCGTTCGGTTCGTGGCCGATCGCTTCATGCAGGTTGGGATCAAACTGTTTTTCCACCGCATCGACCGGCTCCAGTCCACTTTCCGTTAGGAAATCGGTAAGTTGTTTCAAGATCATGCTCATTCCCGAATAAATCGGCGAGTGTTCGCTTTTGTCGCGGGCGGCGGATAGTCCAAGCTCGAAATTATCCACGATCGGAACGAGCCGCTCGAGAAGAGTGCGATTGGCATATTTGATCGCCTCATCTTTCTCGCGCGCACCGCGTTTCTTGTAATTTTCAAAGTCTGCTTGCGTTCGTAAGGCCAGATCGCGAAATCGATCCAGATCGCTTTGCAAACTGGCAACCAGATCATCGGTGGTTTCGGTCTCGGCGAAATTGTTTTCCGGCTCGGTCGCAACCGGGGGCGGAATCTTGTCTTCTTCGCGAGGTTCAGGGGTTTTTTTCATGTTTACGAATGGTAATTAAAGTGATGTCATCGTTCTGCGGATGCGAGCCCACAAAATTGCGGACATCATCAATTAATCGCGTGATGATGGCCGAAGCGCCGTGCGCAGCGCTCGCCCGCACCGATTGGATCATCCGATCAGCACCGAATTCAAATCCCTCTGCATCCAAAGCTTCCGTCACGCCATCGGTGTAGAGCACAAGGCAATCGTCTTGTTCGAGCAGAATGGCGAAATCGTTTGTGATCCGATCGAAAACACTTCCGCTGTCGATCCCGACCACCATCCCCGGCGGCTTAACTAATTCCACCGTTTGCTGGGCACGGCGATAGAGCAGCGGCGCATCGTGACCTGCGCGTGCCAGCGTAATCGAGCCAAGGGAATGATCCACCACCAAATATGCCATGCTGATAAACATGTCCTCTTTAATGTCAGGATAAAGCTGGCGATTCACCGCCTTTAACACTTCGGCCGGCGAGGGATTCTGCGGCGCCTGGCTCCGCAACACGCTTCGACAAATCGCCATGATCAACGACGCCGGCACGCCTTTGCCCGAAACATCCGCAATCGCCAGCCCAAGCCGATTCTCGTCGACTCTGATGTAATCAAAGTAATCCCCGCTCACCTGTTTCGCCGGAATATTGATCCCAGCAATTTCGAACCCCGGAATGGCCGGTGATTTTTCCGGAAGCAAAATCCGCTGAATGTCGCGCGCGATTTCGAGATCGTGATCAAGCCGCTTCTTTTCATTCGCCTCCGAGTAAATGATCGCGTTGTAAAGCGCGAAGGCAGATTGCTCGGCGATCGATTTGAAAACGACAAAATCACTCGGGGTAAAGGGCCCGCCCATCGGGCCGTTCCCAACCGCGAGCACGCCCATGTTTTGCTTACCGTAAAGCAACGGCGTCGCCATCAACGATGCGGTACCGAGAGGTGTCTCGCGCAGACGCGCCAACTCGGGCACCTCCGAGACATCACCCAGCGAGACTGGTTGTCCCGTTTGCCAGACCGTGCCGATCAGACCTTCACCGGCCGGCACATTATGCATGCGCAAAAAACCTTCCAAAGCAGCAGGCGCCGTCGCGGCCTGATGTAAGATATGGCCCGGCACCAGCACCAACGGCGGACAACCCTTGGAAAGAAATACCGGCACGAGTTTGTTGCCGCTGCGATCGGAGAGATAAAGCGCGCCGCCATGGGCATCGAGAATCCGCGTCGCTCCCTCGACAATCAACCGGTGCAAATCGTGCGGCTTGATCGTTTCACGGAAGGCTTCCCCCAGCCCGTGCAGGAAATCGAAGACGAGGGTTTCTTCGACCTGGATCTCTTCCTTCGACCGCTCGAGAGCATGAACTTTGCGAGTCTGCCGAAAGGCGGTGAAAGCCCAACCCAAAATCGCAAAGGCCAAGGCCGCAAAGAGAAAGCTTGGCCACATGACGGTCGAAGCCAAGTTACTTCTTTACTGGGTTGTCGTGAAGGTCCTGCTTCAGGTACTCGAGAACGTTTTTGAACCGCAAAATATTTTCCGGCGCCGCTTCACACAGCGCTTCGTGAGCGGCCAGCATTTCCCTGGCCTGCTCCTTTTTCCCCATGGTCGGGGCTGCGAGCGCGTCACATTCCGGGGCGCGGGCGCCGTTGCTGGAAATTTGGAAAAGCTGATCGAGACCGAGGCCAGAGAGCAACTGCCGGCTGCGTTCGCCGCAATGCACCACCCTCAAGTGCCCCTGGCCCAGTTCCTTTAACCGCAAAGCCAGTCCGGCCATTGTCCCCATGAAGGTCGAATCCATCATCGCGCAGTCATGTAGGTCAATCACAAACTCGCGATAGCCGCGGTCTACCATTTCCCGGGCAAACTGCTTGAAATTTCCGCTATTTAGAAAACTGCCTTTGCCCTCCACCCGGACCCAGACGGCGGGGCCGCTCACACCGACCTGAATGGACGATTCCACAATTGATTATTAAAAGTTATTAAATTTAGCGCGATCAGTCAAACGCTCTTATCCCACAGGAAAGAGCGTTTCTCGGCTACAATCCGGCCGTGTTCGATCAGTAAACATCGCCAGGCCAGCACCTGCCCATCGTCAAAATACTCGTCCCCAATGACCCGAAACTCGCTCCGGTTTGTTCCATCGACGTTCTTGTAGGTCTGCTCTTTGGCCTGGACAAAAGCTTTGAGTTTTTCCTGTTTGTACTCGAACCGGACGGTCACATCCGATGGGCGCTTTGCCCGCCAGAAGAAGTCAAAATATTGGCCGAAGCGTTGCCGTCGATCCAAAGCGGTAACCGCGCCATACAATCGATAGGAGCGCTCAAAATTTAACGATACCTCTTGGTCCACACTTCTCGACGAGGATAATCCCTTCTTGCTCGTATCCGCAGGTGCCGGCGTTCTTTGTCCCCTTACGTACGGGTTCTGGCTCATCGTATAAATCTTGGCTTTGCGAAACTCGAAATCGGAGTTAAGCGCGACCGGATATTTCCCAGGATCGTTATCCGCTCCGGCGACAGAGCCCACACCGAGCAAAAGCGCGAACGCGCAGATAAATCGCATTAACAATATCAAACTGGCTGCGCGCAGTCCTGTCAATTGTAGAGCGGACGGTGGAAACGCCGATATGCCGAAAATGCTCAATGTGGCTGCTTGTAATAGTCGACGGAGGCTTGCGCCACTTCCGTATCGGTAAGGAACTTTGCGAACAGCGCATGGCCTTGTCCCAGGGCGTAACACTTCTCGTTGCAGCTAGACGAGAGACGGGAGGATCCACGCTCACCAGGAGGGACAACATGTTGTGAGGCTCGCCATGGTGAGTCCGTCCGGTGGCGGAGTAAAGTTTAGCCTCCGAATGGCGGTTTCGCTGCGCAAAGTGTCAGCTAAATTTTGGCGTGATTGATGTCCGATACGAGCGCGGAGTGTTTTTGCCGCAGCAAAATCTTTGGCTTGATCCGTGGGAAGCGAAGGATTTCGCATTCGTTTCTCACGCCCATAGCGATCACATCGCGCCGCACCGCCAGATTATTGTTTCGGAACGGACGGCACGTCTGATGCAGGCGCGGCTGCCCGGGAAACGCATTGAAATTCTTCTGCCATTCGGTCAGGAAACAAACGTCCGCGGAATGCAGGTCACATTGTTCCCGGCTGGCCACATTTTTGGCTCAGCCCAGTTCTTTCTGCGGACGGAAGACGACTCGGTCCTTTACACCGGCGATTTCAAATTACGTCGCGGTCAATCAGCGGAACCTGCGGAATGGACAACAGCCGACACATTGATCATGGAGACCACCTACGGCCTTCCGCGTTATCGCTTGCCGCCGACCGAAGAAGTAATTACCCGAATCGTCGCCTTCTGCCGGGACGCGATCGACAACAATGAAGTTCCTGTGTTGCTCGGCTATTCCCTTGGCAAAGCACAAGAGATTCTTTGCGCACTGGCCGGAGCCGAACTGACACCAATGCTGCATGGCGCGGTCTATCAAATGACGCGCATCTACGAACAAAATGGTCAGAAATTTTGTGAGTACGTTCGCTATCGTGCGAACGATGTCGCCGGAAAAGTTTTGATCTGTCCGCCAAGCGCGAATCGCTCGCGCATGCTCGAAAAGATTCCACGCAAACGTGTGGCCATGATCAGCGGGTGGGCGGTCGAACCGAACGCGATCTATCGCTACCAGGTCGACGCGGCTTTTCCGCTCTCCGATCACGCCGATTACGACGATCTCCTGCGTTATGTCGATTTGGTAAAGCCAAAACGAGTTTTCACGTTGCACGGATTCGCCGGACACTTTGCTCGCGATTTGCGCGCACGCGGGATCGAAGCGTGGGCGTTGACCGAGGAAAACCAAATGGAGCTCACGCTCGGGACATCCCTTACTGGAATTGACGATGTGACTCCTGTAGCCGGCATCGCTAACGCCGTACGCTCGTCCGGCTCGGACCCGCCTCCAACGACCGCGGCTACAGCTCTAGCGCCATCCGAATTTCTCGCCTTCGCCAACGTCGGCCAGGCGATTGCGGCAACCCCCGCGAAGCTAGAGAAGGTCCGTCTGTTGTCAGAATACTTCTCGACGCTGGATGATGCGCGGCTAGCGACCGCCACCGTTTATTTTACTGGCCGCGCTTTTCCGCAAGCGGATCTGCGCACGCTGCAAGTCGGCGGCTCGGTTATTTACCGCGCACTCGCCGGCGCGACGAAGATGAGCGAGGCAGAATTCCGTCGCATCGCTTCCAGCCATGGTGACGCCGGCAAGACGGCGTTCGAAGTGCTCGATGGCCGGACAACTCCGGAACCGTTCGGTTTGATTGATTCTTATGAATTTTTTGAACACCTCCATAAGTTGCGCGGCCCCGTCGCGAAAAAAGATGCACTGCAAAATCGTTTGGCGCGTCTTATTGCCCACGAAGGTCAGTACGTAGTCAAGATTCTGAGCGGTGATTTGCGCATCGGGTTGCGTGAAGGCCTGGTCGAGGAGGCCATCGCCAAAGCCTTCGCGGCACCGCTCGATGAGGTGAAAGAAGCGAACATGCTCCTCGGCGACATCGGCCGCACCGCGGTGTTGGCACAAAGACAAGAACTTCATCGCGCTGAGCTCACGCTCTTCCGGCCGATCAAATGCATGCTTGCCAGCCCTGAACCGACGGCAGAAGCGATTTGGAAGCGGTTTGTCGAATCAGATGTTGTAGCCGCGGTCGCATCTGTAGCCGGGGTCGCTGACCCGGGGCCGGCATCAGCGATGCCGGCTACAGTCTATGTCGAAGACAAGTTCGATGGAATTCGTGCGCAACTTCACGTGAACGGCGATCGCGCCGAAATCTACTCTCGCGACCTAAAACGCATCACTGGTCAATTCCCGGAGATCGCCGATCAGGCGCGCGGGTTTTCCGCGGACGTGATTCTGGACGGAGAGATCATCGCCTATGCGGAAGACCGGAAGCTGACTTTTTTCGATTTGCAGAAGCGGCTGGGACGAAAAAGCGAAGGGCTCGACTTGTTCGAGGCCGCTTCTGCGGATGTGCCGGTAATATTTGTCGCCTTTGATTTATTATTTTTCGATGGCCGGTCGCTCTTACGAACACCGTTACGCGAACGCCGCGAACTTTTGCGCGGCCTCAAACTCCCGCCAAAATTTCAAGTCGCGACTGTGGTCGCGGCCCATTCAGCTAACGAGATCGAGATTGAATTCAAACGGGCACGGCTGCGTTTGAACGAAGGCCTGATGATCAAGGATCCGGAGAGTTCTTATTCGCCGGGACGCCGCGGGTTGTTTTGGTTCAAGCTCAAAAAAGAGCTGGCGACGCTTGATGTGGTGGTCGTGGCGGCGGAACTTGGCCACGGCAAACGCAATCACGTCCTCAGCGATTATACCTTTGCCGTGCGCGATGGAAACAGCGGCGAACTGTTACCCATCGGCAAAGCCTATAGCGGACTGACCGACGCTGAGATCGCGGAGCTAACCGAGCACTTCAAACAAAACACGCTGGTTGATCGTGGCCGGTATCGCGAAGTGAAGCCGGACGTCGTTCTGGAAGTTGCTTTCAATTCCATCCAACCGAGTACGCGCCATGCCAGCGGCCTTGCCCTGCGTTTCCCTCGCATCAAAGCCATACGACGCGACAAGACGATCGAGAATATCGATAGCCTCGCTTACGCGCAGCAACTGGCCGCTGAACAAAATCGCAGTAACAGCTCGTAGGTGGGGCCGGAAGTCCGACGACGACAGCGGGCATTACAGGCGCTGGCTATACTCCGATCCCGAGTTCTGACGCGGTGCCCTTCGGGCGCGCTTCTCCGTGTTGTATCCGGGATCGGTGATCCCGGCGCTCTGTCTACGGCATCGGTGACGCAGATGCCGAAGGAGTTGGTGTAATTCGCGTGACGGTCGTCGTTTCAATCACATCGCGATGCAGATTCTGCCAGTTGGCGTAGACTGCGACGACAATCAGGCCAACTACGATCGCGATCATGGCGGTGAGCGCACCGATCGAAATTCGCTCGTCCTTGTTCGAATCCTCAGTCGTTGCCATCGATCGTTAATTTGGCGATTTCATTCATCACCCGCTCGCTTAATCTTTGATACATCTCTTTTCCGCGACCCGCGATGTCCGTTTCGCTAAAAAAAATCGGGTGCCCAACGACGATGGTGATGGGATGAAGCCGGATCTTGCTGCTGCCGCGAGGCCAGGCTTCGTGCGCTCCGAAGATGCGCATCGGAACCACCGGGGCGAGCGTCTTTGCAATCACCAAACCAAGACCGGGCTCGGCTGGTTGCAGATTGCCGTCGAGTGTGCGCGCGCCTTCGGGAAAAACCAGCGTCGCTTCTCCCGCGCGCAAAATTCGGATCAATGCCTTGAGGGCACTGCGGTCGCTCCCTTCCTGATCGACTGGAATGACGTTCAATTTCGGCAGCAACCAGCCCCAAAACCAGTGGTCAAGCAATGTCCTGCGGGCGAGGAAAAAAATCGCGCGATCCGACGCATTCCCGGCCAGCGGCGGATCAAAGAAGCTCTGATGATTCATCGCCAGAATCACCGGCCCGCTCTGGAGCATGCGCTCCCGATGAAGAATGCGAAATCGAAAAAAGATCTGGGCGAGCAAACGTGAAAGCGAGTAGCCCAGCCAATAGTAGAAGTTCACGGCAAGTGCAGCCGATGGATTATTGGAGTCATGGAGGTCCGAGACGGACTGGCATTTTGGAGTAAGGGGGCGCGCACCGGTAATTGTTAAATCGGGAGTCCTTTTTGTTTGAGCCGGCGCATGATTTCGTTAACGACGCCGTCGATCGTGAGGGTCGAAGTATCGATCACTTCGGCATCAGGCGCGACGATGAGTGGTGACGTCGCGCGCGAAGAATCGGCGCGATCCCGCGTGGCGATTTCATCGCGTTGGCCTTCGGCCCGTCGACGTTGCACCCGCACTTCCGGCGATGCGTCGACATAAAACTTGAACGGCGTTTCGGGGAAAACGACCGAGCCGATGTCGCGCCCTTCCATGACGACGTTGTTTGCCTTCGCGCATTCGCGCATCCGCGGAACCAAAATCCGGCGAACGCGCGGAATGCTGCTCACGATCGAGACGGCACGGTTCACATTGTCATCCCGCAAATGTGAAGTGGGATCGTGATCGTCAATCAAGATGCGCGATTGGTTATCGACGAGTTCGCAAACGATTTTTGAGAGCTCGACTGCGGCGACAACGGCGGCGGGTTCGTGCACATCCACGCTGCGCTGCAAGACATGCCATGTCACCGCACGGTACATCGCGCCAGAATTGACATAGGAAAATCCAAGCCGCCGTGCCAGAGCAAGGGCAACACTGCTCTTACCCGAAGCAGCGGGGCCATCGATGGCAATGATGCGATGAGATGACATACAGTTGCGCAAGTTCTTCATTGGAAATTGCAGGGAAGCAAGCGCAGCGTCACTCCGACCAAGCCCTTGGAATAAACCCGACTATCATCCCAAGCGCATGCGAGGGACCTCACCTATAGGGCTGGATCACATAGGGTAGCTTGCACACGGACCGCGGACTTTGTGAGGTCCATCACCCCGAAAGCGTTCGGGTTGGGGACGATATGCGAAAACGACAACCGACCATCACTCAGCGGGGGCGAGCGAGAGCGAGCCGATTACCGGTGTGCTTCCCGGACCGCGCTTCGGAGTCATGAATCCTTCGAGCGCGCCTCTGAAACCCGGGTAGGAAATTTCCGCGCATTCGGCCTCCTGCACGATGGTTTCGCCATCTGCGAAGAGTCCCGCGATGGCAAATGCCATGGCGATGCGATGATCACCAAAACTGGCGACGCGACCTCCCCGCAACGGCGCCGGGCCATGAATCTCGAGGCCGTCGCTGAGCTCAATCACTTGCGCGCCCATCACTCGCAAATTCTGCGCGATGGCAGCGATGCGATCGGTTTCTTTCACTCGCAATTCCTGGGCCTGACGAATAATGGTCGTGCCGTTGGCGAGCGCGCCGGTCACGGCCAGCACCGGAAGCTCGTCGATCAATTGCGCGACCTCCTTCCCTTGAATGACCGTTCCCTTTAACATCGCACCGGTCACTTCCACGATGCCGTGCGGTTCGAGTTGGTCGACATCTTCAATTGCTTCCCGCACTTGCGCGCCCATTCGCACGAGCACGCCGAGAACCGGGGTGCGCGTGGTATTCAAACCGACGTGGCGAACGAGGAGGTGGCCGCCCGGCTGCGCCGCTGCAGCGACGAGCCAGTAGGTAGCGGAGGAAAGATCGCCCGGAATGCGGAAGTCGCGCGATTCGGGAACTTGATCGCCAAAAATCGAGATTGTTCCATTCTCCTCCCGCGTAGTACGCACGAAAAAATAACGCAGCATGCGCTCGGTGTGATCGCGAGTCTGGATTTCCTCTACGATTGACGTTTTGCCTTTGGCGAAGAGGCCGGCGAGCAAAACTGCGCTTTTCACCTGCGCACTCGGGATTGGCATTTCGTAGCGAATTCCACGCAACGAGCCACCACGAATGCACAGGGGCGGAGTCTCGTCAGGACCTTCCGCCGTAATGTTTGCGCCCATCCGCTGCAACGGCGCGATGACGCGCCCCATTGGACGCTTGGAAAGCGAAGCATCGCCAACCAGCCGGCTTTCGAATGTTTGGCCGGCGAGTAGTCCCGCCATCAGCCGCATCGTGGTCGCGGAGTTGCCGCAATCAATTTCATCGGTCGGGGTATTGAGCACGCGTCTTTTTCCATGAACGACAATCGTGTCCGGTTCCGGTTCATCGATACGAATACCGAGAGCGCGCAAAGCATTCACGGTTCGCAGGCAATCATCGCCCATGAGAAATCCGTTCAGCCGGCAAATCCCATTGGAGAGAGCGGCAATTATAGCGGCGCGATGAGAAATGCTCTTGTCCCCCGGCACAGTGATTTCCATGTCGATATGAGGTGCGCGTTTAACCCGAAGTTCCATGTGCCTTTCGAATCCCCCAGCCGGCCAAAACTGGAAGGAGGAATCATGCCGGTACCCAACGCGCTTGTCCAGCAACGTGATTTAATGCACCGTGCCTAAATGCCGTTTTTACAACAAACCTGTATCTTGGTCCGGCAGCTATAAATTACCTGTAAGAAACGGCGCTTAAATGGCACAAGGTGGATCGGCCGCTCCGGCGGCCGATGCCAAAAAAAGGACTCCGCCTTTGCCGCCAAACACCGGCATCCAGCAGGACACTGCTCGATCCACCTTGGACAATCACACCGTATTTAGGGCACTACGCAGGAGCGCCTTGAAAGGCAATGCTACTACGGTACTAGAAAGATTTTGTTAGTGTAGGGGTCTTTTACTTCGGTGCCCGGCGGAAACCCGCGAACATCGACGTAGCCCTGATTCGGTGCGTAAGGGCTGGTCACAAATCCAGGCTTATTCGGAACCGGAATACCGTACGGCAGGTCGCCTTTGGTCGTCCGCGCTGCCGGCGACGCCGAGGCCTCTGGCGGCGCGTTTTCTTCCGTTGTCTCCGGTGGAGGAGGCGGTTGGTTCGGATTGTAGGGTTGTGTTGTCGGCTCTTCTGGCGCGTTTGGATAACGCGCCACGTGATGACGCACCGGCGGCTCATTATCCGCGCATGAGACAAAAACAAAGCCAGCAAGAAACACGAGCCACGGTGAGAATTTCATAAGAATCGCTTCGAGGAATCCGTCCCTTTTCTAATTCAACCTTAATATACTGACAATCGAAAAGCGCGCGCTTCGATAATTGCAACACCATGGTGTATTTTTTCAGCCATACATGTCGTACAGGATTGCCTTGCGATTCTATTTTTAAGGAATGACCAGCGACGACAATCCAATTCTGGTGGTTGACGACGATCGCGCGAGCCGGCGGTTACTGGTACGAACATTAACCGCTGCGGGGTACTCGTGTGCCGAAGCGGAGAGCGGCGAAGAAGCGCTGGCGTTTGTGCGCAAACAGCCACCTCGTCTTCTCCTGCTGGATTACGACATGCCCGGGCTCGATGGCGCCGATGTCTCAAAACAAATTCGGGCCGATCCGTCCCCGGCGGTCGCGCAGATTCCGACCATCATGCTCACCGGTCACGGTAGCGAGGAAAGCGAAGTGCTGTGTCTCGAGGCGGGAGCAGATGATTTCGTCACCAAACCCATTCACCCTGAAGTGCTGCGCGCGCGTATCGAAACGCAACTGCGTCTGCGTTCAATGCGCGAACAATTGCTCAAGCAAAATGAAGAATTGGAAGCATGGCGGGGAAACCTTGAGCAGGACCTCGAAGCCGCGCAACGCACACAACGCTCGCTCATTCCGGCAAAGCCTCCGGAGTTTCCGGGATGGGAAATCGCCGCATTTTATCGGCCAGTCATTCAGGTGGGTGGCGACATTTACGGCTGGCTCCGGATGCGCGACGGCCGGATGCTTTTTTGGATCGCTGATGCCACCGGGCACGGCGCGGCGGCCGCGTTGCTGACAACGTTGGCGAAATTACTTTTTCACCATGCCAATGGCGAGAACGACACCCCGGCGGGGATCATGCATGCGGTGGATCGCGATTTTCGCAGCATCCTCGGGGCGCGTTCATTCATGACCGCAATGTGCGTCGCGCTCGATGTGAAGAGGGGCGCAGGCACCATTGTCGGGGCGGGCCATCCACCGCTGCTGATAGCACGAGGCGATGGCGCCACCGAATCGATCGCATCGACCTCGCCGCCGCTTGGGCTGGTCGCGGCTTCGAACTTTACCGAAACAGAGATGGAACTGCGCGGCGGCGACTTGTTTCTTCTCTACACCGATGGTTTGTATGGCGTTGGAGAAGGCGACGACCGCCGGCTCGCGCCCGCAACGGTCGCACAACATTTACTCTCCGCGCCGGGCAACGCCCAGTCCGCCCTACGAGATTTTTTGCGCCAAACTGCGCCGACGCCGTCTAATGTCGTTCCCCCGGATGATATTGCTGCGCTGGCCGTCCGGCGTCTCTAGGGGCAAAATTAATTTCTCCAAGGCAAAAAAGTTATTGCCCTGCTCGTTGCTTCGGTTTTAATGAGCGGTCATGCCGAAAACCAAAGCTAAAAAGTCCAAACGCAAGCCGAACGCCGCATTCATGCGCCCCGTCCAGCCTGATGATAAACTCTCTGCCATCGTTGGCTCGAAACCGCTCCCGCGTTCCGAGCTCACGAAAAAACTGTGGGACTACATTAAGAAACACGGTTGTCAGGATAAAAAGAAACGAACCCAGATTAATGCCGATGACGCGCTTCGCCCCGTTTTCAACGGCAAGAGTCAGGTCAGCATGTTCGAGATGACCAAGCTGGTCTCCGGGCACATTAAGTAAAATCTTTTGGTGGAAGCCCGGTGTTTTGCCGCGCCGGGCTTCCCTTTTCCGAAAGGCAGCGGAGTAGCCTTGCGCAAGCCGCTTCTTTGGCGGAAACTTGTGACGTGAAGAAACTGTTCCTCCTAAGCTGTCTCGTTTTCGTTTGCTGCGGCCCGGCCCTGGCCGAGGCCAACTGGCTGACGGATTACGAAGCAGCCAAAGCCAAGGCGAAATCGGATCACAAGCTGGTGCTCCTTAATTTCACCGGGTCGGATTGGTGCGGCTATTGCAAGCACATGCAGGCCGAGATTTTTTCCAAACCGCAATTCCAAGATTACGCGGCCAAGAATCTAGTCTTGGTGGAACTCGATTTTCCCCGGTTCAAACAGCAAAGCGACGCAGTGCGAAAACAGAACATGAAATTGGCGAGCGAGTATGACGTCGAAGCTTTCCCGACCCTGATTGTGCTGAACCCGGAGGGGAAACCGGTAGCCAATATCATGGGCTATATTGAGGGCGGCCCGGAGCCGCTCATAACCGCGCTGGAAAAATTGCGCAAGAGCTAGTTTGAATCCCGAGCGCGGGCGCTGATCAACAAGATGGATCGACCGCTCCGTCGGGCAATGCCGAATCATTGCGGCTTCGCCGCCTAATTTATCATCGAGGTCTGAGCCGGAGTGGCATGACTGCTCGATCCATCTTGAGCGTTGTGAAAGTAGCGCGTCTCTTTTGCTACCAGCTAACAAACGCCGACTTAGTCGCTAATTCATACAGGCACGCTGGAGCACGTCCGCCAGATCGCGCCGGGTAAATGGCTTCGGTAGCGCCCCGCGAAATCCATATTGTAGAAACTCCGCCAGCGCGGCCTCGTCAGAGTAACCGCTGCAGATAATGGCGACCACGCTGGGATCGATGTTGCGCAAGCGCGCGATGGTCGCCAGCCCGCCCATGCCGCCACGGATGGTCGCGTCCAAAATCACGGCCTGGAAATTTTCGCCACGGCGCATGGCGCGTTCGTAAGTGTTGACCGCTTCGACGCCATCAGTCACGGCCGTTACTTCGTAACCGAGTGTATTCAGCAACTGCGAGGTGAGTTCACGAATTCCTTCCTCATCGTCCATGACAAGGATCCGTTGCAGCGGAGACGGCATCCCAGCACCGTCGCCGATCGACTTTATCACCGCCGGTTCTGCCCGGGCTGCTGGAAGATAAAAGGAGAAGACCGCTCCGGAAGGCGACGATTGCTCCAGATGCAACATACCGCCGTGTTTCTTGACGACGGAAAAGCTAATCGAAAGTCCGAGTCCGCTGCTCACCGACTTGGTTGTGAAATACGGATCGAAGATCTTCGTCGCGATATCGGGCGGAACACCTCCGCCGTGATCCGCGATCGCTACTTTAACATAACGGCCGCCGGGTAGGAGCGCGCCCGGTTTGTTTTCCAACTCAATATTGCGCGCCGAAATATCCACTGTTCCTCCGGACAGCATCGCTTCGCGCGCATTGATCATAAGGGCGTTGATCACCTGCTCGATTTGGGCAGGATCGACCTCGGTCGTCCAAAGGTCAGGCGGAATATCCATTTCCGCGCGCAGATTCGAGCCATGCAGTGAGAAATGGGCTGATTTCGCCAACAACTCGGACATGCGCACAACCTTTTTCACCGGCGAACCCCCTTTGGAAAAGGTCAGCAGCTGACTCGACATGTGGGCGGCTTCCTGCGCCGCTTGTGATGCTTTCGCCAGACAGGCGAACAGATTTTTTTCTTCCGACGGTGCTTCGAGCTGGGCCAGACCGATGTTGCCCGAAATTACGGTCAAAATGTTATTCAGGTCGTGGGCAATACCGCCGGCCAGAGTCCCCAGCGACTCGATTTTGCCTTTGGTAAGCCGATCATCTTCCGTGCGCTTGCGTTCGGTCACATCGCGAAAGAGTGCCGAAACCCCGCCACCGCTTGGATAGGCGTGAACTTCAAACCATCTGGTCGTGCCGTTTGGCTCGCACGCCTCAAACTCCGCCGGCGTTTGGTTCGCCATCACCCGACGATAATTCTCCTCGAAAGGCGTGTTCCGGAGCTCCGGAAATTTCTGCCAAAGTTCGCCCCCGAGAAGTTCTTTACGGGCTCGACCAAACAACCTCTCGGCCTGCGGATTCACATATGTAAACCGCCAGGCGTGATCCAAGCAAAAGAACCCGTCGGTCGTGTTCTCGAGAATGTCCGTCAACGTCCGGGCCGACTGCTGGAGTGCGACGCGCGCCTGGTTGCGTTCGGTCAAATCACGAATTTGTCGCTCTGCGACTGCGAGGCGTACATTGAGCAATGCCAGATCAATCGGTTTGGTCAGGTAATCATTGGCCCCGGCTTCAAGCGCCATTTCCAGGTCGGCGTGATCGGCTTTCGCCGTCACCAGCAGGATGAACATTTCGTCGCCGTCCTGGCGGGCCCGCAACTCGCGACACAAATCAACCCCGCTTTTCCCCGGCAATACCCAGTCAAGGATAAGGAACGGGAAACTTTCGGTCGTCAGAGCCCGCTCAGCTTCCTCCGCTGTAGCGACCTGCGTCACCTTGTGGCCGCGCATCGCGATCAACCGGCTTAGCGCCTGCCGGCTGTCGTCCTGATCTTCGACAAGAAGAATGTTCATTAAGCGATCTCGGCGTCAGTGTGGCCTCTCGGCCTCCCGCCGAAGCTCCATTCTCCCAACGTCGATCCCAGTTTCCCAAGCAGCAGATTAGTTGCCAAAATCGGCCTCGGACCGCCCTCGGCTGGGGTCTATCCAGTCCGAATCTTCATAAGACACTGGCGCACTTGTATGCCCGCAAAAATAGGGCAATCTGTCGCTCTTCCTGGTCTCATGCTGCGAAAATTCCGTGCCCTGTTTTTTCTCATTCCCGCGACCGTTTTATGGGCGCAGCAACCCTCGCCTTCGCCCACAAAACCGAAAACGGCGCCCGAGCCGGAACCAAAGACGACGGTCAGCTCAGTTCATGTCGATGGTCCCTACATCGCTCTCACTTTTGACGACGGCCCAAACCAAAAGTTAACGCCGCGTCTGCTCGATTTACTGGCAGAACACCACATCCACGTCACCTTTTTCGTGGTTGGAGAAAATGCGGCAGAGTACCCCGAAATCCTTCAACGCGCGGTCCGCGAAGGCCACGAGATCGGGAATCACACCTGGTCGCATCCGAACCTGGCGAAAATGTCCGACGAGAGCGTGCGCAGTCAGATCAAGCGCACGGAAGAGGCGATTACTAACGCGATTGGTTCGCGCCCCACTTTATTTCGTCCACCCTACGGCTCCGTCACCGCGCACCAAAAACGTTTTATTCACGACGAGCTCGGTTACGAAATTATTTTGTGGGAAGTCGATCCGCTCGATTGGAAAAATCCGGGTCCGAATGTTGTTAGCAGCCGAATTTTGAAGGAAACCCGTCCGGGGTCGATCGTCCTAGCCCATGATATCCACGCGCAAACCATCCAGGCCATGCCGGCGACATTGACGGAGCTGGAAGCGAAAGGATTCAAGTTCGTAACCGTTTCGCAACTGTTGAAACTTCAGACACCAACACCGCCGCCAACGCCCAAGCCGGTTGCGCCCGCAGCCACGCCCTCGCCGTCCGTCGCCGCATCGCCCAGCGCTTAGTCTCGCCGGCATGATCGCCGATCATTATCTGCAGCTTCGAACGGATCTCGAAACTGCATTGATCCGCTTACTCAGACTCGGGGCCGACCTGCAACGCAGCCCTGCCTCATTGGAGACGCTGCATGCCCTACTTACCGATATCCGGCAACCGCTTCTCTTCGTTGCAGTCGGCGAAGTGAAAGCCGGAAAATCCTCCCTTCTCAATGCCCTTTTTGGCCATGAATTCGCCAAGGTTGGCGTGCTTCCGGCGACCGATCGCGTTTGCATTTTTCGCTATGGCGAGGTGGAAAAAACGGTCGACGTCTCACCCCAACTCATCGAGCGTTTTCTGGCAATCGATTTCCTGCGCAACTTCAACGTCGTCGATACTCCCGGCACCAATACCATGGTCGCGGAGCACCAGCGCATCACCGAGAAATTCGTCCCGCGTGCCGATCTCGTGCTCTTCGTTTTTTCTGTGGTCAATCCTTGGACGCAATCGGCCTGGGATTTCCTCGCCTTCGTACAAAAGCGTTGGCTGAAAAATATCGTTTTTGTTTTGCAACAGGCTGATCTGCGCGAGCCGGGGGAGATCGCGGTGATTCGCCGTCATCTACAGGACACCGCGCTGCAAAAGCTCGGGACCGTACCACCTATCTTTGCGGTTTCCGCGCGTCAGGCGTTACTCGCGCGCACCGGTGCGCCGAACGCTGCCAGCCTTGAGGAAAAGAGCGAAATTGTTCCTTTGGAGGAGCACATCGATTTGATCATGACGGACGCGAGTGCGCATGCGCTCAAGTTGCGCTCGGCCTGGCAAACCGCGCAGGTTTTTTTGCACGAGATTGCGTCCGAAGTGCGTGAAGCTTTTCGCGTTATCAATCAGGACGAAGAACGCTTCCAGCGTCTGATCCATTTTCTACAGGCGCGGAAAGAGCAAACGCTACGGCAGGTCCACGGTTTTGTGCGCGGCATCGACCAGGCGTGTCGCGATTGCGCGGCGCAAGGAACGCGATTCCTCGAGAACAAACTGACGTTCTGGACCACGGTGAACATGATCTGGCGACGCGATTATTGGCAGCGGGATTTGCAGGGCGAAATGGAAACGAAGCTTCGACAAGTGGTCCAGCCCCAAATCGAAAATGTTATCCAGTTGCTTGAAACCGATCTGCGCGGCATCTGGCCACAACTGCAGGACATGATCGAGACGCATTTTGGCGGCGAAGTGAAAACGCAGGCGCCGCGCACCCCGCCAGATTTTGCCCAACAACGCCGGGAGCTGGTGCAATCGATACAGCTGGCCCTGGCCGGGCGAAGTGGCGAAGATATCATTGCAGAACAAATGGGGACAATCTTTCGGGAAACGTCAAATCGCCTCAGGATTCCGGCGGGCGTGGCGGCAGCGGGTGGTCTGGTGGCACTGGTCGCAGCGATGAGTAGCGCGGCAGTTGCAGATGTCACCGGTGTGCTGGCGGCTTCAGCCGCGATTATTGGAACTTTCCTGGCAAGACGGCAGCGCGGGAAAATTCTGCGTGTCTACGCCCAACAAATGGACGCGAAACGGACCGAACTCGTGGCCGCGATCGAGAATCAGATTTCGCACGCGATCGATTTGTTCTACGGCGAAATCAATGCCGCTATCCAACCCCTCACCGCTTTCTGCACGGCGCAGCGCGCACATTACCAGGAATTGGTCGACCGCATTGATGAGCTCGACTCAACCTTCGAAAAACTGCGCCCGCGCGTGATGGGAAGTAGCGGCTAGCTAGCGCAGCGAAATGGGGACCGCACGCGCCCTGGCGCGCTACGCACGCCCGGCTCGAGCCTAGCGCGAGCTCCCGTTGGTCTGCTGAACCAGCCGCGCTTCAGCCTGGCGCTTGGCGATCACGAAATGATTGTTATCTCCATAGGTGCGCCATGGACCGGGCGGAATATCCCGCACCTCGACAAATTGCCAGTCGGTCACATCGGTCGGGCCGAGGCCGAGATAATCGCGCACGGCCGGAGAGACATCGAGACCAGCGCCATGATTCAAATTGGGCTTTGGGCGTTCATTCTGGAAAACATATTGGAAATGGTCGGTCCGAAACGGCCCGCAGTCTTCCCATTGCGCATAGCACACACGGTTGCCCTTGCGGATTGCGAGCCAGCGATCCTTGCAAACAGAATGGCCCGGCTCGGTGTAAGCGGTCTTGAACCACGGAATGACCAGCGGCGCTTCCGGCTTAAATTGGCCGTGCGTCACATCGTTATAGGGCAGCGCGCAGTAGAATGGATTCTGCCGCGGCACAAACGACGCCGGTATGTAATTCCTGCGCGAGGAGGCGTCCGGGCTATCAAAGCCGCCATAATTTGAGGTCCAGTTCGCGTCCCAGGCGCTCTTGTAATTCGGCACCGGATTGTTTCCGCCAGCCTGTTCGCCCACCCAAAACACCGTCGTCACAATGTTCGTCTTCCACGGATAGCGGGTGGTGGTGCTGCTGCGCGACGCGGTCGGCACAAAGACTTGGGGCTCGACTTTCAGCAGCGCTTGGTCACGCAACTTGCGGGCGTATTTGGCGAAATCCGCCGCGCTCTCATAGGGCGATTGGGCCATAACGGCGGCCCCCGTCCCGAGGAGCGCTAGAGTAAGGGGGGTGAATCCTATTCTCATTAAGCGGTGGCCTTCTCTATCCGAAAAGCTGCTGCCAGGCAAGGTGTTTTCCTCATTTTTAGGAACCCTTTCCCAGCTGGCTATTTACACATTGGAGCATCATTCGTTCCAAGCATTTACCCACGCCAAAGCACGGTATCATGCCGGAAATGAGCCTCATCGGTCTCCGGGTAATCCAGGGTGTAGTGCAGCCCCCTGCTCTCCTTTCGCAGAAGCGCGCTATCGACGATCAGGGCCGCCACCGTGGCCAGATTTCGCAATTCCAGCAGATCGACTGACACCTTGAAATTCCAGTAAAATTCCCGGATTTCCCTCTGGAGATTCCGTAGGCGCGAAGCCGCGCGCTGCAGGCGTTTGTCCGTACGAACGACCCCGACGTAGTCCCACATCAGGCGGCGGATCTCATCCCAGTTGTGATAGATCACGACCAGCTCGTCCACATCCTGGAGATCGCCCGCGACCCATTCCGGCAGCGCGATTTTATGGTCTTGCTCCCGCGGAAACTCCCGCACCATTGCCGCAGCGGCGCGGCGCGCCACTACCACACCCTCAAGCAACGAATTGCTGGCCAGCCGATTCGCCCCATGTAAGCCGGTGCAGCCCACTTCGCCGATGGCAAACAAACCGCGCAGACCGCTTGCACCGTTAACATCGGTTTTAATTCCGCCACATTGGTAATGCGCCGCCGGCACCACCGGAATGGGCTGCCGGCTCATGTCGATTCCGAGTTGCAAACAAGTCTCGAAAATGTGCGGGAACCGTTCGCGCAAGAACGCTTCGGGCTGGTGCGTGATATCGAGGTAAACGCATTGCGCGCCGCTGCGCTTGATCTCGGCGTCAATCGCACGTGCCACTACATCGCGCGGGGCCAGCGAACCGCGCGGGTGAAATCGCGGCATGAAATCCTCGCCACGGTTGTCCCGCAAAATTCCGCCTTCGCCACGGACGGCTTCGGAAATCAGAAATGAACGTTGTTCGGGATGAAAAAGGCAGGTCGGATGGAACTGCACGAACTCCATGTTTGCGATGGCAACGCCGGCGCGCCATGCCATTGCTACCCCGTCGCCAGTCGCGACCGCGGGGTTGGTGGTGTAGAGATAAACTTTCCCGCATCCGCCCGTGGCCAGCACGACCCGATCGCTTCGGATCGTCTCGACGTTGCCGGTTTTTTCATCGAGTGAGTAAAGACCAAGACAACGATCTTCCGTCGCGAATCCCAGTTTCGCGGCCGTGATCAAATCGATCGCAGTATGATTTTCCAGCAACTGCACTTCTTGCGATCGGCCCAGCGCGGCCAGGAGCTTGTTTTCGATCTCGCGCCCGGTCACGTCCTGCACATGCAACACTCGCCGCTTCGAGTGTCCGCCCTCGCGGCCAAGGTCGAGCTCGCGATGACCGGAAACGTCACGTTCATCGAAATGCACGCCGACGTCCATCAGCTCGCGAATTGCTTCCGGCCCTTCCGTCACGATGGTGCGCACGACTTTTTCGTCGCAAAGCCCGGCGCCGGCTTCAAGCGTATCGCGTACGTGCAGCTCAAACGAGTCTTCATCGCTCGTCACACAGGCGATCCCTCCCTGCGCCCATGCCGTGTTGCTGTCGGCCCCTTTGCGTTTCGTGATCACTGCCACCGAACCATGCTGCGCCGCTTTCAGGGCAAAGCTCAAACCCGCGATCCCGCTCCCGACCACCACGAAATCGAATTCCTTCACTTTAGTCGCAGGTTATCAATCAGTCGCGTTTTGCCGATGAAAACCGCCAGCGCGATGACTGCGCTCGGCCGCAAGGTTTCCAGAGGCTGCAAATTATCCGCGTCGACAATGCTGATGTAATCAACGCGCGAGCTGTTCGCCGAGGCGATCACGCCTTTCGCCACATCGATTAATTCGCGCACGGACTTTTGTCCCCTATCAGCCAGCTCCTTTACTCGAGTCATCGCACGATACAGCACCGTTGCCTGCGCCCGCTCATCCGTATTGAGATATTGGTTACGCGAACTCAACGCCAGCCCATCCGCTTCGCGCACCGTCGGCACCCCAATGATCTCGATTGGAAAATTCAGGTCCCGAACCATTCGGCGAATGATTGTGAGTTGCTGGTAATCTTTCTCTCCGAAGACTGCTGCGGTAGGCGCGAGCAAATTAAAAAGTTTCGCCACCACAGTGCAGACGCCGCGGAAATGCCCCGGCCGCGCCGCGCCACAAAGCCCGGCCGAAAGCGTGATCTCCTCAACGTAGACCGAGCGATTGTCAAAATACATGTCGCGCGGACGAAATAGCAGATTCACGGCTGCTTCCTCACAGAGTTTTTCGTCCGCCGCTTCCGGGCGCGGATACTTTTTGAAATCCGAACCCGGCTCGAATTGCAACGGATTGACAAAAATGCTGACCGCGACTTCCCCATCCATTCCAGCGTGCTCCCGCGCAACGCGAATCAGCTCGACATGCCCGCGATGCAAAGCTCCCATCGTCGGCACGAGGACAGACTTAGTCTCCCTCCCTCGCACGTGCGCCTGCGCGGCTTCCGTCGATTCGATAACTCTCATCCGCCAACACCTTACCAAGGAGCGGCCTTTTCCAAACTGCCGAGTATCTAAGTCGGCGCTTGCAAGCCGCCATTATATCGACTGCGCGGTCGGAGACTGCGCAGCCAGTACCAGCCGGTACTCACCAGGACCGGGGCCATCCCAAACGGCTCCCACCAATGAAAGCCCGTGTGCTGTGGCAAACGTTTCAACAAATTCGTTGTAGCCGATCCATGCGATGATCGCGAGACCGATGACAATAGCGAGAACTCCGAAAATTCCGCGAAGCACTCGCGACGGATGAGGTGACCTTTGCATTAGCCCTAACGAGTATTCGACAGAATCCTTCTGCCTCTTTTCACAGAATGATTCTGTGTGATCCATTTTCAGATCACAACCATATTACCTGACGCCCGACGGGGAATTTTCGGTGTCCGAAATTTTTCCAGCTGGCGCGGCGAGCCAGCTCGCGCAGTTCAGCAAAACTAAAGGCGCGCGCGGCGGAAAGGCGCGCATCGGTTTTCGTCATCGCCTCGTGATAGACTATTGCCGTCACCAGATAAACACCAAGCGTCAGCCAGAGCGATCTCCGCAAGTCGGCGACCAGGGCGTGTTCGCGGGTAAACTCGCGGCATTTTTGCAGGACACGAACAGCGTCATCTTCGCTGAAATGGTGAAGGGTGAGAGAACAAAGAACGATGTCGTAGGGTTGTGACGGCTTCCATGCGAACAAGTTCGCGCAGGAAAATTCGATTTCAGGATAATCGTTGCTGAGGCGACGCGCGATTTCGATGGTCGAGGCCTGTTGATCGATGGCGTCGACCTGAACCGAAACATTTCCGCTTCGGGCAAAATCAACGATCAGGCGCGGGATATCGCCCGATCCGGTAGAAACATCCAGAATTCGCGCCTTTTCGTTCGGCTTCAGCCAACGGCGCAAGAAATGTCGCACCTGGCGATAGCTGCCAAACCGCCGATTAAGCGAGCGAATGTTGGCAAGATCGCGTTCCAGTTCGCGCGTTACCGGCTGCGGCCGGTCCATCAATTCCAGCACCGCCGGATCGAACTTTCGCTTCACTTATTCCGCCAGAAAACTTCGCCAGCTTTCCGGCAACAGCGCCGATTCCACGTCGCTGGCGATCCGGCCTTCAAACGCCGGCTCAAAATTCGTGCTCGTGCCGTAAACCATGATGACGTCTTCGCTCCCCTCTACTCGCAGGGCATGTGCGACGCCCGGTGGAATCACGACCGCGACATTGTTCGCGCTGCGATGATTATCGCCGTCGATGTAAAAATGCATGATGCGACTGCGAAACCCTTCGCGAACATCGCGTAAAATAATCTCCACCCGGCCCTGGACGAAAAACATCACGTCCCACTGTTCCGCCTCGTAGTTAGCCAAAGTTTTTTTCGCGAATTGTCGCCGCAACCATTTCGCAGCGTCTTCCCCTTCGGGAATAAACGGCGGATGAACATGAAAACCTTTAGCGGTGTTGGCGAACATGCGCGCAGTCGCCCACTGCCGGGGCCAGAGCTTCAGATTCGCCAAAACTCCCTCGTCGCGCCGGGCGAATTCTCCGAACAATCCCCGATGCCTCTGCACGTAAATGGTGCGCGGGAAAACTTCCACGCCCGGAATCCAAACCGCCGCCAGCGAACGTTGGTTCGCCGACACGATCTGCCCTGCTTCCACGCCGACACCGGCAAGGCGTTTTGCCAGCGCCGGCGCCCGATAATCTCGCGCGCTCAGCGCGCTCTTGGCCGTGGTCTGCAAACCGCGCCAAATATCTTCTTTTTTCATTTGTACAAACAGAATTCACAGGATGAAATGCCTTTTTCAAATCCAATCCTGCCAATCTTGTCAATCCTGTCTAGTTCGCTTGTGTCCCTAGCGAGAAATCGGCCCGTCCGCTAGCAAGATTTGGATTGTAACAAGGGTCGCGTCGAAACATTTCCGGCCAGCGCTTCTGTAAATCCGGACACGCCACGCTGGCAGCTTGCTTTGTCGAAGCGCGCCGCAGTTCCGCGTAAGGGACTGAAACCGTTCGCAATCCTTGCTCGCGTAGCGCCAAACAAAACTCCACCGCCATGCATCCACGGTCATCCCGAACGAAGTCGAGGGATCCCGAGGCGGAATCTAAAAGCAATCGATCGACAAGGTCTTTGCGCGTTAAAAGGCACGAACCACTCATCGCACTGTAATTGCGCACGCCTTGCAGTTGCCGATTTGCTCCCCGGAAATCGCGCGCGTATCCAGCAAAGGCCGAACCCACCGTTCCATCCGGCGACAAAATTAGCCCAGCGCTTTCAATTGTCTTGTCCGGCGAAATAATGCGCGCCCCGACGGCACCGACCCTCGGATTCGACAGCTGCTCAGCCATCGCCGTGAGCCAGTTTTTCTCCAGCGGCTCGAGATCAGCGTCGAGAAATAAAAGGTATGCGCCGGTTGCTTCCTTCGGATCGGTTACGATTTCAAGATTCGGAAAATCCGTTTTTGCTCGTATTCGACCTCTATCAGCGGCGCCATTAATAATGATAGAGATTTTCTCCGGAGAAACTTCGCGGCGAACACGAAACAGATGCGTCCCCCAATCGATCGTTACCCGCGCATTTTCCTGTCGCCGATCCAAGTGCTCTTGAATTCCACGCCGCGCCGCTTCGAGCGCACCCGGTTTGCGCCGGATATTATCCGCCGTGGATTCTCTCGTGCGACGCCAGTGGTAAAGCACCCGCGGAATGTGCCGGATTCGGTCGGTCTTTTCTGAAACGCGCAGGAACAGATCGTAATCCTGTGCGCCATCAAACTCGCTGCGAAATCCGGCGCCTGCCAGGTCGCGCCGCATGACCATGAAATGGCCGAGGTAATTCTGCGTTACGAAAAATTCCGGCGACCAATCCGGTTTTAGCATCGGCGCCGCCAGGTTTCCATCGACGATCTTGTCTTCGTCGGAATAAATCACGTCGGCCTCGCGATCGGTCTGCAAGAGTTCGATCGCGCGAAAGAGAGCATCGGGCTCGAGCAGATCATCGTGATCGAGCAGCGCAATCCACTCGCCCTTTGCCAGGGCCAGACCAGCATTCAAGGCCGAGGAAATTCCGCCGTGAACTTGCGAGCCGGTCTGAATTCGTGCATCGCGTTGCTTCATCTTTTCCAGCAACGCCCCCACGCCCGCCGTATCCGAACCATCGTCAATGAGGACCAGCTCCCAGTTTTCGTAGACCTGCGCGATGACAGACTCGACGGCGGCAGCCAGAAATTTTTCATTCGGATTGAACGTGGGCACCAGAATCGAAACCAACGGGCGATACGAAAATCTTCGCGATTGCTCGGGTAGTTTTGCGGTTTCGCCCGCGGAAAGGCGGTGGCGCGCGAACCATTGAGCGTACTCATCGGGCGCCTCCGCTTTGGTTTCTTTCCGCGGCCGAAGCAGTCGAAACGGTGCGGAAAGAATCTGGACGAAGCGTCCTTCGACGCCGCGGCGCAACTTCTGATGTTCTTCGCGCAGCGATTGCAACTCGCGCTTCACATCCTTCAAGCGCAACAGTTCTCCTTCCAGCTGCGCGATATGCGCTTCCGCTGCCCGGAGTTCGTCCCGATCCACGGGCGCAGTGTAGCTCAGAGTCATCCGCCAAACACGCCAAACGATAGAAATGACGAATGACGAAGGAGATCCGAATGCCCAAATGACCAACTGGCTCCCACGTTACTTTCTTCCGAATTCTTGGAGAGTGGCGCAACGTCCATATAATCCCAGGCTCGCAGGAGTTCACTCGCCTAGTCGGATAAGCAAATTAAATCGTGACCAAACCGACATTCAAAAGTGAGTTGGCAAGAAACCAAGAAATTCGGGCTTCGTCACTCATTCGTCATTCGTTATTCGTGCTTCGTCATTCCTTTCATTGATTGCTGCCGTGAACGGT
>Ga0070712_100000309_pt1 | contig 27477 bp, 28 predicted proteins | sample LARL81metaG_FD_71396 | JGI IMG/M metagenome (GOLD analysis project Ga0070712, IMG submission 71396) | Corn, switchgrass and miscanthus rhizosphere microbial communities from Kellogg Biological Station, Michigan, USA - LAR L8-1 metaG | ecosystem: Host-associated > Plants > Roots > Rhizosphere ...
GAAGGGTTCCTCGAAGAACTGGAGCAGACCGGGGCAGGCGACTACATCAGCGAACTAGCCTACCGCAACAGTGGCATCTTCACAGCGCACGATGTTGCAGATATGACGGAACCGTTGCCGGTGGGAACGAAAGGGACTTTCTCGGAATTCAAGCGCATTCTGAGCGGAGCCGGTGTCCGCCACCTGACTGCCGTCAATCTGCAAACCCGTGAAAACAATTTCGGCGTAATCCTCTTTCCACACGCCGAGCGCAGGGCCTTTGGTTCCTCCGGCCCTCGGCTCATGGTAGGCCTCGCGCTTCAACTGGGACTCACACTCGAGAACTACGTTGTCACGCACGATGCGCATCGGCGAACCAAGGAATACGAGCTTCTCACCGAGATTGGCAAGGCCATCAGCTCGCGCCTGGATCAGGACGAGATTCTTCGCACCATCCAGATTGAGTTAGGTCAGATTTTCGACACCAGCCACTTTTACATTGCATTTGAAGAAGCAGACGAGATCCGGTTCGAGCTTGAGGTGCGCGACAATCGCGTTCTGCCGAAACGCACACGCGAAATCCGGAACGCCTTCACGGAGTACGTCATCCGCACAGGCGAGCCTTTGTTGATTCGCTCGGATTTAGAAACCGCCCGGCAGAAGCTGGGAATTACGCATATTCCCAAGCGTCCGGCCAAGTGCCTGATTGCCGCGCCAATTTTTCTGAACAATAAATCCTGCGGGATCATGGTCGCGATGAATCCCGATCGCGAGTTCGTCTTCGAACAGCGCGATCAGGATGTGCTGGTCACGGCTGCCGGACAGGTATCGGTCGCAGTAGAAAACGCGCGGTTATTCGCCGAGGAACAGCGCCGGTCCAAACAGCTTGCCTTCCTGAACAACATTTCCCGCACTGCAATTTCCAGCGACGATCCGGTCCATATGCTGGGACAGATCGCCGGGGAGATACAGAAGAACTTCAGCTTCGACCACATCGGAATCGGCTTGCTCGACTACGGTACAAAAGAAGTCGAGATCAAGGCGGAAGCGGGCACTACGGCTCACGCCATGGGCAAGCGCATTCCCCTCGGAACGGGCATTCTGGGCCGCGTTGCGCGTACCGGCGAACGGGCTCTGGTGCAGAATGCATTGCCGGGAAATCTTACGGGCATTTTGCCCGACTCGCGCGCGGTGCTCTGCATTCCGATTACATATGGTGATTCATTGCTCGGTGTGCTAAACATCGAGAGTCGCGATGAAAATGCATTCTTGCCGCAAGACGTTCTGATCCTGAATACGCTAGCCGACCTGCTATCCACTGCCCTACACAACGCCTTTGTCTTCCAGAAGCTCCAGCAGCAATCCATCACAGATGGGCTGACGGGCATCAAGACTCGGCGATTCTTCTGGGAGGCGCTATCGGCGGAATGGAAGCGCGCATCGCGATCAGGCCGGCCATTCTCGGTTGTCCTGATCGATCTCGACAAGTTCAAGGATGTAAACGACACCATGGGCCACTTCGAAGGCGACCTGGTCCTGGCGCGTGTGGGGCGGCTGCTGGAGCAGAAGTCGCGACAGTCGAACGTCGTCGCGCGCTACGGTGGAGACGAGTTCATCGTCCTTATGCCCGAGACCGGTGCGGAACAGGCACAGGTACTGGCGGAACGCTTACGGCAATGGTTGGCGAGCGATCCCATGCTGGCTGAGCACAAGATCACCGGCAGTTTCGGTGTAGGGAGTTTTCCCATCCATGGCTTCTCGATCGAAGATATCATCCGCGTTGCCGATGCCGGTATGTATGTCTCAAAGCGCTCGGGCGGAAACCTCGTGTCGACGGCGCAGGAATTTGTCGAAGGGCAAGACTTTGCCCGCCAACGCCAGCAGATTTCCGCATACATCGAAGGCTTTTTGCAGCGCGAGCACAACGGGCCGGAACAACTGGAAGAACTCTGCACCACGCTGTACAAGCTGTGCGGGGGCGACCAGGATTGCAACGTGCCGTTGTTGAAAGAAGCGATCGAGTCCCTGAGCCGCGCCGCGGAATCGCGCGAGTTGCAGAGCGCGGGACATGGCGATCTTGTCGCTCGTTACACTGAAGTGATTGCGCGGGCACTGGGACTTTCGGCGGAAGAGACTGCGGATCTGGTGTATGCGGCGCGGGTGCACGATGTCGGCAAAATATTCATTTCGGAGCGCATCCTGAACAAGCCCGGACCGCTTAATGATGAAGAGTTCTTCCAGGTCAAACTGCATCCGCGTATCGGCGCGGAAATTGTCGGCGCCATTCCACATTCCGACATGATGAGCGAAGCGATTGAACATCATCACGAGCGCTTCGACGGTTCGGGCTATTCTGCCGGGCTGCGAGGGGAGCAGATTCCGCTTTGGGCGCGCATTATTGGGCTCGCGGATGCGTACGCGAACATGGTGACGGAGCAGTCGTTCTCGGCGGCTCGCACTCCCGACCAGGCACTCGAAGAATTAGTGAACATGAGTGGCACCCGCTTCGACGGGATGTTGGTTCGACTCCTCTTGCGCGGACTAAAGACAGAACGCTCTTCTACCGGCAGCGGCGTGTAGCAAGCTAGACACCGCCATTCTATCTATTTCCTTCCAATCAGTATGGGACTATTCCATCTGCTGACGAATGCTGTAGCCTAGTCAGCTATGTCGATCCCCCTTTCGCTGTCCGGCCAAGTAGCTCTGATCTCCGGCGGATCCCGAGGTATTGGCGCCGCCACAGTGCGCATGTTCAGCGCTGCAGGAGCAAAAGTGGCGTTCTCCTATCGAAGCGCTCGTGCCCAAGCAGAAGGGCTGGCCGAAGAATGTGGAACCGATGTGTGTTATCCGATTGCCGCTGACCTGAATAATTCGGAAGCGGCGCGCACCTGCGTCGTGCAGACCGTCGAGCGGTTTGGCCGTCTCGACATTCTGGTAGCGAATCATGGCGTGTGGCCCGTGGCGGATGTTTCGGTCAACGAGATGTCGGATGAGCAATGGCGATCGACACTTTCCGTCAACCTCGATGGAGTGTTTGGCTTGGTGAAGTATGCAGTCGCGCAGATGAAGGCACAGGATCGCACGAGCGGAGCCGCGGGACATATCGTGCTGATTAGTTCCACAAGCGGTCAGCGTGGTGAAGCATTTCATTGCGACTACTCGGCGACGAAGGGAGCGCTCATTAGTCTGGTGAAGAGTCTGGCTGCGGAACTGGCTTCTGACGAAATCTACGTGAATTGCGTGGCTCCAGGCTGGGTGGATACCGAGATGAGCGCGGACGCACTGCAAGATCCGAAGACGGGAGAGGAAATCTTGCGCACGATCCCACTCGGTCGTGCAGGCCGCCCCGAAGAAATTGCGGCCCCCGTGTTATTCCTCTGCACGGATTACGCAAGCTTTATAACTGGCGAAATCTTCAATGTGAATGGCGGTGCTGTGCTGGTAGGCTAGGCAGCGTCAAGCGGCGGATTTTTTCCGAGATCTATATTAACGTTATTGTTTTGAGCAATATAGCTCAAGGCGCAGCTACGCTTCGGAGGTAATTGGCTTACAATTCTCCGCATAACCCGAAAATTGCTGAGTCGCTCGGCTTGCACGATCACGCATTTCTGCATCCTAATTTTATGGCGGCTTTGAAGAACTGCAGCGGAGAATCCCTCAAAAAGCTAAAATCCTGATTGCATCTAAGTCATCCCGCAAACTGAATGAGATTGTTTCTCCCCACATTGGTTTTGGTGTGTTCCGGCTCGTTTTATGACGGCCAGCAGGCTGTGCCGTCACCGACGACGCCGCCAACGGGTAAGACCAACTCCAGTCCAGCCATTGCGCTCGACAAAGAGGCGATGCAGAACTCGAATAAAGCCAAATCTATCATCGAGGAGGGGATCAAGGCGCTCGGTGGCGACGCATATCTGAACATTCGCGATCGCGAACAGCAAGGACGGGGCTATGCTTTCCACCACGGTAGGCCCAGCGGCGCGGGCGGTCCTATCTGGAGTTTCTTCGAATTTCCCGACAAGGAGCGCGTCGAATTCACCAAGGAACGAGACATTGCGGAAGTCTTCGTCGGGGAAAAGGCATACGAGATCACTTACAAAGGCCCGCATCCTGTCGAAGAGAAAGATCTTCAGGATTATCTGCGGCGGAGACACTTCTCGCTCGACACCGTCCTGCGAAATTGGGTAAACGACCCAAGCGTCGTCCTTCTATATGATGGGAACGCGATTGCAGCCGAACACCCAGCCCTGCAGGTGACGCTTGTCAACTCCAAAAACGAAGCTGTGACGCTTTATTTCGATGTGGATTCGCACCTGCCCATTAAGAAATCATTCGAATGGCGCGATCCTGTCGACAAACAAAAGAATCTCGAAGAAGAGATTTACGACAACTACAAACCAGTTTCGGGGATTATGGCCCCCTACAGCATCACACGCTACTTTAATGGCGACATGGCGAATCAACGCTTCCTGAATTCTGTGACGATCAATCAGGGACTCGACCCCGCCATGTTTGATCCGAACTCTGGATATAATCCTAATAAGCCGGTCAAAGGCTCGAAGCGATAGCCACCAGCGGCAACTGGAAATAACTACCTTGCTATCTGCTAGTTATATTTAGATCGAAATCTGAATTAGTAGGCTTGGGGGGTAATTACTTTGCTACGGACTGTGGCATTTTAGCCACAGACGATTTTCTGGGCAGCGCTGTAGTCTATCCAGTCACCTAAATTCCAGCTCTTGATCCCCGAGCAAACAATCCGCGGACCGGTGGAGTGTGGTGGTGTCGGACTTCACAGCGGCGCCCCCGTCTCGATGTGCATCCTTCCGGCGCCATCTGGGACGGGCATCGTATTTCGGCGTACTGACCTTGATGGGTTCGAAGTGGAGGCCGTCAGCCGGAACGTGGCTCGCGTGAGCTATGCCACCAGCTTGATGAAGAAAGGGGTGCTGATCTCCACAACCGAGCACGTTTTGTCGGCCTTCATCGGCATGGGAATCGATAACGCGATCGTGGAACTTGATAACCTCGAATTGCCCATCCTCGACGGCAGTGCGAAGCCTTTTGTTGACTTGATCCGGAAGGTAGGCATTCGGAGGCAGCGCCGGGCGCGCAAGTATCTTAGAATTCGCCGGGAGCTCGAGATGCGCGAAGGTAACAAATTCATCGCGGTCTACCCGGCCGAATCCTATTCAGTCTCGTACTCAATTAATTTTCCCCATCCGCTGATCGGGAAAGAAACCTTCCAAGTCGAACTCACCAATGGAAGCTATCTCAAGCACGTTGCCGCAGCCCGCACATTTGGCTCCCGCGAGGACGAGCGGGCGATGCGCAACATGGGATTGATCCGGGGAGCCTCTCGCGAGAACTGTATTGTTCTCACCCGGGATGGGATTGAAAACGGACCTTTGCGGTTCGCAGACGAGTTTGTCCGTCACAAAATCCTTGATTTGGTTGGCGATTTGGCCCTGCTCGGCAAACAGGTCCTGGGGAAGGTAGTCGCAGATAGGGCGGGCCATGCCATGCACACCGCCTTGGTCTCTCGCATTCTGCGCGACAAAACGATGTGGGACGAAGTTACGCTGCCTCTGCCGGAGGCAGAAAGCGCGACCCCATATTCAGCTCAAGCGTCGGCGGGATCATCCTTCTAGTTCTCAATCCGCAGGTTCACACGGGGCCTGATCTGTATTCTCAGAAATGGCCGGTTGTTCGTGCAGAAGACGCTCCAATTCCGCCCTCGTCTGCGCAATCATGGCTGCCGCAAACTCTTTCGCGGACTCCTGCCGCTCTTTCGAAAGTTCCCTAACGCGCAGATTCAGGAGTGGAATATCATCCTCGAACCAGCGCAGCGTTCTCTGCACTCGGGCGATCCGGAACTCATGAGTCATCGGCTTCTCTCCGTCAGAGCAGCTTGCCACAGCGAGAGAAGCGCGCTAAGTCGCTAGACAGATACCCCACGCCTCGCCGGTTTTGGCGAAGTGAGATTTTTTTTTAACCTGACGAAAGCTTTAGTGGATTGATTCGGACCCAGCAGCCTCAATCCGGTCTTTGCTGCCGGGGAAGTCCGCTTCCATTCGATCATCGAGCCATTGCTCCAGCACAGTTTTGGTGCTGGCAGGAAGGTTGTGGAATCGGAACCCGGCAAGCCCCTTGAGGTCGGCCCAAGCGACATCAGCCTCGACTTCAAATTGCAGGCTCGTCTTCGGTAGGGAAAACTTAAGGTGCGGTGTTGCGCCCTTCGGCAGTGCCTCGCGCAGCATCAGCGCAATTCCGCCTTCACTGATGTTGGTGCTTGTGGCATGCAGGGTCTTTCCTTCCAGCACGACCTTTACATCCATTTTCACGGGCTGCCGGAAATAACGCCGGCGCTCCTTCAGCATAAAGTTGAGCGCGGCATGAAAACAGCGAGACGCATTCAGGGTACTGATCGGCTTCTGCAGCACGAAGTTGGCGCCCATTCCGAATGCTTCTTTGGTTGTGGTCCGTTTGCCATTCAGTACGGCAAACGCGACCGAGTTCTTGTTGCTGGGAGTATTCCTAAGTCCCTGCAGTAGGGCCAACCCGCCGGTCAGGTCGTCACAGTCGACAATCACCGCGTCGAATTTGTCGGAAACGAGAATGTCGGAGCCTGCCCGCACATCATGGCAGACTTCCACATCAATGGACATCTTTTCCAACGTGGGGCGCAGGACGCGCACCAAGTCAGGATCTTGGCTCAACAGCAGGGAATCCAAGGTCATGTTGAGATTCTAGAAGTACAGGCGCAACCGGCGTTAGTGACCAAGGTGATGAGACCTAAGGCGGACGCAAATTCTGGTTCAAATTATTGACAGAACAGACAAAGTCGGAACTGTTAGAGAATAAGGCTGGTGTGGAATGCCTAACGTCACCTATTTGTCACTGGGCTCGAACATCGGAGATCGCAGAGGCCATTTGGAGCAGGCGATCGCGCGGCTTAAAGCACTTGGGGATGTAGCCGCCATGTCCGGCTTCTACGAGACCGAGCCGGTCGAATTCACCGATCAGGCGTTGTTTCTCAATTGCGCTGTCCGGCTTGAGACGAAACTTTCGCCCTCGGATCTGATGCCGAGAGTGCTCGATATCGAGCGCGGGTTGGGCCGCGAGCGCGTTCATAAGAAGGGACCACGCACTATCGATATCGACATCCTGCTTTATGGCGATGAGATAGTGAATTCGCCTGAACTCACGATTCCCCATCCAGCAATGGCGCGGCGAAGGTTTGTGCTGGAGCCGCTGGCGGAAATCGCTCCTCATGCCAGACATCCCGTGCTGAAAAAGACCGTGGCGCAAATGCTGGAAGAACTACCACCTGAGCAAAAGGTGTGGAAATTCTGCAAAAAGTAGCTGGGGAGCAGAAGCTTGCAATCGTGAAAAGTAACTCTTGTGATCCATGCGCCTGCACAATGCACTCACGGCATGATGATTCGGCTCCCAGCCGCCTGCGGCGTAAGCACGGCGGACTCCCGTTCGGGAAACTGCGCGAAGAGAAAGTCAACAAAAGCCCGCGATTTCGGACGTCCCGAGGTACGTCCATGCGCGAGCCGGACCAGAAAGACCAGTGCTTTCAGGACCTCGGAATCCTTCAGCGTGGAATATCCCATGTGTTTCTGCTCGGCCTCGCGATACTCCTTGATCATTGTCTCCACTTCCAGGGCAGCCCGGCGCTGCGATTCGCTGGTTAGCGGTTGCTCATAGTGCAGTCCGGAATTGATGCGGCGCTCGTAACTAGTTGCCAGCATCGTAAGGGTCGAGATCAAGTCTTGATCGTGCAGGCTCCGGTCGGCGCGAGCGGCCTTGGAGAGAGCGAAGGTCAGCCCCATAAGCAAGTGCTCTTTCTCGTACATGAACTGGTCCGAAACCTGGATCTGCAGAAACAATCCTGAGGGATCTATCTGGTCGGACGAACGCGGCTTCTCATGTTCGCGCGCCTGCTGCAGATACGGACAGTCGCTCGGGCAGTCGAGCGTGACCTCGCGCTGTTCACCGCAGCACTGCGGGCAAATGCGGCCATGAACCGCCGGGCAAAACCGCTTCTCCTTCCGGATTTGACAAATAACGCAGGTCAAGCAAGGCTCCTCGTTCCATTATTGCATTCGCGAATGAATTCACGACGGAGGCCTCGAGAACGGAGATGTTCTAATTTTGTAAAAAGCAGTTCTCCGTGTTTCCGCGTCTTCGTGATGAGCAGGAGTTGGGGTTACCATGCGAATGCGCGCAGGTGGCGTACTTTGGGGTTCACCAACCGCGGGAACCCTGTAAAAATGGGCCTCCCAGCACATCCGAGTTAAAAAAACCGCGTAAAATAAGTGTTTTTCCACAGGGTCGCGGGTATAAGATAGGCCCGACTTGGTATTAAACCGATTTTTCTGAGGAGGTTGTATGGCTGCAGGTCTGACCAAAACACAACTGATTCGGCTTCTCGCCGAAAAGGTTGAGATCCCCAACAAAACCGCGGCGGCGTTCCTTGAGAACCTCGCTGACACCGCTATCAAAGAGACCAAGAAGAATGGCATTTTCGTCGTGCCCGGATTGGGCCGCCTGGTGAAGGCGCATCGCAAAGCCCGCACCGGACGCAATCCGCAGACCGGCGAACCCATTCAGATCAAGGCCAAGACTGTCGTGAAATTCCGCGTCGCCAAGGCCGCCAAGGACGCGATCGCGCCCAAGAAGTAGTGTGGACTTTTCTTAGAACGAGGGCCGGCCACGTGCCGGCCTTTGATTTTGCGGAAGATCACGAGCTTTCAAAGAGCCTTCACGCTTCGATTGATGCTCTACACTTTGAAACTTTGAAACTTGAAAACTTGAAAACTTGCCTCATGATCAACTGGCTCGTCATCGGAATCGGCGATATCACTACACGCCGTGTCATTCCCGGAATTCAAGCCGAACCGCGTAGCCAGCTCTACGGCATCGTTACTCGAGATCCGGCGAAAGCAGCTGCATATGCGGGAGTTCACACTTGGTCGTCCCTCGAAGAAGCACTCAGCGGGCCCGAAGTTCATGCCGTTTATGTGGCGACTCCCGTCTTCCTTCACGCCCCGCAGACAATTCAATCGCTGAAAGCCGGCAAGCACGTCATCTGCGAAAAACCAATGGCAATGAACGAAGCCGAGGCGCGCACCATGGTTCGCGCTGCCGATGAAAGTGGAAAGAAATTTGGCATCGCTTACTACCGTCGCTGCTATCCCAAAGTACAACGTGCGAAGCAACTGATTGAGAAAGGGGCGATCGGGAAACCGGTGATTGCTGAACTGACGAACCATATGTGGTTCGACGGAAGCGGCAGCCGCAGTTGGCTTGTCGATCCTGCAAAGGCTGGCGGCGGGCCACTGTTTGACATCGCCTCGCACCGGATCGATGTCCTCAACTATCTGTTCGGGCAGCCGCAACGCGCAAAAGCGCAGCTCTCAAATGTGGTCCACCACTATGCCGTCGAAGACAATGCAACGGTGATGATCGAATATGAGAACGGCGTTCGCGGATTAGTCGATGTTCGTTGGCACTCCAAAGTCAGTCGCGACGAATGCCGCATTCGCGGAACAGAAGGCGAAATCGAGATGTCGCCGCTGAACGGTCCGGATTTAATCTATCCGGGAGGCAGAGAGAGCCTTCCCGCGCATCCGAACCTGCACTATCCAATGATTGACAATTTCGTGAGCGCTGTCCTGGAAGGAGGGCCGCTGCTGTCGAGTGCGAATTCAGCGTACTTTACCGATTGGGTCACCGAACAAGCCAGAAGGTAGCCATGTGGGACAGCCTCTTTCGGATGTCCGCCATGCGAAGCATGGCTATTTGCCATACTCATTCTTCATCACATCCCCGCCCTTCATCACAAACTTCACGCGCTCCAGAGTGGTGACGTCTTTTAACGGATCTCCATCTATGGCCACTATATCGGCCCAGGCTCCCGGTTCCAACGTCCCAACTTTTCCCGACCATCCCAGCAGGTCGGCTGCATTCACCGTTCCGGCCTGAATCGCTTGCAGCGGCGTAAGCCCCAGCTTCACCATGACTCCGAACTCATGGCCATTCATCCCATGCGGATACACGGCGGCGTCGGTGCCTAATGCCACTTTGACTCCGCTGGCAAACGCGTGGGCGATATTCTTCCGCGCCGCCGGCAGAACCTCTTGGGCCTTTGCGAGAAGAGGCGGAGGCAGGCGAGTCAGTCCAGCGTTCTCGATCATCCAGTCACCGAGATACAGCGTTGGAACCAGATACGTGCCGTGCTCCTTCATCGCCGCGATTGCGGGATCGTCAATGTAGGATCCATGTTCGACCGAATCCACGCCAGCCTCGGCGGCCCACCGAATGCCCTCGGCTCCATGCGCATGGGCAGCGACTTTGCGCCCGAGTCGATGCGCGTCAGCAACGATTGCTTTCATTTCTTCCAGGGTGTATTGCGAATGCTGCGGATTGTCGCCAAGAGATAACACTCCACCGGTCGCGCATACCTTGATCAGATCCGCGCCGTACTTAATGTTCTCGCGCACCTTGTGCTGTACGGCCGCGATCCCGTCGGCGACCCCGTCTCCAATCGCACGGTATTCAGAGGGCAGCATGTTGTTGTCGCAATGACCACCCGTAATGCCGAGCGCCGGTCCGCTCACCAGCATCCGTGGACCGGGAACATCTCCGGCATTGATGGCGTCGCGCAAGGCCACATCGCTGAATCCCGACGCTCCGACATTACGCACCGTCGTAAACCCTGCAAGCAGCGTCGCCCGCGCATTCTTTGCGCCAATCAAAGCTTCGCGAGGCACGGAGATCGCCAGAATCTCGTAGCCGAACTTCGGATCCATTGTCAGATGGGTGTGCGCGTCGATTAATCCGGGCAAGACGGTCGCGTTCGGCAGTTCAATCCGGACTGCATCTGAAGGAACCTTGGCATCGCTGGCAGCACTGCCGCTGACGATCTTTCCGTTCTCGATGACCAGGATCTGATCATTTAGCGTCTTGCCGGACTTCACATCGAGCAAATGGCCCGCATGCACGGCTACGCGCCGGGGCGTCTGAGCAACACCAAAAGCCAGGCACAAAACAACAACGGTCACTACGGCTGCGAATCTTCGCATTCCGGATTTTCCCTCGTTGTAATTGAAATGAATCGTAGAGCCGCTTGGACGTCGTGCATCATCAACGCATGCAAGCGCTCACACGAGAATCGGTGAAGGGTAACATATTTACTTTCCAGCCAATTCCTTCTTCACGATGTCGCTTACAACCTTCCCATCCACCCGCACCCCAGAGGCGCTGAATTTCGCCATGGCGTTCTTCATCACAGTGCCCATATCCTTCATCGTGGGAGATCCCATCTCGGCGATCACCGATTTCACTCCAGCCGCGATATCTGCTTCGCTCGCCGCTTTTGGCAGATAGCTCTCGATGACAACGATCTCTGCGGCTTCCTTGTCGGCCATTTCCTGGCGTCCACCCTTGGTGAATTGCTCGATCGACTCCTTGCGCTGCTTGATTAGTGTGCTCAGGACCGCCTGCGATTCCTTGTCATCGAGCGGCGACATTTTTTCGACAGTCTTCAGCTGCAGTGCGCTCTTCACCATGCGCAGCGTGGACAAGCGGGCTTCGTTCTTTGCCTTCATTGCAATGACGATATCTTTTTGAATCTGATCGACTAGAGGCATGCAGAGATTATAGCTGTGCGTGTCCCACGTCTCGCAAAGGAAGCGAGACATGGGGCATCTAGTGCCCTTTCCTGTAAACTAGAGAATTATTCCTGCACCCAAGGACTCCCTTATGTTGCACAAGAATCGTCTCTTTACTCCCGGACCGACCCCCCTGCTGCCCGCCGCGCAAACCGCGATGGCGGCCTTCACAGCCCATCACCGTACCGCCGACTTCAAGGCACTTTTTCAGCGCGTACTGGCCGACATGAAAGAATTCATCGGTACCAAGAACGATGTCCTGGTGCTGGCCTCGTCTGGCACGGGCGTAATGGAAGCCTCCGTCTCAAACCTCACCTCTCCCGGGGATAAGGTTCTCGTCCTCACAGCCGGCAAATTCGGCGAACGGTGGACCGGCCTCGCCAAGGCATTCGGCTGCAATGTCGATGTCCTGAGCGTTCCCTACGGAGAGACCTTCTCGCTCGAGGAAATCCGCCCGCGCATCAAGCCCGACATCCGCGCTGTTTTCGTGCAGGCAACAGAGAGTTCCACGGGCGCGCGACACGATGTCCAGGGGATTGCAAAGCTTGTCCACACCAACGCCGAAGCATTGCTCGTCATAGACGCAATCACCGGTCTTGGCACAACCCATCTTGACGTTGACAGCTGGGGAGTCGACGTGATCATTGGTGGATCGCAGAAAGCGCTGATGATGCCTCCCGGCCTTGCCTACTGTGCCGTCAGCGAGCGCGCCTGGAAGCGAATGGATACGACGACATCGCCTCGCTTCTACTTCGACCTGCGCAAAGAGCGCAAATCAGCCGCCAAAGGCGAAACGGCGTACACGCCTGCGACTTCCTTGTTCGCAGCCCTAGGAGCTGCGCTGGAGTTCATTCGGGGAATGGGCGCAGGCGATCTTGCGAAAGGCCGCGAGGAACTAGTCAACAACGCCGAGCTCTGCGCCGAGATGACGCGCTCGGGCGCGAAAGCGCTCGGTCTGAAACTATACGCATCGAGCCCGGCTGCCGCCCTCACAGCGGTTAGCGCTCCCGACGGACTCGATTCCGGGAAGATCGTCAAGGAGTTCCGAGAGAGCTTCGACGCAGTCGTTGCCAACGGACAGGGCGAGATGAAGGGCAAGCTGTTCCGCATCGCGCACATCGGTTACTACGATTACCTCGACACGATCGGCATTCTGGGCGCTCTCGAGCATGTGCTCGCGCGCCTCACAGACAAAGAAGTCGAGTATGGCGCTGCAGTTCGAGCTGCGCAGCAAGTCTATGCACGGGCGCGCTCTGAGAGAAAGGAACTCGCCAACGCTTGATCGGAAGGGTAGCCCACCCAACGCGGTTTTCGTTGGGCGGGATTAGTTGATCGTGAATTTCACCGCCTTCGATGTTTCAGCCAGCACGCCGCCCATGCCGTACGGACCGCTGCCGGTTGTCGCCGGATTGGTAACGGAAATCTGCGCGGTGCCCGGCGAAGAGATCATCGATGCGGGAATCGTGACCATGAGCTGGTTGCCCGTGACGAACGTTGTTTTCTGGGCAACGCCGTTCCAGTTCACCTTCGCGCTCGACACAAAGTTGCTGCCGTTCACGGTGATTGAGAATGCCGTGCCTCCTGCACTGGTGTTGTCGGGACTGAGTTCTGAAATTGCTGGAATCGAGCCAGCGGCGGGTGCGGTGTTGTAGTTTTTCGACCCATAACCGCAAGCCAGTGTGATAGCAATCAGTACCACAAGCAAACAGCTGTAGACGGTTTTCATGTTGTTCTCCATACGGTGCAGGGCCGGTTGAAAAGAGTCTAAAAAGACTGCCAGGCGGGCTTGTCAGAGCGTTGTCGTTTCGGCGTCAATAGTTTGTTGACGGATTTTGTGAATCTGAGCGGTTTTACAAAAGGACCATAGTGAAGATCATTGTTGCGGAGAAGATTTCGTCGTCGGCAGTCGCGCAGTTGCAGGAGCCAGGATGGACCGTTCTTACGGCCGATCAATTGGACGGCAAATTGCCGGAACATCTGGAGTCTGCCGATGCCTTGATCGTACGCTCGGCAGTACAGGCCGATTCCAAACTGCTGGAGCACGCCAGAAGACTGCGGGTGATTGGCCGGGCCGGAGTGGGCGTCGACAATATCGATCTCGAAGCCGCGACCCACAAGGGCATCGCGGTGATGAATACTCCCGGAGCGAATGCTGTTGCCGTAGCCGAGCAAACGCTCGGGATGATGCTCGCCATGGCTCGGCACTTGTGCCGCGCCGATGCCCTGATGCATGCCGGCAAATGGGAAAAGAAATCACTACAGGGCACGGAGCTGCGAGGGAAAACCCTCGGCATCATCGGTCTTGGCCGCATCGGTATGGAAGTCGCCCGCCGCGCTCGCGCCTTCGGCATGGAACTTGTCGGACACGATCCCTTCGTTTCTGTAGCGATCGCTAAAGAGCAGGGTATCCGCCTTGCGGGGCTCGATGAAGTTTACGGCGCAGCGGATTACATCACCCTGCACGTTGGCCTGACGCCCCAAACTGCTGGGATGATTAACCAGGAATCCTTGCGCAAAATGAAAGAAGGAGTGCGGATCGTGAACTGCGCCCGCGGCGAACTAGTAAACGAAGGCGATCTCGCCGCTGCGCTGAAGAGCGGACGTGTGGCCGCCGCTGCCATTGACGTTTTTGCCGAAGAACCTCCGAGGAACTCTCCGTTGCTTGCGCTGGAGAATGTAGTCCTAACTCCCCACGTGGGAGGGTCGACCCATGAAGCTCAGGAAGCAGTTGGTGTCCAGATTGCCCAGCAGGTGAAGGAGTATCTGAAGCACGGTGTAATTCAGAATGCCGTCAATGTTCCGTCCGTGTCAGCCGAAGAATATGCCGCTATGCAACCGTACATCGTTCTGGCTGAGCGCATGGGAGCGTTTCTGGCGCAGGTCGCGGAAGGATCGCTGGAGGAAATTTCCATCCGGTACAGCGGCCACATCGCGGAGTGGAAGACCGATCTCGTTCGCAACGGCGCGATCAAAGGCATTCTCAACCAGGCGCTTGAGGAGAAGGCCAACTTGGTGAATGCCGCAACCATTGCTCACGAGCGCGGCTTGCGGGTTCTCGAATCGCACAAGGCCAAAGGCTCAAGCGGTGGCGCCGGCAGTGTGCTGTCCATCTTCTTGAAAACTGAGGTGGGTGAGCATATGGTCAAAGGCGCGGTGTTGCATGGGGAGGCGCCGCGGCTGTTACATGTTGATGGCATCGATGTCGAAGCTCCACTAGAACGGAATCTGATCTATCTTCGGAATCGCGATGTTCCGGGTGTCATCGGGAAAGTAGGAACTATTCTGGGAGAAGAGTCGATCAACATTGCGGACTTTTCACTTGGGCGCAGAGGCGGGGAATCCGAATCAGGCCAACAGCGCGAAGCTATCGCCGTGGTCCACGTTGATGGCGCTGTGCCTGAGCTGGTATTGACCCGACTGCGCGGGATCGCAGCCGTGCAACAGGCGAAGGCTGTTCGCCTGTTCTAGCGAGGATCGACGGAACAGCTATTAAGTTTGAAGAGATCTCCGACTACGTCAGCGCCTCAAAGACGGTCTAACAGCTAAAACTTATGAGCCGGACTCAAGAGCAAAAGGCCCTCTTTTTTCGCGCCCTTCATCAGGGCCCGGGTGCATTCATCATCCCAAATCCTTGGGATGCTATCTCTGCCCGCATTCTTTCCGGCCTGGGCTTCCAGGCGCTCGCAACATCAAGCGCGGCTTCCGCGGCCGCAATTGGCAAAAAGGATGGTGGCCTAAGTCGCGATCAGGCCTTGGCTCACGTGCGCACGATTGTTGAAGCAACCGATCTTCCCGTTTCTGCGGATCTTGAGAAGGGATTCGGCGAGGCTCCGGAGACGGTGGCTGAAACGATACGCCTTGCCTCCGAGGTAGGACTTGTCGGGTGCACGATCGAGGATTCTACGGGCAAGCCCGAGAAGCCTCTCTACGACTTTTCCCTCGCCGTCGAGCGCATTGCGGCTGCCGCTGAGGCTGCGCGTTCCGTTTCATTTCCTTTCGTGCTGACTGCCCGCGCGCACAATTTCCTCTATCCCGCGCCGAGTCTCGACGAGACCATCCGCCGCCTTCAGGCGTTTGAGAAAGCAGGAGCCGACGTGCTCTTTGCTCCGGGGCTACCCGACCTCGAGTCGATAAGAACAGTTTGTGGGGCTATCTCGAAGCCGTTCAACTTCATGGTTGGAATCAAGGGCAAATCGTTTTCGCTGAGCGAACTAGCTGCCGCCGGCGTCCGCCGTATCAGCCTCGCGACCACTCCTTACCGTTTGGCGATGACAGGCTTTGTTGAATCGATGCGGGAGATAAAGCAAACCGGCAGCTTCGATGTTGTCGATCGAATTCTCTCGACCGCGGATTTGAACCAATTGATGGGAATCTGACCGAAGACTGCCTATTCTCCGCTCTCGTTCCGGCGCAGCTTGCGGCTTTCGGCCAGCAACGACATTGAGTGCATCAGGTTTTGCAGAGTAACGATTCCGACGAGCCGCTGATCTTCGACTACAGGGATGATGCTCGAACTGCGGGCGGTCAGCTTGCGAAAAGCCGAGCCGAGCGAATCCTGCCGCAACGATACGTCGAATATCTTGCTCATCACCGCCTGAACGTAGCCATTGCCCTCGGCCCTTAGCGCATCCAGAATCCGCTGCCGCGAGATTACCCCGACCATGTCACTGCCGCGAACCACGGGGAAATCATCCTGCAGAGAGTGGACCGCCTTCTCCAGCGCATCTTCCAGCGTGTCGGCCGGTGACAGCGTTGCAAAGTCCGTGAGCATCACTTCCTCAAGCCGGACGTTGTCAAGCACCGACTGGAATACCAGCGCGCGTTCCTCTAATTGTGCGGCCGAGAAAACAATGATGCCTACCATGGTCAGCCAGCTGTCGCTGAACAGGCCAGCGAGAATCAAGACCATGGCGATCGCACTGCTGATGGAAACCGCGCGCCGTGTTGCCGACGCCACATCGAGCGTGCGTGCAAACAGCACGCGAACCAGACGTCCGCCATCCAGCGGATATGCCGGCATAAGGTTCAACAGCGCAATGTAGAGGTTCGCCCAGACTATGCTGCGCGGCAAATTTGCCGATTGCATGAAAGGCCACTTCCACAGATCCGTGCCGATGCCTGAGGCGCGAATTACCGCTGCAGAGAGTCCAGCAAGTACCAGGTTCGACAGGGGGCCTGCGAGCGCAATCCGGACTTCCCGCTTCCAAATAACAGCGGTGGATTGCTTTTCTACCTTAGTTTCGTCATACAGCGCGACGCCCGTGAGTGGCAGCAGAATCACTGCCTTGGGGATCAGTCCGAATTTCCGCGCCGCGAGCATGTGTCCCAACTCGTGACCACCCACGCACGCCAAAATAATTCCGACCAGAGCCAGATCCCGCGACCCATTGGCCGCTCCGTGCGCCGCGTAATCCGTCCAGTAAATGAAGACGGGCAGAATTAGAAAGGTCAGGTGAATGCGGACATCCACGCCGAACAGGCGTCCAACAGAGATGGACCAGCTTCGCATAGGCCTTGGCTGCTTTTATTCTACATGCTTGGATATATTGGTGGCCGCACACGGAAGTACTGAGTCATGCGCGTAATCGCAGGGAAATACGGTAGTCGCCAACTCCGCTCGCTGCGTGGAATGGATATTCGCCCCACGTCCGATCGGCTACGCGAAACTTTGTTCAATGTGCTCACGGCAGGGAATCCAGAAGCGTTGGAAGGCACCGTATGGATGGATCTTTATGCGGGTACTGGCGCCGTGGGCATCGAGGCCCTCAGCCGTGGCGCGAAGGAAGTGCATTTCATCGAAAACTCGGCGCAGGCGGCGGCCGCGATTCAAAGAAATCTGCAAAGCCTCGGTATCGATGATGGATTCAGAATCGTTCGGGAGTCGCTGCCCAAAGCGTTCTGGCACATGGAACGGCAACGTGTTACCGCTGACGTTGTGTTCCTGGATCCGCCTTATCGGCTGAGCCAGGCCTACGCCGACAGTCTGAAGACACTTGCCGAATCGTCGCTGATTTGGGCTATGTCGCTAGTAATTGCAGAGCACGAAAAGAAATTCGACCCAGGAGAAGAGTTCGGTACGCTGCGCAGGTTTCGCCGCCTGGATCAAGGGGATGCGGCTCTCAGTTTTTATCGCTTGTGCGGAGCTTCCGACGTCCGCGTGAGCCCTGCTGCTACATAATCAATTCGTTGGTGCGGCGAACAATGGGATGCTGCATATCCTCAAGGTCGTTCTTCACCATGTTCAGGCCGTAAACGCAGCTTTCAAAGTTCTGTGAAAGACAGGCGAACAGCGGCGCCACCTTCGCATACTCGAAGTGCTCGAATTTCGACACAATGTAATAGCTTTCTTTGCCGGCCTTCACCCACTCGACAAAACTCTCAAGGCGCTGGCGTCGCAGGCGGAAATGATTGATGCTCTCCGGAAACATTCCTGCCAAAAACAGCGTGTAATCGCCGATATGCTTGCGCACCTGGCGCTCGCGGTCGAACGAAGGAGCTGGGCCATACACGGGATCCGACTCCATCAACATCTCTCCAACATCCGCCAGCGGACGATTCCTCGCGCCGTGGATCTTGTACAGTTGCTCCGCATCGCAGAATTCCGCCAGCAGGGAAGAAACGTATGCCACTACCTGCTGATCTCGAATGCCGATCTCTTCCGCGTAGTGCCGTCCCACCAACTCCTGAAATAACTGCTGCAGCGGATGCGATTCCGGAATCATCTAGGCCCCCCTTGAACCCCGCGCCAGCAGCGGAGTCCCAACCACTTGCGTGAGTAGATAGCGCAATTCGCTGTTGAAGCGCAAGTGACTTTTGTTTATCGGCACGATTCGTTTTACAGATGAGTTAGAAGGAATGGCATCGCATCTGAGTTGTGCGCTTCGCTACTTAGACATGCCACGATCGATTTCTCACTCTCACCCGGAATCTCCTGTAGATTGCTGGCACTCACATGCATCGGCTGCCAGATCGGTCGCATCAAATGTTTGTTCCAGATAGAATTTTTGCTCGGGAGGCAAGTCATGCATCGTCAGAACATTGCGAGCGGCACAAAGTGGGAGCCGATTGTCGGTTACTCTCGTGCGGTGAAAGTCGGATCACACGTTCACGTCTCCGGCACGACCGCCACAGGCCCTGACGGCAAAATCGTCGGCGTCGGTGACGTCTACGCCCAGACCGTACAGACGCTCAAAAACATCGACAGCGCTCTGCAAAGAGCTGGTGCCAGCATGAAAGATGTGGTGCGCACGCGAACCTATGTGGTTAACATCGCGGAGTGGGAAAAAGTCGGCCGGGCGCACGGCGAAATCTTCAGCGATATCCGCCCCGCGACCTCGATGGTGCAGGTTAGCGCCCTCATCCAGCCCGAAATTCTGGTCGAGATCGAAGCGGATGCTTTTGTCGGATAACCTCAGCCCAGCGGCTTCGACATATTGATGAAATGGCAAGGCAGCTTCGGATTCAGCTCAATCGGAAACGGCTCCGTCCCGGTCTCCATGAATCCGCGCCGACTATAGAAGGCGTGATTTTCTGTTCGCAGGTTCACAATCCTTAAATCCATGAATCGGCAGCCAGCCTTGCTGCAATGTTCTTCTGCCGCTTTCATCAGAGCAGAGCCGATGCCCGCTTTTTGCAATTCCGTGTCAACCGATAGCAGCCCCAGGTAAGCGCGCTCGCCACGCCGCTCCAGGTAAACGCAGCCTTGCAAAGCGGCATTTTCTTGAGAGATCAGAAATTCTCCCTTCGCTATTAGGCCCCGCACTGACTCCAAATCGATTCGGTCTCCATCGACGAAGAACGACTCAGCCTTGCGAAATGCGGCATTGATCAGAGCCGTAATGCCCTCGGCGTCTCGCATCACGGCCATTCGGAACTGCACAGGTAACACTCCTGTTGAGGCATGGCCCGCCAACCGCGCCAGAAGGAGCGCTATTGACGGAGGGTATAATCCTTCCGCCAAATTATCCGGCGAAATCGTGCGCGATGCCAGACCACGCCAGACGATAAGAGATCGGCACGAATCTATGGGGAGTCACACGTGAAACATCTCTGCTTCCTGCTGTGTCTGATGTTCGTTGTGAACATGCCGGCGCAACAGTCCCAGCTGACAATGGCGACGCCAACCGTAATCCGTGCCGGCACGCTAATCGACGGCAAATCTGATAAGCCTCGCCACGACCAAATCATCACGATCCGCGCAAATAAAATCGAGAGCGTCTCGGATGCCGGATCCGCTAAGGTTCCCGCCGATGCCAAGGTCATCGACCTCTCGGATAAAACCGTGCTTCCCGGACTCATTGACTCCCATACCCACATCTTTCTGCAAGGGGAAGATCCCGCCAAAGGCGGTTACGATGCGAACATTTTGAACGCGCCCCTCGCGCTGAGAGCCGCTCGCGCCACCGTCGCTGCCCGCCGCGCTCTGGAGCAGGGATTCACCACGTTGCGCGACGTCGAAACCGAAGGGGCTGGATATGGCGATGTCGGCATAAAGCAGGCGATCAACGCCGGATACATTCCCGGGCCTCGACTTTTCGTCTCGACTCGCGCGATCTCGACCACTGGCGGATATCAACTCGAGGGCTATGCTCCAGAGCTCGATATGCCCAAGGGAGCGCAGATCGCCGATGGTCCGGTGGAAGCGCGCAAGGCCGCCCGCGAGCAGCTCGATCACGGCGCCGACTGGATCAAGGTCTATATGACCCACCGCTCTTGGGTTGGGAAGAACGGCGAATTGGTCGCCCAGCCAACCTTCACAGTCGAAGAACTACGCGCTATCGTCGACGAAACTCACGGCTGGGGCAAGAAGGTGGCCTGCCACGCCTACAGTGGGATAGGTCTCCATCGTGCACTTGATGGCGGATGCGATTCCATCGAACACGGTCTCGACCTCGACGACCCAGCAATCGCACAAATGCTGAAACAGGGTACCTGGTACGTGCCCACCTTGAGCGTCTACTACATGGACTGGGCTCCGGAAGACACTCCAGATGGCAAACGCGATCGCCTCCGCGCATCCACGCACGAAGTCTCGTTCAAGCAAGCTCTCAAGGCCGGTGTAAAGATCGTTTTCGGTACTGACATGGGCGGCATTCCCTGGACTGAGCCCATCGCGCAGGAATTCATCCGCATGGTGGATTTCGGTATGCAGCCGATGGACGCCATCCAGAGCGCCACTTCGCGCGCCTCTGCCATGCTCGACATGGAAGGCAAGATCGGCGTAATCGCTCCGGGGTCCTACGCCGATCTCATCGCGGTGTCCGGCGATCCGCTGCGCGATGTCAGGATGCTCGAGAATGTGCAATTCGTCATGAAAGATGGTCAGGTCTTCCGCGAGAAATAGCTTTTCTTGAGGGCCTCATCGGCAGTTCTCAGCGCACTCGGCGGTAAGGGCTTTGTCGCTAGAAGCCAGGGATGTTCAATCCAGCCAACAGAACTGGTGGAATTTACTCTTGACAACGGCTCCGCTGCGATCATAATGCCTCAAACAATCCCCCTCTTCCGAGCATGTGTCAGGAGGCTATATGAGCGTGCTGGAACTTTGTGACCGCGAAATTGCCGCCGTAGGCCTCGACGCCACCGTCGCCGAAGCCATCAACAAAATGCTCGATCACCACGTGGGAGCAGTCGCCGTCGTCGACAGCGAATACCGCGTCGCGGGAATCTTCACAGAACGCGATGTCCTTCGCAAAATGTCGCTCAGTCGCCTCGACCCGCAAACCGCATCCGTGCGCGAACTGATGACAACTCCGGTTGAGATGGCTACACGCGATACGGGAGCCGGCGAAGCCTTGAGCACCATGCTCGAACGCCACTTCCGCCATCTGCCTGTTGCCGATAACAACGGGAAACTTTTGGGTATTCTGTCGATCCGCAATCTGCTCGAGTGGCGCGTCGACGACCTCAGGCATGAACTCGATGCGTTGGAGCAGTACATGACAAATGACGGCCCGGGAGGATAGACCTCAGCTCCAGCCCCTTTGTCATTCCGACCCCGGAGCTAAGCGACGGGCGGAGGAATCTACGGCGTCCGCTATTTCTCCCGTTGCAACTCCCGATAAGCGTCACTCTTAGAAATCCCTCGCTCTTTAGCTAGGCGCTTTAGCGCTGCTTTCTCGTCAATCTTTTCTTCGGCCATGATCTGTTCCATCCGCCGCCGGACGCTCACGCGAGTGGCGGCAGCTTTGGATTCAGGTTCAGCTTTGCCAATCAAAAGCGTGATCTCGCCCTTGATCGCTTCACGCTCCCGTACAGTCTTGAGCATTTCTGACGCGCGCCCCCGCAGAAATTCCTCATGCAGTTTCGTCACCTCGCGCGCAACCACGACCTGCCGCGCCTCCCCCAGCACCTCAACAACGTCCTCCATAGTCTCGAGGATGCGGTGCGGAGCCTCATAGAAGACTTGCGTCCTCGGAGAAGTCTTAATGGTTTCTAGAGTTGCCCGCCGTTCGCCGCGCTTAGCTGGCAGAAATCCGCTGAATCGGAATGAGTCAGTCGGCAGCCCGCTGGCGACCAGAGCCGACAGAAATGCAGACGCCCCGGGCACCGGTACCACAGGTACGTGATGCCGAATCGCAAGCGTGATCAGCCGGTACCCAGGATCCGAAATCCCCGGCATTCCGGCGTCAGTCACGAGCGCTACGCTTGCGCCCTCTTGCATCTCTTTGACGAGTTCGCCTGATTTTGTCATCTCGTTATGCTCGTGATAACTGGTCGTCCGCGTCGCGATCGCATAATGATTGAGCAGCTTCTGTGTTTGCCGTGTATCCTCGCACGCGATCGCGTCGACTTCCTTCAGCACACGCAATGCCCGCAGCGTGATGTCCTCCAAATTGCCGATGGGTGTCGCCACCACGTAGAGGGCCGGGGCCCCGCGCGAATCGTGTTTTCCCGACTGCGCGACTGCCGCAGAGTCGCGTTCACTGTCGTGCATGGCCGGAGTCTATCACCGCAACAACCGGGGCGCCCCGCGGTTAACGTCGCCGTTGCAGGTGGCCTATTTCTAAGTTGCCAGAAAGCACTTTGTGATATAAAGTACATGCATGATCGATCCTGCAGAGCCATTCCTGACGCCGATCCGCAAGCGCTGGATTCCCCGGGAAATGACATCCGCGCCGGCACTCGATGAAGACCAACCGGCGGGCCGCATCGAGCCCCGTTACGCGCTGTTGATCAATCCGTTCTATCCCAAAGATGCCAATGCAAGCTTCGGGAAACATGTTCTCACTCCGTCGTTGGCCCTCACCAGCTTTGCCGCTACTACCCCTCAACACTGGCGCGTCGGCTACTGGGATGAGAATCTTCTGCATGGGCGGCCGCCGTCTAGTCCAATGCCGCAGGTCGTTGGAATCACCGTCCATCTCACCTTTGCTCGTCGAGCCAACGAACTCGCAGACTGGTACCGTGCCCGCGGATCAAAGGTTATTCTTGGTGGCCTGCATGTGCTCTCTTGTCCCGAGGGATGTGTCCCACATGCGGACGCGTTAGCGCTCGGCGATGGCGTCCAGCTTTGGCCGCGTATTCTGCGTGATGTCGAAGCCAACACATTGCGCTCCCGCTATATTGCGACGTACAAAAATGACTACCGTGATGACCCGCCGCCGCGCCGTTCTATCTTGCCCCTTCGCAACTTCCTGACCACGACAAGCCTGATCGCTACCCGTGGTTGTCACAACCGCTGCGGCTTCTGTTATCTCGCCACCGACGGTCTTCGCATGCCGTATCGCATGCGCGATCCGCAGCAGGTCGTTGAGGAGTTCCAAACCGACAATCAGCCCTACGCCGTCTTCGTCGACAATAACCTGGGCTCACGTCGTGATTACTTGCACGCGCTGTGCGCAGCACTTCGCCCACTGAATAAAATCTGGAGCGCCGCCGTTACCATCGACGTAACCGACGATCCAAGCCTGATTCGAAACATGGCGCTGGCCGGATGCACAGGTGTCTTTATCGGGTTCGAGTCCCTGTCGGACGACAATCTGTCCGACTCCAATAAGAAAACACTCAAGACTTCCGACTATGCTCGTCGCGCACGCATGCTCCATGACTACGGAATCCAAGTGAATGGATCGTTCGTGCTCGGTTTCGATCACGATTGCAAGGATGTGTTTGCCAAGACCGCGCAATGGATCGAAGAAAATCGTCTGGAGTGTGCCACGTTCCACATCCTGACTCCATACCCGGCAACACCTCTGTTCCGGCAGATGGAGGAACAGGGCCGAATCCTGCACCGCGATTGGACGCAGTACGACACTGCACACGCCGTCTTTCGCCCAAAGCACATGAGTCCTGAAGAACTCGAGCGCGGCTACGCGTGGATTTACCAGCGTCTCTTCTCACACGCTTCCATCTGGCACCGCCGTCCGGAACAGTGGCAGGCTGTTCCGCTCTATCTCGCGATGTCTTACCTCTACAAGCGCTCGAACCGCTTTTGGCATTTGTTGATCAAGCACGACCTCGTCAATCCAGTCTGGAGGCCGCTGGTCGAATTAACTCGACTGCGGCATGTGCGGTACCGGAACCAGTTGGCCGCCCAGGAAGCGGCTGGTGGTGGGCTGGGACATATCGTATCCGCCGGGGTTTAGTAACAAGCTGACATTCTCGGCGCCAGGGCATGATAAAAAATCATTCGGAATCGTCCGCTGAGGTATTCCTATGATCGAGAAGGCGCCACCGCGAGCGCCCTGGAGAGTCGCTCCATACTTCGTGGTCGACGATGTTGTCGCCACCGCAAACTTCTATCGCGATAAGCTCGGGTTTTCTTACGAGCGGTTCTGGGGAGAGCCTCCGTGCTTTTGTATGGTTCGCCGCCAGGGCGCGATCATCATGGTGAAACAGGTAGGCGGTCCGGGATTCATGCGGCCTAATCGGACTCCCGATCCGGAGGATTTCACTTGGGACGCCTACTTCTGGATCGATGATGCCGATGCTCTTCTAACGGAGTTCAAGGCCAAAGGAGTCAAGATCGTCCGGCCCATTTGCGATCAGGAATACAACATGCGCGAGTTTGATGTCGAAGACTGCAATGGCTTCCGCCTCTGCTTCGGCCACGACATCTCGCGCTAGAGTCTTTGTGGCAGCGGACGCGCAACAAAAGGCGGAAACTCTATCGTCGACCCGGCCCTGAAGCGGCGGAAGAATAAGGCCTACGGCGTAAGCCGTGGGTGCAAGAGCAAGAAGACCCCAAGCTCCGACCGAGCGAAAGGAGTCCTCCGCGGAACCTCGTTCCGTACGACCGATACGTTGTCAGCTCGTTGCTCCGCGACGAAAATACTCCGCCGCATCTGGGCGAAGAAGGATCCACGCAATGCCAGCCAATATCAGAACGTGAACCACCAGCCCGTGGAACGGGGGAACTAAAGTAAGCGCTATATGGAATGCCAACCACGCCAGTGCCAGCCACCTTGCCCAATTCTGCCTCCGAAGCATGAAAGCTCCAGCCACCACAGCCAATAACTCGAGAAGTTCGATCAGGATCGCATCCCAACTCAAATGCAGCAGTTCTGGGAAGTGAAAAACGAACATCCCGATTCCCACCACAATGAGCACCCAGGCCACGCCCGTGACTGCCATCGGCCGCTTAGACAGACTCATCGAATCGCTCCACGCATAAGAATGTTTCATTATCCCCCAACTGGAAACCTGGGCTGAGGAAGGGATTTTTGAGGAGAGGCCACTCAGCGAGATTTTGCTTGACAAATTATACTGTGCATCATACAGTGTGTGTCGTACACTGTATGGCAACCAGCACAGCCAATGTGGAAGTCTTTGAAAACCTGAGACTTGAGCTCCGCAGAGGGTGTCTGACACTGGCCGTCTTGACTCAACTCCGGACTGAGCGTTACGGGTACACGCTCCGCAAGGCCTTGTCTGACGACGGCCTTGAAATCGACGAAGGAACGCTCTACCCGCTTCTGCGTCGGCTCGAAAGCCAGGGACTCCTGAGCAGTCAGTGGCGCGAGGAAGAAAAGCGCAACAAGCGCTTCTACAAGCTATCGCCCGTGGGACAAGAGATCCTCACGCAATTGCTGGCCGAATGGGAACGCATCAATTCATCGCTGACGAAGATTCTTCAAGAGGTATAACGCAATGAGCACGCCAAAAAATCCACTCGAACTTGTCGATCGCTACCTTCAGGCAGTACGTTTCTGGCTCCCGAAGACACGGCGCGAGGAAGATGTGCTCGCCGAACTCGGAGACGATCTACGCTCGCAGATCGAGGCGAAGGAATCAGAATTAGGACGTCCCGTCACGAAAGACGAAGTGTCCGAGATCCTGAAGCGTTGCGGCATGCCCATGATCGTTGCGGCCCGTCTCGCGCCCAAACGATACCTGATCGGGCCAACGCTGTTTCCGATCTACGCGTTCGTACTGAAGATGGTGTTGCTCTGGATCATTGTGCCTGTCTTTGTCTTCATCGTGGGCCCTGCGACACTGGCCACCCACCCTCGCGAACTCGGGCCAGCGATTGCCACTACGTTGGGCAGTCTGTGGTCAGCATTGTTTATCGCCGCAGGAACGATGACGCTGGTGTTCGCAGTGCTCGAGCGCACGGCCGCAACCGCGAAGGCCGAATGCAAATGGGATCCGATGAAGCTGCCGCCCGTGCGGAAGCAGGAACGAAAAATACCCGCCGTTCAAACCGTATGTGAGCTGGCCTTCAACTTTTTTGGGCTGGTCTGGCTTCTGCTGCTCCCGCAGAATCTGTATCTCATCTTTGGGCCGGCAGCTGGGTACCTGAAGCCGGGCCCGATCTGGCATACCTTTTACTTGCCCATTGTCGCGGTCGCGGCATATTCCATCTTTCGCTGCTTGGTAACGCTCGCACAGCCACAATGGACTTGGTTCCCAGCGCTCGGCAACTTGCTGCAGAACGGTTTCACGCTAATCATTCTGAAATTCATGCTCACGGCTGCGAGTCATTCTTCCGGCGCAGGATGGCACCCATTCGTTGTGATCGCTCAAGACGCAACGTCGGCACAATCTCTCAAAGTGTCGGCGATCGTGAACGCGTCGGTTTTGATCGGCATGGTCGGCACATGGATCGGACTGTGCATTGCCGTGCCAATTCAAACCTGGCAATTCATGCGCCGATTGCGAAACGGCGCATCAGGCAAAGAGCAACCCGCAGCTCTTCACGTGCTGTAAGCGCCCGCGATCGTCATTCCGACGCGCGAGCGAAGCGAGACAGGAGGAATCTGATGTTCAGTGCCACGATCGCTGGGAAGGCAAAAGCAGATTCCGCACCGCTCTCGCCGCGCCCATAGCGCGGCTCCGAACGATTCGGAATGACAAATTTGAAAGGCCCGCATCGGGCCTTCGCTGCCATTCTTGCGGTAAGATCAAAGGTTATGACGACGTCAGCTACCGAGCCTGAGACGGGCGCGAGCCCTGCTCCGGAATCGCGTCCCTCTAACTTTTTGCGCGAGAAGATCTCCGAAGACCTTCGCACTAAGAAGTACAACGGACGTGTGCAGACACGCTTTCCTCCGGAGCCAAATGGCTACCTGCACATCGGTCACGCCAAAGCGATCTGCATCGATTTCGGCCTGGCCGACGAGTTCGGCGGACACACGAATCTGCGCTTCGACGATACGAATCCTGAGAAGGAAGACGTCGAGTACGTTGACTCCATCATGGAAGACGTGAAGTGGCTCGGCTTCCACTGGGATGGACTCTTCTACGCGTCAGATTATTTCGACCAGCTTTATGAGTGGGCGATCAAGCTGGTCAAAGATGGCAAGGCTTATGTCGACGACCTCACTGCAGAAGAAATCCGCAAATATCGCGGAACGCTGACCGAGCCCGGCAAAGACAG
>Ga0070712_100000310_pt1 | contig 27429 bp, 27 predicted proteins | sample LARL81metaG_FD_71396 | JGI IMG/M metagenome (GOLD analysis project Ga0070712, IMG submission 71396) | Corn, switchgrass and miscanthus rhizosphere microbial communities from Kellogg Biological Station, Michigan, USA - LAR L8-1 metaG | ecosystem: Host-associated > Plants > Roots > Rhizosphere ...
ATCACGTGTGCAACGGCTGACCGTGCCACTAGCAGGACGACGTCGCGCACCGCTGGACAATTGCAGGTAGAATTACCCCGTCTTTTGGACCGGACAATCGTCAGACAGTCACTGAGTAGAACTCTTTCCAGGGCCATCAAGTACATGCAGGTGCCGGAGGTCTTCTGATGCTCAACAATCGGTTTGGCGTTGAAGCAGTGAGGAAAGCAAGCTGGTTTTGGCGGGCTAGTCTACTTTTCGTGCTGGCTGCGATTGCAGCAAATACGTTGGCTCGCGCAGAGGGATCAAAGTTGCTGCTGTTGCGTGATCCTTCCGTGAGCCAAACCCAAATCGCGTTCAGCTACGCCGGCAGCATCTGGATTTCAAATCGCGACGGCAGCAATGTCCGTCGTTTGACGAGCGGCGGCCACGAGGGCAAGCCGATCTTCTCGCCCGACGGATCACAAGTGGCGTTCACCGGCGACTATGACGGCAACCGCAGCGTCTATGTAGTGCCTACGACCGGCGGAGATCCGCGGCGCCTCACTTATCATCCTGCCGACAACGGAGTCGTTGCCTGGACTCCCGACGGCAAGCGAATTATTTTCGCGTCTGAACGTACCGCCTTCGCTGGTGGAGTCGTCCAACTCTTTACGGTACCGATTGAGGGCGGCTTCGCTACTCCACTTCCGCTCGCAAGGGCTTCGGAAGGCTCGTTTTCTCCAGACGGAGCGCGCATCGCTTACGTGCCAAACGTTCAGTGGCAAAAAGCGTGGAAGCGTTATCGAGGTGGACAGACCAAACCAATCTGGATTGCAAATCTCGCCGATTCCAGCGTCGAGACGACTATTCCCCGGGACAATTCGAACGACTTCAATCCCATGTGGGTGGGCGATACCGTCTATTTTCTCTCCGACCGCAATGGCCCGATCACGCTATTCGCATATGACACGAAATCGCAGCAGGTAAAACAGTTGGTCCAAAACAGCGGCCTCGATATCAAGTCGGCTGGTGCGACTTCCGATGCCATCGTCTACGAACAATTCGGATCACTGCATTTGTTGGACCTCCGCTCCGGCACTGATCGCGCTCTTGCCGTTGAGCCTGTAGGGGACTTGGCGGAGGTGCGCCCGCATTTTCAGAAGATCGAAGCGAAGAAAATCCGGTTTTCCGGAATTTCTCCAACCGGCGCCCGCGCTGTTTTCGGTGTGCGCGGCGAAATTCTGACCGTGCCCGCTGAAAAAGGCGATACTCGCAACTTAACGAATACGACGAGCGTGGTGGAGCGCGATCCCGCCTGGTCTCCAGACGGGAAATCTATTGCATATTTCTCGGATGAGTCGGGCGAGTATGCATTACACGTGCGCGCTCAAAATGGCATGGGAGAGGTCCGCAAGATTGACCTCGGCACACCGCCGACGTTTTATTACTCGCCGGCGTGGTCGCCCGATTCCAAGAAGATCGCCTACACCGATAAACGCCTGAATTTCTGGTATGTCGATTTGCAGAAGAAGACGCCTGTCCACGTGGACAGCGATACGTACACCGATCCGGCCCATCCGCTGCAGATGACATGGTCGCCGGATAGCCGATGGATCGCCTATACCCGGCAACTGCAGAACCATCTCCACGCTGTATTCGCTTATTCCATTGAGCAAGCGAAGAGCTACCAACTTACCGATGGAATGAGTGACGCGATGTTTGTCGCCTTCGATAAGGAGGGCAAGTCTCTATACTTCACCGCCAGCACCGATGTCGCGTTAAACACGGGCTGGCTCGACATGAGCAGCCTGCTCCATCCCGTCACGCGCAGCGTTTACGTAATGGTGCTTAAGAAGGATACGGCATCGCCATTGGCTCCGGAGAGCGACGAGGAGAAAGGCAAGGAAGCTGAGAAGGCAGACAAGGACAAGAAAGCGGACAGCGATAAGGAAAAGGCGAAGGACAAAGACAAAGATAAGGATAAGGACAAAGACAAGGCAGAGGCGAAAGAAGAAAAGCCGGTCACTGTCGATATCGATCTCGAAAACATCAGTCAGCGCATTCTTGCCCTTCCTCTGCCCGCACGAAACTACTACGGTCTTTTCGCCGGAGAGGCAGGAGTTCTTTTTCTGGAAGAAGGACCAGCGGTGGATCCGATTGAGTTCGACGAAAACGGACCGCCGATGAAGATCCAGAAGTTCGAGTTCAAGACGCGCAAAACCGAACAAATCCTTGAGGACGTTACGTCGTTCAACCTGTCGTTTAGCGGCGGAAAGATGCTGTACGCAAAGGGAAATCAATGGACGATCGGACCAGCGGAGAAGCCGGCAGACGGGCCTCCGAAACCGGGACAGGGTGGTCCGCTGAAGCTCGATGACATGGAGGTCTATGTTGATCCGCACGCCGAATGGAAGCACATGTATTACCAGGTCTGGCGCGATGAACGCGACTTCCTGTACGACCCCAACCTGCACGGACTCAGCCTGCAGGCCATAACCAAAAAATACGAACCGTATCTGGACAACATCTCCAGCCGCGACGACCTGAACTATCTCTTCACTGAAATGCTCGGCGATATCACCATTGGCCACATGTTTGTGGGTGGCGGCAGCATTCCTGATCCGAAACGAGTTAAGACTGGCCTGCTGGGCGCAGATTACGCAATCGAAAACGGCAGATACCGCTTCACACATATTTACAACGGAGAGAACTGGAATCCCAAGCTAAACGCTCCGTTGACCCAACCGGGCGTCAACGTGAAAACAGGTGAGTATCTGCTTGCGGTCAACGGACGCGAGGTGAAACCACCGGCCGATGTCTACAGCTTCTTCGAAGAAACGGCGGGTAAGCAGGTAGTCTTGAAAGTCGGACCAAAACCCGATGGCAGCGAATCGCGGGAAGTGACTGTGGTCCCAGTGGACGACGAAACCGGACTACGCAACTTCGCCTGGATCGAAGGCAATCGGCGCAAAGTGGACGAATTGAGCGGAGGCCGCGTCGCCTACATCTACCTGCCCGATACGGCCGCCGGAGGAATCACCAACTTCAACCGTTACTTTTTCTCGCAGGTTGGCAAGGATGCGGCCATCATCGATGAACGTTACAACGGAGGAGGCGATATCGCTGACTACGTTATCGACTATCTACGCCGTCCTCTGCTGAGTTATTGGAACATGCGCGAAGGCAAGGACATCACCACACCGATCGAAGCGATCTTCGGTCCGAAGGTGATGATCACCAATGAAATGGCCGGATCCGGCGGAGATGCGATGCCCTGGATGTTCCGCAAAACCGGGATCGGTCCACTAATCGGCAAGCGCACATGGGGCGGTCTTGTGGGCCACTATACGAATCCTGCCGACCTGCTCGACGGCGGCTTCGCAGGCACACCAAACCTGGCGTTCTACAATCCGAACGGAACCTGGGATGTCGAAAATCACGGCGTTCCGCCTGATATTGAAGTGGAGTACGACCCGAAGGCGGTGCGAGCCGGTCACGATCCGCAGTTGGAAAAGGCGGTCGAAGTCGTGATGGATTTATTGAAAAAGAATCCGCCACCACCAACGCCGCAACATCCTGCTTTTCCGAATTACCAGAAGACCGCGACGCCATAGAACCTGTGCGTGTGTTGAGAATGCAGTGACCCGTGTAGGGGCGGACGCCTCGTCCCGCCCCGCGGCCCCGAGGAAAGCAAGGGCCGCGTTTCCGCAGCCAGCACCTGATACCCTCAACGGCGTCATCCCGACCGGAGCCGTTTTTCAGGCGGAGGGAGGGATCTCCCTTACCCTGTAACCGTCCAGTAAAATCACCACTGTAGCTCCGTGCCACCGTTGTCCAGTGCCGGACACTCAGACACGAAAGCGAACGAAACAAATCCGCTAGCACTGGTCGTTCCTCCCGCAAATCGAACAACTTAAGCGCTCCAGTCCTTGGTGACACAGATGCACGGTGTCCGTCCAAGCTGTGGGGTAACGGCACATGCAAAACTTGCTGAACGACGTCCGCTTCAATTTGCGGCAGCTGTTCAAGAATCCGGGATTCTCCTTGACCGCTGTCATCTCCCTCGCATTGGGCATCGGCGCAACCACAGCGGTTTTCAGTGTGGTCTACGCCATCATGATGAATCCCTACCCCTACGCGGCGTCCGATCGCATGATTCATATGCGCCTTCTGGACAAGAGTCAGCAGGAAATGGGATTCGGGCTGACGGGCGGGCAGTGGCAGCAAATCCGGAAGTCGCCGGTCGTGGAAGATGCATTCGCGGAAGATGACTGGAGCTTGACGGTCACCGGACGAGACCTTCCCGAGGACGCCCAAGCTGTCTATTTGACCTCCAATAGCTTCGATTTCTTCGGCGTGCCACCGGCGTTAGGCCGCGGACTGATTCCTTCCGACGCCATCGATGGTCAGGATCCGCAGCCTGTTGTCGTCCTCAGCTACAAGTTCTGGCAGCGGCACTTCAACTCCGACCCCAGCGTTGTGGGCCAGACGATCCAGTTAGTCCGCAAGACCTACACGGTCGTGGGCGTGGCCGCTCCACGTTTCACATGGGGTGACGGAGATGTGTATCTTCCGCTCAAAGTCACACAGGATCCCGTGCGAGCGTATTACGTTGGCATTCGCCTGAAGCCGGGCGTGACCCACGAGACGGCGGATGCAGCCTTGCTGCCGTTAATCGAACAGTTCGCCAAAGAGACCCCCAAACACTTTCCTAGCGACAAATACCAGTTCCATGTGGTCGGACTGAATGAGGACTTTGTCCACCGCTTGGGTGGAACGTTGTATCTCTTGTTTGCTGCTGTGGCTCTGCTGCTCGCGATTGGATGCGGAAATGTCTCGATACTGCTTCTTGCCCGCGGTACCGCACGTCAGCACGAGATGGCAGTTCGCACCGCCATCGGAGCCAGCCGGTTGCGGATCATTCGCCAACTGTTGACCGAGGCGTTGTTACTTTCGCTAACCGGCGCGGGACTTGGTGTGCTGCTCGCATACCGGGCGCTTGCCGTCATCGTGAACCTGCTGCCGAAATACTCTTTCCCTCACGAAGCCGACATCCGCATCAACGTGCCGGTACTCGTCTTCAGCGTGGCGGTGGCAGTGTTCACTGGAATACTGTTCGGGCTGTGGCCGGCGCTGCAACTCTCGCGGCCTGAGGTAAGCCAGGTCATGCAATCCAGCACGCGAAAGATTGTTGGCATGGTGCAAGGACGCATGACGCATAGCGTTCTGATCGGGGCCCAAACGGCATTGACTTTGCTCATGCTGGCCGGTGCCGGTGCAGCGATGCAGGGGTTTCTGCACCTTATTCATACGCCGCTGGGCTATGATCCGCACAATGTCATGTCGGTAGGAATTCCAGTCCATGACGGGACGTATCCAGTATGGAAGGCGCGTGCAGCTTACTTCGAGGAGTTACGCAACCGCGCAGCCACTGTTCCCGGCGTGACGATGGCAGCGATGTCGAGCAATGCGACGCCGCCTTCGAATGGATGGCACACAGGCATCGAGATCCTCGGCCAGCCGCGACGCGACGACCAGAAGGTTCGCATCAACTTCGTCAGTCCCGGATATTTTCCTGTGCTGCGCATCCCGCTCGCGCAAGGACGAATCTGGGATGAGACTGAGAATCACAACGCGGCACACGTGGCCGTCATCAACCAGACCATGGCGCGCGTCTACTTCCCCAACGGAGACGCCATCGGCCGCTCACTGCGCGTTCCCGACATGAAAGAGCAGCCGCCGTTCCGGCTTACTCCGACCGATTCTGATTCGTGGCTACAGGTGGTCGGCATCATTGCCGATAAGCGCGATGACGGTTTGCGAAATCCGATTCTTCCCGAAGCCTTCGTTCCTTACACGTTATCGATGGGAATGTGGACACAAATCCTCGTCCGCTCCGATCAGTCGCCGCTCCGCCTGTTGCACGCCGTCGGAAAACAGGTCAATTCAGTCGACGCCGATCAGCAGATCAACGGCCAGGTTCAGGATCTGGAACATTGGATCACCGGTCAGCAGGAATATGAACAGGAGCAACTCGTAGCCTGGCTCTTCGGCGCGTTTGCGCTGCTGGCGCTGGCTCTGGCAGCAGTTGGACTGTACAGCGTTGTGTCGTACTCGGTGGCGCAGCGCACCAATGAGTTCGGCATCCGGATCGCGCTCGGAGCACGCAGTGGCCACGTCCTGAAGATCGCGTTCTCGCCCATCGTGGCGAGTGTCGGAAGCGGCATCATAGCGGGTGTAGTTCTAACGCTTGCGCTAAACAAGGTCCTGGCACGCTGGATCGAAGGCACGTCCCACGATCCGACGATTCTGCTGGCCGTGACGGCTTTGTTATCTCTGGTCGCGGCGATCGCGTGTTCCGCTCCGGCAAAACGCGCGGCAGGCGTAGACCCAATGTCGGCCCTGCGCTATGAATAGACGATCGTCTCAACCTTCAACTGATTGTGTGGAGACGGAGGCATTCCTCCGTCCCGCGCGCACGACCTGAGCGTCGCGAAGGCGAGGCGGCGCGTCCCTCATCGACAGCGAAGCACAATGGTCTTCCACGGGCTCAGCGGTTCCGTCTCAGTGGCGTCATCCTGAACGGAGCCGAAGTTCAGGCGGAGTGAAGGATCTCCCTACCACTGGCCATGTGTGGGAGATCCCTCCTCCGCCGGAAAAACAGCTCCGCTCGGCATGATGCCGAAAAACGATTCCCACAAAATATTTCTCTCTGAACAAAAGCAAATTCCCGCCAGATTCAGTCTTGTCTGATGAGAGGCGATTCGCCTCTCGAAAATTAGAGCCGAGACGAACAATTCGTTGATCGCGGTGACAGCTTTCAAGCCAGTTGACCGTCTCGGACAACCTCAACCATTACAAATCCTGAATTGAATCGGAGAAAAGAAATCGTGAATTTCAAGAACATTCAGTCAATCAACAAGACCGCTCGGCTCCTGGTCGCAGCACTCGCGATCTGTGCCATCGGTGCAGTTACTAACGCGACCGCGCAAGTTACGGCGCCAACCACTCCCACTCTCATTGCGGTTCCGGAGGGAAACTCTGCTTTCTTAGTCGGACATGCCTTCGGGAGTCAGGGTTACACCTGCCTGCCTACCGCGACCGGTGGCACCGCCTGGAGCCCCGTTGCGCGCCCCGAAGCCACTCTCTTTACCGATCTGCTGGGAGCGCAGTTCCAGATCATCACGCACTTCCAGAGCATCAATGCGGGCCCGAAGCCGGGCATCGTCCCACCGCTCAGCGGGAACGCGACCTGGCAGAGTTCGCTCGATAGCAGCCGCGTCTGGGCCGTGAAGTCGAACGGAATCGATCCGGACGCGAGCATCGACAGCTGCTCCCACACCGGCTCGATCCAATGTCTGCTGTTGCAGTCGGTCGGGAATACCAAGGGTCCGACGGGTGGTAATCTCCTGTTCAAGACCACCTTCATCCAACGCCTGAATACGAATGGAGGAGCTGTACCCACAACCGCCTGCACCGTTGGACAGACTCAATTGGTGCCATACACCGCCGACTACTTCTTCTTCAAGGCGGACCAGAAGTAATCAGAACCTTCCTTAACCGAGGACGCGAGATTGTGCATGCGGAGGGCGCTCGACTCGAGCACCCTTCCCATGCACGAACTCTTTCCGGCTGAAACCGTAGTGCAACTGACCAACAACAGCCAGAGCAGAAAGGAAATCTTTCCGCTTTTTATTGCTGCTTGGACCCTAGCGACACGATCCGTCGCGGACGAAGGACGCTAGGAATGTTTAGCTCGTCTTCCGTATCGATCTGCCCATATCTTGGATTCTTCTCAGCTCCGGAATCAGGTCGCTGCCAACCTTACTCTTGACGACGTATCCACTCACGCCAGCGGCGAGTGCGGCCCATTGAAATCCACGAGAATCATGTTGACTAACGATCAGAACCTGAACAGGGGGACATTCCTTTTTCAAAATCTGGGCTGCTTCCAGGCCACTCATGGTTGGCATGGTGATATCGAGGAGCACGACATCGGGCTGGTGCTCCTTTACTTTATTGATGGCATCAACGCCGTCAACCGCCTCGCAGACAACTTCGATATCAGCTTGGGAACGAAGCACCTGGCAGATGCTGCGACGAACGCTCTCACTGTCGTCTACGATGAGCACACGAAGTGCGCGTTCAGACATGCCATCTCCCAGGGGAGGGACTCACTTTCAGACTAGTTTGACGAATTCACTTAAAAGAGTGTCAGAAACCCTAGACTTCTGATTTCAGGGAAAAACCTGACGTGCCTCGGGAAAAACCTGTAGTGACGGTGATCCCAGTCTGGCAGGTTGCTTGCTTGCCTGAAAAGCGATGCGCTATCCGGGCGGCAGAATCTCGAAACTCTTGGAATCGAAAATGGTATCGCGTCTGCTGTTTTTGTTTTCCCACTTTTGGAGAGAGAAACCCCCGACCATCCTGTGTGCCATCTGCAGCAAACCCATCGTCATTGAGACCGCCAAAATAAATGCCGATGGGCAAGCAGTACACGAAGAATGCTATTTTCAGAAAATAATCCAGAAACGGATCAGAGACGGATATGCATAGTGTAATTTTGGCGTGTTCTTGGTCGAACCTGCGGATGGCGGGCCTCTTGACTTCGCCGACCTTTTCGCTGGGTGTTTTTACGAAATCCGGACAAACGCGCCCTTTCGATCTGCGAGCCCACTTTGCTGAGAACCTTTCTCGTTCCAGCTGTCGGGTAGCCGGGTCGCAGAGATATGCAATCAGCGTCCCACTGATCGCGGTACGGGCCCATCAATCTCCGGGCAATTGAACAATCCATTTATCCAGCGGCGTGCGGGCAGTTCTATGTTTCCCGCAGCACATGGAACTGAGTTCTTTCAATCAGATCGTGACCTGTTCTTAAGGATTGGTGATCGCCATGGCACAGATTCAGCTTCACTCGAGCGACTGGCAGATTCGCAAGCCGCAACAGGGGCACCCGAAGGTCCTGACCAGTCGGCAGAAGTTTTGCGCGCCTTGCCAGAAGATCGAGAAGAAGTATCCCAACGAATTGAAGGCGCTCGATGCGATTTTGGCGGCCTTCGATTAGTGGTATGAACGTCTCGTCCTTCCGGATTTTCGGTTTGTCCGCGTTTTGCGGTTTCCGGTCCAAGCCGATGGATTCGGGAAAGCCCAGCTTGATTCATCGACGACCCTCTGCAGCCCGAAGATTCCGGGCCGCCGGACAGCCAATGCGGCTGCCCAAATGAATCTTGGTGATTAAAAAATCCGCTTCTGCAAGAACGGCAGAAGCGGATCACCAAGTTGTGACGATTCAAAAAAGACGGCACCGATTACGGAACTACGGCGGTGGAGATGCTGACTTGCGGTCCAACGGCTGCGATTGCCAATCCAGGCCCGGCATTTATCCTCGCGGTGTCGGAGAACGCGTGCGTGGTCCAGTTCGACGTTCCCGCCAGCCGCGTCGAGACGGTCGTACCCGACGCTACGAAGGTCCCAGCCGGCGTCGCTGCTACTGGTAAGCCCGAACTCAACTGAGTCTTCTGCTGCCAAGTTCCGTTGACGGGGCGATAGGCGGCGTAGGTTCCCGGGCTGATCGTGACTTGAGTGAAAATCGCGACGGCGTTGCCGCTGCCATCAACCGCCACTCCGGTGGATCCGCCGGCTTGTCCGGACAATACGGGCAAGGCTGCGGCAGCGCTCCAGGTTCCGTTGGACCGTACAGCGTAAGAGACTCCGCTGCGTGTGCGCCATACTGCCACCGCGGTTCCGTTATTGCCGAGGCCCACACTGGGATTGTCTTGGCGATATGCTGACGCTGCGACGGTCACCGGCGCTGACCACGTCCCACTGGAAGAACGGCTGATCCCGAGAATCGCGCCAGTGAGGATGCCCGGCATGCCTTCGACTACGACCGCTTCTCCAGTACTGTTCACCGAAATCTTGGCCAGACCGTAACAGGTGGTAGCGTTGGTGATTGTCTGCGCAGAGCCGAATCCACTCGACGCACTTCCGGTGACCGCGTTCAGTCCGCAGGCGATCGGACTGGGATTCGTAATCTGTTCCCACACAAGCGTGGCCTGACTGCTGCCGTCAAATCCGATTGCCGGAAGACCCAGACTGGAAACATTCCCGTAGACGTTCGTAGAAATCGTGATGGTATTTTTCCAGCTTCCCGCCGAAAAGAATCGGGCCTGCGCTTCGACGGGGATGTAAGTGTTGGTCGTGCGGAAACTCCACACCGCCAATACATCGCCGTTGGGCGCAACGGCAATGTCTCCGGTTGCTGCCGCGGTGGTCAGGGTCACGGGAGTCTGCCAGCTGGAGCCGGATTTTACGGAAGCTTGCAATCCGCCGGAAGGCGGAGTAAACAGAACGGCCGACGTGCTTCCATTGGTGGCCACCGCAACGGTGAAGCCGTTAGCGACGAACTGTGGAGAACTCCATGTTTGTGCGTAGGCAACGGAGCAGATCATCAGGCCAGCAGTTACAAGCGTGGCAACAGTTGATAGAGATCGGCGGACTTTCATCTTGCACTCCTTTGTGAAATCGACATTATTTATGGGCCGGAAAAACAGACCAAACGTGAACGGGACACGAATAGGCAGTAAGCGTAGGCAGAGACCCGGCATCGCTGTTTGCGCGTCCGCAAAGTAATTGTAAATTCCGTGTTAATGACCTTTTATTGTCAGAGGTCCTCGCAGGTTACGAGATTGATTTGAGTCTCTGGAAGTGAAACAGCCACCTAATGGATGCAATGGCGGGTAGAGGGGCTTTCTGGGATTTGCCCGGGGAAATGCCGGAACACACCGGTGAACCCAAGTTTTAGCGCTACTCGGACCTATGCCTGCCTCTCAACACATTCCCTCATTCGTCCGATTTCTGTAACCTCTACGACTCTCCCGCGTCTAATCCGGCAGCCCTGCCACTGGCACACCGAAAATCAGGAGAACTCTCGATGCGTCCCTTTCCTGCGCTTCTTGCCATCTGCACTCTGGTCGGAGTTCATTTTTCTCAAGCCCAAACGCAGACCTCGCAGTCGGCGGTGACTCTGGCGTCGGTAGTGGACCACGAAATCAGCGGTGTCGAGAAGCAAGTGATCGACGCGGCCGAGGCGATGCCCGAGGAGAAGTTCGACTTCACTCCCGAGAAACTGACCATCCCAGGAGACGACTACAAGGGCGTCCGGTCGTTCGCGGTGCAGGTGAAGCACATTGCTTCGTCCAATTACTTTCTATGGTCGCCGGTCACCGGCGATCCCGTGCCCGCCTCAATTAAGGACGGCAACGGACCCGCTGAGTTAAAGTCAAAGGCTGAGATCTTGAAATTTCTGAAAGACTCGTTTGCGTTGGGGCACAAAGCGGCTGCGACGCTGACCTCGGAAAATATGCTCCAACCATACGCGCCCGGAAAGGGCACGCGGCTCGACCGCGTGGAGTTCGGCGTAGCGCACGCGTACAACCATTATGGACAAATGGCGGAGTACCTGCGAATGAATGGAATCGTGCCACCAGCCAGCCGGAGCAAAGGAGACTAGTTCAGAGGTCAGGGGCCAGAGGTCAGGAGCCAGAGGTCAGAGGTCAGAGGTCAGAGGTCAGAGGTCAGAGGTCAGAGGTCAGCAAATTCCAATTTCCTGATTGCAGTCAAGCGTCAACGTCGGATGTGCGGCACTAGAGTTCGCGTGCGGCAGGATTCACCGATCCCTAGCCCCTGGCCCCTAATCCCTAAATAAAAAACCCTCCCGCTGGACCGGGAGGGCTCTCAAATGGTTCGCAGATTATGCGCGGACAACGTTTGCCGCTTGAAAGCCCTTGGGGCCCTTGAGCAGGTCAAACTCCACGGTCTCGCCCTCATTCAGGGTGCGATAGCCGTTTTCCTGGATCGCGGAAAAGTGCACGAACACATCTTCTCCTGTTGAGCGCTGGATAAAGCCATATCCCTTCGCCCCGTTGAACCACTTTACTGTACCTTTCTCTCTCACGGAAAAACTCCTTTCACTTATCGCGAAGAATTATTCTCCGATTCCTCGGATCCTGCCTCGATCGACTGAAGCCCCCCTCAGAGAAGCCGGTAGAATTTTCGGTTGCGTCTACAACGTGCGAGGGAATTTACTTCCAAAAAGGAAAAGACTCCTCAGTTCCCCGATGCAGCAAGCAGTGGCTGCGGGAACCTCAGAGTCCGACAATTTGGCGCTGTTTCCACCACACCTACAAACGTAACCAACCGCTCGACACCTACCAACTCCGGTGTCGAGCACAAGATCATAAGCAGTATTAAAACGTTTCGCAAGAAAAATTAGAAAGCAATCGAAACATGACCAATAGTCATATACGGATAACTTTAACGCAGATTAAGAAATAGGTCGGTAACCAGGGCTAGAACTTACGTTCCTGCCGATTGCAGGATTCTGCCACTCCATCTGGTACGATTTGTCTTTCCAGTCGTGCCAACTCCTTCCATTCCGGCTGTTTCGAAGCCTGGGGGCTCGCCGGCGGCTTCGCCTCCTCTTCGTCCGAAACGACGCTCGTCGAGCATGACGCTGGCAACGGTGAAGTACCTGATGCAGACCGATGTGCATACATTTGCATTCTCGGTCGCTGCCAACTCGATCCTGTCGTTCTTCCCGTTTGTCGTCCTGATGATGACGCTGATCCGCAATGTTTTTCACTCGCGCGTGATGTATGAAGTGGTCTTACAACTGCTGCGCGATTATCTTCCCGCGGGACAGGAGTTCGTCATCCGCAATCTCAACTCAATGGTCAACTCGCGGCAGAGAGTGCAACTGCTGTCCCTGGTGATCCTGCTCGTCACTTCGTCGGGCGTATTTCTGCCTCTCGAAGTCGCCCTCAATCGCATCTGGCGCTTCGACAAGAATCGCTCATACCTGGGAAATCAGGTGGTGTCGTTTGGATTGGCGTTTGCTTGTGGCGCGCTCGCACTGCTCTCGATCGCGCTGACGGCTGTTCCCGTTGGGACCTTGGAGTTTCTGCTGCGTGGTCACGGGATCGGATTCATTCGCGTTGTCGGATTCCTGGTGATGAAGGTCTTCGCAATCACGGCGAGCATCGCAATTTTCTTTTTGATCTATTGGGTGCTGCCGAATGGAAAAGTGCCGGCGCGCGCTGTGCTCCCGGCAGCGATCATCATGGGACTGCTTTCCGAGGCGCTGAAGTACGCGTACATCCTCGCGCTCCCGTGGCTGAATTTTCAGGAAGTCTACGGACCGTTCGCGCTCTCGGTCACGATGATGTTCTGGGCGTTTTTGTCAGGCTTGCTGCTGCTTGCGGGAGCAAATCTGTCTGCAGAAGAGCATCTGCGACACGCAATCTGATGAACTACGAAAGTCAGAAGCAAGAAGTCAGAATGCAGAATTGAAAAACAAAATGCAGAAGCGAGATCGAATGATCCACTTCTGCACATTGCTTCTGACATCTTCTTTCTTACTCCTTCATTCCGACTTCTAACTTCTGCATTCTGAATTTCTGCATTCTGTCTACTTCTTCTGTTCGCCAATCGAGAGCAACTCGACTTCAAAGATCAACGTCTCGCCAGGTCCGATGTCCCCCCCTGCGCCGCGATCTCCGTAGGCTAGGTCGGGAGGGATGAAGAGCTGATACTTCGATCCTACCGGCATCAGTTGCAACGCTTCGGTCCAGCCTTTGATTACGCCGCCTACGGGGAAGCTTGCAGGCTGTCCGCGCTTGTAGGAGCTGTCGAATTCCTTGCCGTTCAGCAGCGTGCCGCGATAGTTGACCGTCACCGTGTCGTTGGCTGTTGGCTTGGGGCCGTTGCCTTCGGTCAGGACCTTATATTGCAAGCCATCGGCGGTCGTCTTGACGCCTTCTTTCGCCTTGTTGGCGGCTAGAAACGCGTCGCCTTCTTTGCGATTCCCAGCTCCAGCTTCTTTGGCTTTCGCTTCCTGGGCGGAGCGGACTTCGTTGGCAAGGGCCTGGATCGCGGTCTTCATTTCGTCCTCCGTCATGGCGGTCTTGCTGCCGCTCAGGGCGTCGCGGAGTCCGCGGGCGACCAGCGCGGAATCGACTTTGTCGTTGAGTCCCTGCTTGCGCATGCCTGTGCCGACGTTCATCCCAAGAGCGTAGCTGGCCTTTTGCTTCGCGGTGGTCAGCGCTGCTCCGGGAGCTGCGGGCTTGGCTGCGGTTGTGCCTGGCTTCTTGGCAGCGGTGGAAGTCTTTGATTGCGCGGACGATGTCGCGGGCTTGGACGGTTTTGTGGCAGTGGTGTCCTGCGCGGGAGCGATGCCTGTAAGCAGCAATCCGGCGAGGCAGGAAAGGATCCAGGTGAGCGGTTTATGCATAGATGTCCATTGTCCCATTCATCATGCAGATGGGCAAACTGACGTGCACGAAGAGGCACTCAGGGGTAACCAGAGGTTCAGGCGGCTTTTTGACGTGGGGAGGGGTGCCCTACCCTTTCGGGGTTGGGTTCGCTACCCGTTACGAAACTGTGGGGGGACGGGTGGGTGCCACCGTCCTTTGATTTCTTGGGATTATCACATAATTGTATATCCTTAGTCGTCATGACGTTATGTCCCTGCAGGAACATTGCTGCGGTAGCGAAGTGTCCCTTCGACTTCGCTCAGGGCAGGCTCTTCGGCGCCAAACAACCGCGCCTCAGGATGACAAGCGTAAGAGTGAACCAAGCTTCAGGCGGCTTTTTGGCCTGGGAGTTTGGCTTCCTGGTGGCCGTGTTCGGCGGCGGCGTGTTCTATGGTGGCGTTGATTTGTCCGCCGATTAGAAAAGCCAGGCCGGTTACGTAGAACCACAGCATCAGAATTATTACGGCCCCCAGGGATCCGTAGGTTTTGCTGTAAGTGTTGGCGAAGTGGAGATAGGCTCGCAGGACTCCGGAGGCTAGGATCCAGATCGCGACACCTACTATGGATCCGGGAGTGATCCAGTACCAGTGCTGGGATTCGACGTCGGGGGCGAAGTAATAAATCATGGCGAAGGCGAAAACGATGAAGGCGATGGCGGCAGTCCACTGGACGACTTTGATGGCGATGGTGGCGGCGGTGCTGAGTCCGATGGCCTGGCCCAGGAGGTGGATGGCGTAGCCACCGGCGAGGATTAGAGCGATGGCGGCGATGCAGAGGATCGACATGGCGAGTGTCAGGCCGAGGGAGATGAGGTGAGTCTTGAGCCAGGAGCGGGTTTCGCGGACCTGGTATGCGGCATTGAGAGTGGAGATGAGTTGGGTCATGCCTGCGGATCCGGAGTAGAGAGCGAAAAGGAGTCCGAAGGTGAGTTTGCCTCCGCCGGCGGCTGTGATGATTTCGTCGAGCGTTTTACTAATTAACTCGTAGGCGGTGGGCGGCATGGCCGCCTGAATGTACGAGAAGAGGCTGGTGCGGAGAGTGCTGCCGTGCGAGGCGAAAATTCCGAGTAGTGTTACAACCACGAGAAGTAAGGGGAAGACTGCAAGGAGAAAGTTGTAGGCGAGTTCGTATCCGCGGTTGAGGAGATCGTTGTCGTTGATGCAGGTCCAGAGGCGGCGGGCGAGTTGGGTCCAGGTTAGACCGCCGAGGTCCCAGATCGATTGGACTTGTTCGTCGGTGGAGAGGAAAGATTTCGCCATAAAAATTCTGTGCTTGCGATGCCCAAAGTGCGAGCACGGGTTGGTGAGGATGTGGGGGCGCCACGTGTGGATTATCTCGCGGGACGGTGAGGGGAAAAGGGTAGGGATCCCTCGACTTCGCTCGGGATGACAACGCTTAAAGCAACGTTTTCTCTTCGACGGTGTTGGGGGATTGCTTGGGCGGACGTTGGGTCCTTCGGCCTGCAAGAATCGCAGGCCTCAGGATGACAATGCTCTGTGGGCGATTCGGTCTGATCGATTACTTCTACTTGACGCCTTTTTCTGGATTCCAGGAGCCTTGGAGGCGACGAATGTAGATGATCTGTCCGACGTGATAGGCGTTGTGGGTACCGATGTGGGCGACGGTGGAGGCAATTTTCTCGATCGTTTTGTCGTCGGCAGATTCTACAAACTTTTCAATTTCTTGCATCACTTTGTCGAGCTGCTGGACGGTGTCATTCCACTGCTTGGCGTCGAAGGCGGTGAAGGTTTCGTCGTTGTTGCCGCTGAACTTGGGCGGCGTGATCCCTTTGAACTTGTCGAGGACTTGGGTGTTCCAGAAGACCAGGTGATAGGCGAGTTGTCCGATGGAGTGGTTGCCTTTGCCGTCGGTCCAGTTGGCCTGATCGGCAGAAAGTCCTTCGACGGCAACATTGGCGGGGACGAACCAGTCTTTATTATTGTGCGTCGTTTTGAGTTGCTCTACAAGAATGCCGCGGAGCGTGGCTGGCTTCTGGTCCGGCTTATCTTGGGCAAAAGCGAGAAATGGCGTGCAGAGCAAAACCAGGGTGAGAATTCTTTTCATTTAATCCTCCAAGGATGGAAGAAAGTCTACACCGGAGGGATGTTTGGTGTCCGCGAGCGTTCATTGCGGAATTTTAGGGAGTCCTCTCGGGATTCCCGATTTGGTCTGTTGCACTGATATTCACAGCACTGTTGTGACATCTGTCACAGCATGGGTGAGTCGTTGACGAGTAGGCTGGCACGTTTCCGGTTGTCCTCCGAGCAGACGTTTTGAGTGTGAGGTCTCCGCATGTTGGGGAGCGCAAGGAGATGGGCCGCAGGACATCACAGTTACCGACCCAGTCAGTGGATCATCGACAACGATCACGGGCGCACTGACCTATGGAGCCGCAGCGGACGACACGATTGTGCTGGTCGGCGGGACGAATCCGACGACTGTGGTCGGGACACTAGCTCCGAATCCGGTTAGCGTGCGTGTGGTGGCAGCCGACGGCACCACCCCTGTGATCGGCGCAACTGTGGTATGGGGCGCGACAAACGGAGTGCAGCTCTCGGCCTGTGGTGGGGCGGCAGCGTGCCGTGTGATCAGCGATCAGAGCGGAAATGCGTGGACCTGGCTCACACCGTCAGCGGCCGGGGCAGCGACTATCACCGCAACGCTGGCGCCTGGTGTATACAGTCCGGCGAAGTGGGTGGGCGCAACGCTGAATGCGGCGCAGGCATCGTCCGACATCGGAACGACCACTCCTTATTTATGCGTTCGCAGGGGGCGACTCTGGGCATCCCGGTGACTGCGCGCGTTCTCGGCAGCGGCTTGCCACGGAGCGGTGTACAGGTCAATTTCGCAATTCAAGGCGGTACGGGGAGTCTCAGCGCGGCGAGCGCTCAGACAAACTTGGGTGGGTACGCGACCGTCACGCTGTCGCTTACGGCAGTCAACTCTCCGGTCAATGTCAGCGCATGCGTGGCTCCGGCGAACTCGCCGTGCAGCATGGTGTATGTGAATACGGTGGCGCTTGCGCAACAAAAGCTGGAGCAGGTTTCAGGTGCGGGACAGATCTCGACGGGGGCGCCATTTCAGCCGGTCGTGGTTCGCGTGACGAATTCGGCGTCGCCGCCCAATCCGGTGCTGGGCGCTACAGTGAGCTTTCTGACCACCGTATTGCGGCAAGGTGAGAGTTCCACGAGCGGAGAGCCGCAGAATCCGGCGATGCCGGTGATTCTGAAGGTCACCGAAAGCAGCGCGCTGACAGACATTAACGGATTGGCGAGCATTGTTCCTGGCAATGCGGGCTTCAGCGCACCGGTGGCGGTGGATTTATCCGTGAGCGCTGGGAGTTCGGCGTTTCTGAATGATCCTTTATTTATGTTGCCGGCGCCAGCGGGAGGAAGTGGATCGGGGAGGAGTTCGCCGCCAGCCAGGCATCCGATTTTGGGTCCGGTTGGGCGGGAGTGGTAGTGGGATCAGTCGTGCCGTTGCGCTCGCGGAACGGACCCTTCAATTGCGCTCAGGGCAGGCGGCGTCCGTCCCGACACAGGAGGAGCAGTTTCTTTCGCCCCATTCGGGGCTTGATCGTCTGCGACTCTCCCCCACGGCCTCGCCGTGGGCTGCATTCTTTCGCCGCTTCGCGGCTAGGAGAATCCGACTTCACCTTAACTGACCGGGTGTCACCACAGCACGGAACCTCCGCAATGTGCGTGATGCACCACCTACCAACGTGTCCCACTTCACAGCTGATCATTGCCAAGTGGCTGCGAGTGCGGTACTTTGTCGGCGACCGATCTTGTCGAGTACGGAACAACTCGAACAGCACCTCAGCCGCTGGACTGAAGCCGGCATCCTGGATTCGCAAATTGCGGCGCGCATTCGCGAGTTTGAAACCACGCGTGAATCGCCGGGCATGCGCTGGCCGGTTGTGCTCGCCATCGCGTTTGGCTCGATCATGGTTGCCGCGGGGGTATTGCTCTTTGTCGCGGCTCATTGGGACCAGCTTTCTCCTACACAACGATTCCTGCTTGTGGTGGTGATGATTGCGGGTTTTCATCTGGCGGCTGGAGCGTTGATGCCGCGACTGCGTCCGCTTGGCCTTTCTCTGCATGCGGTCGGAACCGTCGCTTTGGGAGCCGGAATCTATCTGGCCGGGCAGATTTTCAATCTGCAAGAACACTGGCCGGGAGGGATCCTTCTCTGGGCAATCGGCGCGGTTCTCACTTGGCTGGTGTTGCGCGATTGGGTGCAGGCGACCTTGAGCGCGCTGCTCGTGCCCGCATGGATCACCTCAGAGTGGAGCGTGCGAGCGGGCCACTACAGCGGGGTGGACCGGATTCTCGTGGAGTCGCTCACGGTGCTCGCATTTGTTTATCTGAGTGCACGGCGCGGAAAAGAGGAATCGTATTTTCGTCGAGCGCTAGTTTGGGCGGGAGGGCTCGCGATTCTTCCGCTTTGTGTGATGGCCGCGTCGGGCGAGCGCGAATTCTTCTGGAACCGATCTCTGCCACATCTTCCTTTTTCGCTGCATGCGTGGGCCTTCCTGATCGCGTTTGTCCTTCCCTTGCTGGTTGCGTTTCTGCTGCGAGGAAGGGGAGCAGTGTGGAATGTGGGATACGCGGTGTGGGTTTATCTTGTCGCGTGGCTGGATGGGCGCGTTATTGCACAAACCCTTGCGAGTTATGCCCTGTGCGCAATCGCCGCGATCGGGCTCGTGATGTGGGGCCTGCAGGAGAATCGTCGTGAGCGCATCAACCTGGGAGTCGCAGGATTTGCAATCACCATTGTGGTGTTTTATTTCTCTACGGTGATGGGGAAGTTAGGGCGATCAGTATCGTTGATTGGATTCGGCGTGCTGTTTCTGGTCGGCGGATGGCAACTTGAGAAGCTGCGACGCAAACTGGTGGCGCGCACTCGGGCCGCGAGTTCATCGGGAGGCGCCGCTTGAAGCCGTTGACCAAGGCTGTGGTTGTAGCGCTGATTCAAGTCCTGATTGTGTGTTCCCTGGGCGCGAAGTTGCTCTATGACCGGCATACTCGTCCCCAGGTGTGGTTTAAGACGGCACGCTATGATCCAAACCTGCCGATACGCGGGCGGTATCTTGGCTTGCAGATCGAACTGAACGATCCGCGGTCAGCCGAGGAAGTTCAAGAGAAATTTGGTCGAACCCCTGATCAGGTTTGGATGGGGTATGGGCAGGAGTGCGGCTCTATCGTGGACCGCGACGGGAAGCCTACAGTTGTTTTTGACAACAGTCCGGCGTGGGATTGCGACAACCTGAGTTTCTCGCGCTGGCGCAATACCGATCGCGTTCCACGTCTGCGGCTGAGCGAGCCGGTTTTGTTCTTTATTCCCGATACGGCGAAGGATCCCAGGGGAACGCAGGCTGGCGATGAGGTTTGGGTGTTAGCTACCATTCCGCGGAAGGGGCCGCCCCGGCCGATTGGGTTGGGGGTCAAGAAGGCTGGTGCGACAAACATCGAGCCCCTTGGTCTCGATTAGAAGGCGATATTTTTGGAGAAACCTGGTGCGTCCCCGTTTCAATCGTGCCTACGGCACGAAGTCCGCAATATCGGCGGCCGACCCGCCAGTGAACTGGCGGGCCACTATCCTTGGTCCCTTGTTGGACCCACGTCGAGCGCCGGTCCACTACAACGGAGCTCGCGTACTCACGGATCTTGCTGACCGAGAGAGTTTCAGAGAAATCAAAATCCCCACCCTAACACCGCAAAGAGCGCAACGTTAAGGGTGGGACAACCTCCAGACTATCTACCCTTCAATCCTCGAACTCTATTTTGACGCTTACTTCCCTATCCATTGGTCTACCCAGTCGTTCACTGTTTTGTACCAGAGTTGGGAGTTTTGCGGTTTCAGGACCCAGTGGCCTTCGTCTGGGAAATACAGCATCTTTGAGGGGACGCCTTGCATTTGTAATGTCGTGAAGAGCTGGAATCCTTCGCTTACGTCCAGGCGATAGTCCCTCTGGCCGTGGATTACCAGCGTCGGGGTTTTGAAATTCTTAGCGTACTGGTGCGGTGACCACTTCACGTAGCTCTCACGGTTGTCGTAGGGAGTGCCTTTGAATTCCCAGTTGTTGAACCACATTTCTTCGGTTGTTCCCCAGGCAGACTCAGCGTTGAACATGCCATCGTGTGAGACGAGGCATTTGAAGCGGTCGGTGTGGCCTAGGATCCAGTTGATGGCGTATCCGCCGTAGCTGGCTCCTAGGGCGCACTCGCGGGTCTTGTCGATGAAGGGATAGGTTTGCTCGGCGTAGTCGAGGCCCTTCATCAGGTCTTCGTAGGGAGCGCCGCCCCAGTCTCCGTTGATGGCGTCGATGAACTTCTGGCCGTATCCGGTCGAACCGTGGAAGTTGATCATGATGACGACGTAGCCCTGATTGCCAGAGGACGGTACGGCGAAGAGTTCAGGATTCCACCTAAACGACCAATCGTCTCCCCATGCGCCTTGAGGGCCGCCGTGAATGAGGAACTTCACGGGATATTTTTTGCGGGCGTCGAAGTTCGGGGGCTTGACGAGGAAGCCTTCGACCGAGTCATTATGGGCTCCGACAAGACCAAAGGCAATAATTTCAGACATTGAGACTTGAGAGAGAACTGAATCATTTAGATGGGTTACTGCAACGGCAGCCTTTTCTGGACAAGCGACAAAGAAATCGGGCGCCTTGTCTCCACAGATTGTTGGTTTTTCTGGAAGGTCGGCTAATTTCGCCGTGAAGATTCCAACCGGCGCCTGAATTGTGTTTCTTGTGAACACGAGGATCTTTCCATCTTGCGTTACAGCTAGATCTCCATTTGTTCCGCTGCCGAATAGTCGCTTTGGCGAAGGCGCGTATTGCCCAATCAGGTCTATGGACAAAACGGGGGCGGCGCCCTTCTCCTCCGCGTCGAAATAGACAGTTTTCGAATTCGGAGCCCAAGTGAACCCGTCAACCCAGCGATCGAAATCTTCGGTCAGATTCTTCTTCTCGCCGGTTTTGCGGTCATAGAGCATCAGACGGAAGCGGTCGCTTTCGTAGCCGGGACGCTGCTGGGCGCGGTAGGCGATGTAGCGTCCGTCGGGGGAATAGAGCGGGGAGGTGTCGCTGGCGGGATTGTCGGCGGTGATGTTCTTGGCCGGGCCTCCGGTGACCGGGACGATCCACAGATCGTTGTTGGTCGAGGCTGCTGGATTCTTGTCGTGATTCGAGGCATAGCAGATTTCCTTGCCGTCGGGAGAGAAGGCGTAGTCGTCCTGGCCGCCGAGGGAGAAGACGGGGGCATCGTAGTCGCCGGGGGTGAGGTCGCGCGGCGTGTTGCCTTCCGGAGACAGTTCGTTCGGGGGTGTAGTGGCTACGTTTTTTCCGGCGACAGTCGACAAAACCATGACGGGTACTATGAAAATGTGCGTGCGCTTCCCTTCTTTGTACGCATTCCAGTGACGGTATAGGAGGTGAGTGAAAACTTGCGCCTTAACTTTCGAGGTCTCGGCCTCCTTGACTTTCTTCGAATTGCATTGGGCTTCAGCGACCGGCTCACCGTCGCATTCTGGATAGACGTCAGAAGTGAAAAGGACGTATCCGCCATCTGGGGACCAGAGCTCGCCGCTAGCTTCGGTTTCGATATTAGTGAGACGATCAACCCTTCTTACGTTTCCTGCAACGCCATCGAAGTCTGCGACCCAGATTTGCGAGCCGCCTTCTTTCGTTGAGAGGAATGCGAAGCGCTTGCCGTCCGGGGACCAGCGTGGGCGGTCGGCGTCTTGTTCGGTGATCAGGATTCTCTCTGCTGCTGGAGAGCCCGCAGAATTGTGCTCGGCCGGACGGCCGGAGGCGGCCGTCCCCACATTGTCAGTGGACAATGGGACGATCCAGATGTGGGGCGTCTTTGTATTGGCGGCTAGATCTACGTCGACGACGCTGAAGATTACCCACTTGCCGTCGGGGGAGACTTGGGGGTCGCCTACACGCTTCAGCTTCATCATGTCTTCGAAGGTGAAGGGGTGTTTGGATTGGGAGGCGGAGAGTGAGAGTGCTATGAATGCCAGACAGAACGGAAGAATGCGGCGCATGAGGGGACCTCCGATGCCGTTCCGAACTTTGGTTCGCTTTCAGTCGACGCCATTCGGAATTGAGGCTAGAGAGACGTTGCAAGCAACGTCTCTACGGCAAACGGATGAGTTTAGCACTTTCAAGCTTTGTCATCCTGAGGGCTGCGCTTGTGTAAAGCTCGTTCTACCCGGCAACCTCTTATTGATCGAGGCATCCAAGAAGGCGGCAGAACTGCAGCACCCTCCCTCCAGCCTCACTGAGCGGAGAGGGGTTGGAGGGAAGGGTCGCCGCGGTGTCTGCCCATTCGGGCAACGGATCGAGTTTTCCCTGAATCTCATCCCTAGAGACCTTCCGATGGCGCCCGATCCCGCCGCGATTCGATACACTAGAGTTATGGGAATCCTCCGTCTGTTGTTTTGCCTGATTCTGTTGGGGTGTGCACTGGCTGCGCCCGTTTCCGCTCAGGAAGGTCCACTGGAGAACACTCCTCCGAAGGATGCCACGCCTGAGGAGATCATCCGGCGCTTCGCGGCAAAGGAGACGGAATTCGCCAAGGCGCGCGATCAGTACACCTACCGGCAAGACGTGAGGGTCCAGACGAAGGACGGCGATACGGTGGATGGCGAATATCACGAGGTATTTGACGTCCTGTTCGACAACAAGGGCAAACGTCTGGAGAATGTGGTGTTCGCACCGCAGTCGAGCCTACAGAAGATTTTCATGTCGCAGGAAGACCTTGAGGATATCCGGCACCGGCTGCCATTTGTCCTGACCACGGAAGAAGTTCCTGAATACAACATTGTTTATGTCGGACAGCAGCAGGAAGATGAATTGCACTGCTACGTGTTCGACATTGCGCCGAAAAAAATCGAGGGCAAGAAGCGATATTTTCAGGGACGGGTGTGGGTGGACGACCACGATTACCAGATCGTGAAGACGTACGGAAAGACTGTTCCCGACCTGTGCAATGGCAAGCCCTGCAATGAAGTGAAGAAGCGCGGGGATAATGAAAATCTATTTCCGAAGTTCACTACGTGGCGGCAGCAGATCGACAACAAGTATTGGTTCCCGGTGTATACGAAGGCGGATGACGAATTGCACTTCAAGATGGAAGATGTGCACATTGTCGAGATCGTGAAGTACGAAGACTACAAGCGGTTCGGGTCGAAGTCGACGATTCTGTACGAGGGCAAGGAAGTGGAGAAGGCACCGGAGAAGAAGCCGGACCAGACCAAGCCCCCTGAGCAGAATCCACCACAAAAATAAGATCGCAGTGAATGGTTCCGACTGTCGCGGCTCGCTGAGCCCGGATCACACGCAGCTGCGGAGGTTGCACAGTCCTGCTTAAATACACGTTTCAGCGGAATCAATTCTAAAAAACGGGCGATCTCGTGCGCTGGTATTTCGGTTTTTTCCTGGTCTCAGGATTTTGCAGCATTCTCTACGAATTAGTATGGCTGCGCCTGGCTATGGCGCAGTTTGCCGTGACCACGGCCTTGGTTTTGATCGTCTTGTCGGCATTCATGATCGGGCTCGGGATTGGATCTCTGGGCGCGGGGCGTTGGGTGCGCAGGCAGACGCAGCGATTTCCGAGCTTGCGGCTGTACGCACTCGTTGAGCTCTTGATTGGCATCTCTGCGCTGGCGGTTCCTCGAGAGCTGGCTTTGGGACGAGGCTTTCTGGAGCGGGTCGATACCGGCCATCCTCTCTCGCTGCCGTTCTACTACATTCTGGCGGGACTGTGGATCGGATTCACGCTGGTGCCCTGGTGCGCGTGCATGGGGGCAACGTTCCCGTTTGCGATGGCTGCGATACGAGAAAGGCTTCCGCAAAATTCGACACGGTCGTTCAGCTATCTGTATCTGGCCAATGTGCTGGGGGCGGTGAGCGGCGCGGCCGTTCCGCTGGTGCTCATCGAGTTGCGGGGGTTTCAGGGGACATTGCGTGTAGGTGCGGTGATGAATCTGTGCCTGGCGACGTCGGCGTTTCTTTTGTCGCTGCGCCGTGCCGAAAGTCCAACCCCCACGTCGGAAAGTTCTGTAATCGGGGCGAAAACGCAATCAGCGAATCGGTGGGCCTACTTAGTGCTGTTTGGCACCGGGTTCACCAGCATGGCGGCCGAAGTCGTGTGGATACGTTTGTTCACGCCCGGACTGGGCACGGTGGTTTACGCGTTTGCCATGATCCTCGGACTGTATCTCAGCGCAACTTATCTCGGCTCGCAGTTCTATCGGGGCTGAAACGTGCCGAACCGGCGGCGAGCGGATTGTTGTTTGTGCTGCTGGCACTCTCGGTTGTGCTGCCTCTGCTGATTTGTGACCCGCGGCTGCCGATCGTTTATTTTCTGCGGTCATTCAGCATCCTGCCGTTCTCGTTCATTGTGGGCTGGATTACACCGATGGTGCTGGATCACTATGCGCAGGGAGATCCGGACCGCGCCGGTTTCGGATACGCCATCAATGTTGCGGGATGCGTCTTAGGGCCCCTGGTGGCGGGATTCCTGCTGCTGCCCTGGATGGGAGAACGATATACGCTGCTGGCGTGCGCGATTCCGTGGATCGTGGTGGGCTTGCGTACGCGGCCGCCTGGTGTCGCACTCTCATTGAGCGGGATGTGGAAGCCAGTGACGGCATCGATCGTGGCGCTTCTGCTCGTGGTGGTGCCAGACGATTATGAAACGCGATTCTTCCCGCGGGAGGTGCACCGCGACAGTACGGCTACCGTGACGGCAGTGGGATCAGGGATGAGCAAGCAACTGCTGGTGAACGGAATCGCGATGACAGGATTGACTCCGATTACGAAGATGATCGCTCATCTTCCACTGGCCTACTTGCAGCGTCCACCGCAAGACGCGTTGGTGATCTGTTTTGGCATGGGAACAACGCATCGGTCCGTGCTGTCGTGGGGAATTTCTTCTACAGCGGTTGAACTGGTGCCGAGCGTGGTGTCGATGTTTTCCTACTTTCACTCGGATGCCGAGCAACTGGAGCGGTCATCGAATTCGCACATCGTGGTCAATGATGGACGTTTTTTCCTCGAAAGGTCTCCGGCGCAATACGATGTGATCGTTCTTGATCCGCCGCCTCCAGTGGAAGCGGCGGCTTCCGGGTTGCTGTATTTGAAGGAGTTTTATGCGATCGCAAAGCAGCATCTGCGGCCGGGGGGCATTCTGCAGCAGTGGTATCCGGCGGGAGTTGATTATGATGCGGCGATACCAGCGTCGGTGGCGAGGGCACTAAAGGAATCATTTCCTTATGTGCGCGTGTTTCACTCCATCGAACATTCCGGATTTCATTTTCTGGTGAGCGACACTCCTATTCCTGTCTATTCACCCGCAACCTTGGCAAGCCATCTGCCGCCGAAGGCGGTTGCCGACTTGGTCGAGTGGGGACCGGCGTCGAGTGCGGAAGATCAATTCGGCCGCGTAGTGGCCCAAGAAGTTTCGTTGGATGATGTGATCGCTTCGGCTCCGCAGGCTCCCGCTCTCAAGGACGATCTGCCAGTGAACGAGTACTACCTTCTGCGGCGGTTGGCGGATCCGGCATACAGGGAACTGAAATGGCGGCACCTTCTGGCGCGAGTTAGACGGTAGGACCTTAGTGGTCAGTAGTCAGTGATCAGTGATCGATGGTTAGTGAATCTGCGGACCGCTGGCACTGATCCCTGCGGCTTATATCTCGAAAACTGAGTTTAGTAGAAGAGATATTTTCTCCACTTGTCGTCGCTGCGGCCCATTAGGCGCATGATGTGGCGGCTGGTGTGGAGGTTGAAGGCGCGGGGCTCGCGCATCAGCTTCATTCCGGCTTCGAGGGCGGATTGATTGCCCTTGCGTCGATTGCAGGGATGGCAGCAGGCGACGAGATTCTCCCAAGTCGACAGGCCACCGCGAGAGCGCGGGATCACGTGGTCGAGCGTCAATTCGCCGGACGCCAGCACGCACCCACAATACTGGCAGGTGTTGCGATCGCGGAGCAGAATATTTTTTCGAGAAAGTGCGCGGCTCTGATGCGGGATGCGCCGGTACTCGAGCAGCCGAATCACTGAGGGCAGACGCATGGCAACGCGCGCCGAGTGCAGGAAATGACCGTTCTCTTCTTCGGTCATGGCAACGCCCTTCAGAACCAGCACGAGCGCACGCCGCGCGGCGCAGACGTTGATGGGCTCATAAGAAGCATTGAGCACCAGAACAGGCGCAAGCAGGGCATGCCCGTCTCCGGGACGATGCGGAGCCGCCGGCGAGTACATGCCGACGGCGTGCCGGGATCCTGTGTCGTGGCTCATAGAAAAAGGTTTCAAAGTTTCACAGTCTCTAGATCCTCGAGTTCCTGCTCGTCTAACGATTCGGCGTCCTTTTTGAAACTGTGAACCGTCGGGATAGAGGAATCTTCGTATTTGGATGCGTGTTTCAGGGTGCGCGCTACAGTTGCGGCCCAAACCCTTGTGGCGCCTGCCTTTTGCAGGAAGCGTGCACATTCGGAAAGAGTAGTCCCGGTCGTATAAACATCGTCTACCACCACGATTGAGCGTCCGGCGATGGCTGGGCCATCCGAAACAGCGAACGCTCCGCGCATATTCTCGCGACGTTGATGGCTGGTGAGTCCGATTTGGGACTGGGTGTCACGGACTCGAAGGAGAACGCCATTCGCGAGGGCGAACCGCGCTTGTTCCGGATAGAAGCGCATCGCCTCGCGCGCTATTGTTTCAGCCTGGTTGAATCCGCGTTGGCGGCGCTTCCCTTTGTATACCGGCACCGGGACAATGAGGATTTCTTCGTCCTCGAACTCGGACTCGAGTTGAGTGAGACAGGAGGCAATCATGCGGCCGAGCACACCGGCCGCCGGACGTACTCCGCTGTATTTCAGGAGGTGAATCAGCTCGCGCAAGCCGCCCTCATAGCTACCATATGCCACTGCACGGGTGAAGGGATGCGCTATGCGGCGGCAGACGGGACAACGTATCAAATTGTCGGAATCAGGCTCGGCATACGATGAAAGCACGCGCTCAGCACAGATCGAGCACACGCGGCCGCCGATGGGCTGCATGCCGGCGAGACACTCCGGACACACAGGCAAGCGTGAGATGTTCAGGAGAGGCAGATCGCAAATTCTGCAATTG
>Ga0070712_100000311_pt1 | contig 27378 bp, 22 predicted proteins | sample LARL81metaG_FD_71396 | JGI IMG/M metagenome (GOLD analysis project Ga0070712, IMG submission 71396) | Corn, switchgrass and miscanthus rhizosphere microbial communities from Kellogg Biological Station, Michigan, USA - LAR L8-1 metaG | ecosystem: Host-associated > Plants > Roots > Rhizosphere ...
GAGCATGAAACGGAAATCGACGCGCAACGGCATCGCACAGTGTGGACCGACCAAAAGAACACCACCATCACGAACGCAATCGACATGCGTCCGGTAAGTATCTTCAGACGCGGTAGCACGTAACCCAAATAAGTGACTACTTCCGTGAGCGCCCATATCACAGGCCAAATGAGGAAACTATAGAGCGCACCAACCAGAGGCAAAGGGCCGATGGGTATTGGCCCCACAGAGGGCGCCGAATAGATTTTGGTTCTAACGTCAAATGCCACCAATTTCTGCTGTTTCCTAACGTTGGCCTGCCTGCCCGGTGGTTGATATGTTGTAATCTTCGGCAGGGAAACGAGTACTGAGTTGACGTAATCGCAATGTACCGCCAACTTCTCGACGTTTCGTTGACTTGCTCTCGTACCCCACCTACCATGGCTCGATTCCATGATCGGCCAGACCATCTCGCACTATCGCATCGTTGAGAAGCTCGGCGGTGGTGGCATGGGTGTGGTCTACAAAGCCGAAGACACCAAGCTCAACCGCCTCGTCGCCCTGAAATTCCTGCCTGACGATGTGGTCAACGATCCCCAAGCTCTCAGTCGCTTCCGTCGTGAAGCGCGCTCTGCTTCGGCCTTGAACCACCCCAACATCTGCACCATCTTCGAAGTGGACGAATACGAAGGCAAACCCTTCATTGCCATGGAGCTGCTCACGGGCATGACACTCGCCCACAGGATCGCGGGGCACCCGCTTCCCGCCGAACAGATCGTGCAGCTTGGAATCGAATTGGCAGACGCGCTGGACTCCGCCCATTCGGAAGGCATCATTCACCGTGACATCAAGCCGGCCAACACGTTTATCACTCGGCGGGGACAGGCCAAGCTCCTGGACTTCGGACTGGCCAAGCACTTTACGGCAGCCGCCGCCGAGGGCGAGGCTGCGCCTACTGCCACCCTGGAGAAGGCGCTCACCAATCCTGGTCAGGCGATGGGCACCATGGCTTACATGTCGCCCGAGCAGGCACGCGGTGAACCGCTCGATGCCCGCACCGATATCTTTTCTCTCGGTTCGATGCTCTATGAAATGGCCACTGGCAAGCCGCCGTTTCAGGGGAATACGTCGGCGGTGGTCTTTGATGCCATTCTTCACAGAGTGCCGGAGCCGCCCCAGCAGCTCAATCCAGCCTCGCCACCGGAGCTGCAAAGGATCGTGTACAAGGCGCTCGAAAAGGACCGCGAAAAGCGCTACCAGTCTGCTCAGGAATTAGGGGACGATCTCAAACGGTTGTTACGGCAGCTGGTTTCCGGTCCCGCAGCCAGCTTGCCGGCCTCGGAGATCATCCGCAAGCCCGCCTTCATTGTCCCGGCTGCGGTGATCCTCATAGTGGTGGCGGGGGCGCTGATCTGGACGCTGAGCCACAATGCCAAAGTCCGTTGGGCCCGCGAAAAGGCGATCCCGGAAATTTCCCGGCTCATAGAGAAAGATCAGTTTCTGCCTGCCTTTCGCCTGGCCGAGAAGGCCAAACGTTACATTCCCGGCGATCCTTTTTTCGCGCAGATAGATCGTGATCACCTGGCCGACGTCTCCGTCCGGACTACGCCGCCGGGGGCGGACGTATATGTAAAGGACTACGCAGATCGCACGGACGATTGGCAACTGCTCGGGACTTCGCCTCTTGAGGGCACTCACGTCCCCTTCGGATATTTTCGCTGGAGGATCTCCAAGAAGGGTTACACAACGGTGGAAGGCGCGGCTGCGGCTTATCGCACTGCCATCATCAATTTTGTTCTGGACCCAGAAGGCACCCTTCCCGCCGACATGGTACGGGTAAGCGGTGGCCCTTTTCAGTGGGGAAATGCCGCCGCCGTGGACTTGCCGCCCTACCTGTTGGACAAGTATGAAGTCACCAATCGCGAGTTCAAGAAATTTCTTGACAGCGGAGGCTACAAGAAACCGGAGTACTGGAAAGAACCTTTCATAAAAGACGGCCACACCCGCACATGGGAGCAAGCCGTGCAAGAGTTCCGCGACCGCACCGGCAGGCCTGGCCCAGCCACATGGGAATTGGGAGACTATCCGAAAGGGCAAGATGATTTTCCTGTAAGCGGTGTGAGCTGGTACGAAGCAGCGGCCTACGCCGCATTCGCCGATAAGAGCTTGCCCACCGTCTACCAGTGGTATAACGCCGCCGGACCCAGCATTTTTTCCGACAACGTCGGCTTGAGTAATTTTTCCAGTAACGGCCCGGTCAGAGTCGGCAGCCTGGGAGGAATCAGCCCATATGGCTCTTATGACATGGCGGGCAATGTCAAAGAATGGTGCTGGAATCAAGCGGGCGACCGCCGCTACATTCTGGGCGGAGGCTATAACGAAGCTGTCTACATGTTCGTAGACGAGGACGCCCAGTCTCCCTTTGACCGGCGTCCTACGTACGGAATCCGGCTCATGAAAAATATCGGCGGATCGCCACCCGAGGCGCTCACCCGCCCCATCGAACACCTGACGCGGGATTTCACCAAGGAGAAGCCGGTTTCCGAGCAGGTCTTCAATATCTACAAGGCGTTTTACGCCTATGACAAGACTGACCTGAACCCTCACGTGGAATCGGTGGACGACACCTCGGAGTATTGGAGGCGCGAACGGATCACCTATAACGCCGCCTACGGTAATGAACGAATTCTCGCCAATCTCTTCCTGCCGAAAAATGCGATGCCGCCCTACCAAACCATCATCTATTTCCCTCATGCCGGCGCGTATGACGAGCGGTCTAGCGAGAACGTAGAGATGGTTTTTCTAGATTTCATCATCCGCAGCGGACGGGCTCTATTGCTCCCAGTTTACAAAGGAACCTACGAGCGTCACGTCGAATACACGGCAGGGTCGAATGTCTGGCGGGATCTGACCATTCTGCGAACCAAGGACTTTTTCCGTTCCGTCGATTACCTGGAGTCGCGAACGGACATCGATCACGACCGGCTGGGCTTTTACGGCGTCAGCTCGGGCGCGTCCGCCTCCCCCCGATTGCTGGCTTTGGAGAAGCGCATCAAAGTTGCCGTCGTCATTGGCGGTGGCTTTTATCCGGAGAGCTCTTCTCCCGAGGTCGACACCCTCAACTTCGCCCCACGCGTGACCATTCCATTTTTGATGATTAATGGAAAATACGATTTTGACACTCCTCTCAACACCTGCCAGATACCGATGTTCCGTCTGCTGGGGACCCCGCTCAAGGACAAGCGTCATGCCCTGTTCGATGTTGGTCATCTTCCCGCCCGCAACGACATCATCAAGGAAACCCTCGACTGGTACGACAATTACCTGGGGCCGGTGAAATCTCCGTCCTGAAAGAAGCCGAGTCGGAGAGTACACGAAGGTGGCTTGACCGGAACAAGCGACACAATCCATGCTGGGCCAGCTGTTTGCCGAGATGATGTTCGACTGCAATCCAGCCAGCCGAAGTTTTTGGTAGTGCGGTATTTTGATTTCAGCAACATGCTTTGCTGGTTTTCTGCTGCCCGATTTCTGCGGTTTTTTTTCATGCTCGTCTCGCTTAAGCGGCAAGCCGGGCAGTCGCCTTCAGCACCGGTTCCTTTGCTGCGACCTTTTTGCGGTTCCGGGGATGACGGCCGCGTTGCGGTTTCGGCATTCCTTCTTTGATATCTTCTCTAACCCTTATGGCTGTAGAAGTCTCCAGAAACGAAGGGAGAAGGGATAACTTCGAGATTACCCAGGAATCTGATGCTGTCCCCGATGTCGGTCAGATTCTTGTATGCATCTCGAAAGGCATCAACGCTCGGGCGGATGGCTGGGTCATACGCTTCGTGGCAGCCGGGGCAGTCCTTTGGCGCAAACACCCCGTGCCTTCTGCTGAAGTCAGACACTTCTTTCATGTCCAAGACAAGCTTCGTCTTGCAACGAGCGCACTCAATCGAAACATAGCGAAGGTCGGCGAGAGAAAATACAAGTTCTTTGTGCATGAAGCATTATGCCTGCTTCGCTTGCACTTTGGCCCTTGTTTTGCCGCGCGACGGAATCGGCTGATTGCCTAGGCCAACGAACTTAAGCTGAATGTGGCAGGAAGGCATGGTGACTCTGAGGCAAAATCAACCTCTCCTGTCTTTCTTCATTTAACGCCCGGTCGAGTTGTTGAAGGACACTCTCCAGATCGGAAGATGGTTCGGCAAGGTGTCCCTGATGTGTATTGAGCGGGGTCATTGGCGATACTGTGGACGTGGACCGTCACCACTTGGCCTTTCTCAGCGTGAATCTTTCTACTTCCGCCATGCCCACAGTTTCCACAGGTCGACCCACCACGCTATTTGAGCCATTGCTAGGAGTCTTATCGTTATTGGGTTGACGGCAGGTCTCTCTGCGAGAGCAGCTTCATCCGGAACGTTCGTGTTCGATCCGGGCGACCGACTTGGTATCATGGGTTTGCTGGCGGTTGCAACTTGGCCTCCCCCTTTTGGTTTCCCATGATTGACATTCATTCTCATATTTTGCCGTGCCTGGATGACGGCTCGAAATCGTGGGATGTTACGCTCGAGATGTGCCGCCTGGCAATCGAGGACGGGATTACGCACATCGCCGCGACTCCTCATGCGGATGATACCTACTCCTACAGCCGCGATCACGTGCGGGAGACCATTGCTGAACTCTCCGACAAGATCGAAGATCGGCTGACCTTCAGCATAGGTTGTGACTTCCATCTTTCGTTTGAGAACATCGAAGCGGCAATGCTCGAACCCCACCGTTTCACGATCGCTGCTAAGCAATACTTGCTGGTCGAGTTGAGTGACTACGGGATACCGCCCCAGGTGAGTGATGGTCTTTTCAAGCTACAGGCGGCCGGTATGGTCCCGATCATCACCCACCCCGAGCGCAATGGCCTCCTCCAGCGGCGACCGGAGCGGATCCTTGAGTGGTTGCGGTCCGGATGCCTGGTCCAAGTTACCGCATCGTCCGTGACCGGTTTCTGGGGAGATACCGCGCAGCGGACGGCCATGTGGCTGCTTGAGCAAAATGCGGTGCATGTCCTTGCGTCCGACGCTCATGATCACAAACATCGCAAACCTATTCTGTCCGAGGCTCGCGATGTTGTTTCGATGCGTTTCGGCGCCGACATCGCACGCACTCTCGTTCTCGACAATCCAGAAGCCATCATCAGCGGCCGGCCCCTTCCAAGGACTCGACAGGGCGACCATGGGACGGGCGCACGTGAACGTTTAGGCGCTTGAGGTCCGTCGCATGAGAATCGAGAAAAGTTAGGGTTGGGCCGCATGAGAGGTCTGAGGTGGTCAAGGCGGCGCGGGAAATCATGGAACTGCGGGGCCTTGTGCGGCTTCTCTGCTGCGTGTCAGATGTACGGTTTTCCTTCCAGTCAATCCGAATCCTACAAAGCGGGGCGCATCGTCGCGCTTGGAGCCAACGTTAGAGAAGTGGGGGGAGACTTGTCTGAGTCGGCCGTCCGCGCCGCGAGTTACGCCGAGAGCGGGATGGTGTATTTTGTGAACGATGCGACTGAACCCTGGCCCCAGCAACGATTGCATGCGAAATATTAGAGCAGAGGCCTGATATCGGATTTCAGTGGAAAAAAAACAGACTTACCCAAACAGTGCCATTCGTCACCACGAGCGAGCTATTCAGACATCGTGGGAAAGAGCTTAATCTGCCCAAAACCCACCCCGAGGTTTAAAAATGGCAGACATAGTTCGGTGCCCCTACTGTGTTTCAGGTCTTGAGTTCCACCCGATGGTAGCTCATGTGGATGGCAGGTACATTTGCTGCAAGTGCGGGCATACGGCTCGCCCGGCGATGCAGGTTATGAGTGCCACTGTGTTAAATGCTTACAGATGGCAGTTCGAAGTGTGAGCTGATTTTTCTTCTATTCGCGAGGCCACGAGAACGAAACCCTGGTAATGTGACACGGCCGAGCGAATACTACATCCATTCGCGTTGCGGAAAATGTGCCGGAGCGCATCTACAGACTTTGCCAAACCCTGACTGACAAAAGGGACCGTCCCTCCTGGTGATTTTTCTCCGGGTTCCAGCCTTGCTAGATGCACTCCACGTTACGCTTTCACGCCAGAGGAAATTATTGGGCGTGGCGCTGTGACCTGAAGCGGTAAGCGACACCCGGTTGCCCTTGATTGCATAACGACGTTGGCTGGACGGGAATACGATCGTCCGCTTGCGGGCGATCCGGCGAGCGAAGGATTCCTACCTGGATGTTTGACACCTGCTGCAAGCGCTTTGGCTCAACTTCAACGTCGTATGCTGTTTGGGTGACGTAGCACTTTATAAGGGTCCTTCAACTACGTGGCTGCTTCGCATCGCCAAGCAGCCACGTCGCGCTGCATGACAAGATCTACTCTTTTGCCAGTTCGGTTCGATTGTTTTGCTTCTTGTCGTGGTGCCAGCCAAAAATCTTGTGCAGGAATCCGGGTTTCTTGTTGGCCGATGCTGAAGCCTCCTGGACCGGGCGTTCTGGTTTGCTGGCAGGGACGAAGCCATTTGCCATGTTTGACGGCAGAGATTTGGAATTTGGTGCGAAGAGCTTCTGAGCGGCTTGCCGGGCCGCCTGCTGTCCTGCGGCTTTCGCTCCGTTTTGTGCCATTCTCGCAAAGTCAGGTACGAAGACCGGCAGAGATGTAGTGCCTACGATCTGAAAGGGAATATCGTCGGGCACATTCTTCAAACCGGTGTAGTCAAATCCCGTACGAACGACTCCGCCTTTGGCCAAGTGAGCCACCATGGTGAAATGCAACCTGTCCCCGGCGTCGATTTCCCCATCGCCGGTCAAACTGCCAATTCCTGAAACCTGAGTGCTGAATTTGCTGACATGCGTGGCTTGGGGCTCGATGCGGAATCCGGCGCTAAGCGCAACGATGCCAATGTCCGAACCGGTTGCGGCCCCATTCAACCCCGGAACCTGCGAGAGCTTCGATCCCAAGTCGGATCCCGAGAGGTGGGCGTTCGCAATCTGGGTGGTTCCGGTGGTGACTAGGCGGTCGAACGGTCCATCGAGCGCGATGCTAGCGCTGACCGTGCCGCCGTTCAGCTTCGAACTTCCGGGGAGACGAATGCCGAGGGCCGGCAGCAGGCCTTCGACGTCGTCCAGGGGGAGCTGCGAACCGGTCAGGCGAAGGTGGGCGGTCAAAGCCGAGCCACGGATCTGATAGCTTCCGCCCAGCCGGGCAGTGCTTTTGCGGAGAGAAATTTCGCAATCGCTGAGCGAACCGGCACGACGCGCGAAGGAATAATCGGTGGCATATCGCACTGACACCGGCTGGCGCGAACCGGGCCCGTTGCCGCTAAGCCGCAGTTTCTCGACTCGCGCGGTGCCTTCGCTATGCAATGCCTGGCCGTCAGAGGCCAATGTCGCGTCGAGTTCCAAAGTTCCGCTGAGCCCGGCGGAAGAACGGACGCGGGCGATCTGGGCCAGGTCTGCACGGGAGCCTCTGAGGGTGGCATGGAAGGGAGTCTGTTCCGGATGTTCGAGATTGATCGGACCGCCCTGACCGCGAACCTCGATTTTCCCGGCATCGCTGTGGGTAGAAAGCGAAAAAGACATCGCTCCGTCCAAAGAGGCGTTGCGCAGATCGACATCGATATTCTTCACTACGTAGGCGTCGACCGAGCCAGGCGCGGCGGGCATCATCAACCTGGCGTCGGTGATCTTCAGTCGATCGAGTGAGAAAGCTGTTCGCGGCGTCGCTTCGATGTCGGCGTCGCTGGTGTCATCGCGAAATGTGGCTCCAGCCCGGGCGGAATGAGATCCAAGGTCCGAGAAATTCCATTTTCCGGACGCGGACCTCGTGAGAACCAGTTCGGGCTGGTCGATGGTCAGCGAAGTTACGCGCCAGCGATGCGAGAAGATCAGGCTGAGGAAACTCACGCCGACTTCCAGAGATTTGGCATGCAGGAATGGCTGGCGGCCGAAGGCCGGATCGTCGGCGATGGAAAGGTTCTCAGCCCTTGCGCCGCCGGACAGCAAAGAAAGTTGCAAATAGCCAATGTGGACCTCGCGGCCCAGTTGAGATTGCAGGGATGCTTCGAGGCGAGGACGCAGGCTGTCGACGTTCACCGTGTAGGGCAGCACCAGAACGACCAGAACCAGTCCCGCCAGAACCACAGCAGCCTTTTTCCCAGGACGTTTCATGTCTGTCTCCTTTGGCCGAGTATTCTCGGCTTCACTGTTTAGCGCGATAAAGGCTTGTGGAAGGGGACATATTTGTGGAATATCTGGGAAAACAAAAGCTTGAACACAGAGGAGACGAAGTTACACGAAGGTGCCGCAGTCTAGGCTTCGGCGACCACGACTTCTACCGGCGCCAGCACGGTCTGAACGACCTTCGGTCCAGGCTCTGCCGTCACACGCGTTATTCCGGATCGAAGCCGGATAGCACTCTGCTCTTCTCGAATCTGATGCAGGCCCTGTTGAACCAGGCCGAAGACCACGAACCAGCCCACGATGCCAATAGCAATGTGCTTCAGTTCGAAGGGGAGTTGGAAAGGGGAGTTCCATAGCATGTGCAACAGCATGGGAATAGCCATGGTCTTGAGGAAAGCCGAGTCGAGGAGCATGCTGAACTGGAAGGGCCTTTCGCCTTTAACCCGCCACAAAGCCGCAGCGGCGATAGCTGTCCAGGCGACGTGGCCGAACGGAGTCAGAAAGGCCCGGGTTTGGATGATGTCGAACATGACGTGCAGGCTGTTGGTGCTTTCGAGGTAGTCGAAGGCATAGCCCGCGCTCTCGAAAAAGGCGAATCCGGCACCCACGGCCGCGCCGAAGAGAAGTCCGTTGAGGATGTACTTGCCGCGAAAGGAACGCACCACGATGATGACCGCGAGCAGCTTTCCGATCTCCTCGACAATGCCGGCGCTGGAGGCGCCCAGCCAGTCTAGGTTGGAAACCTGAAAGCCCACAAGGGCCACGAAAAGCGACACCACTCCGCCTGAAGCCACCAGCATCAGCACGCGGTTGAACGAGACATTCCGGGTGACGTTGAGCTCAAAGAAAAGAATGACCGTGGCCAGAGGGACGGCCAGCGAACCCATCATGATGAGGCCGGGGATCAGCCGGACATTTTCAAACTGCTCGAAAGCCGCGTAGAACCCGAGATACACCAGCGCCAGGAAGGTCAGAACTCGAAAGAAGAACCAGGGCTTGGGCCAACTGGTGGAGACTTCTTCGATGGCAGGCGTGGTGCGCGTGGTGCCCACGACGAAATAGTCATCGATGTCGTCCTTGCTGCGTTTCTTGAAGACGTCGGAGAAGAATTCTGTGAGGCTGAAGCCATCCAGCGTTTCGGTGCTCGCCAGGCTGGAAATGCGGTTGCCGATGGAATGCAGAACTCCCGGCTGCTTCTGGGTTTCAACGGCAGCCGGCACGCCGAGTGCAGGAGCGGTACCGATGGTTTTGCCGCACGCGAAGCAGAATTTCGCGCCATCCTGATTAGGTTTGCCACAGTCGATGCAGAACATGTCCGCCTCCCGGGCCGGTTTCATTCCGGCCTCCTATCTGGAAACGCGACAGATCCGGCGCCGGGGGGTCACGCGCGGTTATGGGGTGGCCTCCGATTGCCTAAAACGTCGCGTTATTGAATGAAGGCAATTCCAAAAAGGGGGCGAGCATGAGAAACCAAAACCCACCCAATTTGACGCTGGTAGTTCCAAGCAATAGTTCCCGCGAGCGCACCTGGATTCTGGAGCCACAGGGCAGAAATACTTTCAAGATCGTGGTGATCTGCAGCCCTTGCAAAAAGCTGGAGCAATCGGTCTAGGCAGCGTCTTTGCATCGACGTGCGATCGGGCAGGTCTTGCAGCAATCTGGGATACCCGAGGAGGAAACTGAGTAGGCGGAGACCAGATTTCTCAAACTTCTTCTTTGTGTCCTCTGCGGTCAAAGGCCGCGAGACCTCGATGCTACTCATTGAGTTCGGAAATCGTCCAAACAAAAGCCCAGGCTTTCCAAGCCTGGGCTTTTGGTGCTGTCAACTGACCTATGAAAAGAACCAGGAGTGATGCGGCGTCTCAGCGGGAATCACAGCGACCGTGACTGGCCCGGCCAGGTGGAAGGTAACTAAGGATTCGGCTGGCAGCACGACATCGAGCGGGTGGTTCGTGGTCGCAGCTCCGACGGCGCCTGCTCCGGCTCCTGCGACCGCCCCGATCGCGGCCCCTTTCCCGCCATGTACCAAGGCGCCGACCACGGCTCCGATCAGCGCGCCGCCTCCGGCCACTTTAGCGGTACGTTTGCCCTGTCCTTGAGTGACGCGTACAAGGGGCGGAGCCTTCACCTGATATTCCTTCCCTTGAAAGGAGAAGGAGCTGAGCTCGATGCGCAGGGTGGCACCGCCCGCCACCTTGCCAGCCGGAATTGCCTGGGTCACCGTAGCGGAGAACTCCGTCCCCGCGGGAAGCACGACCCGGCCATCGACCACGAGGGGTTGAGCGAGCTTGGCTCCATAGCGCTGACCCGAGGCGCTGTTCTTCGAACTGATGCTCTGATCCAGCCGCAGGGTAAGGGCAGTGTTTTGCGCGAGAGTCACGTTTGTGGGCGGGATCAGCCGGGCGACGCCGGGATGCCAGAAGGCCAGGCCGATGATGGCGGCGACGATTCCAAATGCCGCATAGGATTTCGATTTTGGCGGAGTTGTTTGCATATCGGTTCTCCTCGGGCACGTTGCAATGTGCCGCACTCATATACGCGACAAGTCGGGGAGAAATGGGGTCAGGAGGTGGAGGGCCTTAACCGAGAAGGGGCGCAAACAAAACTAATCGGGAGAGAACTCAGGAAGGAGGAAGGGCATTCGATGATCTGAATGCCCTCAGCAGTCCCTTACCTTTCACTGTGATTCTTGACAGGTGCCCGAGGTCCTAACTTAGGTAATTCTTCAGAGGACATCCCTAACAACCTCCAGGCAGGAAGAATCACGAGGTCAAAAGAATGGCAACTGAAAGCATATCTTCAACGGAGTGGAAGCAGTTGTATCACTCGGCGTTGTTGGAAACCAACCGGGCAAAACTTTCGAGACGAGTGGCAGGCGCCCACACTGCGATTCGCCATCGATTGCAAGAATTACTTTCGCATCCTTCTTGCGAGGAACAGATGGCGTTGGAGGATGCAACTCGACTCTTATGCATTCTGGAAAAAGAGTCATTGAAAGAACATAAAACTGGGTAGCTGGTACGCCATCTTGTTGTTCCCTTAAGGACGCTTGCGCCTCTTGCAAGACCAAGGAGTGGCGCCGCTCGACGATTAAGTTCATTGGACAACCAGAACAGGAACCTCGGAAATGCCGTCCTTACTGGAGCTTCAGCCCCAAGCGGTGCTCAAATCCGTTCTCGACAATGTAGGCGTTGCTCTCGCCGTCATTGATCAGGAGGGCAGATTCATCTATACCAATCAAGCTGCATTCAATATGTTCGGGGCGACTGAGAAGCTTCCTTTTGCAGAGTGGCGCCGCGATTACACGTTCCAGGACCACCAAGGTCGAGAGATTCCTGCTGGACAAGCTCCCCTCCTACGTGCTTTCGCGGGAGAGGAAGTAAAGCCACATGATGTTCGCGTGACTCTGCCGGATGGCCGCGCTAAGTGGCTTCATGCCGCAGCTCAGCGATTCTCCGTCCTGGGCTTCACCGGAGTGTTTGTCATCGTTACTGATGAGACCGAACAGGTCGAGCTGCGGAAAGCTTTGGAACAAGCCCAGCGCATCGAAGTGTCCGGGATTTTGGCGGGAGGGCTGGTTCACGACTTCAATAACATCCTTTCAGTACTGGAATTGAACATCGCCCTTGCCCTTGGAGATGAAGGCGTCCAGGAGGTCACCCGCGCTCGCTTGCAGGAAATGGCAGTGGCGCTCGACAAGAGCGCGGCACTGATCATGCGACTGATGAAGTACAACCGCAAGCAGGACACGCAGATTGGCCCTGTACAACTCAATGAGACGGTGACTGCAGCTCTGGAATTGGTGCAGCCTCTAATCAAAGGCCAAGTCCACGTCAAGATTGACGTGGCGCATTGCCTGCCCGCCGTGCAGGCCGATTCTTCTAAACTTGAGCAAGTGCTCGTCAACCTTATTCTCAACGCCCTGGATGCCATGCCCGACGGAGGAGAGCTGGCGGTTTGCACTGAACTCGTGTCCGGTAATGCAGTGCCGGGCGGGAACAACGACGCGACGAGGCAGTTCGTCCTTATTACCGTCGCCGATACGGGCATCGGGATTTCTGAAAACCATCTACTCAGCATCTTCGAACCCTTTTTTACGACCAAGCCGATTGGCGTGGGCTCTGGCCTCGGATTGTCGAGCGCACGATTGATCGTGCGCCAACACAATGGTCACATCAAGGTGCAAAGCGTGCCCGGGGCGGGGACGAAGTTCAGCCTCTATCTCCCGGTTCATCCGTAGGGCACTTTCGCCTTCCCGACGGGCGCTGCCGCCGAACCCTCTCGTAGTTGTTATAAATGGCCATCTCTAACCTCCATGGCCTTATCTCCCCGCGCTGGATACGCAATTTGCAGGGATTTACATGAGATTTATGCTGGGGCTCGTCTCGCGCATCAGGTCCCATTCATCCGTCAGTGTGTCGCCGTGGAAAATCTCGAATTGCGAGCCCTTCATCCTGAGCAACAGCATGTTCATGCGACCCCTCATTACATCAGTTATGGATTTGGCTGCACCATCGGTGCGCATAGGGCAAAAAAAACGAAAGGTGGCACCTAGCAAAACTGCTAGCTGACTGGGCAGTTGGGTAACAGGTATTCTGTTAGTTTCAGAGTTTAGACATCTGACTCGCTGCGCCGTCCTTCACTTCTTCCCGAAGAAGGTTCCAGCGTTCACGGTCGGAAAGGGTTATTGCCATTCCCCCAGTTCCGAGAGCGACATGACCGATAGGAGCCAGCTTGCTTCATTCCAAACTCCGCTGAAGCTCGGCTCTCCTCTGCGTAGCGTATTCGCAAGTTTATTGGTGTTCACGTTGTCTTATCTCGCCGCGAGTCTCGGCGGGTTATTGGTCCTTCGTCCACGAATGATGTGGCCGTTATGGCCGGGTTGCGCTCTTCTGGTTGCGATTCTGCTGCTAACAGCCCGCAGGAATTGGCCATTCCTCCTGTTGGCTGGGCTTGCTGGATTCGCACTCTATGACTTGCGAGAGGGTCTGGCATTCCGCTCCATTGCTTTATTGCTTGTCGCAGATTCCGTTGAGATTTTGATAGCCGCCTGGGGCGTCAATTATGTACTTCATGGTGTGCCCCAGCTGAATAGTGTCACATCACTTGCAAAATATTGCTTTTTCGCAGTGATTATAGCGCCGATCGCCGTCGCTTCCGTCGCGGTGCATGCCCTTAAAGAGGATTCGTGGTGGATTGGATTCTTTACTGAGGCGCTGGCTTTACTAACGCTGACACCCGCCATTTTGGGTTTGGTGAACATGGTAAGCAGGCCATTAAAAAAGCCGACGGTACTTTACCTTGAAGCAGCATCAATGTTGCTTGCGTTAGCGACCTTAGCCTATGTCACTTTCATGGCACCCGGCAGCGAATATCGTCCAGTATTGCTCTATTTGCTAGTTCCATTTTTGTTGTGGGCCGCATTGCGGTTCGGAATCACTGGTACGAGCAATGCGCTGCTACTGGTGGCAGTCCTCGCAATCTTGGGGGTCGTCCACGGCCATGGCCCTTTCGCAGGCCAAACCCCCTTGCAAGGTGTCCTCTCGTTGCAGCTATTCTTGTTGGTTACCGCGAGTTCCTTTATGGTATTGGCCGCCGTTGTTGAGAACCGCGAAGCGGCACAGCAGACGGTGCGGAGTACCGCGGAACGACTGCGACTGGCACAGCAAGTCGCCCGCATAGGAAATTTCGAACGAAATGTTCGCACGGGAGTAGTCACTTGGACACCCGAAATGGAGTCGATGTACGGTTTGCCTCCGGGCGGCTTTGGCGGAACAAAGACAGCTTTCGAAAATCTGATTCATTCCGATGATCGGGCAAGAGTTATGGAGTTGATTGAGTATGCCTTGAAAACGGGACAACCGACCAGGGGAGAATGGCGCGTGGTCTGGCATGACGGCAGCGTTCATTGGATAGCGGGACGATGGCAGGTTTTGCCCGATGAGTCAGGGGCGCCTTTACGAATAGTGGGGGTTAATTTCGATATCACAGAACGAAAGCAAGCAGAGGATGCTCTTCGCGCGATGAGCGGCAAGTTAGTTGAAGCACAAGAGCAGGAACGGGCCCGGATCGCGAGGGAGCTACACGATGATGTTAATCAACGGATGGCGCTGTTGGCAATCGAGCTGGATCGATGGAACCAACAACTTCCGCCTTCGGCAGTTGAATTTCATGATCACATCCATCACGCCAGCCAACGCATTGCGGACATCGCCGCGGACATTCAGGCCCTGTCGCACCGCCTGCACTCTTCAAAACTCGAATACCTGGGCCTTGTGGCGGCAGCAAAGAGCTTCTGCAAAGAGTTGTCCGAGCAACAGAAGGTAGAGATTGACTTCAGCCATACAGCCATACCGCAAAGTGTGACCAAGGAAATCTCGCTTTGTCTGTTCCGTGTTTTACAGGAGACCCTGCAGAATGCGGTGAAGCACAGTGGCATGCGGCATTTCAAAGTGGAACTGTACAATACAGAGGGAGAGATTCAACTCACCGTGAGCGACCGGGGCGTTGGCTTTGATCCGCAAGACGCTATGTACCGTCGCGGCTTGGGGCTCATCAGCATGCGGGAGCGAATACAATTGGTCAGGGGTGAGATTTCCATCAAATCACAGCCCGGCGGTGGCACCACGATCCACGCTCGTGTTCCTTTTGGTTCAAAAAGCGATTCTGCACGTGCGGCAGGATAGGAACAACCGGTAAGTTCACAAGACCTTTACCGGCAATAGATGGCTGAATGCTCTTCACAGATTCGTTGGAAGATGCGGTTGTCTTGCTCGTGAAAGCTGCCCAATGGATATCCGCAAAACACATCGACGTCGTATGATTTGACCATTTCATTCCAAAGATGCTCGAGCCGAATCGCCGCCTCTGGGTTGCCTTGCACCCATAGAAGAGCTACCCCTTCTCCACACGCCACAATGCGGGGGCTCTCCCCCTTTGCAGCCTTCGCGGCATTCAGAAGGAGACTGTCGGCGACGTTGAAGAACCGGAGCGGATCAGGCAAGCCGTTGACCATAAATGCCGAGAGCGTTTCGGCAGCGTCCACTGAGATGTACCTCCCCTGCTCAATCGCGGAACCAATATCCAAGCCATGAGCATGCAATCTCAACAGAATGCCGTCCCTGTGTGATTCAGTTGCAACAACAATCGCCGAATTTCCGGCCTTTAGAGCGGGCCCGATGAACTGAGCGAAGTCATCCAGAAGACTTGCATCGTCAGGATAGAAACCCGCCTCGTGGCGGTGAGTAATTTCCATAGTCCGCTGAAGTGGAGCGCAAGCATCCTCAGTTGGAAGCTCTCGGGACGCTATCGCATCCGAACCTCCGACCGAATCGTGCCCACGAAATCTTGCACCAACGAATCGCTCGCCCCGTAGGACCGTGCGCACAGCTTCCAGTAGCTCGCTTCCGGCATCAGGCTTGTAAACGTAACCAGAAGCTCCCGTACCAAGCGCTTCCCGAATCACATCGCCGGTAGATTCTTGGCTCACAAAAAGTATCTTGGATTCTGGCGAGAGCTTGCGGATTCGTCGGGTGGCTTCGATGCCATTCAACGCTGGAAGTCCTATATCGAGCACAATCAGATCTGGGTGCAGTTCTTCGGCTTTCTGAACAGCTTCTGGTCCGTCTGAGGCCTCGCCGATAATTTGCAATTCCGATGTTTCGCCAAGCGTTGAACAGATGAATTGGCGGAACAGCTTATGATCGTCCACGACGAGAACCCGGAATGATGATGTAGCCAAGCAGCCGCCCCCATCTAGTCTGAACCCCGAACTCCCCGAAAGGTTGCTAACTGCCAAACACAATAAGATTGCATAATGGAATACTCCGTGCAATACGTGGGGCTTTGTAAAAGAACTTGAAGGTAACAATAAACTACAACTCTTGCGGGCAAGCACGAAATTGTCATTCGCCAAGCGTGGTACGACGAGTTTGTAAAACAGATCATGATAAAACCACGGAAGATTTTGCCGGTCACCGGAAGGCCATGAGAGTGTTGACTCCTCCTCGACCGTCGCCTTCCTTATAGACGAGAAAGCCGTATGGCCTAGCCCACATCGGAAACTGCAGTCAGCGTTGTCGTCTTAGTCTAAAAAGCGAGCAAGCAACCGCCAGTACCAGCGTCTTAGAAGCAGCTTTTGCGGGGGAGACTGGAATGGCCATCAATCAAGCCTTCCAGAGGTGCGCTATTTGGCTGGAGATAGGAATGAACCAATCTCTTCACAACCTTCGGATCGATCAGCAAGGTCAGGATATCGCCAAGTACGCGGTAGTACTGGCGGTGATTTTGGTGCTTGTTGTGGGTACGATTCGATTGGTAAGGCAGCAACGCCAACAATGCAATCTCTTCCGTGGCAAGCTCAGTTCAGTAGGGCCCACCGTTCCAGCGCAGTCCCGAAAGGTGTGCGGCATGGACGAGACAAATCGAGGCAAATACCGGTGTGCTGCATTATTAATCGCTATGTTTGCCATTTTACTGACTTTGCTATCCTATGCATTCGTGCAAGGATTTCACCACGCCGACCCGAATGCACATCCTCATGCGCCGCTGCATGATCCGAGATGACTTTGGCATCTTCATTCAGCTTCACCTGAATCTCGATACGATTCGCGCTGCCCCTCAAGCATTTAAATGCCCCCCACTTAACTTCTTCCGGGTGCAACATTTCGGCCGTGGCGGATCGCTTACCCCTGCTAATCTGAGATATTACCGGTTCACAATTGCGCTTCAAACTATTCAGGGGTGTTGCAAATGAAGAACGTTTACGAAGTGCTGAGACAGAAAGAGCTTCAAGTATCGAAGCTGCAAATAGAAATTGAAGCATTGCGGGTAGTCGCTCCTCTTCTGACGGAAGACGGAGAAACGGAGCCTGAGCACATACAACAGATTCGTCTCGCTACCGGCGCAGAGAGAAACCAAAAACGCGGGACATGATATGGCATCCGAATCAACTGGGTCTTATTCGCATGAACCTGGAAGGCTCTCCAAATATGGGGGAAGACTTCCCGATAAATCATAAAGGGTTGCACTGGCGGACGTACAACCGGCTTTGTAGTGAAGCAGAGGACGCAGAGAATCGCTCCTGGCCTCCATGGCTTATCAGACAAGCGCTGTACGGTGCATGTCCTTGCGTCCGAGGCTCATGATCACAAACACCGCAAACCAACTCAGTCCGAAGCTCGCGATGTTGTTTCGATGCGTCTCGGCGCCGACATCGCACGCACTCTCGTTCTCGACAATCCAGAAGCCATCATCTGCCTGCCGTTCCCTTCCAAGGACTCGACAGCGCGACCATGGGACGGACGCACGTGAACGTTTGGACGCTTGAGGTCCGTCGCATCACAGTACTGACAGAGAGTTCCGCCGCTATTTTGGAAATCTCCGGTCCCGGGATTGATCTTTGATGGGCTTTTCTTCGCAAATCTAAGTGACGGTTGCATGCCAGTGCTCCCGCCTCCCTTCCTAGGGATGGTTGGGTTCTGGTTACGATCGCGGCCATAGGGAACGAGTTTAACCCTCGTCTTCTCCGGAACCGAAAGTGGAAATAATGGCAGCCTCGGGTGCGATATATTGATCACAGGGCGGCTGTCCGGAATCGCAGAACATCAAGGTCAGTATGCCTCCCGCGCGGATCGGCAACATGTCTCAGGACTACCAAAACAGCCCGTTCTCGATGTTGCCTTACCGGCGGCCGCCTTGGAGAGAGTTCATTCTCATCATAGGCGTACAGGCAGTTGCGGTTTTTATACTTGCCTGGGCCGGGGTTCTGAATCTGGGAGTGCTGCCCAGTCCGGTCCACGACTACCACTTTATTCGACTGGTCGACACTCCACCTGCGGTAAATCTAGAGCCCGCTCCCGTGGAAGAGATTCCCGTTACCCGGACAGCGCGCATAGAAACCCCATCGCCAGATGTACTTCGATTGCCACCACCTGTTGCCCAACCGAAGCCTCGCCCGGTTGATGCACCAGTTGCCCCGACTATCGAAATCGCAGCACCCAAAGCGGTTGCTCTTCCGCCGAGCGCGGCGGTGATTCCGCGGCAACTGGTAAAGACGAATATCTTTTCTACCGGCAGTTCGGCGGTACCCACGATCGCCGCCGCACCCAAGAATGTTCAAACCGGTGGGTTTGGCGATCCCAACGGCGTGGCCGCACGCGACACTAATCGCAACCCGGTAAACGTCGCGCAATCCGGTAGTTTTGACCTGCCCACTGGAGCCGGCTCAGGCAACGGCACGGGCGGAGCCAAGGGTGCTCGTGGAGTGGTGGCCAGCGCCGGCTTCGGAGACGGTTCCGCCACTGGCGACGGCAGCGGAAAGGTCACCTCCACCCGTGGTACCGGCACCGTGCAGAAGGGCGACTTCGGAGATGCCGCAGCCGTCTCCCCATCTCAATTGCGGCCGAAGGTGGCGGACGATTCAGTCACGAAGATGGTCCCGGCCGAAGTGATCTCCAAGCCCACTCCGGCTTATACGCCCGAAGCCCGAAACTTGCGGGTTGAAGGAGAAGTAGTACTTGAAGTCGTCTTTGAAGCATCAGGCAAACTTCGAGTTCTACGTGTGGTGCAAAGTCTCGGTCACGGCCTGGATGAAGCAGCGGTTCGCGCCGCCGAGCAGATTCGCTTCAAGCCGGCGAAGCGCGATGGACAACCTTCTGACTCGACCGCACTCATCCATATCGTCTTCCAGTTAGCCTGAAAGATTTTTAACCTCACACGCTTCGAGCCGGTACCAACGACTTACGAAGCCTCTTCGAGCACTTTCGGAGGATGTCGAGCAGATGTTGGACTTCCCGCACTTACGTGGGTCGCTCCCCGGGATGGATCCGCTTGGGAACACTTTCCTTCGCCACATACCGCCAGAAATGCATCCTAGATGCGGTGAGCGAACGAAACCCGCTCGAGTTGCTCACCCGAATACCTCGGATTGTGACTTTTCAGAAAACAAAGATTGCCAAGATTCATCGAGTCAGAAGCGGTCCAGTCGAAACCCAGACTTCTACCTTGCAGACTTAAAGCGGGACTTTAGGTATTTCGAGCGTTCCGGCGGCGGGATTTTTGGGTCGCAGCCGAGGACGTCAGGCTCCCGCGTAGCGAGCTACGGCTGCAGACTGTCGTGGACACCCGACAGGTGGAAAAGAAGGGATTTCCAGACTTGGAAGTGAGTTGGAGGCTGGAGACCAACTCAATCGAGTTTACTGGATCGCGCTGCCCACAGAAGAAAATACGTTATTTGCGTTCGAGCCGATCAACCGGATCGTACCCACGACAATCACGAGAATCACCGCCAACATCACAGCATATTCAGCCACGTCCTGCCCTTGTTCGTCATTCCAGATATTCCCAAGCCACTTCGCCATCACCAACCTCCATTGAACTGGTTCGACCCGTCTGAGTTCCATCCCGCGTAGGCTTCCCTCGCGAAGACGGGAAACTCAGTATGCAAATCTTTTACTAGGGTAAACGTGACGTACCCAACTGCCAATAGCCCAATTGTGGGAATACGTAGCACCAAAGTGCTAGTACTTGTGGTCCTTTTAGGCGATCGTTTTGATGGGTAGGGCTTGATTTACCGCAAAAAGCGCCAACTCCAGGCGGGTTGAAACTCCCAGTTTATCGAAGATATTGCTGAGGTGGTGCTTAACCGTGTCTTCGCTGATCTTGAAGTATTCGGCAATTTCCTTATTGGAATAACCCGCCACCACAGCAGAGACAATTTCTAATTCCCTGGGGGTTAAACCGAATTTTTTCTGCTTGGCTTCTTCCCCTGAGGATTGCACCAGATTTCGCAAATATTGAACCAGGTTCGACACGCTTTCCCGCCCGACCCAGTACTCTCCCGACATGACAGTGTGGATGCTCTTCAGCAGCAATTGCGTGGCGGAATCCTTGAGGACGACCCCGCGAGCTCCAAGCTGAAGAGCTTCAACGATCTGTTTCTTCTCGGCGGCTGCGGTCAGCAGAATGACCTTGACTGAATTAGAGACTGGTCCGGAACTCATCTCCTTCAATGCTTCGAGGCCGGGCATCCTCGGCATGGCCAGGTCCAGCAACAAAATGTCAGGCTTTAACTGGCGGGCCATCTTTACCGCTTCCGCCCCGTCACATGCTTCGCCAATCACCTTAAGATCAGGTTCAGCTTCTAGAAGGCGACGCAAACCATCGCGAAAGATGGGATGGTCGTCCGCGAGCATAATTCGCACGGGTTGAGGTCGTCGGTTATCCATGGGCCGCGTTCGGTTTTTGCGGAACGCTAATCTCGAGACGTGAACCTTGTCCCGGAGTTGATTCTATCGCGAGTTCGCCTGCAATGACACGAACGCGTTCCTTAATGACTAGCGGCCCCCGGCCCAGGGCATCAAGTTCCGATTGTGACAATCGCCCGGTAAAGGGAAAGCCGTTTCCGTCATCTTCAATGACCAGCGTCCACCGGCCCTCGTTGGCGCTTAACCGCACTAGCGCAGCATGGGCATGACTGTGCTTGCGCACATTGACCAGTCCCTCCTGCACGATTCTGGCTATCTCCCGGCAAACTGGTTGCGGCATGTCCAGTTCTTCCAGATCGGACGAGAAGCGGGCAGAAATTCCAGTTTCGCGCTGAAATCTTTCCACCGTATCCGCCAGAAATCCAATCAGTTTTCTGGAATCTACATCAAGCGATTTCATCTGCTGCATCAATTCCCGCAGCTTGAGAACTTCTTCCCGCAGCAGACCCTGAATGCGCGACAGCTCATCCGGCACTATATCCATTCGTGTGGTCGACTGGCGCCGCAGAACATCGACCTGCATCTCAACCGCGATGAGCGATTGGACCGCACCATCGTGCAATTCGCGTGCAAATCGAGCGCGCTCCAGTGCCCCGGCACGAAGCCGCAGGCGCCGTAGTAAGTACACGTTATAGACGGCCGGACCAATCTGTCGAACCAGTTCCTGCAAAAAGCGTAACTCCTCGGTCATTTCTCCCGTAGTTAACGGATCGAGAAAGAATATCCTGCCCCGCCATTCCTGACCAAATACGAATGAAACCGTCATTGCATGTTGAAAAGGATGCCGATGGGCCAGCGGACTCACCCGTTCGGAAGATGCGTTGGGCAACCTTAAACCGGAGTGATCGAGACCCAGAACCATGTACGACGCATCTCCATCGTCGCCATTTCTCCAGGCGTAAGATGTTTCCGCCGGGCTGCTGAACAAATAAGTTTCGATATCGGAAGCCGAGGGTTCGAGCCAATGAAAGAAAGACGGCGCGCCGTTTCGTAGCAGCATTTCACCGACATACACCCGGTTACCGCCTGCCTCCTGCGATGCGATCAACGCCCTTCCCGCGCTGTACATCATCAGTAACTCGCCGACAATTTCCTGCAAGGTGCCGCTGAGGCCGGCCTCCACCCGAACCTTGCCGAGAATGCGCGCGATCACAGCCTTTTCTGAACGCAACTGCTTTTGCTGTTCAGCCAGGTATCCGAGCAGAAGACCCATCACCAAGAGATAGATCGAGAGCATGAACAGGCGTTTCGGCTCAAAGTCCGTAGACTGGACACGCAGCGGCGGTAGATGAAAATGAATAAGCTGACGATTGATCCATTCAAAGATGCCGGATTGAAATGCCAGGCTCTCAAGCCATAGCAGACTGACAGCTGAAGCGGCTGTCGCCACCGTCTCCCAAACACCCCATCGGTAGGCCGCGGCCGCCAGCACGAATACAAAGAAAAGGAAAAAGGGATTCGCCTGGCCGGTAGCGAAGATCGATATTAATGCCGGCCAAACAATATCGGCGGCATGAACCAGGCGGCGAAACGAAACGGTTGATTGCTCCCGCCTGCGCAAGAGCATGATGACAATCACGCCCTGGGCGATATAGAACGCGAGCAAACCGTAGGCCCAAAACGAGTAGCCGATTTCACCCGGATCCATCAGAATGGCGATGAGGGCAGAAACTGCCAGGAAGACGCGGGCTGTAGCCAGCCACCGCTCGATGCGGCGGATTTCGCCCGGGCCGATGGGAGCCCTTTGCCGCCAAAGAAACCGATGTCGCAGGGTTTGAAATGGCAATCGGATACGACTCACGAGTCGACGCCCCCGATACTATTGGTTGAAAGCGAAGAAGAGCAAGCGGAACTTCTCGCCGGGCGTGCCCCTGACGCAATCATGGCTTCGTGGTCGAACTTTTGAGGTACCGCTCAAAGAACTCTGCGTTCGCGCTGTACGCTCTTATCCAATTCTTCCACATCAGGAAATCGTGGATTTCATCTGGAAAGATAAGCTCTTCAAATACTACATGCTGTGCGCGCAATCGCTGCGCCAGATCCACCGTTTGGCCAAACGGAACATTGCGATCATCATCACCGTGAACCAGCAGAACAGGTGACTTCCAAGTGGAAACAGCCGCGTCCGGCGAAGACTCGAACGCCAGCTTCTCAGCTTCTTTCGCATCAGGCGCTCCAGGGCGATTCTCCCAATGCGGCAGGAACACGGACCAGTCATGCACGCCATGCATGTCCACCCCAGCGGCAAACATGTCGGAGTTGCGGGCCAATCCCAAAGCCGTCAAATATCCACCGTAGGACCCGCCCCACAAACCGATTTTCTTGGGATCAACCGTCGGCAGACTTTGAAGAAACTTCGCGCCCGCGACAACATCCTTATACTCCGCCGCGCCCCGCCAACTCGCGTTATCAGCTTCGCGAAAAGCGCGGCCGTACATAATCCCCAGACGGTAGTTCACCGAGAGCACAACATAGCCTCGGCTGGCGAGGTATTGATTCATGGCATACGCGTTGTGGTAGTAGTACATGTAGTGGAAACCAAGCATCATCTGTCTTACCGGTCCACCGTGGGTGAAAATCATCGCCGGACCCGGCTGAGTCCGTCCGGTTGGGACAAACAACTGTCCGTGTATCTCCAGCCCGTCTTCGCTCTTAAACAGGACTTGCTTCGGCGTGACTAGCTGGGTTGAGGGAAAGTTGGGCGGGAGCGCCTCTTTCGCTATCAGTTCTCTTCCCCCTGGTGCGACAAGCACCGGCATTGCGGGAACAGTCGCACTGGAACCCAGGCACAACACCTGACTTCCGATCCCGGTTTCCACCGGGGTCCACTCCATCGTCTCTCCTTTGGTTAGCGCTTGCGGCTTTCCCCCGTCAAAACTGACTCGCCAAAGATGCCGGCGATCAACATCATCTTGATTCGAAGAGAAAATAATGGAGTGGTGATCTGTGCTCAGAGTTACGTCTTCCACTTCGAACGAGCCCGGAGTAAGAAGTGTAGGAGCGGCGCCCGAAGGGCGGATAACGTACAAATGGTTCCATCCATCCTGCTCGGAGGCAAACACCAATCTGTCGTTATCGACGAAGTAAAAGGATTTGTCGGCAGTCTCCGCTGGAAACGAATCGTTGGCTTCGTTCCCGCTGTGCCAAATTTGTTTGCCTTCACCAGTTACGGAATCTGCAACCCAGATCGCCCAGGGCGCCGGACGCACCGGAATTAGCGGAAGCTTGTCTTGAATCCCGGGAAGCCTGACAAAACCGATCTTACGTCCATCCGGCGACCAGCGCGGCATGCCATCGCGATCTGCGCTCGGAGCAAGGTAGTGCACGCTGTCCCGGCCGAAATCGTAGATTGCGATAAACCTGTGATCGCCTCGATCGCTAACCAGCGCGATACGCCGCCCATCGGGAGACCATCTTGGATTCGAATTATCTCCGCGAAGTTCCGTCAATTGATGCGCTGGTGTCGCGCCTGTAACCGGCGCAATCCACAGTTGCTTTCGAGCGGCCCATACTGCGAATTGCCCATCCGGGGAAAGCTCGACGTCTTCACATTCCTCCTGTCCGCAACCAATTTCTCCCAACCTTCGGGGTGTCCCCTCATCGACATCGACTGCCCAGACTTGTTGTTTCCTGGCTTCAACACCGTTGGTGGGGTCTGCAACCCTTCCGCTATCGTTGGTCTCGCTGCCGACAACGTACACCAGCGTTCGACCATCGGCGGTAATTCGCAAACTCGCAATCGGCAAGCCTTGGTCGCCCTCGTAATGGGTCACTTGCCGGGCGGCAAAATTGGGCCCGTCGGCGACCCAGAGGTTACGTACTCCTCTGGCGTCGAATACCCATGCCACTCTGTTGCGGCGGGACGCGGCCACCAGGTTTGAAGGAAACGGCGAACTCATTACCTGTTCCAGCGTAAAAGTCGCAGCGTGAGCGGCGTGAGATAGGAACAGACATTGAATCAGCACCAGCTGGCAAGCGAGATTTCGACATCGCGAGAAAGAGAGCATTGGAAGCATCCACATAAGAGGAGAAGCCTACTCCGTGGATTCAGTATCTGCCAAGCCCATCGTCGCGTGCGGCTGGTCGCGAGCTCCGATCGCGTGAAGTGGGCCATCAACGTAACGTCTGATCGGTCGCGAAGAATCGCATCAACCTCTATAATGCTCGTTCTGCTGAAATGGTCATCCCAAAACTGCCTTCCCATTGGAGAAATGCATGCGCGCTGGCGCCCGGCTGTCCTTGCTGGTTCTGTCCTGTCTCTTGCTTCTTGCCACAACTCCTGACAACGAACAGCCTTTAGGCGGATATTCTGCGGCCTCTTCCAAAGCCGAACGCGATTGGGAAGTGAAATTCCGAGGCATCCCTGAACCGCAAAATCAGCGTGAATATATGCAGCGCCTGGCGGCACGTCCGCACCACGTTGGCTCGCCTTATGACAAAGACAATGCCGAGTGGATGCTCGCGAAATTTAAGGAATGGGGCCTGGACGCCAGTATTGAAACCTTCGATGTGCTGTTTCCAACTCCGAAGGCACGCCTTGTCGAACTGGTAGAACCGACCAAATTCACGGCCAAATTGCAAGAACCAGCGCTGGCGATCGATCCCACATCCAACCAGCAATCCGAACAGCTTCCCACTTATAACGCCTATTCGGGCGATGGCGACGTGACCGCGCCACTGGTCTACGTCAACTACGGGATTCCTGATGACTACGAAAAGCTTGAACGAATGGGCGTTTCGGTGAAAGGGGCGATTGTTATCACGCGCTACGGAAATTCATGGCGGGGCATCAAACCGAAAGTTGCTGCCGAACATGGCGCGGTTGGCTGCCTCATCTATTCGGACCCGGCCGATGATGGTTACGTTCAAGGAGACGTTTTTCCCGACGGGGCCTGGCGCCCGCGCGACGCTGTACAACGTGGCAGCGTAATGGACATGCCCGTCTATCCCGGCGATCCACTGACGCCCGGAGTTGGCGCAACTAAAGATGCGAAACGCCTCGACTTGAAAGACGTAAAAACCATCACCAAAATTCCTGTCCTCCCAATTTCATATGCCGACGCTCAACCTCTGCTGGCGGCGTTAAAGGGAGAGGTTGTTCCCGATGCCTGGCGTGGCTCCCTCCCCCAGACGTATCACGCGGGGCCAGGGCCCGCTAAAGTTCATCTTAGAATGCAATCCAATTGGGATATCAAACCTCTTTATGACGTCATCGTGAGAATTCCCGGCTCGACGAATCCTGACCAGTGGATCGTGCGCGGCAATCATCATGACGCGTGGGTGAACGGCGCTGAAGATCCGGTTTCCGGCACAGTTGCTCTAATGGAAGAAGCTCGCGGCTTCGCCACCCTGCTAAAGCAGGGATGGAAACCGAAACGCACCATCATCTATTGCGTGTGGGATGGCGAAGAACCCGCCCTCCTGGGTTCCACCGAATGGGGCGAGGCGCACGCAGATGAACTGCGGCAGCATGCTGTGGCCTACGTTAACAGCGACGGCAATGGGCGTGGCTACCTGTCCATGGGCGGCTCGCATTCCCTCGAAAAATTTATTAACGGCGTGGCCAGGGATGTACAAGATCCGGAAAAGAAAATTACCGTCTGGAAGCGGGATCAGCTCAAAGCGATCGCGGATGGTAAGACGCCCGAGGAGCGGCAGGAAGCGCGTGATCGTGCCGATTTGCGCATTCAGGCTCTCGGATCAGGCTCCGACTGGACCGTTTTCCTCGACCATCTCGGCATCGCTACTCTTGACCTGGGCTACGGTGACGAGGACGGCGGCGGAATCTACCATTCGATCTACGACGACTTTTACTGGTACACACATTTTTCCGATACCGACTTCAGCTACGGCCGTGCCCTTTCGCAGACCGCCGGGACCACGGTAATGAGGCTGGCTGATTCGGATCTTCTGCCTTACGATTTTCAAAATCTGGCGGATACCATCCACCATTACGTGGATGAATTGCAGAAACTTTTGAAAGCCAAGCAGGACGAGGTCACCGAACGCAACAAAGAGATTGATGAAGGAGTGTTTACCGCGACAGCCGATCCTAAGAAAACTTCGGCTCCTCCTCCTATCGAAGGCGTGCCGCCGTATCTGAATTTTGCCGCTTTGCTAAATGCGTCAGACGCCCTCAATCACAGTGCGGAGCGGTATCAGAAAGCCCTGGAGAAAATTACAAAGAACGGTGATCTTACGTTGTCGCCTTCAGCTCTGCAGGCGATCAACTTGCAATTGATGCAAAGCGAGCGAAAACTTACCTCGCCGGACGGTTTACCTCGCCGCCCATGGTTCCAGCACCTGATCTATGCTCCCGGCGCCTACACAGGGTATGGGGTCAAGACCATTCCGGGCGTTCGCGAGGCCATCGAACAGAAAATGTGGAAAGAAGCCGACGAGCAGATGGCACGGGCCGCAAACGCGCTGCAAGACGAAGCAACCTTTGTGGATTCCATAGCTCAGCAACTGGAAAAGACACAGTAACCGTATTTAGTTTCGATCGACTGTGGGCGCAGTCCGACCCCTCGACGACCATTCACCGATAACGCTATGCCCTACCACCTTAACCGATGGTTGCGTGCCGGGCGATCTCAGCGCAACTTAAGGATGCCACCGTCCTCGTTCGACCTGGAGCGACCTCCAAGTCTCGCCCATGACTCTGGTGAGCCGTCTGGTTCGAAAGGCCGCTACGTCGCATATCAAAGGTGTCAATCGGTACTTCCTCTCCCGCACCCAGCGATACGTCGTATCCCGGCAAGTGGTGCTCAGTGTCGTCTTCGTGAAAAGCTACCTCAGATGGATTGCAAGGCAAGTTGTGCCGCTTCGATTTATGGGGCCGGGGATATTTCGGCTGTTCTCTTCAACTGTCCGCAGGCTGCATAGATATCCCGCCCACGAGGACGCCGCACAAACGTTGGCACGCCTGCGGCGATCAGAATTTTTTGGAAATTT
>Ga0070712_100000313_pt1 | contig 27325 bp, 29 predicted proteins | sample LARL81metaG_FD_71396 | JGI IMG/M metagenome (GOLD analysis project Ga0070712, IMG submission 71396) | Corn, switchgrass and miscanthus rhizosphere microbial communities from Kellogg Biological Station, Michigan, USA - LAR L8-1 metaG | ecosystem: Host-associated > Plants > Roots > Rhizosphere ...
GTCCATGCAGAGAATCGTACGCCACAGACCGGCAGAAAAATCAAGAAATGCAGCGAGTCTCCAACTTTGTGCAGTAGGCGGTCTGGACGCCGGAGCACCGCGGTGTGATACTGCCGGGCATGATCAGCAAACCCAAGACCGTTCTCTTCTGTGTGTTCGTCGTATGGTCATCGGCTGCCTTCCGCCACTACGCGACGCCGCCGAGCTCGGCTCCGGAATACACGCAAGACGGTCGTCTCAAGTTTCCCGAGCCATACCGGGAATGGGTTTACCTGACGACAGGCTTTGACATGAGCTATAACCCGGCAATGCAAATGGGTGACCACCACATGTTCGACAACGTCTTTGTGAACCCCGAGGCGTATAAGGCATTCCTGGAAACCGGCACATGGCCGGACAAAACCATGCTTGTGCTCGAAGCACGCGGCGCGCAAGGGAAAGGCTCGATCAATCAGAAGGGGAATTATCAGGGTGCTGATGTGATGGGGTTCGAGGTCCACGTAAAAGACGAGGCACGTTTCCCTGGAAAGTGGGCGTTCTTCGGATTCGGCGATGATAAGACGGCGAAAATGGTGCCAACTACCGCCGACTGCTATAGCTGCCATTCCCAGCATGCGGCCGTTGACACAACCTTCGTCCAGTTCTATCCCACGTTGCTACCGATCGCAAAGAGCAAAGGCACGCTATCGGCAGGTTACCAGAAGGAGTCGGCTAAGCCGGCCGCAAAGTAAGAACATTCGGCTAACCCAAGCCCGGACCAGTCCGAAAGTCTCCCGATTAAATTCGAGCCCAATCTACCAAATCAATTTCAGCCCCAGTTGCACCTGTCGCGCGGTGGTCGACGTGCTGCTGATTACCCCAGCCGTACCCGATACTCCCGACGGTGTAAAGACAATCAGATTCGGCGTGTTGAAATTGGCGCGATCGAGAAGATTAAAAATTTCTCCGCGAAATTGCAGGCTCAACCGTTCATGGATGGCAGTCTCTTTCATGGCAGAAAAATCCCACGTGGCCAGCCCCGGCCCGATCAAGCTATCTCTTCCGAGATTGCCAAAGAAGCCGCTATTCGGCGGTGGCTGTAAAAATGCGTTCGGATTGAACCATTGATTCGGATTTCCCAAGATCGCTGACCCCTTGAAATCCGGATTTATAAACGGACGGACTGGATTTCGTGTGTCACCGGTGTTCGATGGGTTGTAGCTGAGCTGCGGGGTAAACGGAAACCCGCCTTGAAGAGTGACGATACTGTTGATCGACCAGCCGCTCAGCAGTGCGTTACGCCAGCCTTCCAAATTCCCGGCGAACGCGTGCCCACGTCCAAATGGTAGTTGATAAATCCCGCTGATCACAGCTATGTGCCTCACGTCATACCCGGCCAGTCCGTAATCCGCGTGCAGGTCAAACGGGTTTGAGACAAGAGCGGGGGCATTGGCTGAGGTTGTGGCATTCACGGAGTCACCGTCGTCCAACGCCTTCGACCATGTGTAGACCCCGCGCAAAGAAACGCCATGACTGAAGCGATGATTCACATCCACCTGCAGGGCGTTATAGTTGCTGTCGCCGCGCGAAAACCATGTCCAGGTATTGGCAATGGTGGGGTTCGCCTTGGGTGTGCCGGCAGGAATGTAAAACGCTCCCGCCGGAACGGGTGCATTGGCCAAGGCTCCGGGAAAGGTCGCCGGATAGTTGGTAGGACACGGCGCGGCAGGACAAATGGTTGGAAATGGTTGGTTAGCGTCGATGCCAATGATTTCGTGATAGCCACGGGAACCCACGTAACCGACACTCAGTACCGTGTTTGGCGTTATTTCCTGCTGTGCCCGGAGTGACCATGAGACCAAGGTAGGCGTTTTCAGGTCAGGCTGAGTACCACCCGGAACTAGCAACGCCTTGCTGGATACCGAGGCGGCGGGGTCGATGGGAAACTGCGATACCTTGAATGAGGCAATGCTGTAGGTAGGGTTGAATGGAGCATTCTGGTCAGCGCGGTAGCCGAGCGCGTCCTGAAGCTCGTTATACATGCCGAAGCCCGCGCGAAACACAGTTTTCGAGCTGAACGGACTCCAGGCAATTCCCACACGCGGCTGCGGCAGAAACTTTGCGTTGTTAACCGTGAACAAAGAATCTCCGACGCGCGGCTGACTCGAGATGACTCCATTATTGAAGGTATAATTAGAGGCCCGTCCGTGAGCCTCATTCCAACCGGTGGTGAATTCCCCCCGAAAGCCCAGCGAAACCGTCAGATTCCTGGTAACCCGGATCGTGTCCTCGGCATACCCCGCGCCCATGAAAGACCGCCAATTCATTGCGGTCGGTGCCGGGTCATAGAGGAAACTCGAGGTCGTACCCTGCAAGAATGTCCGAAGGCTGGCAAAGGTGGCCTGGCCAAACTGGCTGAGCGCGATGGTCTCGTTTGACTGGAAAGGCTGCAGCCACGCTCCGAAACTGAATTGATGTCGTCCTCGAGTAAGCGTGACTCGGTCTTCGAAAGTGTACAAATTGCGTGCGATCCGCAGATTGCTTCCGTTGTTGCTGCCTGCCAACCCGATCTGCGCCTGGGGATTTGACGCCGCACTCCCACCGACGACTACCGCGCCGACCGGATGTCCAAGCAAGAAACCCGGAACGTCGGCTGCGGGTGTGCCGGGCGTCGGCTCACCCGTGAAAAAGTAGCCCGCACGCGAATAACCCACTCGAACGACATTCAGACTGGATGCCGAAAAACTGTGTGTTTCCTCCAGGCTGAATACCTGCTCTCTTAGACTCAGAACGTCGCTACTAAACGGATCCGCAGTGGTAGCGGTGAGATCGTCGCCGTCGTCGATCGTATAAACACTCGCTAGCGAATCGCGTGAGGAAATCAGATGGTCGAGACGAACCGTTCCGAAATCCTCTCGAATGGTTTGCAACGGACTACTGAAAACCTGTGCGATGCCATTGAAGTCCGGGGCTCCCGCTGGTGCAATTGGCCACAAATTGAGAAGAGGCTGCACGCTTGGCACGGCAGCAGCGCGCGATGCAGCGTCAGGGACAAACGCCGCCGAGGTTTGATGCAGATGCTGCCGCAGTCCTTCGTAATTGCCAAAAAGAAAAGTCTTGTCACTTCTGATCGGTCCTCCCAGGGACGCGCCAAACTGGTTGCGTTGGAAGGGCGGAGCTGATCCCTGGTCAAAGAAGTTCGGCGCGTCGAGAGCGTTGTTACGCAGGAATTCATAAGCGGAACCATGGAGCTGGTTCGTGCCCGACTGGGTCACGATCACCACCTGCCCACCCGGTCGTTTGCCGAATTCGGCGCCGTAGGAGTCACGGAGTACATTGAATTCCCGTACTGCGTCGACCCCCAACAGCTGCTGGCTGGCGCCTCCGGGTTGCATATTATTCTCTGCTGCGCCGGTAAATTCAACCCCATTCAACAGAAACAGATTCTGCTGCGGCCGGTTGCCGGAAACCGCAAAATTATTCCCCGTGGTTGAATTCGATACACCGACGCCGCCAGTCTTCTCCGTCGTAAAATTGACAATGCCGGGATTCAGTGTAAGCAACAAATCGTAACTGCGGCCATTGAGGGGAAGGTCTTTCACCTGCCGCTCTCCTACCAGTCCCGAGATGTCCTGGGTGGTGACGGTCACGACGGATGTGTCACCTTCAACCTTCATCTCTTCACTCACCGCTCCGAGACGCAGACCAACGTCGGCCGTTGCATCCTGGCCAACCACCAGGCGGATCCCAGTCCGAAGCGCTTCCGCAAATCCGCTCTTTTTCACGCGGATTTCGTATTGCCCGAGAGCAAGAGCAAACAGCCGGTATCTTCCCTCCTGGTCGGTAACTGTCGATCGCGAAAGCCCGCTATCGAGATTTCGCGCCGTCACATCGGCTGCCGTGACGGCCGCGCCGGACTGGTCCGTGACGGCACCCGACAACGTAGCTGATACCTGGGCAAAGCCGGACGGAGCCCATGAGCAAACGAATAACAAGACAATCGAGGCCACAAAAAGGGCTCGCCAGATGCCTGACCTGAAACGATTTTGTCGAAATGAAGCCGTTGTTGGGTAGAGCCAACCTGGAGCATCATGCCGCATGACTTCCCTCTCGTCGTGAGATCACGTAGTTTCATAAAAGTGTATCGTCAGTACGGTTTATATGTCTAATTGAGTGTGATTATGAACGCTTGCGTACAGACAAAACCGTGCTCGCAATATCGCATCCACGTTTTTTTCGATGTGATGCTTGTGCCACGGTTCGTGTCACGGTTCGTCTCCACGGTTCGTTGACGACAGTGGTCGGTAGATATACGATTTCGTTCTAAATGGCCAAGAAGCTCAAGTCTCGACCCTCGAAAACCACAAATGAAGAGTTGCTGAAGTTGCGAGAGGCAGCGCTGGAACTTCGAGTTAGTTTCCCCACCATCAAGCAATGGATCTATAAGCGGAAACTACGAAGCGTTACGACCGCTGGAGGGCATCACCGCATACCGCAATCAGAAATCGACCGTCTACTTTTCCGGACAACCGGGAAGACTATGACGGAGCGAGATCTGGTCATGCGGCGAGTCAGCGGAAGAAATCAGTTAGTGGGACGTATCGACGAAGTGCGCATCAGCGGCCTGATGGCCGAGATAAAGATTTCGATTGGCGGCCAACAGATCACTTCCATCATCACTGCGAGCTCAGCGCGCGAAATGAAGCTCAAACCCGGTCAAACCGCCGCCGCTCTCATCAAATCGACCGAAGTAATGATCCTCCGCGTGTGATCCCTGGCACCGGCGCGCCACCGCTTGGCACCCTACTGAAAGCTCTCACGCAAGGTCGGCACAGACCATTGTTGTTCCCCAGTTAGATTCCAGTTGTCTGATATCGCAAAACCGCCAAGGTCAGCCTGTAATCGTACCCGGCTTGGGCGCTGCTAATTTGCGCTTGCGTCTGCTGCAGCTGTGCCTGACTTAATTCGACAATGGAACTTAGACCGAGGTTGTAACGTGTCTGGGCGAGGTCGAGGGCCTGGCTTGCCTGATCAAGCAGCTGTTGCGTAACGCTGACTCGCTGGAACGCAGTGTTGGCATTCAGCCAACTGGTACGCACATCACGCGAAATCCGGTTTCGCAGGTCCACCAGGCGGTCTTGCGTAGCCTGCGCTTTGAGTCCGGCCTCGCGAGATCTGGCGTTATACAGAAAGCCGTTGAAGAGCGGTATCCCGACATTCACACCTACCGCGCCATACCAGTTGGATAGCACTGGATTGCGCACCGGCGTGTCTCCTATGACCCCCACGGCTTGGATTGTCGGGTAAAACAGATCATGTTCCGCGGATTGAAACTTCTCAGCCGCCCGGTATAGAAAATCGAGCGCCAATATTTCCGGACGCATGGTAAACGCCTGGGAAATAAGATCATCCACATTACCTGGGGGGGAGGTGATTGGCGTCGTATCCTCAACCAACTGAAAATTTTGCAACCGCGCGTAACCGAGCACGGCGGAGAGCGCGGCTAGCGCCGCGTCTTGATTGTTTTCCGCGTCCAGCAGAAGCAACTTCGCTTGTGCCAGGTTCACGTTCGCAAAGCTGAAATCCAACTGGGATTTCAATTTGCTTTTAAACAAAGCCTCGACCTGATCAGACACCGTTTGCCGGGCACTCACCGTCTGTTGCGCTACGGTCAATACGGCGTGCGCCTGCAAGGCGCTGTAAAAGGCCTGATCCACTGCCAGGAGAATCTGCTCCTTCGTGGCCACGGCATTCTGATCCTCCGCCTTGGCGGCGTAGTTCGCACTGGCGGCAAGGTTTGTCGTCCGTCCGAAATCAGTGATCAACTGACTTACCATGACACCCGCCGCGGCACGCTCATAGATGATGGGATTGTTAAGACCACCAGCGGTGATTCTGCTGTTCTCGCGTGAATCCACTCCCGTCAGATTCGCGGTCGCGCTTGGCCACAAATTTGACCGCACTTCCCTGGTGACTTGCTGCGACGCAAGAGCGGTCAGTCGGGCGATGGATATCTGGGGATTGTTTTTCAGCGCCAACGTCTCTGCCTGCTTCAGCGACAGCGACGTACCGTTTCCGCTACTGGGTCCGTTACCAGCCGATTGGGAGCGATTTGGATCTGCCTTCGATGTGGTTTGATTCGGCAGTGACTGGGGCGTTGGCGCCGAAGGCAAATCTTGAGCCGCTCGATTTTGGTCGGCTGTGGCCTGCGGATATGCCGGGACCACCAGCAACGTAATCCACACCAGCAAAAATGATTTCAGGTTCATGATTGATCTATGGCTCAGGCTTGTGTGGCTGCAGGTTCCTCTTCTCGTCGATGGATCCACAGATAGGCAGCGGGGACTATGAACACCGTCACCACGACTGACATCGTCAGTCCTCCGATAATCGCTCGCGCGAGCGGCGCATATTGCTCGCTGCCCGCCTCCAACGCCAGAGCCATGGGAATCATTCCAAGGATGGTCGCCAGCGAGGTCATTAGTACCGGGCGCAGGCGGACGCGGCACGCCGTCGCTACCGCCTCCTCGATTGGCATGCCTCCCTTTCGCAGAGATCGTGTGAACTCAATGATGAGAATGCTGTTCGAGACCACGATCCCGGTCATCATGATGACTCCCATCAATGACATGACGTTCACCGTTGTGTGTGTCACCAGCAAAAACAGAATGACTCCGGTAATGCCTGGCGGAATGGCTAATAGAATGATCAGCGGATCGACAAAAGAAGAAAACTGCGCCATCAGGATCAGATAAACAAGAACGATGGATAGGATCAATCCGATACCGAAGCTCTTGAACGATTGACGCATCCCCTCGACCGAGCCACGCATGGCAATACGAACGTTCTCGGGCAACTTGGCATGGGCGATGACTTTGTCAACCCGGCTCGCGAGACTTCCCAGATCTTCCCCGGCGGGCGAGACGTAAACATCAATCACCCGCCGAAGCTGGTAATGGTCGACCTCGGTGGGAGTGTTAATCATTTTCACGTCCGACACTGCGTCGAGGTTGGTGGGATTTTGATTGGCCGGGGCATGCAACGGGATCTGCTTAAGATCGGTGAGTGAATTGACCTGAGTTTCCGGGTACTGCACAGTGAGCATGTAGTTGTTGCCGTTCTTTGGATCGACCCAGTAATTGGGCGCGATCATGCTGTTTGAGGTCAGCGCGGTGATCACATTGTCTACCGTTTCTTTGGACGAGACTCCCATCCGGCCAGCCATCTCTCGGTCGATATTGAGTTGGATGCCAGGATAGTCAAGGTCCTGCGGAATCAGGACATCGCTCACGCCTCTTAGTTGTCGCACCTTCCCTGCAATATCGGCCGCCGCCTCGTAAGCCTGTTTCTGATCGTTACCGCTGACCTGTATGTCGATGGGGGCAGGCAGTCCGAGATTGACGACCGCATCCACTAAGCCCCCCGACTGAAAATAAGTTGAGAGTTCCGGCAAATCGTCCTCCAGTTTCGTACGCACCCGACGCATGTACTCATAACTTCCGATCTTGTGTTCTTTCTTGAGGCTGACTTGTACGAAGGCCGTGTGCGGCCCCGAATTGCTGGTGTAGATTGCCGAAAAATCCGGAGTGATTCCGATGTTCGATACAATCATGTCCAGATCTTCCGGCGAAACTACCTGATGAATGTCGGCTTCCACATGCTTGATGTACTGGTTGGTAAGTTCCAGGCGAGTGCCAGTGGGTGCTTTGATGTTGATAACGAACTGGCCCGGATCGGTGCGGGGAAAAAAACCCAGACCCATGAGCGGGAACAAGCCGAAACTGAATAAACAGATACCGAGGATTGATACGACAGTCGCGACCGGTCGAAGCAGGCTTCGTCGCACGGCAAAGTCGTAACGCATCAACAGTTGGTCATAACGGCGATTAAACCATCGAATGAAACGGTCGAACTTCGTTCGACCGGAGTGATGCGCCGCTTCTCCGTGCGCTGACTTGATGAAGCGAGCGCAGAATAACGGCACAACTGTCATTGCAACCGCGTAGGACGCAAATAAGGAAAAAACCACTGCCGCGGCCAGCGCAGTAAACAGAAATCTGCTCACGCCATAAAGAAAGACCACTGGAAAGAAGACAATGGCAGTGGTAAAGGTAGCGGCGAGCACCGGCATCGCCACCTCCTGACCTCCTTTTTCGGCGGCAACCTCGGGCGCTTCCCCCATCTCAAGATGACGAAATATGTTTTCCAGCACCACCACCGAGTTGTCGATCAGTCTGGAAAATGCCAGTGCCAGGCCGCCCAAAACCATGGTGTTGATCGACCCACCGCTGGCATTGATCGCGAGGAATGCAGCCACTGCCGAAAGCGGAATGGAAAGCATCACCGCGAGCGTCGCGCGAAAATTGCCCAGGAAAATCAGAATCATCAAGGCGGTCAGCACGAGTCCGATGCCGCCCTCGCTACCCAGGTTTCCAATGGCCGTCTTCACAAACACCGACTGGTCGAATACAACCTTGGTCACCAGCGACTTGGGAATGTCGACGAGGTCTCCCACCGACTTTTTGATCCCGTTTACGATCGCGATGGTATTGCTGTTACCGCCCTGTTTGAGAATCGGCAGATAAACAGACCTTTGTCCGTCCACCCGAACGATGTTCGTCTGGATCGCCGCGGCGTCTCGTGCGTATCCGACATCAGCCACCATCAGTTCAGCGTTGCCCTCGGATTTCAAGGGCAGGCGGTTGATTTCTTCGGTCGTGGGAAGCTGGCTGTTGGTATAAATGTTGTAGTCCTTCGGACCGATTCGCACGTCGCCGGCGGGAAGAATGGTGTTGGCATCGTTGACCGTGCGAACCACGTCCATCAGGCTGAGTTGGTGTGCCTGCAGTTTCACGGGATCGACGTAGACCTGAATCTGCCGGTACTTGCCGCCAAACGGCTGCGGCACGGACGCCCCGGGAACATTTGCAATCTGGTTGCGCACGGTAAACTGCCCCAAATCGTGCAACTCAGTCTCATTCAATCCCCGGCCCTTGAGCGTGATCAGGCACACCGGGAGACTGGACGCGTCAAACTTCAGCACCACCGGTGGGAGCGTTCCAGGAGGCAGGCGGCGCAACTGGGCCATCGCCAGATTCGATATGCCGCTGACCGCGGCATCGGGGTTGGTCCCCGGCTGAAAATAAATCTTAATGAGACTGACTCCCATTAAGGAACGGGATTCAATGTGGTCAATGCCGCTGCCCAGCGTGAAAAATCTCTCGAACGGATTGGTGATGTTGGCTTCAATCTGCTGCGGTGGCATGCCGGAATAAAATGTTGCCACCACTACGACGGGAATATTAATGTCGGGAAAAAGATCCACTGGCATGCGGGCCATACTGGTGACGCCCACCACCATAATGATCAGACACAACATGATGATGAAAAACGGGTAGCGAATCGCGAAGCCCGACATGCCTATTCCACTCCCTGTTCCGCGACATATTTTTCATCAGCCATCGTGCTCATTTGTGGCTCGACGTGCTGGCCAGGCCGATATTCCCCGAGATTGCCCACGATCACTCGATCTCCCTCCTTCAATCCGGACAATATTTGCATTCGGTTGGAGCCTTCGATTCCGGTATGAATCTCGCGCTCCTCCACGTCGTTTTGAGAATCAACCAGAAGGACAGTGGTTTTGTCCGCGTTTCGATTGATCGCCTGCAAGGGAAGAGTCAAAGCGTTTGCGTCGTTCTGAATCCGCAGCGATACATCCGCATACATTCCGGGCGACAGCTTGTAATCGCGATTAGGGACGTCGACCTCGACCTGCATCGTGCGGGTAGAGCGATCGAGGGAGTCGGTTGAGCGAATGACTTTTCCGGAGATGTGCTCGTCCGTCGCTTTCACCCGGATGTCAGCCGGTTCGCCATCGCGCACGCTGGAAGTCAGAGACTCCGGCACGGGAATTCGTAGTCGCAATACGTTCACCTGCGAAAGTTTGACCACCGGCATGGAGCTGGCATTTGAAGTCCCCGCTTGGATTAATGCTCCGGTGTCCGCGTAGCGCCAGGTCACAACACCATCGAAAGGCGCGGCGATTCGGGAATATTCAGAGAGGGCAGCGTAATGTTGCTGATCAGCCTGGGAGACCTCCAATTGCTGCCGCGACGCCGATAGAGCAGACTTGGCCGCTTCGACTTGCGCCTCAGATGACCTGTCTTTGGCCGTGGCGTCATCGAGTTCCTGCTCCGCGATCAGCCCGGGACGAGTCTGTGACGCTTGTCTCAAACGTGTCGCAGCAGCATGGACTGCTTCATGATCCGCTTCCGCCCGGCTCACCTCGTTCTGCGCGCGAGTGATTTCCTCCTGGCTATGTCGCACGCCCGCATTCGCACCCTGCAACTCGGCGGAAAGTTCCGGAATCTCTAACACCGCCAATACCTGTCCTGCTCGAACCCGATCGCCGATATCCACATTTATGTTGCGAATGTAGCCGGCAACCTTGGCGTGAAGTTCCACTTCCTGATAGGGCAGAAACTCGCCTGCAATAGAAAGAGTATTGGACAGTGGCATGCGCCGGACTCGCACCACTGCGGCGCGCGGAACTGCGTCGGCTGATACGGCATGGGAGGACGCGGCTGAATGTCCGCACTCCATACTGGCGCCCAAAAAAAAGATTGCCAGGATGAGGGCTTCGAATCGAAACAAAGTCGGTAAAAGTCGGTTATGCATGTCTACGATCACCTTTTCAACCAACGCAGGCAGACAGTCAATTATTAGCGGTGCATGAAGAGTCCGTTGCATGGCTACGAGCGGCAATGCCTAATCTCATCTCACGCTCGCCTGGGACATTTACATACATAAGGTGCTTTTGCGGATTCACTTCAACGCTATGGTGTGGTGTAAAGACAGAAGGCAGATAATCCATGCCGGTCTCATACCGCACCACATAGACAGTGCAGTTCAATCGGATGCCGATGTCATAGGAATAAATCGTTGATGGCAGCGGAGAATCCGATGGATTGTCGCCGGCAGACCCGGCGGACCCTTGGTGATTTGCGACACTCACGACGGTCGCCGATTGGTACGGCTGTTTTGTTCCCGCCTGCACCGCAATCACTTGCCATCCGAATAAGAATGCGAATAACGTCAAACTCTTTTTCATGGTGTCCTCCCGGAGAAGAACGTTTCCGACCCATGGGGTGCTGTCGCCATAACTGCAGGAATCAACCCGCAGAGATCGATCCCGAAGTTTGGGCCAGGTCAGCTTCGAACTGGAATCCGCGCCACGCAAACCTACGTGTGGCGGGATTTTGTCCCTTCAAATGAACGGAGGCCAAGTTCGAGCTAACAATCAACTGCTAGGAAAGAGTCAGCAGATGGGAGGAGGACGGTTGTAGAGCCAACTCTCAGACAAGAGATTGGTCGGCGGAAAGACGGCCGATTCGGCCGGGACCACAGATCGCTGCGGCACGAACAGCGCAAAGCTAAAGGTCGGCGCTATCCACTGAATGCCATCGCCAAGAAGGTGTTGCCTCTCGGCATCAGACGATTGGGCCTGTACGATTCTTACATTGGGAGACTCAGTTGGATTTGTAGTGAAGCGAGTCGCAAGACTTACAGTAAGACAGCCGATAGCCAGACAAACCAGAAGAAGACGAGATGAAGGGCGAAGACGCATAAACACACTGGCAAACTCATCCAATTGCCGTGGACAAGATCCCAAATAAATTATACATGACGGTTAAAAGAGAGCCTGCAAAAACTATCCTGTCGATCGCCGTCTCTCTTCTCCTACCACAATGCTCCGCCACGAGTTATAGGCTCGGCGGAATTCGCCCGGCGCCACCCTATTCACGGGATATTCAACAGATATTCATCAGATGTTAACACTGGAGCACTAGAGTGCGAGTCTTGTCGCTCACTTTGATTCGGAAGCAAAATCTCCTTTTCGAGCCCCCGGAAAGAGTGGAATCTTGATGTCTAAAATGGAGGAACAATGAAGAAGGGCATGGCTTTGGCCTTGTCTCTAGCGCTAGCCACCGGTGCATTTGCGGCCCCAGCACCACAGAGTTCTGCGGCCGGCACGAAACCCACAAAGAAAAGGGCCGCCAGCGCGTCCAACGCCGAGGTCTCGCGCCGTCTTGATGAAATGCAACAGGCGATTGGCGCACAGCAACAGCAGATTCAGCAACTTATGCAGGAACTTCAGTCGCGTGACGCTGTAATTCAGCAGTTGCAACAACAATCAACCCAAACGCAGACAGCCGCCGGCCAGGCTGAGCAAAAAGCCGACACTGCACTTTCGCAGAGTACGGCGCAGCAGCAGGTTGTCGCGACTACGCACAGTGAAGTGACTGACCTGAAGGACAACCTGACTAACACGGCCCAAGCGCTTCAGGAGACGCAGAAGACAATTTCCGAGAGCCCGCTGGCGATCCGATTCAAGGGCATTACTCTGACGCCGGGCGGCTTCATGGCGGCAGAAACGGTGTGGCGCCAACATGCTCTTGGCTCCGACATCAACACGCCGTTCAATTCGGTTACTATGCCTGGCGCCGCCGGCGACAAGTTGAACGAGTTTTTCGGCTCTGGCCGTCAGTCCCGTATCTCCCTTCTGGGAGAAGGAAAGCTCAGCATGGCCAAGCTCACCGGCTACGTGGAAGCGGACTTTCTTTCGGCTGGTGTGACCTCCAACAACAACGAAAGCAACAGTTATAGCCTCCGTCAACGCCAGGTTTGGGGACAAGCCGCCCTGAACAACGGTTTCAGTTTTACTGGCGGCCAGATGTGGAGCCTCGTAACCGAAACCAGAAAAGGTCTCGACAATCGGACGGAAGCTTTACCGATGACCATCGATCCTCAATATCACGTCGGTTTCAGCTGGGCCCGGCAGTATGGTTTCCGAGTTACCAAGAATTTTGGCAACAAGTTCTGGCTCGGAGCTTCAGTTGAGAATCCGCAGACGCTGTTTTCCGCTAGCGGTCAGGCCCAGAATTTTCTACTGGGTTCGGCCGGAACCGGCGGCGGTCTCTACAACGCTTCCGCGACCTACAGCTTTAACTCCGCACCCGACTTTATTTTCAAGGCTGCTGCCGAACCGAGCTTTGGACACTTCGAAGTCTTCGGAGTCGTAAGACGCTTTCGCGATCGGATCTATCCCGGAGCTACGGCAGCCACGCCTACTGCCGCTGGCGCCTCGAACTTCTCAACTACAACCGGCGGAGTTGGCGCTAACGCTCGCGTTTCTCTGTTCAAGAAACACCTTGACCTCGGCGGACACTTCCTCGGCGGAGATGGGATGGGACGATACGGTACCAGCACACTTCCCGATGTCACCGTAAATCCCGATGGTACCTTGGCTACCCTTAAAAGCGCCCAGGGTCTGGGAACAGTTGAGTTCCACTCAGCCAAATGGGACGTTTACTTGAACGCCGGTGCGGAATTTGTTGGACGACACACACTGCTGAACGCTGCGGGCAAACCGGTTGGATACGGCTCTGCATTGGCTAACAATTCCGGTTGCGGCGTCGAAACTGTGCCCGGCACTCCGGTTGGCGGGCAGTTCCCCACCTCGTCTAGTGGGTTCCTTCCCGGAGGTTTGACAAACTGCGCAGCCAACACTCGGAACATTATCCAGGGAACGATTGGTTTCTGGTACCGGTTCTACAAGGGTTCAAAAGGAACTCTGCAATTTGGGCCGCAGTATTCCTACGTGGTACGCAACACGTGGTCTGGCGCCGCGGGCCCAACCATCCTCGGACAGCCCTCGGGAATCGAGAACATGGTCTTAACCTCGTTCCGTTATTACCTACCCTAGCTCGTTTTTTCCCTTTCTCCGGCGCGGCGCCCGCTGCGCCGGAGAGCTTCCGGCCCAGGGCGGAGAGCCGGTCTCATTACAGGGTTTAAAACACCTGAAAATCCATTGTTCTAAATAGACGACCCGAACCAAGTCGTCAGCGCGTCGTTGAGCCCCTGCTGAGTTCCCTCTCCGACCCACGCCACATATCCGTCGGGCCGAATCAGCACCGCGGTAGGAGCGGTGACGACGCCGAGCACCGGAAGCTCCCACGTCCCGTCGTAGCGGGCATCGACCAACCGAACCCGAGCTGCCCACGGAGTGATGTCAAAGCCGCCGGGCTCACCGAGGTTGCATAGCAGAGGCCGGGCGTCGTGCAGCAGGGTGAAGACGCGCCGCGGGCCGGCGGCGTGACCAGATCGAGATCGGGCATGCGGCGTCCGAGCGCAGCGGATGTCCCTCGCCGAGATCGTAATTTGGAAGCTGAGTCTGCGAGCCGAGTTCGGACAGCTGCGGGCCCACCTGCGTTCTGAAGTAGTAATCGGGCTTGTTCCATGCTTTGTGGCTGTGCCCCATTTCGCCCTGCCGCTGCCATAATGTGAAAATGGCGCGTATTTTCCCCAGCGACAATTGGCTTCCGAAATCTGTCCTCTGCCTGCGTGACTATGACCGGCACAAATTTCTACTCGATGTGATTGCTGGAATCACTGTCGGCCTTGTCGCTCTCCCGCTGGCCATGGCTTTTTCCATTGCTTCCGGACTGACCCCGCAAGCCGGTATCTACTGCGCCATCGTCACCGGCTTCCTCATTTCCGCCCTCGGCGGATCCAAGACCCAGATCGGTGGCCCCACCGGCGCCTTCGTCGTCGTGGTCGCGGGCATCGTCGCGGTGCACGGCATCGACGGCCTCTTCATGATCACCGTCATGGCTGGCGTTCTGCTGGTGATCATGGGCGTCACCGGACTGGGCACCGGCGTTAAATTTATTCCGAGGCCCGTGGTCATTGGCTTTACCAACGGGATCGCCGTTCTAATCGCCAGTACGCAGATCAAGGATTTTTTCGGACTGCATCTCGACAAAGTTCCCGGCGTGTTCTCGTTACGTGTAGAAGCGCTCGCCCGCAATTTCCATACTCTCTCTTATGCGGCGACCGCTCTCGCCGTGTTCACACTGTTCACGCTGATCATCTGCCGCAGCGTTTCTGCCCGTATCCCCGGGCCGATTGTCGCGCTGCTTCTGGGGACGCTAGCCGTTTACCTTTTCAAGCTGCCGGTGGAGACGATCGGCACGCGTTTTGGCGGAATTCCCAGCGGACTGCCCCACCTGGTGATTCCCAAGTTCCGAACCGACTTGATCCACGGTCTGCTGGGCCCGGCTTTCACGGTAGCCATGCTGGGCGCGATTGAATCGCTCATGTCGGCAGTCGTGTCCGACCGCATGAGCAACGATCGGCACAATCCGAATGTCGAGTTGATCGGACAAGGCATTGCCAACATTTTCTCTCCTGTGTTCGGAGGATTGCCGGCCACGGGAGCGATCGCCCGGACCGCCACCAACATCCGCTCGGGAGCGCAATCTCCGGTTGCCGGAATGATTCACGCACTCACACTTTTATGCATCTTGTTGTTCGCGGCTCCACTGGTCAGCTACGTGCCGATGGCGGCACTCGCGGGCATCCTGATGATCGTTGCTTACAACATGGGCGAGTGGCGGGAGATTCCGCAACTGTTGAAACTCACCAAGACCGACATCAGCGTCTGGCTCGTGACGTTTGCATTGACTGTTTTTGCCGATCTCACCGTTGCCGTCGAAGCCGGAATGATCCTGGCTGCGCTGCTATTCATCAGCCGCGTGGCCGCGACCACGACCGTTTCGCAAGTGACCGGAGATTACGTCGAAGACGGACGCGTGCACATACTACAAGATAAAGACATCCCGTACTACGCGACGATCTTCCGCATTCACGGGCCCTTCCTGTTCGGAGCGACGGATAAACTTTCCGTGGTGACCGAAGACATGCACAAGCTGCCACCGGTAGTTATCTTGCGATTACGGAACATGACCGCGCTCGATGCGACAGGACTGTTCGCCATCGAGGAAGTCGCCAAGCAACTGCAAGCCAGCGAACGCACGCTGATTCTGTGCGGCGCCCGTGAGCAACCGGCCCAGTTGATGCGCCAGGCGGAGTTCGAAGAGGTAGTCGGCAAAGAGAATATCTGCGACAACGTGCAGCAGGCTCTTGGCCGAGCGGAAGAAGTGTATGAAGGCTTAGAGGCGAAAAGCACGACCGGCAAAGGTTAGCAGGGCTATCCGAGTATTGAGTCCATTATATTTCATCGCTTAGAATCGTCAGGGTGAATCCGGCCAAACCAATCTTGCTAATTTCTATTTTACTCGGGACTGGAAGTGCTTTCGCTCAAGCTGCCGACAAAGAACCGGCCGCAGTCGTTGAGCTTGGAGCTGCTGCCAATCGAAGCCTCACGGAAGGTCAATCGAGCTTTGGTCCCACTGTCGCTGTCGAGGTCACACCGATTGAGAACTGGCTGGAACTTGAGGCTGGAGTCACACCTTTGTTTCGCCGTCATTCGACCGAATGGAGTATCGACTTTCTCTTCAAGAAACCATGGACGCTTTCCGACAAAATCGAGTTCATGCTCGGGGTTGGCCCCGAGTGGATTCATACGAACGCACACGGTATCAAAATGAACTCAGTTGCCGCTGAAGTCGCACCAGACTTCATGTTTTGGCTGTCCGGAAAGCACAGACTCGGCTGGTACTTTGAACCGAGCTACGAGTATAAGTTCGGGCTGGGGCATGAACATTCGCTCGGTATAACGGGTGGCCTATTGATTGGGATTCCATGAGGGCCTGGCATCGGAGATGAAGAGGAAACATCTGATCGCCTTCGAGGTGTTACTAGGAACGGCATTCGTTCGTGCGTAACCCTATGTAAGTGGGCTTCGCAGCTGGATGGATCGGGCTGTGGGTTGTGTTCGGGCACGCTAACGCGACCACGATCGCTGCCGTGGTAGCCATTGCCTTCGGGGTGCACCTGTTCGTGGTCTTTTATGAAGAGCCAACTCTGTGCAATAAATTCGGGCCGGACTACAAAGAGTATTGTCGGAACGTGCGTCGCTGGTGGCCGCGAGCGCGAGGCTGGGACAAGCAGTAATATGACGCCAGTATTGCTCGTTCTTCTTCTGGTCGCCGCTTACGCTCACCAGACCGCCAAGCCGGTCGATTGGCAGGCGATGATTCCCAGCGTCCGTTCGGTGCTCAAGAATGATCCTGAATTTCGAGAGATGGAACAACGCTACTCAATAGCCATCAGGCGTACGGCCGACATAACAGGGGACGGTGTTCCGGAGGCGCTGGTGCATCTAGGCACTGGAGGGGCATCCACGGACGAAATCACGGTAATGCGGATCGAGAATGGTGCGCCCGTGGTTGCTCGTTTCAGAAGCCGAGACGGCAAGATATCTTCGATGGTTTTTCTGCAAGGCGCGTCGGTGATGCACACGGACAGAGTAGAGATGCTGCCAGAACAACACACAGTGTATTCGTTGCATTACAACTACGGCAGTAATGGAAAACTGCGTCAATGCACTGGTGAGGCCTACCAGTGGAATACTGCTACCAAGCTCTTGGATTATAACTACCGACTAAGCAAGAAACTCACGCAGGATACCTGCCGCGACGTTCCGCACCATAACTGAGAACCTCTCCGAGAGCCATGACTGGATCACGCGATGCAAGCGGTTGCTCATACTGGTCAGTCAGAAGAACATTGGGCATCGCATACATTATTAATGACCATCCGAAGGGGCGTTATTCGGGGTTGCTCGCCGCCGTGAGTCGGAGGGCAGACCATCACGATTGCGTTTTGTAGAACACATAGAAGAAGAAAGCCATGCCGAAACAAGCGAACGCATAGACAAACCACGGGAACAGGATTACTGCAGGAGTCAGTCCCCGTAGGACATTGACGAAGTTGAAAACAAACGTCCACACCAAAAGAACGGTTGCCAGAATCGTCCCGCTCAGTGCCAGCAATGCTGCATTCTTGAGTGTCATGACCGGAGTATGAACCCTCCCAGTGTCCGGGTGCAATCTCGGCTGCTGTCCCCCAGCCGACCCTAGTACAAAATTAGTACCATCGGGTCGCTGAAATGGAAATCGCCTGTATTTACGGGCACAAAAGAATGGCTCCTCAGGTAGGACTAACAGCCGGTGGAATAGGTCTTGCTGTTACTGCTACGAGTTACTGCGAGCCCTTCAAATATGGGCTTCCCTCGTCGGTTCCCCCGAGCACGATTTATGTCAATTACGGTCGTTTTTGATCTGTGGTCCCCCAAGAAGTACCCATAGTGAAATCGGCGCATAGGAGATTAAGGACCTTACTACTGCCATTGATCTCAACACGCACAAAACCATCGCGAAGTGGCCTTCAGCTTGCGGCGAGGTGGCCCGCATGGTCTATCGGTGGATCAAGACGCTGGCTTCCTGTTCGTTGCTTGCAGTACGCCGACGGAGCCATGCGGTTTACATCTCGCAGCCGCGCGCCTGCTTCTCTCATTGAGCAAGCAGCGATTGCACTTGGCTAGTTCCTGCGCCAAAAGAAACATGAGCATGAGAGCCAGGTCCACTATGACGCACCCGTTTGTTCGTGCTCACGCTGGGCTATAGCCGCAAAGCGGTACGGCTGCTGGTTTTCCGCTCCAGCACGCTCATCTGGGCATAGTTCCAGTTGGGCAATCAACGTTGACCATGAACCCGACTCCGCCGAAGAAAGATCTGCTACGAGGGTTGCTGCTGATAGAAGAAACGTTCATACATCCAGAAAGTCGGTCGTCGATCTTCACAAACCCAATTGTGAACTTTGAAGCCGGTGAGGTGACCTGATTAAGAACGACGAGTTTGGGCCGAGATTTTCGGCAAGCTGTTCACTGACTCTCTGCCAGCCACACATTCGAGGTGCCACTCGCCTTCCAAATCGCGAGCTTGCTGCCATCGGGAGAAGGAATAGCCCAGCCTAAATTCATTTTGCTCTCCCGCAGCATCGGAGTGACTTTGCCTGTCAACTCGACCTTCAAAAGAGTCTATTCTCCGGTCGCGTTGAAACCTGTCGTCCACAAGGCGCTCGTCGTTTCAGAGGTGGTGAAGGCTGTAGACCACAAACTTTCGCCGTCGGCCGACCAATCAAGAGTCGCGATTCCCGCCCAGCCCGGCAACGAAATGCGATGCTCCTTGGCGTCGACCAACGAGAACAACCTGATCGCCGGTTGACCCTGAGTTCCGAACTTCTTGGAGAACGCTAGCAACTTGCCGTCGGGTGAGAGGCTCCAGTTGAAACTATAGAAGTCGCTTTCGTGGATCGTGGCGCCAGGGATTTCGTTTCCTTTGCCCTTTAAAGGATCAAAAGTGTAAAAATGCTCCTCGCCAGGGGCGAGTTCGCTATAGATACATAACGTGGACGGTAATCTGGCGCACTGCAGGTTGTTGATGCCCTTGCCTTCAAGGACCAACTGCGGAGGACCACCAGTGACTGGCACGCGCATGAGCTGCTGAGTGCCCAAGGGGGCGCCTGGATTTAAATCATATCTGCTGTTCACATACAACACGATCGAACCGTCTGGATTTAACCGCGGCAGGGCGACCGCTTCGCCACCACCAACCAGTAATTGGGGCTGAGTTTGATCGATGGCCTGCTTAAAAATGTGAAACACGCCATCGCGATCCGAGAAAAACAGCACGGATTTACTGTCAGCTGTCCATGCCGTGGGAAAGTCGTACCATTCGTCGGGCGTTAGTAACTGGGGAGTAGAGAGCCGCGTACCGTGATCCTGAAGCTGGGCGACGTAAACATTCGGTTGTAGCGTGCGTCGCAGAATGGCCAGCCGCCTACCATCGGCCGAAGCGCTGACGCCAGCAATCAAACCGTTCCCATTCGTGATGCGCTCGGGCGTGCCCTCCGGGCGCATCGTGCGTGCATTCACTCGCACCGCCCAAAGGTTCGAGTCGCTCTGGTTGGGCGGCGGCTCTCCTGCCACGTAGATGATCCGTCCCTCGGGCGTCCAGGCGAGAGCCGGGCCGACGTGGTTCTCAAGAACCTCGCTTCGATTCGAGGCAAGATTTAGGATTTCAAGCTCGGTGTCGAAGCCCCAAAAACTGCCCATCTGGTACTGTTGCTTGACGTAAGCTACCTGCTTGCCATCGGGGGACCAAGCCAAGCCGCCGAGGAAGCAACCATTGCAGCCGAGGAGCCTCGCGGTTTTTTCGCCATCGGCTTGCATGAGCCAGATTTCCTGTGAGCTTAGGGAACCTCGTACGAAACCTCGTACGAAAGCAATTTGTGAGCCGTCGAACGAAGCGACCGCGCACGAACCGTTGTCCGTAAGCAGTTGTGGCTGGCCGCCCATCACCGAGACCCTCCACAAACTCGAGGCGGCGCTAGTGCTGGGGTGGGTAGTGACGAGAAGATGGTTATCGTCCGGAAACCAGCTCAGCGGGTTCGCAACGAAGCCCGAAGGCAGCGGAATGGGATGTGTTTCCCCACTATCAACTTGGCGAAGATAAACGCCTGTGGGATCGGCGAAGGCCAAATACTTTCCGCTAGGTGAAAGAGTCGCATTGAGCACCGGTACCTCAGGTCGATTTGCGGTGAGGCGACGCTGCGATACGCCTGGCCGCACGGCAGGGGGACGCACGAAGTGCAGACCGGCCAGAGTCCCCACGATCAGTAGAGCGGCGATAGCGATGCCAGACCGCCACTTGTGCCTGCGATGTTCGGAAATGACGGTCGCGCTTGGGCCAATTTCGCGAAGAGCAGATGCTGCTGATTCTTGGTCGAGACCGTGAACCGCCGCCGTCAATTCCGCTGCCGCCTTCTCGAGCTGGATCAGCGGAGCAATGAATCGGTATCCGCGACGCGCCACAGTTTCGACAAAGCGTGGCCTATCCGCTGAATCGCCCAATGCATCCCGCAAGCGGCGAATAGCGGCATTGAGGCTGTGGTCAAAATCGACAAAGGTGTCCGCCGGCCACAATTTGCTCCGTAGCTCCTCGCGAGTGACTACTTCGCCAGCGTGCTCGAGCAAACTGACCAGAATCTGAAAGGGCTGTTCCTGTAATCGGACCCTCGATCCGTTCTGGCGAAGCTCACCTGCTTTCAAGTCCAGTTCGAACACGCTGAACCGAATCGTCGAGTTACCGTTCACCGGAACCAACGCTCTTCACCCTGTGACAGCGCCAGTGTAGCACTTTGAATGTACGAAACCTGCATCACCCAATCCACTAATCCACAGCAAACAATCGGCTTAGTCTGTTCCGGGATATGACTTTCCCATTACCGGTACGGCATTGAAGTATCTGGCCGCGCGCCTGAAACTCAGCAATTCGGAGTGCGCCGGGATAGAGCTCTACAGGCAAGGAATGTTTCAAGACTCTCTCCAATCTATGTTGGCCCCGATGTGCTTCGTAACATCTTCGTTCCAAGTCCGCGAAGTCAACGCGAGACCAATGTCAATGCCTGCACCGACGCTTCAGAACTTCTTGCCCTGGTCGGTGAATGCAATCACACCACAGGTGTCATTTTGTAAATCTCCGATGCACGCGTGCGGTTTCAGTGCTCGAAACGAAACGACCCTATTTGTGCTCTGTGCACCGGGACGTCTGGTTGATGCAACGGATTCGCCGCCGCTGGTGCCATAGCGTACCGACGCGGTTCGATTTTTGCCGTAATATTGCTTTGAGCCGCCCACAGAGCGACCCCTTCCAAAAATCACCATGCGACGAACCGCACCGCGGGAACCAATTCCATTGGCCGGGTCGGTGGAGCGAAAACGAGCCAACATCGAAGCACGCTTTCACGCTTTGAGGAGACAGGTTATGAATACTGCCGTTTGCAAGGGTAGGGATACCGAATCATGGAAAGATCTTTACCAAGCTGCGATTTTCGAGCCGGACTTGAATAAGCTGCCGAAACGCATAGATGAAGCGGAAGCCGCACTCGTAACATGTGCGCGAGAGTTGTTTTATGCGGTCGGAGACGACGCTGAAGAAGGGGAGAGTTTGGATGATGCGATGTGCATCCTTCACGCCCTTCGTAGCTCATTGAAGCACCGCCCGACAACTATTCAAAAAATGAATGATTTCGAATATTTGAAGACCGCATGAACTTCGCAAAGACCGGGCAGACGACTCTGGGCACCCTGGCCACTTCAACAAGAGCATAGTGCCTTCTCTCCCACAATCTGATCCACTACGCCGTCGCACTTACTCCAGGAGAACTCAGCGCTTCTCCGCGGCTGCGATTCGGTGGGCGGTAGTCTCCAGCAGATAACGCATAACGCTCGCGGGCACGGCACGCGCCTGGGGACTGGCAAGAACCCAACTCCTTCGCAAAGTAAGAAGGCGCGATCGCAACGCAGAATTACCTCCTGTGCCGCTGCGAGGCTATCGGACAATCTTAACGCCGTCCCCTCTTGATCTGCATTCCTGGATTCCTGTCGTCCCTCTCGTGTCTTACGTTTCAGAATGTTCGACAATCCGTACAGCATTCGCTTTATCAAGGAGAGACGACAATGGCGCAGAGACATCAACGCGGCTGGCTAAAAAAGGTAAAGCGCGGGTCAAGGCTTTCTCATCCGCAACTTTGACGGTTTTCAAAACCGGCTCTTCGACGATTTCAAACCGCGCCGACCACTGTACAGACTACCCTTTCATCACAACCTGCAAGACAACTGTATCGTTGTCGCCAACGGGAAAGGGACATGTCGACGTCGGGTTCAGCCCCGTGACACTCTCCAACAGAACATGGCCACAGTCGATCTCATGTTGCTGGAGGACAAGGGTGACTTCAAGTTCCAGACGTGGGAGGCCCTAAAAGAAGAGCGACCAGGTTGTCTCGAACTTCATTTCTGTGCGCGGCACCGACGCGGAGACACAAACGCACTATGACAACCTGCAGCATACGAAACCCGCGGCAATTGCATCACTTTTGAATCTTGCAACGGCCATGAAAGCAATTCAGCTCCCGAACAACACCCCCCTCGACTACTTCAAAGAGATTCTTTGGGATGAGTCGCTCGCACAAGACCGTGTCTCCTGATCGCCTCGTGCAGTTCGTGTTCTGCGTGAACGACACGCCGCTGAGGTCTGTGAGGACGCTGCCCTGTTGGGTTGCACTTGGCCTAGTCGAAATTGACACTGGAAGCACTAGCTGGCCAACGATATTTTGGGTACGCGGCTCGAAACAGTGCTCCGATAATAGCTGATTTCATCTCTTTTCTCAGATGCAGTCATGTTTCGCAGGTACTTTTCAACCAGCTTTTCCGCTTCGTGCAGCCCTTCGACCTCAGCGACCATCTGCTCCAGATTTCGTTTATGGTCAACCCTGTAAATCTGGTAGTAATTTCGGGGAAGGTGGTACATTTTCTACTCCTGCAGAAATCTTACTCTGAATTCCGGTCGAACGTTTTGAACAGGCTTTCTGGTGCATTCCGTCGTTACGTGGTAATTACCACATGACTCACAAAATGACTGCCACAGCACCATGTTCTGCAGTCAGCACAAATCGCAGCACCGCATTCAGAGCATTCAGCGACAGCACGGTTTGAGCACGGCGTACCTGTGTCGAAGTCGCTGAATACGTGCTCGATTTGGCAGAACATTTAAGCCGCCTTTGCCAACTGCTCCAACTCTGCGAACAATTCACGGGTGCGCTCACGCCACCGTTCGTATTCGCTGAGTTCCTCAGGTGTGGGTGCAGTCTTACTCAAAAACTCGGTCTGCTGATCCAAAAGTCTCATCAGTTCGTTGCCGATCTCGGTACTACGCTTACCCACGAGCCACCTCAGCGCAAGCCAGTTCGCACGAATGCCATTCCGACGTTCTGGTTCAAACAATTCTTCGAGCCCTATGCCGTGACCACTATTTGTACTTTTTCCGATTCAGACGGACTGTCTCAGTGCCCGGTTCGGGTATCGACACATCGACTGAAGGTACGATGCAGTCATACTTTTGCAGTCGCTCCTGTGCGTCCGCGACATTAATTGCGTCCGAGGCCCTTCCACACCTCGCGCAGAAATGTTTCCTCGTTGCGGGATTCCATCTGACAACGGCGTGCTTCATTGCAATTCCGAATCTAGTCGCACTTACGCCCTGAGCACGATACCGCCTTTGCTGTAAAGTCTAAAATCAATTCCTTCAAACGAAGATGGCGCACGGCAGGAGTAATTGGCGTTTGCCGTTAGTCGGCGATGAGCGCGGCCCACCTGATCGCCGTTTAGACCCGCCCAAGGAAAGTTGCTTCGCTGTCTCATGAGTTTTTTATATTGTTGAGGATACAGGAAAGGCTGTATCGTCTCCTACTCATCCTGATGAGATCATCATCCTTAAAGGTGTCACAATTATGCCGTCGGGCCTTGAGGATCGGATTCGTCAACTGTGTGCTCAGGCCATTGCGGCCAAGAGCGAAGCTGAACTCCAATTCATTTCGCCTCAGCTTCGAGAAGCTATTCGAGACCACATTCGCTATTGCCGAGCACTTGCGGTTGAGGTGATTCCCGAGGCATTCGGGGGCGACAGTAACGCCGCAGACTAAGCGGGCGATTCGTATTCGCTCTCAGCCTGCGTCGACGGAGTCGCTGACCTCAGCGAACCTCTCAACCGATCCTCTTCAATCTGAAGGAGCGCGTCAATTTGCTCGACTAGCGCCAGCAGTTTTTCAGGATCTTGTTCGACAGCAGCTTGCTCACAGAGTTTGAGCCACTTTTGTTTGTCTGGCATCACGCCCTCCTTTCCCTCGCAGCTTTTAAATGCACGCGTCTTGCCACGAACGTATTTTCTAGCATTTAAACCTTTTGACACTGGATGAGTTGGAATTTCGTTCCCAGAGGCGAGAAAAATTGTGATACCAATGAATCTTCACACTCCTACAGCTTTTGAGGTACATACCTGACCCCTCATGAAACATCCCACGATCAGTTGGAACCCTGCGACGGAGGAATGGTTTTGCGTGAAATGCGGTCGATCTTCCGATCACCTCACATTGGAAGATGCGCGCTGGGAACTGAATCAGTATGATTGTGGTGATTTCTCCACCGAACTTCCAAACGGTTGGCCACACGATCCTTCAACCTAATCAGTGCGTGCTAATACCGTGGAAATCTGGCAAGCGATGTTGGTGATCGTTAGCGTTCGCTGTTTGGACAACGATCGAATCGAAATTGGAGTAGCAGGGCCCCAACACGACGCGAATTCCACCCAAGTTACCCTTCCGAAAAAAAAGTGCGAGCGGTGCTGCTCCATCTCGGGATCAGCGAAGACGCAATAGATTTTTACTTGAAACTGCTGACAAAAATGGGTGTATGTGAGCAGCTAAGGTTCCCTCCGATGAATATTCCGCATAACGCATTGCTGTCTGGAGGGTGTCGACTCTAGTTTCCAAGGCAACCGCTAGCTGCAAGAGTCACGACCCGGTGCGTGGGGAGACAGAGCCCAAGACGCTGTGTACGCTACCGCACTCTGCCCACCAATGAATAGCGCACGCGACGCCTCTGTGATATATCTTCCGCGTACGAAAGCCGCGCCACACGCCCCGTTTGGGGCTGCGCGATGACTTGGGGCGGTTCTGGGGGAGGGCCGCCCCCCAAGTCTGCTTTCGACCAAACGCGGGCTCTTTGGCTAACCTCGGAGCTGTTCACGATGTCGGATATTTTGACGCGGAGTGACAGACAGATGGCGGCCGTATCCGGAGCGCCTATCGTTCTCAGGGCTTCCACGACGAAGGCGGCTGTCTCCTTACTGCTGTTTACGAAGTATTGGGAGAACCCACCGTTGTTGACTTCAGACTCGACTGCCCAAATCGCAGAAAAGACCTTCTGCGGGAATGACTGACGGGCAAACTCCTCCTTCCCGAATTTCGTATTCTCCGACTCTGACAGGTGGATCAAGATTTGATTCTTCGTCATAACAGCCTCCCCTCTGCCAGCCATGTCGCAACTTCTGCTGCACTGAGAACCCCCGGCGCGGGTCGCTGCGAAAGTGATCTTCGAGATCACGCATTCACTTCCAACGGAATTGCCTCGTAGCTGCCGCCCGACAGAAATCCGCGCACATACAGGTCGGCAAAGCGGGGAATACCGAGTTGCCGATGCTGCTCTACGTGAACGAGTTCGTGAAAGAGCAATCCATCAGTAAAAGGCTCATGAGAAACAACCACATCGCAGAAACTAATTGCTGCCATCGTAGATTGGTCGGCAGATTGTTGAGCCCAAAGCTTCTCAGCATCGGGTAGAAATCTGGGTTGGCTACCCGTTCACCCTGTAGCACGAGGAGTCGAGTGAGATCGAGAAGCTGGGGATAGAATAATCCGTCCATGGCAGCCCTCTGTGTACAGATGACTGGAGAGCACGGAAGGCGTACATTTCGCGCTGGGTTGCAATGTATTGGGCCACGAAGCCGGAAACCTGAGCGATCTGTGCGGGAGTGAGTCGCGGCGTTGCCATCCACTACAGTCTCCAAGCCGGGCGAAGTGGCTAAAGATCCTTCAACTGTTCCTCATCCAGCCCGAAGTAGTGGCCCAGTTCATGGATGACCGTCAGGCGGACTTGTTCGCAGACTTCGGCCTCGTTGGAGCAGACCGCCTCAATATTCTTCTGATACAGAACGATGTGATCGGGTCCGCTCGGCAGGTCAAATATGCTCTTTTTGGTGGTGGGCACTCCATGAAAGACTCCCATAAGCAGCCGCCTTTGCTGCCCCGGCTGCTGCGATGGCCGGTTCGGCGGCACATCCTCCACCAGAACGGCAACATTCTGGATGCGACTGCGAAATTCTTGTGGGAGCGAGTCCAGCGCCTCCTCGACTACCTTGACGAAGTGTTCACGCTTCATCCTTCATCCTCTGGATAAGGGCACGCTCACTCCGAGTAGCCGTCATCATCTTCGTTGTCATCGCCTTCTTCGTCATCGTCTTCCTCCTTGTCTTCGTCCTCCTCATCCTCTTCGTCATCCTCGTCGTCTGGCTCTTGTCGAAGGAGGACATCGGTAGTTAGTGAGCGATCAAAAGGGTCTGACTTGGGGCATTCTGGATGTACTCTGCTCATATTTAGATAATGGTACGCCTCGTATCCTTGGCAACATAGCGACAGCGGTACAATCCACAGGTAGAACTCAGTCAGAGTAGGAATCATGGTTACCTATAACCCCCTCTACGGATCCGGACAAGCGGGATTGCCGCATCCGGCTCTTACCTCAGGTGATAACGCCCAGGCGGCGCAGGGGATAAGGATGACATGTGCGAGCGGGAGGCAACCAGCGGTCGATCAGGCGCCGCATCCGGTCCCAGAGCACTCGGGCTTTCTGACTGCGCCGCAAGAGCGTGCGATGCCAGAGCCGACCTACTTGGAACCGAAACGTGTACAGCGCCGCGCGGTTGGTAGGCACTCCGTAATAACGAATGTGTCCACCAACGACCGACCGCAGCCACTGGCCCACTTCCGGGATGGGGTCATGCATGCGTCGTTTGAGCTCGGCCTTCACCTCGCTCAACTTCGCTTGCAGCCGTTTGCGAATCGTCTGCCGCAGGACCGTGAAGCG
>Ga0070712_100000321_pt1 | contig 27066 bp, 23 predicted proteins | sample LARL81metaG_FD_71396 | JGI IMG/M metagenome (GOLD analysis project Ga0070712, IMG submission 71396) | Corn, switchgrass and miscanthus rhizosphere microbial communities from Kellogg Biological Station, Michigan, USA - LAR L8-1 metaG | ecosystem: Host-associated > Plants > Roots > Rhizosphere ...
GTTCGTCCTCCCTCTGCCTTTTGGCGGTTGACAGGCGCCAACCTGTATCATCAAACCCGATGGAGATCGAGAGGAACGTCCCCGCATTCATCCTCGCGGGCGGTAAGAGCACGCGCATGAGCCGCGACAAAGCCTTCGTCGTGCTCGAGGGACGAACGCTTCTCGATCGCATGCTGGAATTGGCCAGGTCGGTGTGCGCAGATGTGAGGATCGTGGGCGATCGAAAAAAGTTCAGCGCGTTCGCTCCCGTCGTCGAGGACATCTTTTCTGGATGCGGTCCGCTGGGCGGGATTCATGCGGCGCTGCGATCTTCGGCGACAGAGTTGAACCTGATTGTTGCGGTGGATGTTCCATTTCTCTCGTCTAAATTCCTGGAGTTCCTAATCGCAAAGAGCCGAGCTTCATCAGCATCAGTCATTCTTGCGCGCACGAGTGACGGCTGGCAGCCGCTGTGCGCGGTATATCGACGGGAGTTCGCGGATCGCGCGGAACAGGCTTTGAAGTTGGGACGATACCGGATTGATACATTGTTCGATCGCGCATCAACACTTGTGATCGAAGAGGCTGAATTGCGCGATCAGGGATTTTCTCCAGACCTGTTTCGCAACTTAAATACGCCTGAGGAACTGTCGGATGCGAATGGGGTCATGGATCGATGAGCGCTAGACCCCCTTCTCGAACTGGTCGAGCGCCAGTTGAGTGTATTGGCCGACTTCGATGAGGTATCCGTCGGGATCACGCATGTAGCAACGCCATTCCCAGCCATCGGGATTCTTCAGCGGCTCTGTGAGAAAGATAGCGCCTTTATCACCCCATTGTTTGTAGCAGGCCCAGATATCGGCGACCCGCAAATTGAGGAAGCTGCTCACTCTGTTGAGATCCGATGCTGTCTCGAGAATCACCTGGGGTTTGTCGGGAGTGGGGCCACCTCCCGAGTTGAGGATGATCCAGGTATTGGCCAGTTTGATGTAACAGGGATTTTCCGCCTTGATCATTTTCCCGCCAAGAATGCGGACATAGAAGTCCCTCGATTTTTCCTGATCCCTCACGGTGAAGAAGTGCGTGGCGAAGAATCCTTCGTGTGCAATCGGCGCATCGGGTAGATTCATGCGGTGTCTCCTGTTAATCAAATAGGATGCATCAGGGGATCGCCTGTGGTTCCGAGAAAGACATTCTAAGCAGAGCGTACGACTTTACGTCCCGCTTAACTCTGGAATCGTCGTCCTTGGGAAATCCGCCTCACTGCCGATAAACCGCCGCCATTGCACCCAGTGAGCGGCCTCGAGTTCCAATTCTTCCACTAATGCGCCGACCCGGAAATTTGATAAGGTTAAAGACGCTGAACTCACGCCGAAAAGCCAAGAGTTTGAGCTTGCGATGCCCACTCCTTACATCGAATTCCGAGACGTCTCGAAAGCGTTCGGCGATAACGTCGTGCTCGATCACGTGAGCTTCGACGTTTTGCCGGGTGAGACCGTCTGCATCCTGGGACGCAGCGGCGTGGGCAAGTCTGTTTCGCTGCATCACATCATGGGCTTTCTGAAGGCCGATTCCGGCCGCGTCGTCGTTGCCGGAGAGGACATCACTGACCACAGCGAAGAGCAGTTGGAACACATCCGCAAGAAAGTCACGATGGTGTTTCAGAACGGGGCACTCTTCGATTCATTGACGGTGGGCGAGAATATCGCGTTTCCGCTGCGGGAGACGCGGGATCACAGCGAAGAGCAGATTTATCAGATTGTAGATGGCCTGCTGCAGATGGTCGGCGTGCAGCAGATCCGCGATCTGCTCCCGTCGGATCTCTCGACCGGCATGAAACGATCGGTGGCGATTGCGCGGGCTCTGGCTGCGCGTCCCGAGTGCATTCTTTACGACGAGCCGACCACCATGGTCGATCCGCTAATGGCGCAGTTGCTGGGAGATCTGATCAAGCGGCTGAAGATCCAGCTGAACCTTACGAGCATCGTCGTGACACATGACATGCGCCTCGCGCAGAAATTGGCGGAGCGTGTCGTCTTTCTGCACGAGGGGAAAGCGATCTTCTTCGGAACTTACGCCGATATGGAAAAGAGCCCAGAGCCGATCATTCAGGAATTCCTTGCGCTGGACGAACTCAAGGTCGAAACGTAAACCAGTACCCAGTACTGTTTCTAAAATCCTTGCTCGACTAGATCCTCGATTGTCAGCGAGCTCTGCGGATTCTCGCTCTTCATCATCTTCTCGACATATTTGGCGATGAGATCAGCTTCAAGGTTGAGAGGATCGCCCGGCTTCAGCGAATGCAGGTTTGTCATCTCAACCGTGTGGGGGATGATCGCAATCGTGCAGACATTCTTGTCGAGCTTCGCAACTGTGAGGCTGATACCTTCGATCGAGATCGATCCTTTGTAGACTGTGTACTTTTCTATCTCTTCGGGGAGTTCGATATTGAGCCACCAATTTTCGGAATCGGCGATACGGTCGAATGAAATAAGCTTGCCGACTCCGTCTACGTGACCTTGGACAATGTGTCCGCCGAAGCGGCCATCGGCTTTCATCGGCAGCTCGAGGTTGACGAGAGCTCCTTCGTGAATGCGGGAGAACGATGTACGAACCCAGGTCTCTGGGGCAAGATCGGCGCAAAACGAGCCCGGTTTGATGTCCAGTGCTGTCAGACAAACCCCGCTCACAGACACGCTGTGACCGGTTCCAAGCTCTTTAGGAGAGTTCTCCGCCGTGATGGTGATCCGGCGATTCTCTCCACGCTGCTCGATGCGAGTAATCCGCCCAACTTCTTCTACTATGCCAGTAAACATTATGACCTCCAAGATGACTGGCTATGATAGTTCACCTCAGCTCTAAAAAAATGTTGATTGTTGATTTTTGATTGTTGAATAAAACGCCGCGTGACTCCGTATCTCAGGGGTGAAATATCGGTCTACTCGCTGTAAGGGTCGCGCAAATATCCCTCTACGGCGAAATCCTCTCCGAACCGATGCAAATATAGCCGCTGAACCTGCGCTGCCTGGGTCATGAGATGGAACCCAGGGCCCGCAGCGAAGGGAACGGATCCGGTGCCTCCGAGAATTTTCGGAGCGTAATAGAGAAACACCTTGTCGACGACTCTTGCGGCCAGCGCCGCCCCGTTGATCGTCGCTCCACCTTCGACCATTAGACTGAGAATTTCCATTTCGCCGAGCCGCCGAAGAATTGCGGCCAAATCCGGACGTCCGTCCGACTCGAAAGCGGGAATCTTCTCGACCCGCACTCCTGCCTTCTCCAACGCGGTCTGCTTTTCGTCATCGCCCGAGGAGCAAAACACGAGTACGTCATTCTTATGACCGCTCGCAGCGTCTCTTACGAGCCGGGAGTCCAGTGGCAGGCGCAACCGGGAATCGAGGATCACGCGCAACAGCGGGCGTCTTCGGGGCTTGCCGCTCCGGTCCGTGAGCAGCGGATTGTCCGACAAAATCGTGCCGGCACCGACAAGCAGAGCATCGTGTTCATGGCGCAATTCATGCACATGCTCCCGGGCAGTTTCGCTGGTGATCCAGCCGCCCGGCGGAATTCCGTTGTTTGCGGTGATCGCCTCAGCGGGCGCAGGAGCAATCTTGCCATCGAGTGTCATCGCCGCTTTGAGCGTTACCAGCGGTGTGCTGTGGCGAATGTATCGGGCGAAGGCTTCGTTCAGTTTTCGCGCTTGCTCTTCCAGTTGCCCAACTTCCACGTGAACGCCCGCCTGGCGGATTTGCTCGAATCCGCATCCGCTTACCTTTGGATTCGGATCAGACATGGAGGCCACAACCCGGTGGATTCCCGCTTTGATCAATGCATCAGTGCAGGGAGGAGTGCGCCCTTGGTGCCCGTGCGGCTCAAGGTTGATGTAGAGTGTTCCGCCGCGGGCCTTCGCACCGGCTTGTTCGAGAGCGAGAATTTCGGCATGCTTCACGCCGTCGTAGGTGTAAGAGCCTTCGCCGACAAGTTCACCCTGATTGGTGATGACCGCGCCGACGTACGGATTCGGCGACGCCAATCCGATACTGTGGCGTGCCAGTTCTAAAGCGCGGTTGAGATGTTGTTCGTCAGCGGAGTAAGCGGACATGGAGTGGCAATCTTACATGCGGAATTACGAAAACATTCGTCATCCTGAGTGGCGGGTTTTGCCGCGAAGGACCTATGCAACTTGTTTGCAGCGTTGATGCCACCTGCAAAATGCATAGGTCCTTCGCTTCGCTCAGGATGACATAGCGTTTGAGTGAGCAGGAGCGTTGTCGCGGTTACTCCCGCTGACAACTCCTATTCAAATAGCGAATCGACAAACTCTCTGGGATCGAACGGCAGCAAGTCTCCGGTTTTCTCTCCGACACCCACGTAGCGTACCGGCAGGCCCAGTTCGCGGCAGATCGCGACGACCACGCCGCCCTTTGCCGTCCCGTCGAGCTTGGTCAGAATAATGCCTGTGACGCCGGCCGATTCCGTAAACATCCGCGCCTGCTGCAAGCCATTCTGACCGGTCGTTGCGTCCATCACAAGCAGCGTTTCGTGTGGAGCTCCGGGAATAATGCGTTGCGCGGTCCGCCGCATCTTTTCGAGCTCTGCCATCAGGCTGGTTTTCGTGTGCAAACGGCCTGCCGTATCGACTACGACGTAATCGGTTTTGCGCGCGACCGCTGCCTGCAACGCGTCGAACAAGACAGCTGCAGGATCTCCGCCAGCTTTCGTCTTAATCACTTCTGTCCCGGTACGCTGTCCCCAGATTTCGAGCTGCTCTATGGCCGCAGCACGAAACGTGTCGGCTGCACATAACAAAACATTCTTTCCTTGTGAGTGGAACACTTGCGACAGCTTGCCGATACTGGTGGTCTTGCCGGTTCCGTTAACGCCGACAACCAAAATGACCTCCGGCGTTCCATCCACCCTGATGACCGGCCTTGAATTGGCCGAGTTCAGTATCGTCAGAAGCTCTTCTTTCAGGAGGCGTTTGAGTTCCTCGATGTCTTTGATCTGCTTCCGATCGGCCTTGTCGCGCAGCTTGCCCAGGACTTCCTGAGTAGTGGTGGACCCAAGGTCTGCGGCGATAAGTGTCGCCTCAAGATCGTCCAGCGTATTGCGGTCGATTTCCTTTCCAAAGGAGACAACTTCCTCAATGCGCTCGGAGAGATTCTCCCGGGTGCGCGTGACCGCCTCTTTCATGCGGTCAAAAAAGCCGGTTTTTTTCTCTTCCGTGAGACTGCCAAATAGAGTCTGAATCATAAGAAAGCCTAAAAAGCGATTATACGGTGCGTTTGAGATGCGGGCAGCCTCGCCCAACCCGTGCCCGTTTCAGTACGGAAAATCTGCCGGAATGCCCAATACCTGCTATGCTTACACGGTTCAAATTCCCTGCCCCTGCTGGAGTCGCATGCGGCATTCCTCAAGCGATCCCGGAGATTGCCCAGTAACCCTAGGAAAGACCGGACTTTTTTTTCTCATCCTCTGCGCTGGGTTGAGCTTGGCTGCCCAACAAGCTACGGTGCCTGCGCCCGCCACTAAGCCTGTACAAGAACCCGCGACGGAAATGGCCGTCAAAGATCAGTCCACGCCATCCAACATCGAAGACGCAGCAAAAGTGCGCGTGAACGTCCGCTTGGTGCAGGTACGAGTCGTAGTGCGCGACTCGACTGGTCACGCCGTGAGCAGTCTTCGAAAAGAGGATTTCGAGCTGTTCGATAACGGCAAGCGGCAGGAGATCTCAAACTTCGATGCTGAACTTCCGTCTTCCGCGCCGAAACTAACAGCCACGTCGGAAACTCCCCTCTCCACTTCCGGCGAGACCGCCAGCCCGGCCATTTTCCCAGGACGATACGTCGCCTATGTCTTTGACGATCTGCTCCTGCAGTTTGGCGATCTTGCTCGCGTTCGTGATGCAGCGCTGAAACGCATCGAGAAACTCGCCCCAACCGATAGAGTCGCAGTGTTCACGACGTCCGGGCTGACCACGCTGGATTTCACCGAAGATCGAGCCAAATTGAGTCAGACGATCGCCAATGTCGTACCCCGGCCGATGCGGGGGAGCGAAATTACAAAGTGTCCTGATATCAGTTTCTACATGGCAGACATGATCGTGAACAAACACGATTCAAACGTGCTCCAGACAGGAGTCAACGACTATATCCGATGTGCGAACGTTCCTCAGCAAGCATGGAACAATGTCCCCGCGCTCGTGCAGGGCCTGGCCAGTCAGACTTTCAACGTAGGCCAGGAAGGTAGTCGCTTGTCGATCCGCGTGTTGAATGACATCGTACGCCGGATGGGCGCACTCCCCGGGCAGAGATCCCTTGTGTTGATCTCGCCGGGTTTCCTCACGCCTCAACTCGAGTACGATTACAGCGAGCTGATCGATCGAGCCCTTCGCAGCCAGGTGGTGATTGGTTCCATCGATGCGCGTGGATTATATGTGGTGGTTCCTTACGGTGATGCTAGCGAGGAGGGGCACCCCGATATCCCGCTTCCGGGCGAAGCAAACATTCCTGCTTCTCGCGCGCAGATGAATTTGGCTTCTGCATCTGCGGAAAGTGACATCCTCAACGTTCTCGCCGACAGCACTGGCGGAGTTTTCTTTCAAAACAACAATGACATGGACGAAGGCTTACGGCGCGTGGCCGACAGCCCCGACTATTATTACATTCTCGGTTTCACGCCGCAGAACCTGAAAAGCGATGGCCGATTTCACAGTCTTAAAGTGAGCCTGGCGAACCACCAGAAATACGACCTCCAGGCCCGCCGCGGCTACTACGCGCCTCGCCGCGATGTGGACGCTGCCGAAGAAGCCAAACACGAAATCGAAGACGAAGTTTTTTCGAGCGAAGAGTTACACGACCTTCCTGTCGCTCTACACACCGAGTTCTTCAAGGCGTCGGAGGAATTGGCCAAGCTGACTGTTCTGGCACGCGTCGACGTGAAACGCTTGCACTACAAGCAATCCAACGACAGGAATACGAATGATTTGACCATCGTAACGGCGGTTTTCGACCGTAATGGGAATTTTCTACAGGCCAATCAAAAGCTTGTGCAAATGCGTTGGAAGAACGAAACATTGCAGGCAAAGTTGGCTTCGGGAATTACTCTAAAAACCAGTTTTGATGTGAAGCCGGGAAAATATCTGGTGCGCGTCGTGACTCGGGACGCTGAACAGCAAGTCATGGCGGCCGAGAACGGCGCAGTCGAGATTCCGTGAGAGGTGATGTATGAGGACTTCATGCCGGACGTGTTCAATTCTTTCTCCCTTCATGATGGCCGCGTTGACGCTGACGGGTGTGTCTGTTCAGGCGCAGCAAGCGGCGCCTCCTGAAACTCTCAAGGTTGAGACCAAGGTGGTGCTGGTCGACTCCGTTGTCACGGATAAGAAAGGGAACTACATCCGTGATCTCACGCAGAACGACTTCAAGGTCTGGGAAGACGGCAAGGAGCAGGTAGTCACCAGCTTCTCGCGTGAAGATGCCAATGCGGATCCCTCAAAGGGTGCCCGCCACTATATGGTCCTGTTCTTCGACAACAGCACTATGGATTTCGGGGATCAGGCCAAGGCGCGCGACGCAGCCGCCAAGTTCATCGACGCGAACACCGCACCGAATCGCTTGATCGCCATCGCTGAATTCGGAGGTACGCTGCGGATTGCGCAGAACTTTACCTCTGACGCGGACCGGCTGAAGAAGGTGGTTTCCCGAACAAAATTCTCGACGGTGAATCCAAACGCTCCCTCTCCGGATCTGGCGTCGACGGGTGTGCCGCAGACGCCAACGCAGATTGCCGATCCGATGGGCCTCGGCAGCATGGAAGCGGACTTCGGAGCACGCAGCGTATTCGTCGCTTTGCGGAGTCTGGCGAAGGGACTCTCTGCTGCACCTGGTCGGAAAACGCTGGTGCTACTCAGCTCGGGCTTCCCGCTAACAGTAGAACTCGAGTCTGAAGTGAATGCCGTAATTGACGCCTGCAATAAGTCGAATGTGGCTGTGTATCCGATCGATGTTCGCGGACTCGTGGCCGCGGTGCCAACGTCTGAAAACCGCCAACCTCTGGTCGACGATTCAGCCCGTATGATCCGTGCCTCCCTTACGTACAGTGGCTCAGCCAAGCAGTTCCTGCACTACGCCTCATTCAATCCTGATCCAAGCGCAGCGCCCCAGAGACCCGGCGGTGGCGGCGGTGGTGGCGGCCAAAGTGGTGGAGGCGGAGTCGGCGGTGGTGGGGGACGTACCGGAGGAGGCGGTGGTGGTGTGGGTGGTGGTGGCGGCCGTACCGGGGGAGGTGGCGGCGTGGGCGGTGGTGGCGGCAAACCCGGCGGTGGAACGAAAGGTGGCGGTACTACGGGCGGCGGTACGAAGGGCGGAGGCGGCACCACCGGCACCGTAGGCCGTGGCGGCACCGGACAAGTTCCGATGAACTATCAACCTCTCAATCCGCCCAGGCCGTTGATCCCGCAAATCCCGGAGAGCACGCAGACGAACCAGCAATTCATGTATCAGTTGGCGGAAGGAACGGGCGGTTTTGTCATTATCAACACCAACGATCTATTAGGCGGACTGGATCGCATTGCCAAGGATCAATCCGAGTACTATCTGCTGGGCTATCGGCCACCCGATTCCCCCGAGGGCAGTTGCCACACGCTGAAGGTGAAAGTGAATCATGGAGGCACCAACGTTCGCTTCCGCAGTGGGTATTGCAAGGTGCGCCCGCAAGATCTGCTTGCCGGAACCGTGGAAGGAAAAGATCTGGAGACACGCGCTTCAGGCGAAATGAAGGGGAACGTTGCTGCGTCTGCCGGTACTTCGTATTTCTATTCCTCCCCGAACATCGCCCGAATTCACCTCGTGATGGAGATTCCGTCGAACTCTCTGCACTTTGAAAAGGTGAAAGGCAAGCAACACGCCGAAGTCAACGTGCTCGGGATCGCATACAAGCCGGACGGAGGAGTCGCCGCCCGGTTCAGCGATACAGTAAATCTCGATTTAGATGGAAAGGACGAGGTGAAGGAGTTCCTGAAAACTCCATTCCATTACGAGAAACAATTCGATATCGGCGCCGGAAGCTACAATCTGCGTCTGGCTTTCAGTTCGGGGAACGAAACCTTCGGCAAGGTCGACACTCCGCTCATTGTTCTTCCGTACGACGGAACGAAGATCGCCGTCAGTTCTGTAGCGCTGAGCAACAATCTTGTCAAAGTCGCTGACTTGGACGCTGCGTATGATACCGAAATCTTGCAGGACAACAAGCCGCTGGTAGTACGAGGAATGCAACTTTTCCCGTCGGCCACCAATCATTTCAAAAAAACCGATAATGCGGCCGCGTACATCGAAGTCTACGATCCTCTTCTCGCCGCCGATAAACCTCCGCAGATCGGACTGGAATATCGCATCGTCGACAAAAAGAGCGGTGAGAACAAGATTGACGTCGGTGTTACGGATACAAAAGATCAGATCAAAGTGGGTAATCCCACTGTACCGATTGGCGTCCGGATTCCACTTGATCAGCTGCCACCTGGGAGCTATCGAGTCGACTTGCGTGCGGAGGACTCGCTCGGCAATAAGACCGGCTTCCACACTGCGGACTTTGAAGTGGAGTAGTGGGAATGCGATGGATGATTGTGGGTCGAGCTTTATAATTCAACAATCAAAAATCATCAATCAACAATTCTTTGGGATGGGCCTAGGCGGGAGTCTCTACCGATGGTCCCTGGTTCACTGGCAGGCCGAATCCGTTGACCATGTGACGGCGGTGATCGAGGATTGTCTGCATTTCCTCGGAGGTGCCGCGCACCGGAGGTACGTTCGCAATGGCGTCGTTGAGCATGGCCCAACTGACTTCTGAGGCCACCACGCTGTCGCGCGCCTGAGGAAAACCCAGATTTTTTCCTGCGATAACGGACTTCGCAAACACATCGACCATTACATCTAATTTCTTGTCATTGAATGGTGCAGTCTTGTGCAGCGTTTCATGCACGCCGTGTAATTCGATAGTGGCCTTGGTGAAGTCGTGCCGCATGCGGGCTATCCCTTTCGTCCCGATCGCGTCGACGTAGCAATTGTGCGGCTGCTCTTTGGCTAGATGCCCGTAGATGAATCCCTGGGTGATGTCGAAGACTACGCCATTGGCGAATGTCCCGTGTGCCTGGACCCACCAGGGATCTTTGTATCCCCACATGCGGATGCCTTGCGCATGCCAGGTTTCGTATTCGCTCTGCGCATACCAGCGCGCGACGTCGACGTAGTGCATGCCACAGTCATGAAAGGGAGGGCCTTCCGGATCATGCCCTTCGAGTGGCATGTGTCCGGGCGTCATGTGGCAAATACGAATGACTGCCAGTTCGCCAATTTCTCCTCTTGCGATGAATTGCCGAATATTCTTGTGATACCAGGCATTGCGATTGAAGAGGTTCACGGCGACGAAAAGGTCGCTGGCCTCGATCTCACGGACAAGCTGCCACTCCGTATCGACATCCGCCGCCAAGGGCTTCTCAGCGAGTACGTGTTTGTGGTTTGCGAGCGCCCGGCGAATCTGCTCCGGACGGGCGTCAGCCAGCGTGAACAGCCCCACAACATCAATCGAAGGGTCGTCGAAGATGGGGTCGGGAGAATCGTAAATGGCGGCGCCACGAACCTGCTGTCGGGCCAGTTCCTGTGTGGGCGGACAGATATCGTAGATGGCAGCGACGTGCCAAAGGGGATTCTCTTGCATGGCTGCCACGAACCCGCGGCCCATGCGCCCATACCCCAGAATCCCAGCCCTGAGCTTCTTCGCCATGGCTCCGGATTGATGCTAAAGAAAAACGATCTGGCACTCTGTGATTTGGGTCACAAATCGTGCTAAATCGTTTTAGGAAAAGCTCAAATACTTCGCGGCACAGAGGCCGCTGACACGGCGGCCGTTAGCGTACCTTCTCGGCGTTCTCTGCAGAAGTTCTTTGCGAGCTCAGCGGTTCAATCTTTCGCTGCAACTACCTATTTTGCGCCGGTATTCTTCAGTACCAACACCAGAATTCTTCCATCCGAATGAAACTCGCCGCCCGTAGCTGTTTTTGCAGTCGTCAACGGGTCTGCCGGAGTTACGTGATCCCTTTGCACAACCATCCCGGTACCCGATAGCGTCCCGTTCACGTATTCGCGCTCGCCGTCGATTGCGGGATCGATCTTGTGCGTCACGCCGTTATTTCGCTGATCGCGTTCGAACCCGATGTCATGCGTCGCGGCCACGCACCACAGCGGCCGGCCTTCCACTTCGTACGGGGATTTCCACACGCGCAGGTGATTCCGCGACATCGCCACGCGTACGGGCTCCGCATGGGCGAATCCGTAGTCCTGCGGCCGCTTGAACAAATAGAGAATGCTCATCGGCATTGTCAGATAGTTTTTCTTCTCCAGCGATTGCAATACCGCATTCACCGCGGTGGACTGCACGGTTGTGTCCACCTTTACCCAGCCAGCTTCCGTGAATGCATTGACCACCTGATCCTGCGTGCCGACGATAAGCACATTCACCATGTCCCCAGGTTTGTTCTGTGGATCGCTGACGCGGCGCGGGATCTTGCTCAGCAGATCGGGCGTGATCCCGGCAACTTTACTCTCGGCGGGACCACCCTCCGCCTTGGCTTCGCCGCTTCCTTCCTCGATCACTTCGACGTTCACTTCGAAGCTGCCGGTCGCCGTCGACGCATCTGCTTCGCTTTCATTCAATCCAAGATAGAGTCGTCCGGAAACCGGAGCCTCGAATTCCTTGCTCGCGCCGATCGGAAATGCCTGGGCATAATCCGCCGAACCTAATCGTCCGATCAGTGCGCCGTGACCGGCACTCCCGACCGCGTATCCGTGCAGCAGGTCAGCGAATCCGCGCGCAAGCCCGTCAGGTCCAAAGCTTCCCGCAGTGCGCGTCTTCGACTCGTAGGATGACTGAGCCGCGGGATACGTGATCTGTCCCGTAGCCGTGAATCGCAGCTTGGCCCCGGCTCTCAAATCAATATTGGTATCGACCCACTGCTTTGTGCCTGGGACTTCAATTTTGGAGCTCTTCTGCTTTCCCGAGTCGGAAGATTGTGCAAACGATGACGGCTCGCCGAGCAAGGTGCACAGAAAGGCCACGGACACGACTGCATAAGTCCGAATGCCTGCAATTCCAGATCGTCGCATGGTCATGGTCATAGCCCCCCTGCATTCGAGGCGGCGCGCAATCGTTCGCCAATCGAACGTTGGACTAACGAGGGATTGTCGGCCGGCCTGCAAGGAAGAGATGCAGGGGAACGGCTTTGGGTGGTCGGGAGGAAGAAGAGATCTCGCTTACTCGTCGGTGCGCCGCGCCAATGTGCAACCGGCGCAGGTAACCGCCTTTACGTAGCGATAAAAGCGGGGCTGTCCGCGGCTTCGCCAGTAGCGGCTCTTGTAGTCGTCAATGCCTGGACCGCGGCTGCTAAGAAAGCTGAAGAATGTGTGTCGCACAGGATGGATTACGATGCCTGCGTGTCCATGCCACACGATGACGTCTCCCGGCTGCGGACGGGAGACGCGCTGGAATCCTTGTGCTCCGGCATACAGATCTTCGGAATCCGCATAGGGATAGGGTAAACCGGCTTCCTCGTAGATGTCGTGTACCAAGTGCGAGCAATCGCGTCCGCTGCGGTGGATCTGTTTCCAATCCATTGCCGTCGCGAGCACTGCCTTGCGATCATCAGCGGTTAAGGTCCGCTTCCGCGATGCCTTGTGCGATGGACGAGCCGCCTCGGCATCCTGCGGTTGAGCCTGCGCCATTATCAGCGCAGTTGCGCAGAATGCAGCGACCATCGCGGCTTTCGGGGCCGAAAGCATGGTCCCATTTTGATGCGGGATCCGGGAAAAGTGCTGGTTACGGTTGTGCAGCGGCCGCCCGGCTCCGGATCGCCTTCTCGGTTTCCATCGCCTGCTGACGGATGTCGTTGGAAATATTCGGCAAATCGCGCTGATAAGGAAGCACTGCGTTGAGGTCGTCGGGCTGGCCAATTACGTAAAGCGCGCGGAGAGCCTCCCAGACCTGCTCGGTTGCAGGGTCGACTACGGCGATTTCGGCTCCAGACGCCACACTTGCGCCCGCCTGCGCTGCCGACCGGATGCGCCCCGGAATGGGCGATCGGATCTCGATCGGAGTGGACGATCCCCTTTCCGAGAGTTTGACGATGAGTCCGCCCTGATGGATGGCCGTGCCCGGCCGGTCGGCGTCAACAATTTTTCCATCTGTAGGGGCGGTGATGTGCGCGGGCTGGAGCAGTGCGACAATCTGCGAACGTCCGGTCGTATCCCCATAGCGAACTAGTGACAGCGCGGCGTTGCCTCGGACCATTGGCGACGGATCCTGGAGCATCTTGAGCAATGCTTCGTGGAAGCCCATGCCGGAGCTGTCTTGTCCCATGACCCACGCGTCTGTATTCCGAATTTCTTCCACTGGATTTATCGCTAACCGCAACACATCGGGATACCACTGCTTTGTGGCAGCGTCGTTCCGGCTCATGCGATCGCCGAGTTGTACCAGCGCATGCTGGATGTGCCGCGGCTTCTTTTCGTCATGCAGATATTCAGTGATCTGCGGATCGGAAAGATGGCGCCCAAACCATGTATTCCACCAGAAGAGGAATGGCATGAGGACAATGAGCCATCCGGTCACGAAGAACAGGATTTTCTGCGAGCGCGACATGGAGCGCTTGGGGTTTGTAGATGAAGCGGCCGGGGTCGGATCGGGAGTCGAAGTCTGGTATGGAACAGTCATGAGGTCCCGGCAACTATAGCAAAGAGAATTACTCCACGTCCGCGTCCAGCACACGTTCCTGCTCCAGATAGTGCGACATCGCATATTGCGCCAGAAGGGGCGTCTGGAGCCGGATCTCAGCGCCGATCCATTCGCCTTTGCCGTGAGGCGCTTCCGGTGGATGATTGCAGCGTCCTCCGCTGCCGAACTGCGGTCCGAAGTCCGCCGACTGGATCTGGTCGAACTGCTGGATCTCGCGCCACGCCGCGTCGCCAACCGTGCCAGAGACGTCGATTTTGAGCTTAACGACTGACATCAGAAAGCATTGTTGATTGATGATTTTTGATTGTTGATTGAAAACTCAGCGTCGGAGCCGTGATTAAGTTCTTCTTTGCTTCCTCTGCAAATTTTCTTCGCGAACTCGGCGGTTCAGGCTTTCTCTGTTACACGTCAAAAAACTAAACCGCTGAGGCCGAGGTCGTTCAGAGAAGGTTTTCATTCATCAATCAACAATCATCAATCAAGATTGTTTTCAGCTGTGCGGGAACCAGTGATACAACATGAAGTACACGATCACGCCCGTAATCGATACGTACATCCACAGCGGCCACGTCCAGCGGGCGATAGCGCGATGCTTGTCATAGCGTGCACGCAATCCGCGGTTCAGAGTGATGATAGCTAACGGTACGATCGCCGCCGCCAACGTGGTATGCGAAATCAGGATCCCAAAGTAAACGGGACGAGCCCAGCCTTGCCCCAAAAATCGAATGTTCCCGACCATCGCGTGAAAGTAGAGATAGCAGCCCAGGAACAACAGCGATACAACCACTGCCGCGATCATGCACGCCCGGTGCGCGGCCATGCGTCCTTTAGCGATCAGCACGCGTCCGGTTAGCAGCAGGGCAGCGCTTGTCCCATTGAGTGTGGCGTTCAGAGCCGGGAAGTAGGCGTATTGTTCAGCGATCATATTTCGATCAGGCGGCAGGCTTCGTCGTGCGGCGATTTGCCATCAACAGCGCGAAGGCAAACATCACCAGCGAAAACAGAACCAGAGTTGCCATCGCAGAGGGCAGCGGGAAAGTTGTTTCGGTGCCCGGGTAGAGAAGTCCACGCAGGGCTTCCACGCCGTAGGTTAGCGGATTGAGATGCATGATGACGCGAATCCATACCGATGCCCCCGCCAGCGGAAACAGGGCCCCCGAAAGCAACCACAGCGGAATAAGAAACAGGTTGACGATGCCGTGAAATGCCTGCGAGGAATCCATCGGCCAGGCAATCGCGAACCCAAGTGCCGTCAGTGAAAACGAAACAAGAAAAACGATTACAGCCACGAGCAGGATCTGCACAACATCCAGGTGGATCCCGGCAAACGGAGCGAAGACGAGGAAGATTAGCCCCTGCAGTGCAGCCAGTGTGGTGCCGCCCAGCACTTTGCCGAGTACGATCGCACTCCGCGGCACTGGGGCAACCAGCACCGACAACAGAAATCCCTCCTTGCGATCTTCAATCACCGACATCATGGTGAAGATCGAAGTGAACAGTACGATCAGGATCAGGATGCCAGGATACGAGTAGTCGAGATAGTGTTGCTGGCCGGGACCTCCGCCGGAACGGAATGATGTGCCGAAGCCTGAACCCAGCACCGCCCAGAACACGAGCGGGGAAGCCAGCACGCCGACGACACGTCCAGGCTGCCGATAGAAACGCACGATCTCCCGCCACCAAAGCGTGAACGAGGGGAGCACGAGTCCCGCCGATGCGGGTGCCGTCGAAGGCCGAGCCAATGTTGCTGCTTGAGTTGCCATTCTAAACCCGTTTTCCTAACTCGTCTTTGCCGCAGGAGCTTTGGCGGCGGGCGCTGGTTTCTTGCCGATGAGCCCTTGATCGCGGGCCTCCCAAAATGCATTCAACAGGAAGCATGCCGCCAACGTGAGCAAAATAAGCGTCATGAACAGTCCGTCAACCGTAGCCGAAAACGGCGACAACTTGATCATGCCGCTCGCGAATATCCAACCAACACCTGCCAAAGGAACGATACCGAGCACCAGAGAAAGCCCCAGGATCAACGACCGCATGCCTTACCTCCTCTTTGTTTTCGATTTCTTCCCATCTTTCTTTCCAACGTCCGGCGAATCGGACTCGCCATTTTCACTCCAAAACTTGTGACCCGTGCGATGGATAAACACGTCTTCCAGCGCGGGCTTACTCACCGAAATCGCCTGAATCTCGCCGGGAAACGCTTCGACCACATCGGGGACGAAGCGATGTCCGCCCTCGCGCTCAATGCGCACCTGATTGCTCATCGCTGTCGCGTCGACATGAAACCGCTTGCGAATCTCTTCCGCGAGCACGCCCGCATCATGAGCCGCGTCGAGCAGGATCACGTCGCCGCCGATTTCGCTCTTCAACTCTGCGGGCGTTCCTAATGCAACCAGATTGCCCTCGTTCATGATGGCGAGCCTGTCGCAGCGTTCGGCTTCTTCCATCAGATGCGTCGTCACCAGCACAGAAACGTGCTCTTCATCGCGCAGGATCTGCAGATATTGCCACAGGTCGCGTCGTGCTCCGGGGTCCAGGCCAGTCGTCGGCTCATCCAGAAGCAGTACTCCCGGGTGGTGCAGTAGTCCCTTCGCCAACTCAATGCGGCGCTGCATGCCTCCAGAGAATGTCTCGACGCGCTCCTTGGCCCGATCCGCGAGGCCGACCCGCGTCAGGATCTCTTCCACGCGCCGCTTCAGCGCCCTTCCACTCAGTCCATAAAGATGCCCCTGATGCCACAGGTTCTCGTATGCCGTCAGCTTCGGATCGATGCTCTGTGCCTGGAAAACCACGCCGATCTGCCTGCGAAGTTTCGAGGGCTCCTGGGCCGCATCGCATCCCAGGACGATCGCGCGGCCTCCGGTGGGAATCATCAATGTCGAGAGAATCCGGAAGAGAGTCGTCTTCCCGCTGCCGTTAGGACCGAGCAATCCGAACAATTCGGCGGCCCGTACATCAAACGACACACCGTTCAGCGCAGTGCGATTCTCATATTTGTGGACGAGATTTTGAACGGAAATAACGGCTTCAGCGGACGACCGGTCCGGCCCTACGGCATCAGCAAACGCGGCGACTTTCGTGACCAAAGAGAACCCCGGGGAACTAATCCTTAGTTTACGACATGCAGAGAGGCATTGTTGATTGTTGATTTCTTGATTGTTGAATGCAAACCCTATGGTGGCCGGGATCTGGGATTTTCAATCAACAATCAACAATCAAAATTCAACAATTGCTTTTAGGCTGCTGACGCATCCTGCTGCACCTGGGGAAGCCGCTCTTCGAACGCTACCGGCACGTGACGCCACGTCTGAATCGCGAGCACGACCGTCGTCGCCAGCAATAAAGCTCCCACGGCGACGTGGGTCACCGTCGAAATGACCATCGGGAGTTCCGGCTGAACAGCATCACGCCCCCACTGAACGCGCGTCAGGAAAGCCATGAATCCGAGGCAGAGTTGCGCGATCACGAGCGAAAGCATAGTAATAGCCGGTCGCCGGATAGCTTCCACATTTGGATACGCGGTCAATGCGCGAACAGCCGTCCACGCCAACACAAACGAGACGACAACGGCATGAGCCACGTGCGGCCACCAGCTCAAGCCGTGGTGGCGGAACATCGCTCCCAGAATCAATTGCACGTATAGAACGAAGATGGACAGCAGCGTCAGAGTGAACAGAGTCGGCCGCCGTTGATCGAATTCAGTTCCCGGCTGCTCTTCGATCCACTTCTGCCCCGTGAACAACGCCATAGCGACAGCGAGGCAGAAGAACGTCTGGGCCAAGGCTGCGTGAGCCGAAGAAACCGGCGGAGGAAGGAATAGCTTAACTGTCAACCCGCCGAGAACGCCCTGAACGATAACCATGATCACTGCAGCAAGGCCCAGATACCGGAGCCATCGCCGCTTTTCCGCCCGCCACATCCATGTAGCCAGAATGATCGTCAGCAGGCCGGCCCCTTGAGCGATCATGCGGTGTGTATGCTCGAATTTAACTCCTCCGACCAGTTTGGGGATTTTGTAAAGCGACCCGAACGAAGTCGGCCAATCTGGCACCGACAGGCCGGCGTCATTGCTGGTCACAAGCGCGCCGGCAATGATCAGCAGAAAGGTCCAGCAGGCGAGCACAACTGCAAATCGATGAAGGCCGCGATTGTACGACGTAGCGATGGATTTCAGAGTAGGGCCCCTTGAGTCGGGAAGCGTCAGAACGACCGGGCGGCTTCCTCGTAATACAGAAGGAGCAGGTCACTGAGCGTAATCTGCTCCGACCAACGCGGTATTTTAACAGAGTGAGCGGAGGATGTGATGGCCGATGAGAGTTAGTTCCTCTTCGGCCAAAATAAAATCCCCATTTCTCGCACACAGAACGCGCGAGAAATGGGGCACTCATCGACTCGTTACATTCCGGTTTCTTTGAACGACTGGTCGACCGTTTTGGTTTCCTTCGGAGCGACCGTCACCTTCTGATCCTGCTCGCCCAATTTTTCGTGGACGAACGCGATCGTGTAGTCTCCCGGTGGCAGGCCCTTGATCTCGTACTTGCCGCTCTTGTCGGTCACGGCAAAGAACGGGCTCTTTACGACGTTCACGTACATCTTCATCCACGGATGCTGGTTGCACTTCACCGGCAGCATGATCTCTTCGCGTGCGAAGTTCTTTTCCAGCGCAGGTGAAGACGGCGGCTGCGATTCATTCCACTCGCGATTGTCCTTCGGAGTCGGATGGATGTTGTGCGTCGTCGGATCGTCGTTCTTGATCTGTACCGTTTGTCCCGCCATCACGCCAAGAACGTGCGGGTGGTATTGGCATCCCTTCTGATCGAGTACAACCGGATCTTTCGGAGCATCGAATGCGCGGTTGCCCAAGCCATCTTTTACGTAAACGAAGACGTTGGCCAGGTCGCCGTTATCGACGACAACTGCCTCGGCCGTATTCGTGCCCTTACACCCCGGGTCCTGGCTCATATCGATCTTTGCCGACTTCGGCGCGGTGCCGTCGAATTTCACTGTGCCATTGATCGTCGCAACAGTCGACGGATCGATCGGTGTGGCCGCGGGCTGGGCTTGCTGTTCCGCTGGAGCATTGCTGGATTGTTCCGTGTTCTCTTTCTTGCTGCATGCCCCGAGAGCCAGCAGTGCGCAAAGCGCAAGCACGCTGAGGATATTCACTGCTAACTTCTTCTGATTCATGATTTCGCCCTTTCTGGTTTAGAAGTTCAAAACTCTCTGTTTGTCATTCCGAGCGAGCCGGAGCCAAGCTATGGCCACTCGAGCAAATGGGCTGTTCGTCGCAAGAATTCTAACGCGAACCTCCACTCCCAGCACGGTGCACTTCGTTGGAGGCTTGCTTGCGGTTCGAAGGTTGCGGCACAGATGCAGTTTTTCCACGCGGCATCGAGGCAGCCACCCGCCGCTGCTCTTCCGGCGTTAACTGGAAGATGTAGTCGGTAAGGAGCTTTCGATGATCTCCATCGTAGCCGTTGAATGTCTGTGGCGTGGGACCGGCAAACACCCACTGATTGTTGACCTGCTTAAACAGCCCGGAAGGCATTGACGTACCCGGACTGACCGCCTGCGGATCGGTAATCCACCGTTCAACCCAGTCGGGTTTGAGGCGCTCTTTCGCAAGCAGGAAGTTCGGGGCCGTCGCGATCTTGTCGTGCGAAGCATCGCCGGTGGCGTGGCACTTCAAACACGGTGCGGCAGTACTCGAGAAGAGGCTGCGCGCCATGTCGCTCTCTTTCGCCGTCAGCACCGCGACCTGCTCCGGAATGTAGGGCAGCGGCTGCTGCGACAAAGCCTCGAAAAACCGAACCAGCTTGCGGAGTTCGTTGTCGGAGAACGAGAACGTAGGCATGCGCACTTTCAAATACGGCCGTACGCCATTGCGATTCGTGTCGGTCGTGCTGAGAGCCGGATTCGTCAGGAATTTGCGCAGCCATTCGGGATCGACGCGCGCGCCTTCGGTTAGCAACTTGGGCGGGAGTTGCTCCTGCGCATCCTGATATTGCGGCAAGCCCATCAGGATCGTCTGCTGGCCCGGGATAAACTGATGGCAGCCCATGCAGTTGTACTTCCGAATGACCCACCAGCCTTCCTGAATGTCGTGCCGCGTATCCCCTGGCTTGTACTGATAGCTGGCGGGCAGAGAAGTCTCCTGGCTGCCCATTAGGAAAGTCGTCAGATCAAGCACCTGATCCTTCGTCAGGTGCACGTTCGGCATCCGCAGAGCCTCGGTCTCGCCCTTTACCTTGCCCTGGTCATACACGTTCGGCTCGGCGAGTTTGTGCTCGAAAAACCCCTTGTGGTTGTACCAAGGCTTACTCGCCGGGCCATCGGGCAACCGCGCGAGATCTTCCTTGTCTTTGATCGGCTCAGACTCTTTGCCACCGCGCTGGGAAGGTTCGGTGAAGAGTGCAAAGTCGAGGCGCTCGATCGGCTTCGAGCCTTCAAACGTCAGTTCGGTCCCGATGCGCCCTTCGTCCTCCATGCCTGCGATCTCATGGCACCCGGAGCAACCGAAATGACGCACCCACTTCTTGCCTTCTTCTTTCAGAGAAGGATCTTCCATGAATGCGGCGTCCGCATACGACGACGGTTCCTGCTTCTTCTGCGAGATCAGGTAGGTCGCGATGTCCTCCGCATCTTCCGGAGCCAGCCGCAGGCTCGGCATCACCGTCATGTTCTGCACTTGGAGTTCGTGTCCGTCGTTCGGGCACTTGCTGTGCTCGAGGCTCCACTGATAGGGAAGTCCCTTCTTCGCGAAATCCTCAGGCCCGATGTCCTTCTTCTCGTATGGGCAATACGGACGGGTACGTTCGCGCGCATTGTGGATCCAGCGGACGAGGTAGTCGTAATTCGCTTTCTCGCCAACGCGCGTCAGGTTTGCAGCGAATGTCCCGCCGCGCATCTGATCGCCTTCACCGATCGAATGGCAAGCAAGGCATCCACGCGACTCAAACAGTTCTTTGCCGTGCGCCGCGTTGCCGGGCTTGTGCTTCGGAAGAGAATCGGTGAACCCCGACTGCCAGATGAATGCCGAGATCGCCTGAATCTGATGATCTGTCAGACGGAAGTTCGGCATTTTCGTCGTTGGACGAAAATCGGTTGGCTTCTTCAGCCACACCGGAATCCAGTTCTTGTTGAGCTTGAGCCGCACGTCTTTCAAATTCGGCCCGATCTTCTTCATATCCTGCATCAGGCTGTGCGACTGGAAGTCGAGCTGTTGCAGGCGTCCATCCAACTTGCTGTTTGCAACGCGCAGATTGACCGCTTCCAGGTTCAGTTTGTTGGCTTCTTCGTTGGATTGCGCTGCGTCGGCCTGCTTCATCCGATACGCGGACTCTTTCAGGTTGTCTTTTTTCTCGGTCTCTGCCTGCTTGATCAGCTGGCCGATCGAGTTCAGATCCTCTGGCTCTTTGTCGTAGCCCTCATACCGATGGCAGCCGTTGCAGCCGCGCTGGCGGAACAAATCCTTGCCGGCATTAATAGTCGCAAACTGGGTGTCGCCGCTCGTCAGCACCATATCGGCCGCGTGGCAAGTCTGGCATCCGGCCTGTGCATTTTCTTTTGGAAAGAGTGGCCAAAGCCAATGTTCGTAATTTCCGTGAGCTTTCTCGACGCTGGTAGTCGCGCGTCCGTTTCCCTGATGGCACGGCGAGCAGCCAAATTTGTCCGGATCGTGAATCTTGAGCAACTCCGGGTCAGTGTGGCTGACGAATGCCTGCGCGTATTCATCCGGTTTCTTCTCGCCCTTGGGAGTCATGGCAGCGGCTGTGATCTTTACCGGCTCGCGCGCTCCCATGTGACACGACTCGCAACGATCAACTATGTTCGCCTCGGCCACGTTGACCTGCACGATCGTCGGATCCCAGTCCGATATCTTCTTTTTCAGTCCGTCAATCTGGGCGGGTGTCATATCGACCATGTGATCGGTGACATAGTCGTCCATCTTCGCTTTGGCGGCAGTTGCTGGCTTAAGGACGTCGCCTAGTTCCAGGCTCAGCTTTGTACGCTCATCGCGAATGTCGTTGTAAGTCTTTTCCAGCTCTTCGAAATTGAATCTCTTCTTTGAACCGTCGGGGAATTCGACAGTGGCCTGTTCGGCTTTGTATTTATCGATTTCCTTCTGCTTGCTGGCTTTGGAGGAAGCACTCTCGCTGGTTTCCAGTTCGTACGTCAGCGCATTCACGTAGGCGCGCCGGTCGGTAAACACGCTTTGCACCGCGAGTAGCCGCGCGCTGGCATCATCAAGTTTCTTGCGGACTTCCTCAGCTTGTGCTTTCGAGTCGTCGTAGGCCTTCTGATAGTTCTGCTTCAATGCAGCGTAGTCGGAACCCTGCTCTACATCCTTCTGCGACGTAGCGGAGGTAGAGCGCGCGGTGTTCAGGAACGCGCTGTAACGGTCTTTGAACGTCTCCTGAAACGCTTTCCAGGGACGCTGTCCCCAAGCCTCGTCCCACAAGGCCCAGAACAGCGTGATGATCAGTATGATCGTCGCGATCACATAATGTGCAGCGTACGATTTGCTCGTGATCGGATCTTGCTCGGGATTGGGTTTCTCGGGCACCAGTTCCTCCGAAAACTGTCGATGGTCGTTAGTCGCTGGTCGTTAGCAAAGTCGTTGACGCTGACGTCACAAGCCAACGACTAACGACCGATGACCAACGACGGTCTTCAAATGTTGAACCACGGCGTAATCCACACGTACTTGATGTGCCATAAGAGGCGCAGAGCCATCTTCAGCGGCAGTGCGATCATGGTGAGCCACAGAAATGCCATCAGCGAAAACTGCAGCAGGCTCATACGCTGGAAATCCTTCGGCATTTTGCGGCGAAAGAGCGAGTAGACCGCCCCGCCGCCCAGCACATAAAATCCGCCCACAACGATTGCGCCGAAAATACCTTTGCCCAGATTCGACGTGATGCCGAAGATATCAGGCAGATCGCGGTTCACTTCATAAATCAAACGATTGTGATCCCATGTCTGACCCGGCCAAAACCATTGCCATCCTGGGCCGCGTATGAATGTCCCGATGATAATCATCGCCACCCACAGGATCACGAAACCAAACAGGAACGTAGAAATCGAAAACTTGCGCTGCTTCCACGTGTAATAGCCGCTCCCCAGCGGGTTTGTGTCGATATACGGAATGACCATCAGCCCAATGATGATCATGGTCGGCATGACAACGCCGGCGATCCACGGATCGAAATAGACCAGCATCTCCTGCAGGCCGAGGAAGTACCACGGCGCTTTCGCCGGATTCATCGTCAGGTTGGGGTTGGCGGGCTCTTCGAGCGGCGCATTCAGCGTGATCGACCACACCATCAGAATGATGGTGATAATGATGGCGGCAAGAAATTCTATGCGGAGCAAGAAGGGCCACACGTGAACTTCTTTGGCCCACCCCGGCTTGAAGGGCCAGGTCTTGCGATGGTGCGTCTTGGCCATCGCCGGATCGGCCTCGAGTTGTCCGATCAAAACATCGTTGGCGTGCGCCTGCTTCCACGCAAGATAAATGTAAAAGATCAGCAGTGGAATCAAGCCCACGATCGGAACGTTGTCAGGCGCCGAACAAATTTCCCAAAGTTGTCGCCAATCCATAGTTTCTCCGTGTGGCGCGGGCGCCTCGCCCGCGAATTGCGTACACCTTCCCACACCACAAGACCAGTTAGCAGCTGGCACGCGGGCGAGGCGCCCGCGCCACATGAATCACTCTCCCGCCGCCTTAGGCCCTCTCCGCGGCTTGTCCGCTTCTTCCGTGAGCACTACTGGGGCTGGCCCAGAAATCCCGCCATCTTTCCTGACGCGCCAGAAGTGCACGACCATCAGCACCGACGCGACAATCGGAATTCCAATGCAGTGCCAGATGTAGGAACGCAGCAGTGCGTTCGCATCGACAATTGATCCGCCGAGCAGGCCGAAGCGCACATCGTTGTACGGTGTCATGCCAAGCATAGATCCGAACGGTCCTTCATGCCCCAACAGCGGTGTCGCGCGAGCCATGTTCGTGCCGACGGTGACAGCCCAGAATCCGAGTTGATCGTCGGGCAACAAATACCCGGTGAACGAAAGCAGGAGGGTGAACACGAGCAGCAGCACGCCGATGTTCCAGTTAAACTCGCGCGGCTTTTTGTACGACCCTGTCAGGAACACGCGGAACATGTGCAGCCATACGCCGATCACCATCAGGTGAGCGGCCCATCGATGCATGTTGCGCAGAATCTTCCCGAACGGCACGTCGTGCTCGAGGTAGAGCACGTCTCGAAATGCCTGCACTTTCGTCGGGTGGTAATAGAACATCAGCAGCACGCCGGTGTAGGTCAGAATGATGAACAGATAAAACGTGATCCCGCCCATGCCCCACGTGTAGCTGTAGCGCACCGCATCACGATTGATCTTCGCAGGATGCAGATGCAGGAAGACGTTCGACAATACGCCCAGCGCGCGATTGCGTGGCGTGTCATCGTGCTTGTGACGGAAGATCGAAGTGTAAACCTGAGTCTTGGTCGGATCTTTCAGACCCTCGATCTGCTCTTTGGCTTTTGTTGGAATGTCGGTCTTGAGAGCCTGGATATCCTCTTTAACGTTCGTCGTGACTTTTTCAAGGATCCCGACCCGGCCGCCATTCTTCCCATTGCCACCCGTTGCACCGCTTCCGCCATTACCGCCATTCGGATTGTTTGTCTCAGCCATGAGTTCTCTTTGTCATTCCGAAGCGCCGGTGTTTGGCGCGAGGAATCTGCTGTTGCGTACGACTACACTCCCGTCAAAAACGCTCCTGGATCGTTAAATTTGCTCGGCTGTCCTTTCGGCCATGAATAAAGTTTGGACGTATCGACCAGAATCTGGCCGTCGGGCGCGAGTTCAACATGCGCACGATCCATTGGCCGCGGTGCCGGTCCCTCGAAGTTGACCCCTTCGCTGTCGTACCCACTCCCGTGGCAAGGGCACTTAAATTTATTTTCGCTAGGCTTCCAGTCCGGAGTGCAGCCCAAGTGCGTGCAGCGCGCGTAAATCACGAAAAGGCGGTCTGGCGTGCGGTCGACCCAGATGCGGTATTTCTGCTGAAACTTCGTGTCGACTCCGAGCGCAAACTCGGAAGGGTAGCCAATCTTGAAGAGAGTGTTCGGCTCGAAGAGTGTCCGAGGCAGAAAGAATCGAAAGAATGCGAGGAACCAAGCGGTCAGGAAGGCCGTGACCATGGTCCAGACAAAGCGGCGGCGCTTGCGGTCAATCTCGGTGGAGGGAGCAGTTCCAGCGACACCACCGGCTGCTGCCGCTTTCGATGTTCCCACTGCCGGCGTGCCAACGTATTTCGTGGCATCGACAGCAGGCTTGGCCGGCGTCTTGGCCGCGTCCGGATTCGGATTGACCTTATCGGTCTCCAACTCCGCCATGAATCCTCCTTCGCCTTTTTTCTGACTGGGCCCTTAATCTAAACCTGCGGCGGCCGCATACTCTGGCTCCGCTAACTTCCTCCCATCCATGCGAATCGGTATCGATGATGAATCTGCCTGGACCAGGGCTTCCTGCACAATCTGACTCAACGCCTCTATAAATTTCGGAGAATCATTCAGGCCAGCACTCATTTCGAATTGCGTGAAGCCTAGTTCTTCGGCAAGATGGCGTGCTTCATGATCGATCTCGCCTAAGGTCTCTACGTGATCGGAAACGAAAGCGATTGGCACGACGCAGATCTCACGCATCTTCTCAGCTGCAAGCTGACGCAGGGTCGTGTGCAACGAGGGCTGCAACCAGCGGCTGGCGCCGACTTTGCTCTGATAGCACAGGCGGTGTGCGTTCGGCCAACCTCCGCGCTGCATCACCAGGCGAACCGTTTCTTCAATCTGGCGTTGATAGGGGTCGCCCTTTTCCACCACTGCTACTGGGATGCTGTGCGCGCTGAAAATGATTTCCGGGCAACGCGGCGAAGGAAAACGTTGAAGGGCCTGGTCCACGTTCTCGGCGACCGCATCAAGGTACGCGGTGTTACGGTAGAAGCTCTCAACCCGATGCACCGGAACGTCATTGCAGAACTGGCGATTCCACTCGTTCAGGCTTGACCCGGTCGTAGTAGAGGAATATTGCGGATACATTGGCAGAAGCACGAGTTCATCGCACTCCGCCAGCCTTACCTGTTCGATGGCTTCGCTGGTAAATGGATGCCAGTAGCGCATTGCGACAAAGCAGTGCGCATCTATGCCTTCCTCCTGCAACTCCCGCTCTAAAGCCTTTGCCTGTCGTTCCGTGTGCCGTCGAATCGGCGAGCCTCCGCCGATTGTCGCATAGTGATGCTGCACCTTGCGGGCGCGCGTAGAGGAAATCAGCTTGGCCAGCGGCTTCCGGCCAATCCGAGCAAAAGGAAAGTCAATAATATCGGGATCGCAGAATAGGTTATACAGAAAGGGCTCAATCGCTTCCAGCGTGTCCGGTCCACCTAGCTGAAAGAGAACTATCCCCACGCGCCGGTTTGTCCGCGTCATCTTACCCCAGAACCCCTTCCAACACGACCCCAGAGATCGCCCGAAATTTACTCCCAAACAAGCATGCGAGTCAATGCTCGAATTACAAAACTTTTGAGCCGCAGGAACCTTTGTTTGCCAATCGGAAAGCTTCCGTGCAATCTGATGCTATGCCCGAGTTGCCCGATATCACGGCCTATCTCGCCGCACTCGAGTCTCGAATCCTTGGCCAGCCGTTGCAAAAAGTCCGGGTCGCAAGTCCGTTTCTGTTGCGAACTGTCGAGCCCCCACTCAGTTCATTCGAAGGACGCGTTGTTCAAAAATTGCGCGGGGTGGGGAAGCGCATCGCCTTCGGATTCGAGGGGGACCTGTGGCTCGTGTTGCACTTGATGATTGCTGGGCGCCTTCACTGGAAGCCAGCAGGAGCAAAGCTCGGCGGGCGTCAGAATCTTGCAGCGTTCGATTTCCCAAACGGTACTCTTCTTCTCACTGAGGCGGGTGGCAAGCGCCGAGCTGCTCTGCACTCTATCAGTAGCGAGGCAAATCTCGCCATGCTCGATGCGGGCGGCATCGATGTCTTCGAATCAGATCCGGACACATTTCGCAAAGCGCTCACAGCCGAAAATCACACTTTGAAGCGCGCCTTCACTGATCCCCGACTCTTGAGCGGAATCGGCAACGCCTATTCCGACGAGATTCTGCACGCAGCGCAACTTTCGCCCGTCACCCTCACGAATAAGCTGACGGCGGAGGAATGGGCCAGACTCTTTGATGCAACGCGCAGCACCTTGCGTCTCTGGATCAATCGCCTCGTCGCCGAAGCGAAAGAAGACTTTCCTGAGAA
>Ga0070712_100000323_pt1 | contig 27025 bp, 28 predicted proteins | sample LARL81metaG_FD_71396 | JGI IMG/M metagenome (GOLD analysis project Ga0070712, IMG submission 71396) | Corn, switchgrass and miscanthus rhizosphere microbial communities from Kellogg Biological Station, Michigan, USA - LAR L8-1 metaG | ecosystem: Host-associated > Plants > Roots > Rhizosphere ...
CGCGGTCCTGCTCGACGCGCTGCTGCTGCGCCTGTTCATGCTGCCAGCGGCGATGCACCTGCTCGGGCGGCGCGGCTGGTGGATCCCGGCGTGGCTCGACCGGCTGCTGCCGCACTTCGACCCCGAGGGCACGACGAGCCCGCCGCCGGCCGCGCGGCCGGCGGCGACGGGGACGTAGACGCTCACGCTTCCCGTGTCGCCGGGACGGCTTCCGCAGCCGGCGCTTCCCCGACCGGCGCCTCTTCGTCCGCGTCATACGCGAGCACCTCGCGGGCGGCCCGCCGACCGGAGTCCACCGCTCCGCCCATCGAGCCCATCTCGAGCGGCACCGTCTCCGCGCCCGCCCAGTGGATCCGGCCGACCGGCTCGCGCAGCGCACGGCCGTACTGCGTGTACAGGCCGGGCGGCGCCAAGCAGTGGTAGCAGCCGCGCGTGAACTCCTCCCGCATCCAGTCCTGCTCGACGAGCTCGGTCGGCCTGCTCGCGCGGGGGCCGAAGAAACGCGCGAGCGCGCCGAGGATCGCCTCCCGACGCTCCGGTCGCGCCACGCCGCTCAGCGCGCGCGCCGCGGGACCCGTCACGAAGCAGGACAGCACGCCCGGCTCGGCTTCGGGCGGCGAGCCGTCGACCACAGCCCGGATCGGCCCGTGCAGGCTGGTCGCCACCCCGTTCAATCCCTCGGTCCGCCAGAACGGCTCGTCGTAGACCGCCAGCACCTTGATCGCCGAGCCAGCCGGCATGCGCTGTGTCACTTGATCGCGCATGCCCGGCAGCGGCGGGTCGTAGGCGATGCGCCCGGCGAGCGGGATCGGGACGGCGACGATCACGCGCCGGCCGTGTGCCTTGAAGCCGGACCCCTTCACGACGACCGAGTCGCGGCGGTGCTCCAGCTCGCGGACGACGGCGCCCGTGTACGTGTCGTCGGCGACGGGGGCGCCCAGCGCCAGCGGGATGCGCCCCGCCCCGCCGACGAAGCGGTTCTCCTGGACCCCGCCGCCGGTCTTCGTCAACGCCCGGAAGCCGCCCGCGCCCTTCGCATAGTAGGCGACGTGCAGCAGCGAGGCATCGGCCGGCGTCGCGCACAGCGTGACGTTGACCATGAGCGCCACCAACCTGCGCCCCTGCGCCGTGCGCAGGTTGCGCTGCGTCCAGGACCAGAACGTCTGGCTGTCCCACGCCACCGCGTTCGCCGCGTTCCACGGCGCTTCGTCCGGGATCGAACGCGCCATGCGTTCGAGTCGAAGCGCCGCCTGGCCGACGTCGGCGAGCACCTGCGGGCTCCGCGCCGGTATGAGACCCTTCCATCGCCGGATGCGCCCGTCGAGCTCGAGCAGCCGGTAGCCCTCGTCATACGTGCGATGCGACTCGATCCCGAGCGAGCGCGCCGTGTCGGCGATGATCGTGTTGGCGGGGCCGAAGAACTCCGCCCCGAGCTCCACGACCTTGCCGTCGCCGAGGTCATGGTTGGCCACCCGGCCGCCGACGCGCTCGCGAGCCTCGAGCAGGCAGACAGCCTGGCCCGCCGCCTTGAGCTCGCGTGCTGCCGTGATGCCGGCGAGGCCCGCACCGATGACGATGGTGTCGGCCTCGAGTGACGGCGCTTCGGTGATGTCTCGCATGTCCTCTCCCCTTGGTTGCGCGGCGGAAAGTCTGCGGCGGGCGCTCCAGCAGGGGCGGTCGCCCGAGCCGCACGGCCGCCCTCCGGGTGTGAAATCGCGTCCCTTCGGGTGCACCGGCGTCGAACGATCGCGCCGGATCGCAAAAGGTCGTCTACAACGCGACTCGTCCTGCATCGCTCCGCAAAGGAGTCATCGTTGTCGCCGACCGGGCACGAGCCGTACGACGTCGTCATCTGCGGAGCGGGGCTCGCGGGAAGCGCCGTCGCAATCCGGCTCGGGCGCGCGGGGCTGCGCGTCGCGCTCGTCGAGCGCAGCCCCGACCCACGGCACTTCAAGCGAGCGTGCACCCACACGATCGCGGCAGGCATGGTGCCGATCCTCGACGAGCTCGGCTTGACCGAGGATCTCGACGCAATCAAGGCGCCGCGACACAACTGGGAGATGTACACGCGACTGGGGTGGATCCGCGACGACTACGAGGGCCATCGCCACCCCACGCTCAACTGCACCGTGCGGCGGGAGATGCTCGATCCGCTCATGCGCAGACATGCCGTGCGCTCGGGAGATGTCGAGCTGCTGCGGGGCTGGCAGGTCGAGGACGTGCTGCGCAGCGGCCGGCGCGTCACCGGCGTCGTGGCGCGCAACCGCTCCGGCCAGCGGGCCGAGCTGCGCGCCCGGCTCGTCGTCGGCGCCGACGGCCGCGACTCGCGGGTCGCGAAGGCCGCGGGTCTGCCCGAGCACCGGCGGCGCCACGAGCGGTTCGCGATATGGGGCTACTTCGAGAACGTCGTGCTGGCGTCGCACCCGCACAACCAGATCTACTTCCTGGACCCGGACTGCGCGTACCTGATGCAGACGGACAGCGACCTTACGATCCTCGTCGCGGCGTCGCACAAGCGCCATCTCCCCGAGTATCGACGCGATCCCGAGGGCTTCTACTGGCGCTTCCTCTCGCGCCTCCCGAACCCGCCCCGGCTCGAAGGCGCCAAGCAGGTCGGCAGCTTCGTCGCGCGGTTCGACATGACGAACATCAGGCGCCCGGCCACGGCTCCGGGGCTGGCGCTGATCGGCGACGCCGCTTGCGCGGTGGACCCGGTCTGGGGCTGGGGATGCGGATGGGCGCTCCGCTCCTCGACGCTGCTCGCCGAGACGGTCATCCCCGCGCTGAAGGCCGGCGCCGGTCTGGAACGCGCGCTCCTGCGCTACCGCGTGCGTCACTTCAGCGCCTTCGCCGGTCCTTACCAGCTCGCGGCCGAGTATTCGCGCGGGCGTCGCTTCACCATGTTGGAGTGCATGATGCTCGCGGCTGCGGCGCGCGACAGCGCGACGGCTCGGCACATGCACGGCTACGTGACCTCGTCGATCGGTGCGGGCCGCTTGTTCGCGCCGCGCGCGCTGGCTCGCGCAGCGCGCGTGTGCCTCGAACACGGCTTCAAGCACGGCTGGTCCTTCGACGGCGGCATCCCTACGGTACGGGAAGCGTGAGCGCTCAGGCCGCGACGGCGTGCCGCCGGCGCTCGCGCGCGATCATGCGCACGTACTCCTCGACGTCGATCAGGAGGTGGCCAGAGGAGTCGTGGAAGCGCCGGTCCTGACGACGCCGCGCGTGCCGGATCGTGGCCCACATCTCGGCACGCGACGGCAGTTGCACCGCGCCAGCGATCACGTCGGCGACCCAGTCGGCCTGCGCCTCGGCTATCGGCGGGAACGCCGTCATCGAGTGCGCGAGCCCGACGACGTACAGGTCGGCGTGCTCGGGCGAGGCCGCCAGGTGGTAGAGCGGCGGCGCGTCGTCGCCGCCGGCGAGGATCGCGTGGTCCAGGAACGGGAACTTGATCCGGTAGCCGGTGCAGTGGATGATCGCGTCGAACTCGTCGGCGGAGCCGTCCGCGAACCGGACGCGGCGCCCGTCGGCGCGCAGCGGATGCGGCTTGACCGACACGCGCCCGTGCGCGATCGCGGGCAGCAGCTCGGTCGTGGCGATCAGCGGCCCTCTGCCGGGCGCGTAGGGAGGCTTCGGCAGGCCCTGCTGCGCCGGCTTCCCGTTCGCGAGCCGCAGCAGCAGCTGCACAAGCGGCCGGCGTGCCTCGGGCGACAGCCGGCGTACGAGCGGCGAGACCTCGTCGACCGGGTGCCCGAGGAACAGCTTCGGCAGCACGTAGTGGCCGGTGCGGACCGACAGGCATGTGGTCGCCGCGACGCGCGCGAGCTCGGGCGCGATGTCGGCGGACGTCGCCCCCAGCCCCACCACGAGCACGCGCTGGCCGGCGAACGGTGCGGGGTCGTGGTAGTCGAAGGCGTGCAGCGCGCGGCCGTCGAAGTCGCCCGCGATCTGCGCGTCGACCGGCTCGCCGTGGCGGGCGCCGGAGGCGACCACGGCGGCCCGGTAGCGATGGCGGCTGCCGTCGGCGAGCCGCACCTCCCAGCCGCCCCCCGGCGACGGCTGGAGCGCCGTCACCTCGGTCCCGAAGCGGATCCGGTCGCGCAGGCTCCAGTGATCGACGTAGGCGTCGAGGTAGCGCGCGACGAGGGCGTGGTGCGGATAGTGCGGATAGCGCTCGGGCATCGGGAAGCTCGGGAACTGCATGACCGCCCGCGACGTGTTCGAGCACAGCGAGGCGTACGCGCAGCCGGGCGCCCCCTCGGCCCCGTAGCGCCACAGGCCGCCAACCGCCGGCTTGCGCTCGTAGCAATCGAACGACAGCCCGCGCAGGGCGAGCGCGCGACACGCTGCGGCGCCGCCCGCGCCCGCGCCGATGACGCAGATCTCGGCCGTCGTCGTCACGCGCGCTCACACCCTTCCGCGCCGAGTGTCGAGCGAGCCGCGGGCGGAGCTTCCCGTCGCGGCTGCAGAATCGCGTCGAGCAGGGAGGCTGTCTCGTCGTCGTCGGACGGGAGCGCCGGCGCGAGGTCGGCGAGCACAAACCCGTGCGGGCGCAGGACCGCGCCGGCGGCCGTCAGCGCGGCCGTGTCGGCGAGCGGGCAGGCGCGCTGCTCCGGGAAGCAGACGCCCGCCGGCAGCGCAGCGCTCGCCAGCCCCAGCACGCGCTCGGCCGCAAGCGCCGCCCCCACCGCCGTCAGGTGCGCCTGGCCACGCGGGTCGAGCACGTCGAGCGCGAACGTCCGCTCGGCATCCTCGACCGCGATCGTGAATCCGCTCAGGTCGCCCGTGCCCGAGCGCTCCAGCAGCCGCCGCCGGACGCCGCGCAGCTGCCGGCGCTCGAGCGCGCGCAGCGCGCCCGTGCGCTTGAGCGCCACCAAGCCGAGCAGCTCGGCCTGCAGGTGCAGCGCCAGCCGGCTCTCGACGGTCGGCACCTTGAGCGTGAGCGGCAGCGTCGCCTGCTCCAGCGTGCCGATGCGCACGCTTGCGCGCTCGCGACCGTCCGGGCAGCGGACGCGCCGCACGCCGGTCAGCGGATGCACGACGCGCCGCTCGCCGCGCTCGTGGACATGGTGAGGCCATGCCCAGCGGCGGCTGAGGCCCCACCCGCCGGGGCCCACGCGGTCGCCGGACGACGCGAGCACGGTCAGCGTGATGCGCGACGGCGCGAGCGCCAGGCGTGCGAGCGCCGCCGCCAGCAGCGCAGCCGCCCCACCCATCCAGCCGCCCGCCAGCAGCAGCGGCGCGGCCGCCGGATCTCGCGAGACCCGCAGCGCGATGTCGAGCAGCGCCGCCGGCCCGCCGCGGTCGATGTCGGCGAGCGGGATCGCCTCGCCCAGCGCGTGGGCGAGCAGCCGATCGGTCTGATCCGGGCAGCAGACGAGCAGCGCGCGCGGACGCTCGGGCAGATTCGCCAGCGGCCGCTGCGCGTCGGCGTCGACGCGCGCGGTGGCGACGCGCAACTCGTGCCCGAGCGCGCGAGCGCGCTCGGGGTGGCGCCCGGCGAGCACGATCTCCAGCCGCGGATGGCGCCCTCGCAGCAGGCGCGCGGCGTGCGCGCCGACGACGCCGTAGCCGCCGACGATCACGAGCGGACCGCCGTCGAGCGTGTCGCCGGAGCGGTCGCCGTTCATCACACCGGCCACCGGCCGTCGTGCTGCGGCGCTTCTCCGCGCGGCTGGCGCGCGAGCGTCAGCGTCGTCGTCCACGCGTCCGGCTGCCGCGCGCCGGTGGCGACCGAGGCGCCGTGGCCGAGCGCGCGCGCCGCCAGCAGCCGCAGGCCGACGCCCGCGCCGGCGCGTTCGCGCGCGCACTGCACGCCGTCGTTGAGCACCGTGACCGACGCGCGCTCGCGATCGGCGGCGACCGTCACGACGACCAGCTGCGCGCACGCGTGCTTGATGACGTTGCGCAGCGCCTCCGCGACGAAGTCGGCCACGAACTGCCCAGCCGCCGGCGTGACCTCCGCGTCGCCGCGAATCCGCAGCCGCACCGCACGGCCGTCGGACGTCATGCACTGGGCGCGGACCGCCTCGACGACGCTGCGATAGCGCCGCCCGGGCGGCGGCTCGAGGCGGTCGTTGAGCAGCAGCCGCAGGGCGCCGAGCGCCGCCTCCAGCTCGGCCCCGCAGCGCCGCCGATCGCGCGCGGCCAGCCGGCCCCCGGCGCCGAGCGCCGCGGCGACGCTCGCGAGCCGCTGGACGACCTCGTCGTGCAGCCAGTGCGCGATGTCGAGCGGGCACGCAAGCGCCTGCTCTTCCCCCGTCCGGCTGGCCGACGTCCAGTCCACCGTCACAGCTCCCCACCCCCCTCGGTCGCGTCAGGACCCCTCTGCCAGACGACCTCGACGGTGAACCCTACCGCCGTCGCGCCCGCGGTTCGCACCTTGCACACGATCGACACGAGCCCGGGCTGGGCGTCGAGGCCGCCCCCGGGTGGGGCGATCACCGACGCGCTCACCGCCCGGGCCCCGGCCGGCAGCGGTGCTTGTGACGCAGCAGGTCGAGCGCCGCGCACAGGCGCACGCGCGTCTCGGAGGGCTCGATCACCTCGTCGATGAAGCCGTCGCGGGCGGACGCCTGCGCGAGCTGGTGCTCGGTCAGGTACTGCTCGCCGAGCTCGAGCGCGTGGCGTTCGGGATCGGCCGCGGCGGCGATCTCGCGCCGGTGGACGATCCGCACCGCATGCGGCGCGCCCATCACCCCGATGCGCGCGCCGCGCCACGCGTAGGCGACGTCGGCGCCGAGGTCGCGCGAGTTCATCGTGATGTAGGCGCCGCCGTAGGCTTGGCGCACGACGACGCTCACGCGCGGCACGCGCGCCGCCGCGAACGCGTGCAGCAGGCCGGCGCCGTGGCGGATCGCGGCGCGCCGCTCCTGGACGGTGCCGGGCAGAAACCCGGGCGTGTCGACGAGCACCACGAGCGGCAGCCCGAACGCGTCGCAGATGCGCACGAAGCGCGCCGCCTTCTGCGACGCGTCGACGTCGATCGCGCCGCCGAGGTGGCGCGGCTGGTTGGCGACGATCCCGACCGGCCAGCCGCCGAGGCGCGCGAACGCGGTCACCATGTTGCGCGCCCAGCGCGGCGCGACCTCGCGCAGCTCGCCGGCGTCGACGATCCCGCCCGCGACGTCGCGCACGTCGTAGACCTTGCGCAGCTGCGTGGGCACGAGCGTGCTGGGGTCGTCGAGCAGCGGCGGGCGCGACTCGGCTCGCGGGAGCGGGGCGTCCGCGTGCTGCGGCAGGTACGAGAGCACGTCGCGCGCGAGCGCGAGCGCGTCGAGGTCATCGTCGGCGACGAACTGGCAGACGCCGGTGCGCGCGTGCACGCCGGCGCCGCCGAGCTCGTGCGGGGTGACCTCCTCCCCCATCACCTCGTGCACGACGGCGGGACCGGTCAGGAACATGTGGGCCGCGCGTGTCATCACGACGAAGTCGGTCAGCGCAGGCGCGTAGCAGCCGCCGCCGGCCGACGCACCCGTCACGACCGACAGCTGCGGCACGCGCCCGGAGAGCGCGACGATCGCGCGGAACACGCGCCCGTAGCCGGCCAGCGCCGCCGTCCCCTCCTGCACGCGCGCGCCGGCCGACTCGAACAGGCCGACGACGGGGACCCGCGCGTCGGCGGCGAGCCCGAGCACGCGCAGGATGGAGTCGGCGTGGGCCTCGCCGAGCGAGCCGCCCGCGAACGCGGCGTCCTGCGCGAAGCAGACGATCGGCCGGCCGGCGATCGCGCCGCTCGCGACGACGACGCCGTCGCCCGGGCGCGCACGCGAGCCGAAGCGCCGCGAGGCGACGGCGGTGCGGATCGCGCTCGCCGACCCCGGATCGCACAGCAGCTCGATCCGCTCGGCCGCGCCCAAGCGGGAGGGGGCAACCTCGGCGACGGGCGTCACGGTCGTCGACATCGCGCTTCCCCTACGCCGCCCCGATGCACAGCACGGCGTTGTGCCCGCCGAACCCGAACGAGCTTGAGATCCCAACTGCGCGCCGCTCGCGCGCCTCCGCGCGCAGCGGCTTGGCGGCATTCGGCACGTAGTCGAGGTCGAGGCCCTCCTCGGGCTCGCCCCAGTTGAGCGTCGGCGGCGCGACGCGGCGGCGCAGCGCCAGCACGGTGGCGACCGCCTCGACCGCGCCGCTGGCCCCGAGCAGGTGGCCGATCGACGACTTCAGCGACGAGACCGGCATCCGCGTCGCGTCGTCGCCGAACACCTGCTTGATCGCATCGGTCTCCATGCGGTCGTTGAGCGGCGTCGCGGTGCCGTGCGCGTTGACGTAGTCGACGTCGGCCGGCGTCACGCCGGCCTCCTGGAGCGCGAGGCGCATCGCGCGCACGGGGCCGGCGCCGGTCGGGTCGGGCGCCGTCAGGTGATAGGCGTCCGCGGTCGCGCCGTAGCCAAGCACGTCGGCGAGCACGCGCGCGCCGCGCGCGCGGGCGGCCTCGGCCTCCTCGAGCACGAGGATGCCGGCTCCCTCCCCCATCACGAACCCGTCGCGGCGCGCGTCGAACGGGCGCGAGACGCCGGCGCGCGAGGTCGCCTGCATCCGCCAGAAGGCGGCGACCGACATCGGCGTTATCGCGGCCTCCGACCCGCCGGTGACGATCGCGTCGACCTCGTCGATCTGCACGAGCCGCACGGCCGTGCCGATCGCGTGCGCGCCGGCCGCGCAGGCGGACGCGACGCACCAGTTGGGCCCGGTCATGCCATGGTGCATCGCGACCGCGCTGGCGGCCGCGTTCGACATCATCATCGGGATGCCGAGCGGCGAGCAGGCCTCGGCGCCGCGCTCGTCGAGCATCGTCTGCTGGATCGTGAAGGTTTCGATCCCCCCCACGCCCGTGCCGATGATGCAGCCGATCCGTTCGGGCGGGTAGGGCAGCCCGTCGGCCCAGCCCGCCTGCTCGACCGCCTCGTCCGCCGCCGCCAGCGCGAGCTGCGTGAAGCGATCGCTGCGGCGCACCTGCTTGCGGCTCAGCCGCTCGCCGGCAGCGAACGCGCTGCAGCGTCCCAGGCCGTCCTCGATTCCGCTGACGCCGTCGGTCCAGCGCTCGATCAGCGTCTCCGCGCCGACGCCCAGCGGCGAGACGGCGCCGACCCCGGTGATGACGACCGCGCGCTTCACAGCACGCGCCCGACGATCACGTCCACGGCGTCGCCGACCGTCTTGACGTCCGCGAAGTCCTGGGGATCGAGCTCGACGCCCCACGTCTCCTGCACGAGCTGGGCGATCTCGACGAGATCGAGCGAGTCGACGTCGAGGTCCTCGAGCGTCGCTTCGCGCCGAATCTCCGAGCGATCCGGTCCGATCTCGGCGATCGCGTCGAACAGCCGGTCCTCGATCGACTGGGGCGTGGGCTTCGTTGACGACATGGCTCCTCCTGGTGGTTTGCTCGGCTACGCGGTCATGCCCCCGTCGACGACCAGCGTCGTGCCCGTCACGTACGAGGCGCCGGGCGAGACGAGGAAGCGCACGCAGTGCGCGACCTCGTCCGGGGTCCCCGCGCGGCGCACGGGAATGCCGCGCGAGAGCCCCGGATCGATCCCTTCCGTCAGGCGCGTCTCGATCAGGCCGGGCGCGACCGCGTTGACGGTCACGCCGCGGTGGGCGACCTCCTTGGCCAGCGTGCGCGTGAGCGCGACGAGCCCGGCCTTGGCGGCGGCGTAGTTGGCCTGACCGGCGTTCGCGACGCACGCGCCGACGACGGACGCCACGTTCACGATCCGCCCGAAGCGGTTGCGCACCATCGGCATCACGGCACGGCGCGACGTCCAGAACGCGCCCGACAGATTCGTCTCGATGACCGCCCGCCAGCGCGCGTCGTCGAGTTGCGGGACGAGCCCGTCGGCGGTCGTGCCGGCGTTGTTGACGAGCACGGCGACGAGCCCGAACTCCCGCTCGAGCAGGTCGAAGGCCTGCGCGACCGCGTCGGAGCTCGCGACGTCGGCGGCCACGGGCAGGGCGACGCCGCCGGCCTGCCGGATCGCCTCGATGACCGCCTCGGTGCCGGCCGCGTCGGCGTTGAAGTTGACGCCGACGGGCCAGCCGTCCTGCGCGAGCGCGCGCGCGATCGCGGCGCCGATCCCGCGCGAGGCGCCGGTCACGAGCGCGCAGCCGCGACGCTCGGCGCTCATCGTCCCCACTCCACGACGAGCGCCCCCCACGTAAAGCCGGCGCCGATCGCCGCGAGCAGCAGCGTCGCCCCCTCGCGCAGCCGGCCGTCGCGGTCGGCGCTGGCGAGCGCGAGTGGGATCGAGGCGGCCGACGTGTTGCCGAGCCGCTCGATGCAGTCGACGACGCGCGCCGGGTCGAGCCCGAGCCGCTCGCCGACCGCGCGCGTGATCCGCGCGTTGGCCTGGTGGTAGACGAACAGGTCGACGTCGCCGAGCCCGAGCCCGGCCACGTCCAGCGCCTCGCGGGTGACGTCGCACAGGCATGCGACGGCGATCGCGAACGTCTGCTGGCCGTCCATTCGCAGCTTCGCCTCCTCGCGTGTCATGAAGACGATCTCGCGCGAGCGGTCGTCCGAGCGCAACACGGCGGGGCCGATGCGGCCCGGCCAGGGCGCCCCGGACAGCACGACCGCGCCGGCGCCGTCGCCGATCAGCGCGGCCGTGCGGCGATCGAACGGGTCGACGAAGCGCGTGAGCATCTCGGCGCCGATCACGAGCGCATGGCAGGCCCGCCCGGCCTCGATCGCACCGGCCGCGAGCGCCACGCCCGACAGGAAGCCCATGCAGGCGGCTCCGAGATCGACCGCGCCGGCGCTCGCCGCGCCGAGCGCGGCGGCCACGAGCGGCGCTGCGTTGGGGAGGATCTCGTCCTGCGTGAAGGTCCCGACGAGCACGAGGTCGAGCTCCGCGGGGTCGAGCCCGGCATCGCGCAGGGCCGCGCGCCCGGCCTCGGCGGCGAGGTCGGCGAGCCGCTCGCCCGGCTGCGCGACGCGTCGCTCGCATACGCCGATGCGCTTGAAGATCCAGCGTTCGTCGACGCCGAGGCGCTCGGCGATCGGCTCGTTCGCCACCGCCGTCGGCGGCAGCGCGACGCCGAGGCCCGCGATCGCCGCCCCGCATGGCGCCGACGGGTCCTGGCGCAGCGCGAGCGGGCTCGTGGCGCGGGCGGCCGGCGCCTCCAGCGACGGCACGTCACGCATCTGCGGCGACCAACGGTCGGTCGGACACGATTTCGGCCTCCTCCAGCGTCGCGCGGACGAGTCCGCCGAGCGCGCGGCCGGGACCGACGTCCACGAAGCGGCGCACGCCGCGCGCGTGCAGCGCGAGCAGCACCTCGCGCCAGCGCACCGGGCGCGTCAGCGACTGCGCCAGGCGCATGCGTACGTCGTCGAGCTCACGCGCCGTGACGCACGAGAAGCAGGGTCGCCGCGGCGCGCGCACCTCGAGCTCGTTGAGCAGCGTGCGCAGCTGACCGGCAACGACGGCGAGCGCGGGCGTGTGGGCGGCGACGCGGACCGGCAGCAGCAGCGTCCTGAGGCCCTGCGCGCGCGCGTCCTCCTGCGCGCGGGCGATCGAGCCCGCGTCGCCCGACAGGACCACCTGGCGCGGCGCGTTGTCGATCGCGAGCGTGACGCCGTGCCTCTCGGCCAGCGAGCGCGCGGCCTCGGCGCTCGCGCCGATCGCGACCATCGCGCCGCGCGCGCCCTCGTCGACCTGCTGCATGAGGCGCCCACGCAGCGTCACGAACCGCAGGCCGTCGTGCTCGCTCAGCGCCCCGGCGGCGACGAGCGCGGTGATCTCCCCCAGCGAGTGACCGGCGTAGCAGTCGGGCCGATCATCGTCGCGGAGCGCTTCCAGGTGCGCGAGGCTCGCGCAGAAGATCGCCGGCTGCTGATAGGCCGTGCCCTCGTCGACCGCCGCGAACGGGTCGCGGCCGACGAGCTCGCTGGCGGCCTCGAGCAGGTCCGGACGCGCCTGCGCCACGACGTCCCGCATCGTGCGCTGTTGACTTCCCTGCCCTGGGAAAAGCCAGGCGGTGAAGATGACGTCTCCCCTTCTCCTCGAGCTGCCGGGGTCCGAGCTTCCCAGCCGCGTCGCGGCACGCTCGTCGCCGGCGCGACGGGCTCCCCCAAATGGGTGTCCGATTTCGGCGCTGCTGGTGTTGGTCGGGCGGCGCACGCCGACGCGCCGGGGTAGGCGTTGCACTATGCACCTGCAATCAGTAAGTTCTTTATGCAAAATCAAGCTTGCCGATTTACCCAGATCAAGGCCACGCATGGCGCTGCCCGCGACCACCGACCTGAACACGCAGCGCCAGCTGCGCATCCTCGTGGTCGACGATCACGAGGTCGTTCACTGGGGCCTGCGCGTGTTGTTGACACACGAGTCGTGGGTCCAGCGCTACCTTGCGACCGACGACCCGGACAAGGCGGTCCAGCTGGCGCGGCGCTACGAGCCGCACGTCGCGCTCGTGGACGTCTTCCTCGGTGAAGCGTCGGGAACGGAGCTGTGCGCGCGCCTCAGCGACGCCTCACCGGTCACGCGCGTCCTGCTGATGTCCGGCGTGGGACGCATCACGAGCACGGCGGCGCGCAGCGTCGGCGCGTTCGGGTTCGTGCCCAAGAACTGGTCGTGCCGCGACCTGGCGGGCGCCGCACGGATGGTCGGGCTCGGGATGACCGTCTTCGCGCCCGCCGAGCATCCGACCCCCAACGCGCTGTCGGACCGCGAGTGGGAAGTGCTCAAGCTGATCGCGGAGGGCGCGACCAACAAGGAGATCGCCTTGCAATTGTTTCTCTCGCCGCATACCGTTAAGGACCATACTCGCACGTTGTACAGACGACTGAGCGCACGCAACCGCGCCGAGGCGATTCAACGCGCCCAGCGGATGGGCCTGCTTGGTTAATCACCAGCGAATTTAGTTCGTCGGCTATGCTGCGCGAGCCCGCCGCTCGCGTCCGATCACCCGTGCGTACTCCTCCGGGTCGACCAGCAAGTGACCCGAGGAGTCGTAGAAGCGTCGGTCCTGTCGCAGCCGCGCGCGCCGGATCGCATCCCACATCTCGCCGCGCGAGGGCAGCCGCACCGTGCCGGTGAGCAGGTCGCCGATCCACTCCGCCTGCGCCTCGGCGACCGGCATCAGGGCCGTCATCGAGTGCACGAGCCCGACGAAGTAGAGATCCCGGTGCTCGGGCGAGACGGCGAGGTGGTAGAGCGGCGGCGCGTCGTCGCCGCCGACGACGACCGATGCGTCGAGGAACGGGAAGGCGATCCGGTAGCCCGTGCAGTGGACGATCGCGTCGAGCTCCTCGCGCGTGTCGTCGGCGAACTCCACGCAGCTCCCGTCGGCGTGCGTCGCCTGCGGCTTGACCTCCAGGCGCCCGTGCGCGATCGCCGGCAGCAACTCGGTGGCCGCGATCAGCGGTCCCCGCCCGGGCGCGTACGGCGGCTGCGGCAGCCCCTGCTTGGCCGGCGCGCCGTTGACGATCCGCAGCATCGCGCGCAGCAGCGGGCGCCGCGCCTCGGGCGACAGGCGCCGGATCAGCGGCGAGACCTCGTCCACGGGGCGACCGGCAAACAGCTTGGGCACCACATAGTGGCCGGTGCGAACCGACAGGAACGTGCGCGCCGCCACGCGCGCGATCTCGGGCGCGACATCCGCCGCCGTCGCTCCGAGACCGACCACGAGCACGCTACGGCCGGCGAACGGCGTCGCGTCGCGATAGTCGAACGCGTGCACGGTCCGTCCTCCGAACGACCCCGTCAGCTCCGCATAGACGGGCTCGCCGTGCCGCGCGCCTGACGCGACGAGGACCGCGCGGTAGCGCCGGCGCTCGCCGTCAGCGAGCCGCACCTGCCAGCCGCCGGCGGCGGCTGGCTCGACTGCCGTCACCTCGGTCGCGAAGCGGATCCGCCCACGCACGCCCCAATGGTCGACATAGTCGTCGAAGTAGCGCGCCACGAGCGTGTGGTGCGGATAGTGCGGGTAGTCGCCGGGCATCGGGAGGCTCGGGTACTCCATGACCGTTCTCGACGTGTTCGGCGACAGCGACGCGTACGCGCAGCCCGGCCGCTCGTCGGGCGCGTAGCGCCACAGGCCGCCCACGCCCGGCGAGCGCTCGTAGCAGTCGAACGACAGCCCGCGCAGCGCCAGCGAGCGGCATGCCGCGATGCCCGCCGAGCCGGCGCCGATCACGCACACCTCGCCCGTCGTCATCGCGCCTGCCCGCCTTCGGCCAGCAGCCCGGCGACCCCGAGCGCCGTCGCGGTGAGCGCCGCGCCCGCGTCGAGCGCCGCGGACGCGGGCGGCTTGCCCTCGCGCAGCGCGAGCAGCGCCGCGCCGACGTCGAGCGCGTCGCAGAGGACCCCCGCCTGCCACCACAGCCGGCGCGCCGGCGGCGCGCTGGCCCACAGCCCGGTCGTCATCGCCACGTTGCGCGCCGCGAACAGCCGCACGAGGTAGGCGCTCTGCGGGCCGGGCTCCAGTGCGAAGGCGCGCGCGGCGATCCGCGGCGCCACGAACCCGCCGGCGACCCCGAGCCGCAGCGCCCCGAGCGCCAGCCGCGCCCGCTTGCGGTCGAGCCTCATGTCATCGCCGCCATCGAGGGGACCGTGACGGGCTCGGCGCTCGCCGGCCGCCCGTCGGCGGCGTCCACGAGGTCGCTCAGCGTGCAGCCGCGGGCGCGCACCACGACGCCGGCAGCGGCGAGCGCCGCGAGGTCGGCGGCGGGACGGCTCGTCTGCTCCGGAAACGAGACCCCGCCGGGCAGCCGCACGCCCGCCAGCCCCAGCACGCGCTCGGCGGCGAGCGCCGCCCCCACGGCGCCGAGGTGGGCCTGGCCGTGCGGGTCCAGCGCGTCGACCGCGACGCTGCGCCCCTCGTCGGCGAGCGCGATCGAGACGCCGCTGACGTCCCCGTCGCCCGAGCGCTCGAGCAGCCGGCGGCGGACGCGCGCGAGGCGCGGCCGGTCGAGCGCGCGCAGCGCCCCCGAGCGCTTGAGCGCCACCAGGCCCCACAGCTTGGACGCTTCGAGCATCACGAGGCGGGTCTCGACCGTCGGCACGTCGAGCGTCAGAGGCAGCGTGACCTGGTCGAGCGTCGAGATGCGCACGCTGATCCGCTCGACGCCGTCGGCGCAGCGCACCCGGCGCAGGTCCGTGAACGGATGACGCACGCAGCGCACGCCGTCCTCGCGCGGATGGTGCGGCCACGCCCAGCGACGGCTGAATCTCCACGCGCCGGCGCCAACCCGGTCGCGCGACGAGATCATCACGGTCAGGTCGGCGCGCACGGGAGCCGGCACCACGCGCGCGAGCGCGCCCGCCAGCAACGCCGCCGTCCCGCCCTTCCAGGCGCCCGCCAGCAGCACCGGCGCGATCGGCGGCTCGCGCAGCGCGCGCAACATGACGTCGAGCGCCGCGACGGCGTCGGCGCGGTCGATGTCGGCGATCGGCACTCCCTCGCGGATCGCGTCGGCGAGCAGCCGGTCCTCCGGGTCGGGCAGCGTGGCCAGGATCGCGGCGGGCCGCTGCGACAGCCCGGCCAGCGGCCGCTCGGCGCGCACGTCGACGCGCGCCGTGTGCGCGCCGAGCGCGGCCGCGAGCGGGCGCGCCGCGTCAGGGTTGCGCCCCGCCAGGACGAGCGGGAGCGCGGGATGGCGCTGGCGCAGGAGCCGCGCCGCCTGCGCGCCCACGAGCCCGTAGCCGCCGACCATCAGCAGCGGGCCGGCCGCGTGCGGGGTCTCGCTTGACGACATCGACTCCCCCTCTCGTCGTGGTTGCGGACGCCGAGCTTCTCAGGCGTGCGCCGGTGCGCTGGCGCGCACGCAGTCGCGTTCACCCAAATGGGTGCTCGATTTCCGTGCGGCTGGTGGCGGGCCGGCTACGCTCCTGCGCAATGCCGGGCCCTGCTGCAGACCGGCGCCGCGCCCGCCTGCGCCGCCGGCTCGCGGTCGCGCTGCTCGTCGTGCTCGCGGTCGTCGTCGTGGCGGCCGCTGCGGGCGGCGGCGACCATCGGCGCGCACACGCGCACACGCGGGCGGTCGCGCGGCCGCGCGGCGCGCGCCCCGCGGTCGCCAGCCCACCACACCGCGTCTCACCGGCGCGGCGCCGGCTCCTGCGCGAGCGTGCCGCGGTCGCGCACGTGCTCGCCTACACCCCCTACGTCGCGCGCGGCAGCCGGCGGCGGCGCGAGATCGCGCTGACGTTCGACGACGGGCCCGGCCCGCTCACGCCGCGGTTCGTGCGCGCGCTGGAGCGCCTGCGCGTGCCGGCGACGTTCTTCGTCGTCGGCCAGCAGCTCAACGACTTCGCCGCCGGGCTGCGGGCCGAGCTGCGCGGCGGCTTCCTCGTCGGCGACCATACCGAGACGCACCCGCTGCTCTCGCGCCTGCGCCCGGCCGCCCAGCTGCGGGAGCTGCGCGACCAGATCGCGCGCGTGCGTCGGCTCGGCGGACCGCGCCCGTTCCTGTTCCGCCCGCCCTACGGCGCGTTCGATCGCACCACGTTGCGGCTCCTGCACCGGCTCGGCCTGTTCATGGTGCTGTGGACGGTCGACACCGAGGATTACCGCCGGCCCGGCGCGCGCGCGATCGCGCGCGCGGCGCTGAGCGGCGCGCGTCCCGGCGCGATCCTGCTGATGCACGACGCCGGCGGCGACCGCTCGCAGACGCTCGCCGCGCTGCCGGCGATCGTGCGCCGCCTGCGCGCCCGGCACTACCGGCTCGTGACCGTCGCGCGGCTCGTGCGCGACGACCCGCCGCCGCGCCGCCAGCCGTCGCCGCACAGCCTCGCGGGCGGGTGAGCGGACGTCGCCGCGCCGCCGCCCGCTCCTCGACCGGTCGGTCGACGGACTCGACTGGCCGACTTCATGCATCAGAAGATCTGCTGCGGGAACGCTGAGGCCAGATCGGGATGCACGCGACGATGGCACGGCATCAGCTCGCCGCCACGCCTGACGCGCCGGCGCGGGCGCGGCGCCTCGTGGCCGACGCGCTCGGCCATGACGACGAGGTCGCCGCGGCGCAGCTGGCGGTCTCCGAGATCGTCACCAACGCGTTGCGTCACGGGCGCGCACGACCTGACCGGCGCGACATCGAGCTGCGCCTCGAGCCCCGCGGGGAGCGCCTGCGCGTGAGCGTACTCGACCCGGGCGCCGGCGCCGCGCTGCGGCGCCGCCCGGGCGGCGCGGGCGGCGGCTGGGGACTGGAGATCGTCGAGCGCGTCGTGCACGCATGGGGTCACGACCGCGAGCACGGCCGCACGCTCGTCTGGTTCGAGGTCTGAGGAGCGCGGCGCTCAGCCGGCGCGCGACGGGCCGTCGTGGAGCGACGGCACCCTCCCGCTCGTGCTCGACCCGCGCGTGCTGCTGTTCGTCGACTCGACCGGGCTGCACCTGCTACTGCGGCTCGCGACGGAGGCGCGGGAGAGCAGCCATGCGTTCGCGCTGCTCGACTGCGACGGCCCGCTGCGGCGCCTGCTCGAGCTGACGTTGCTGGACGACCGCTTCGAGCGCGTCTCGGACGATCGGCTGGGCGCAGCGGCCCGGGGCGCCGCCGGCGACTGACTGGTAGGGCTAGAGTTCCGCGCTCCGTGGCCCCCCTCCGATCAGCGCAAGACGACGCTCCCAGCACCCTGGAGGCCCCCCAGGTCCAGGCGATGTTCGACCGCATCGCGGGGATCTACGACCTGCTCAACCAGGTCATGACGGCCGGCCTGCACCACCAGTGGCGCCGCCGCGCCGCGGACCTCGCGCAGGTCGGCGCCGGCGACCGCGTGCTCGACGTGGCGGCCGGCACCGGGGACCTGACGATCGAGCTGGCCGCGCGCGTCGCGCCCGGCGGCGAGGCCGTCGGCTGCGACTTCTCACCCGGGATGCTGGAGCTCGCGCGCCGCAAGGCGCCGCAGCTGCGCTTCGTGCAGGGCGACGCGCTCGACCTGCCGTTCGAGGACGGCGCGTTCGACGCCGCGACCGTCGGCTTCGGCGCGCGCAACTTCTCCGACCTCGAACGGGGGCTGCGCGAGCTGGCGCGCGTCGTGCGGCCCGGCGGGCACGTCGTCGTGCTCGACTTCACGACGCCGCAGCGGCCGCCGCTGTCGACCTTCTTCCGCATCTGGTTCGACCGCGCGGTGCCGCTGCTCGGCCGCCTCGTGGGCCAGCCGGCGGCGTACGGATACCTGTCGCGCTCGGTCCGCCGCTACCCCGCGCCCGCGGAGATCGCGGCGACGATGGACCGCAGCGGAATGACCGCGATCCGTTGGATCGTCACCGGCGGCGGGATCGTGACGCTGCATGTGGGGGTGGCACGCGGGTGAGGGCCAGCGGATGGCCGCCAGACCGGTCCACGGCGGCCCGATGCGTCCCGTTGATCCCGTTCGATCCCGCGATTCGAACGTAGGCTGGAACGTAGCGGCGCGACGACCAGTGCCGCCGCGGCCAACCACATTGAAGGACGTCTGCCTGCGCGCGCCCAACACGGCCACGCCGTGATCGATCCCGCCGATCTCGCCGCAATGCGCGACGAGCTGTATCCGATGTTGCCGCTGCCGCCCGAGTGGCAGCGACTCGAGGACGGGACACCAGCTCCCAACTGGGTGGCTGCCGTGGCGCTCTCTCTCCAGGTCGGTGAAGCTCCTCGTCGATGCGAGCGTGGCGGTCGCAGCCAGCGCGAACCCGCTCGGGTTCGCGCGCTTCCGCCGCTACGACCTGCTCGCCCCGCCTCTCATGTGGATCGAAGCGCAGTCCGCGCTGCATGCGACCCTCTGGCGCGGCGAACTGCACCGCGAGCAGGTCGAGCCAATGCGGTCTCGAATCCTCAACGCACCGGTCCAGCGCGTCGAGTCAGCGGAACTCGTGGATGAAGTGTGGAAGGTCGCCGACGAGCTTAGCTGGGCACGGACCTACGACGCCAACTACGTAGCCCCTGCGCGGTTGCTCAACTGCCGTGTCGTGACGCTCGATCGCAGGCTTCGCCGTGGCACCGAGCGCTTGGGTTTCGTGGTCGGGCCCACCGAACTCGACTGACGCGCGGTCGAAAGAGGTTCGGCGAAACCACACAGGGGCTTCCAGTGGCGCAGCTAGGACTCGAACCTAGGACCAACGGATTATGAGTCCGCTGCTCTGACCAACTGAGCTACTGCGCCGTGTCGCGAGCGACGCTACCAGAGCCGCCGGGCCGTGGCGCGGGGCAACCGGCGGCGTGATTGGATACGCGCGTTTGGCTATCCGACCAGGAGGGGTGGAGCGTGGCGCAGCAGCGTGCAGCGATCGTGACCGGGGGGTCGAGCGGGATCGGGCTGGCGATCGCCCGGGTCCTCGGCGAGGAGGGCTACGCGCTGACGCTCGCCGCGCGCCGCCCCGACAAGCTCGCGGAAACGGCCGAGGGGCTGCGCCAGGAGGGCTACGAGGTGCTCGACGTCGCCGGCGTGCTGTCCGAGGAGGACGCCGTCAAGCAGGTCGTCGCCGCCCACCGGGACCGCTACGGCCGCCTCGACGTGCTCGTCAACAACGCCGGCGTCGGGATCGGCGCGCCGGTCGCCGAGATCCAGACCAAGCGCCTCGACATGCAGCTCGACGTCAACATCCGCGCGATCGTCCTCTTCTACCGCGAGTGCGCCGACCTGCTGCGCGCCGCGGGCGCCGAGCATAAGTCCGCGCAGGTCGTCAACACGTCCTCGATCTCCGGCAAGAGCGGGCAGGCCTGGCTGTCGGTCTACTCGGCCACGAAGGCGGCCGTGATCGGCTTCACGCAGGCGATGAACAAGGAGCTGTCGGCCGAGGGGATCAAGTCGTGCGCGCTGTGCCCCGCGTTCGTCGACACGCCGATGACCGACTTCGCGAAGGCCGGCGGCGTGCCCGCCGAGGAGATGATGCGGCCCGAGGACATCGCCGAGGCGGTGCGACTGCTGCTCAAGGTCTCCCCCGCGTGCATCATTCCCGAGATCGTCTTCGAGCGGCCCGGCGAGATCCTCTAGCGGAAGGTGCACCATATGAAGCTCGGCGTCCACGTCGGCTACTGGGGCCTCGGCCTCACCGCGCAGCAGCAGCTCGAGATCGTCCAAGAGGCCGAGCGGCTCGGCTACGACTCCGTGTGGACCGCCGAGGCGTACGGCTCCGACGCCGCGACCGTCCTGGCGTGGCTGGCGGCCGGCACGACCAAGATCAACCTCGGCTCCGCGATCTTCCAGATCCCGGGCCGCAGCGCCGCGATGACGGCGATGACCGCCGCCACGATCGACCAGCTCTCGAACGGTCGCATGCGCCTGGGGATCGGGGCATCCGGCCCGCAGGTCGCCGAGGGCTGGCACGGCCAGCGCTACGGCCGCATGCTGCAGCGCACGCGCGAGTACATCGCGGTCGTGCGGATGGCGCTCGCGCGCGAGCGCGTCGCGTTCCACGGCGAGACGCTCGAGCTGCCGCTGCCGGACGGCCCCGGCAAGGCGCTGAAGCTCACGATCGCGCCGGTGCAGGAGCGGATCCCGATCTACCTCGCCGCGATCGGCCCGAAGAACACCGCGCTCGCGGGCGAGATCGCCGACGGCTGGATCCCGACCCTGTTCGCGCCCGAGCACGTCGCCGAGCTCCGCGCCCATCTGGAGGAGGGCGCGCAACGAGCCGGCCGCAGCCTCGACGGCTTCGACATCGCCCCGACCGTCAACGTCTTCGTGACCGACGACCAGGCCGCCGGACGCGACGCGATGCGCCCCTACCTCGCGCTCTACGTCGGCGGGATGGGCTCGCGCGAGCAGAACTTCTACAACCGCCTCGCCCAGCGCTACGGCTTCGCCGACGCCGCCAGGCGGGTGCAGGACCTCTATCTCGAGGGCAAGCGCGAGGAGGCGTGCGCGGCGCTGCCCGACGAGCTGATCGACCTCGTGTCGCTGTGCGGCCCGAGGGACGTCGTGCGCGAGCGGCTCGCGGTGTACCGCGACGCCGGCGTCGGCACGCTGATGGTCACGCCGATGGCGTTCAGCGCGGAGGAGCGCCTGGCGCAGCTGCGGCTGGTGGCGGAGCTGGCGGAGGCGGCGTAGGGTCCGGCGGCGCGGGCGCGGCGTCCGGCCGCGCCAGCCCGGGGGCGCCGCCGCCGGTCCGGTCCAGCGCGCCGAGCAGCGCATCGACGACCTGCGGGTCGAGCTGCGCGCCGGCGACGCGCCGCAGCTCCGCGCGCGCCGCGCGCTCGCTGCGCGGCCCGCGCCACGGCCGCGCCGACGTCATCGACACGTACGCGTCGCACGCGAGCAGGATCCGCGACGGCAGCGGGATCTCCTCGCCCGCGAGCCCGTCCGGGTAGCCGGTCCCGTCGAAGCGCTCGTGCTCGTGGCGCACGATCGGCGCCGCCTCCGACAGCAGCGGCAGCGCGCGCAGCAGCCGTTCGCCGATGCGGGCATGGTCGCGCAGGACCGCGCGCTCCTCCTCACGGAGCACGCCCGGATACGCGAGCAGCACGGCAGGCACGCCGACCGTGCCGACGTCGTGGAACAGCGCCGCCAGGTACAGCGCGCGCAGGTCCTCGTCGCCGAGCGCGAGCGCGCGGCCGGTGTCCCACGCCAGCTCGGCGATCCGCCAGGCCTCCGCTTCGGTCGCGACCCCGCTGCCGGCGGCGACGCGGTACAGCTCGCCGAAGCCGGCGTCGCGCACGCGGTCGAGCACCCGCCGGCACGTCAGCCCGCGCCCGAGCTGCTCGGCAATCGCCTCGGCCAGCTCGCGCTCGGGGATCCCGTACGCGTGCGGCCGGTCGGACGCGATCGCGAGGTAGCCCCACGGCTCGCGCTCGTCGAGCACTGCGACCGCAAGCTCGCTGCGGACCGCCGCGTCGCCGTCGACCCAGGCGTGCGCGCCGTCCTCCTCGACGACCGCCGGACCGGCGGCCGCCAGCGCGCGCCGGGCGATCGGGCGGTCGGCAAGCGCGGCGACGAGGTCGGGCGCCCCGGCGTGGCGGCCGGATCCGAGCGCGGCGATGCGGATCTCGCCGTCGGGCTCGACGGCGGCGACGGCCGCGCCGACGGTGTCGAACACGCCCGCCAGGAACGCGGCCGCCGTCTCCGCCAGCGCGCGCTCGTCCTCGGCGCCGGCGAGCGCGCGCGCGATCCCCGCCAGCAGCGCGAGGCGCGCGGTCTCGGCGCGCCCGAGCGGGCGGTGCGACGGCGCGCCGCGCCCGCCTGTGCGGACCGCCGAGCCGGCCCCGCCGGCGGTCGCGCGCTTGCCCTGGCGCAGCGCGGTGTCGGCGCGCGCGACGAGGTCGTCGACGCTGCGCGCCGGGCGCCCGAACGTCGCCCAGCCAACGCTGGCGCTCAGGTGGCGGTCGCCGTCGACGCCGAACTGGATCGCCTCGATCGCGTGCACGAGTCGTTCGCTGAGCTCACGCGCTTCGGCTTCGCCGGCGCGCACCGCGATCACGGCGAACTCGTCGCCGCCCTGACGGCAGCAGACGTCCTCCTCGCGCAGCGCGCCGCGCAGTGCGCCGGCGACGAGCCGCAGCGCGTCGTCGCCGGCGAGGTGGCCGAGCTCGTCGTTGATCGCCTTGAAGCCGTCGAGGTCGAGCAGCACGAGCGAGAAGGGATCGTCGTAGCGGCGCGAGCGCGCGACCTCGGCCGCAAGCTGGCGCGTGAACATGCGGTAGTTGCCGAGGCCGGTGAGGTCGTCGAGCTCCGCCATCCGCAGCGCGTCGGCCTCGCGTCTGGCGAGCGCGGCGTGCTCGCGGCGCAGCAGCGCGAGCGCGCGCGCGACGCCGAGCGCGGCGGCGAGCGCGACGGCGCCGACGGCGACTTCGGCGACGTTTGGCGCCGTGCCGTCGTGCGGGCGGACCACGAGCGCGACGAGCGCGACGACCGCGACCGCCAGCACGGCCGCCGCGCTGGCGGCCAGGGCCGTTCCCGAACGGGCGCGGCGGGCCCCGACGCGGGGCGACGTCCGGTCGCCGTATCGTCGCGGGCGCCCGCGGTACCCCGATCTCTCAGTCCGCGTGCGTCGTCTCACGGTCGTCCTTGCCGAAAGCTGTCAAAAGCTCACAATACCTGCCAATCCCTTCTTGCGGTACCCGCTGGACGGATCGACGGACCGCGGCGCGCCGGCCAGGAGGCGGCCGGATCCGGGCACGCGGAAGCGGCCGCGGGAGGGCGCGGCCGCTGTCCGGTGGTCTCCGCTCGCTCGCCCGGTGGGAGCGAGCCGCCGTGAATCAGGCGCGTCGGCGGTGCGGCGGGCGGCGCCTGCGCGCGCGCCTGGCGGGCTTGGCGGCCGGCTTCGCGGCCGCTCCGCGGGCGGCGGCCGGCGCCGTGGCGTGGAGCTGCGCCTGCGCGGATCGCGTCGCCGGCGCGGCCACGCCGTGCGTCGCCGTGACGGCCTTCCCGTGCGCCCGCGGCGGCTCGGCGCGCGCCGTCAGGATCGGGATTCCGTTCGCCTTCGCGCAGTCCTCGAGGTCCTTGCGCGCGAGGTCCTCCTGGATGGTGCGCAGCCGCGCGACGGCGACGGCGACGATCTCGTCGTCGCAGGGACCGCCGCCCGGGCTCAGCAGCGGGGGCGGCGGGAACGGGGTGGGAGCGTGCTGCTTGAGCCAGTCCGGCGAGAACACGTCCCAAGGCCCGTCCTCCGGGGGGTCGCTGATCCGGTCGGGGTCGGTCCAGGGGGCGTCCGGGTCCGTGGTCGGGGCCGGCTGGCCGGTTTGGCCGTCCGCCGGCGCGGGGTCGGTGCCGCTGTTCGGGCCGAGGCCGGTGCTGGGGTCGGGATCGTTGGCCGGGCTCGGGTCGCCCATGTCCTGCGCGCCGGAGCCGTTGGAGCCGCTCGGGCCCGGGTCCGTCGCGCCGGGGTCGTCGGCGGCCGGGTCGGGACCGCCGGAGCCGCCCGTGGCGGGACCGCCGTAGTCGCCGGAGCCAGCGCCGCCCCAGTCGCCGCCGCCGGTGCCGCTGCCACCGCCGCCATAGCCACCGCCGCCGTCGCCGCCGTCGTCGCTGCACGGGTCGGTCACGTCGCAGCGCGCGATCTCCGCGTGCGCCCGCGCCGGCCGCCACGCCTGCGCGGCGAGCCCGCACGCCAGCGCCGCGAGCAGCAGCGCGACGAGCGGCAGTCCGCGGCTGTGCCGCAGGGTCCTGCAGGGATCCGTCCTGGTCATGGTCACCAGCTTTTGGTGGTTGACGAGACAGGTCCCTACAGGCGCCAGACGTCTGACGCAGCGTCAACCTATGCCATTGGACACACGCACGTCCATGAACCTGGACGAATGGTCGAGCAGCCTTGAGCGCTCGACCTCGCCCGACCGCTGCGCGCGCGTCAGCGACGCGCGCCGCGCCGCTTTGGCGCGGCGTGGCGGCGCGGCCGCGGCTTGGGCTGCTTGGCAGCGTGCCTCGGGCTCACCCGCGGCGCCGCGCTCGGCGTGGCGTGCGTGCCGTTCGCCGGCCGACCGTGCACGGCCCCGCGGGTCGAAGCAGCCGGGTGCGGCTCCTTCGGCGCGCTGGCGTGCGCGGTCGTGCCGTGCGGCAGGCCGGCGCGTGCGACGGTCGCGGGCGCGGGAGCGGGCGTGTCGACGCGCGCCGTGACGATGGGGGTCCCGGCGCCTTCCATGCACTTGGAGTAGACGTCCCACGCCTGGTCCTTCTCCGGGCCCTCGGTGGGAATGGTGTGGTAGGAGATCGACTCGGCCTGACAGGGGTGGCCCGGCGGCAGCGCCCCGGGGGTGGCGGGGACCTGCGACGGGTCGAGGTAGTGATCGGGGGCGGCCTCGTCCGTGGGATCGAACGGGTCGGGGAGCCCATCGCGGCCGGTCATGTCGGTCGGATCGCTGGACTCCTCGCCGGGGCCCGGGCTCCCGTCGCTCGGGTCGCCGGAGCCGTAGTCGCCGGAGCCGGGGTCGCCGTAATCGCCGCCGCCCGCGTCGCCGTAATCGCCGGAGCCGGGGTCGCCGTAGCCGCCGGAGCCCGGATCCCCGTAGTCACCCGAGCCGATGTTGCCGCCGCCCCAGTCGCCGCCGGTGCCGTTCCCGCCGCCGCCATAGCCGCCACCGCCGTCGCCGCCGTCGTCGCTGCACGGCTCGGTCACGTCGCAGCGCGCGATCTCCGCGTGCGCCCGCGCCGGCCGCCACGCCTGCACGGCCACACCGCACGCGAGCGCGGCGAGCAGCAGCGCGACCATCGTTCCCCTGCGCCCATGGCGCAGCGCCCTGCAGACCTCCGTTGCGGTCATGTCCCTTGCCCTTTGCGGTCGACGAGCCAGCGGTGGTCCCTGCAGGCGACAGACGTCTGACGCGCCGCGAAGCCTACGGGAGCCACGCACGGCACGAGCACGCGGCCTAAACGGATGATTGAGTTCACGCCGATGCCCGCGCACGCCCATCCCCTGCGCCTGTTCCTCGGCGCGTTCGGCGACCCCGGCCACGCGTTCCCGATGCTCGCGCTCGGGACTGCGCTCGCGCGCCGCGGCCACGACGTCACGCTCGAGACGTTTCAGCGCTGGGGCCCGTACGCCGAGCAGGCGGGGATGACCTTCGTCGCCGCGCCCGAGTACCCGGTCTTCCCCACCCGCGACGAGCCGCTGCGGCCCTACGAGGCGGTCGTGCGGGCCGCGCGCGACACGCGCCCGCACATCGCCGCCGCCCGGCCGCACGCGGTCGTCCACGACATCCTCACGCTCGGCCCGGCGCTCGCGGGCGAGCTGGAAGGCGTGCCGGTCGCGACGCTGATCCCCCACGTCCACCCCGCCCCGCCGCCGGGCGCGCCGCCGTACTCGTTCGGCGCGCGACTGCCGCGCACGCGCCTCGGCGCGCGGCTGTGGCGGCTGTGCGACCCGCTCGTCGCGCTCGGCCTCGAGCACGGCAAGCGCGATCTCGACGACGCGCGCCGGCGCCTCGGCCTCCCGCCGGTCGACCGCGTGCACGGCGGCCTGAGCGAGCGGCTGTGCCTCGTCGCGACGTTCCCGCAGCTCGAGTACCCGCGCGACTGGCCGGCGCACGCGCACGTCATCGGGCCACTGCTGTGGGAGCCCCCGTACGAGGACGTCGAGCCGCCCGCCGGCGACGCGCCGCTCGTGCTCGTCGCGCCGTCGACCGCGCACGACCGCGAGCAGCGCCTGCTGCGCGCCGCGCTGCGCGGGCTCGCCGAGGAGCCGGTACGCGTGCTGGCGACGTGGAACCGGCGGCTGCCACCCGCGCCGGTCGCGATGCCGGCCAACGCGCGGCTCGTCGAGTGGGTCTCCTACGCGCGCACGATGGCGGCGGCCGACGTCGTCGTCTGCCACGTCGGGCACGGGACGATGGTGCGCGCGCTCGCGTCGGGCTGCGCGGTCGTCGCGTGCCCGGTCGCGGGCGACATGGGCGAGAACGCCGCGCGGCTGGACTGGTCGGGCGCGGGCGTGCGGCTGCCGTGGCGCTTCGCGAGCCCGCGCGGCGTGCGGCTGGCGGTGCGCCGCGCGCTCGGGGACCCGGGGATCGGAGCGCGGGCGCGCGAGCTGGCGGCGTGGGCGCGCGCGCACGACGGCGCCGAGCGGGCCGCCGGCCTCGTCGAGCGGCTCGCGCGCGGGGAGACGGGCACGCCGGCGGCGTAGCGCGGCGTCGCGCAGCGGCCGTGCGCGGAGCGCGGCCGGCTACGCGGCCGTGTCGCCCGCCGGCGCCTGCGCGGCGCTCCCGGCCGGGTGCTCCTTCGCCCACGCGACGATGCTCTTCGATTCCGAGATCACGTCGCCGTCCTCGGTGACGAGCACCGGGACCCACGACTTGCCCGTCAGGCGCCTGACCTCGCGCCGGCCCGAGGTGAGGTCGGGCAGCAGCCCGAGCCCGTAGGTCTTCTTGACCTCCGGGTCGTAGCCGGCGTCGCGCAGCGCGTGGTAGGCGTTGCCGCAGGGATGGCCGCCCGGTCGCGGCGACGAGAACGTTCCCCAGCAGACGTACAGCTTCATGTGGGCCCTCCGGTATCGGGTGCGTGGAGGGAGTCTCGCGCGCGCGGGCGCGCGCGTCCAGCCGGGTTGGCCGGCCAGCTAGAGGCTTGATGCGGGTTTAGCGTCCGTCGTAGGCGGCGAGGGCGCGTGCGGGGCGGCCGGTGAGGGTGTTGAGGAACATGCCGATCGTGAGCGCGAGCAGGCGCTGAGCGATGCG
>Ga0070712_100000327_pt1 | contig 26961 bp, 22 predicted proteins | sample LARL81metaG_FD_71396 | JGI IMG/M metagenome (GOLD analysis project Ga0070712, IMG submission 71396) | Corn, switchgrass and miscanthus rhizosphere microbial communities from Kellogg Biological Station, Michigan, USA - LAR L8-1 metaG | ecosystem: Host-associated > Plants > Roots > Rhizosphere ...
AGGAAACGCGCCATATCGAAATCGTGAATAGTCATGTCGAGAAAGATTCCGCCGGAGGTTTTGATATAGGAGATCGGCGGAGGAGCAGGATCGCGGCTGATGATATGCATCAGGCATGGCGTTCCGATTTCATCCTGCGCGATGGCATTTCTTACGCGAACGAAATTAGCGTCGAAACGCCGGTTGAATCCGACCTGCAATTTGACTCCACACTTCTCGACTTCCTGCAGGGCAAGATCTATTTTCGCGAGAGAGTGATCGATCGGTTTCTCACAGAAGATGTGTTTACCGGTTCGAGCCGCACCCACGATGAGATTGGCATGAGTCTCAGTTGGTGAACAGATCAACACGGCGTCGATGGCAGGATCGTTCAGAATTTCTTCGCTGTATCGGACCGCTCGAGGGATTCCGCATCGTTCGGCTACCTCTCGTGCGGCCTCCACATTGAGGTCAGCAATGGCCACGGTTACGGCTTCGGGGATTCGAAACGCCAAGCTCTCCGCGTGTACCCTGCCGATCCGGCCGGAACCGATGATTCCGATTCGGAGCTTCGTCTCCCTCAAGCGCGTCTCCTTCTCAAGTTACTACGCGAAATATTGTTCGATTGAGCGCAGATACTCACGATTGCGCGACGCACTATCTTTCGGCGCGCCCATTCCCGGCAGGATATCCTGCTCGACCAGAACGTAGCCGCTATAGAGTTGCTGTTTGAGCCAACGCATCACTTTCACGAAATCAACACATCCGCGGCCCAATTCGCAAAAAATGCCTTGACGCAATGATTCGAAATAGTCCCAGTGCAGCTCGCGTGACTTCCGGGCAAGCTCCTGGCTGCAATCCTTCAAGTGCACATACCTGATGCGATCTTTGAACCGATTCAGGGCTGCCCCCACGTCGCAATCCCCAGCGCCAAACACGTAATGCCCGGTATCGAAAACCAACCCTATCGTCTGAGGATCAGTGAGCTCCAGAAAACGCTCGATCTCGTTCGGGGTCTCCACGTAGCCACCGCAGTGATGGTGAAAAACAGTTTCCAAGCCAGTAGCATCCTTGACAGCTTGGGCGATCGAGCTTGCGCCGTCCGCGAAGGTTTTCCATTCCGGGTCCGAAAGCCCCATCAGCGGAGTGACTCGCCCTGCGTTCAGAGTGCGCTGCGGCACGCTCCCGTTATTATCGGCAAGGATTAGAAAAGGTGCAGGCTCCTGCGCCACCGCTGCCAGCAATCGCGCTGTGTTGACGGCAGTTTCCCGGCCCGAACGGTGCGAGCAGGCATCTTTCAACGCGACGGGCACAAAGGCGCCCAGCATCACAATTTCGCGGCGGGTGAGCTCGCGCGACAACACCTGCGGGTCGGTTGGCATGTATCCCCAGTCACCCAATTCCGTCCCGGTGTAGCCAGATTCGACGAGCTCATCGAGCATGCGGCTAAAGCCGATGGGCTCACCCTTCGCGGCTTCGAATTCGAGTGTGCCCCAGGAACACGGAGCGTTACCCACTCGCAACTTCTCCATCTTTTCTCCTAAGCGAGCGTCCTGGCCCTCTGCTCGTAGCGCGAGCCCAACAAGAACGCGTCTACTTCTTCGATTTCAGTGTTCCTCTTCACCACCACTCTGGGATATTTTTTCAGCCACATGTCCCGAACTCAGCCGTAATCGGATCCGAAGCCGCGATAGATCGGCTGAACCCGCCAGTACATTGAACTATTAAAGGTTGTAACCGCGAGCCGCAACTAGCGGTCGATGGCTGTCGGGAATCAGAACAAGGTCGCCGTCTCAATGATCGCGCCCGGCCGCGAAGTGTGGGAGGCGCCGGAATCAGAAAATTTCGGACACTCATGCATTATCTCTCCCGAGGGGGCGCGGTGGATTCGCGGACAATTAGTTCCGCCGGGACATTGATCACGTGGGAGGAACTCTCTCCAGAAATCAGTTTCAACAGACTCTCCATGGCTAAGCGGCCCATCAGCCGGCGTGGCTGGCGAAGGGTCGTCAGAGGCGGCTGCATGTAGGACGCAATGAACAAATCGTCGAATCCAACCAGGGAGACGTCTCCGGGCACGCGTATTTTCCGCAAGTGGAGCTTGTGCAGCGCACCCAGAGCGGTCATGTCGTTGTAACAGAAGATGGCCGTCGGCGGCTCGGGAAGGGACATCAAGGTTTCGATACCGGCCATCCCGCCCTCGCACTTTCCATCGCCATGCACCACTAACTCTGGCAGGAAAGGAAGCCCCGCTCGGTCCAAGGCTTCTCGATACCCAGCAAACCGTTCCACGTCCGATTGATATCCGAAGCGGTCCCCGAGATATGCAATTCTACGGTGACCGAGTTGAATCAAGTGATTGGTAACCTCGGAGCTGCCCTTCACGTTTTCGATCAAGACGGAATTTACAAATTCTCCTGGATGCTGATTGTTTACCAGCACAATTGGAATGCGCATTTCGGACAAGAGAGGGAGGTAAAGCGCGCCCACCCGGGAAGAAGTCACGACGATGCCTTCCACTCGCCTTTCAGAAAAGGAGTGGACTACTTTGGCTTCCCGTTCCGGATCCGCATTCGAATTGGCGAGGAAAACGGAATAACCTTGTTCGTTTCCATAGTCTTCGATACCGCTAACGACTTCACTCACAAATGGGTCTGCGATGGTGGTGACGACGACACCGATCGTTTTGGTTTTCTGCGTTACCAGTCCACGTGCAATCGCGCTGGCACGATAGCCGCACTGCTTGGCAATACCCTGGATTCTCTCCGCCGTTTTCTGGCTAATCAGAGGACTGCTTTGCAGGGCACGGGACACCGTAGACGAGGAGACGTTGGCGATCCTCGCGATATCCTTAATGGACGTCGGTTTATGCACGGGCTGCGCTCCCCGTTCCGCAGACGTTTGCATGGGTGGAATTATACACTAAATCATAGATTTGATGACGCTACTAACGCCATTATTTTCATGTTATTAGCGGCAACCGAGCTAGTTTCTTAAGTATCCCAAATGCTCGCGGTCACACTCAGTCCAGATTCTTCGAAGATTGTCGGCAATTTCCCACTGCCCGATGATTGGGTATTCGAGCATGGCTAATTGGGCCACCGGCCACGATTTTTCGATGACCGCACGGATTACGCTGCGCTCGTACGCTTTAACGGCAAGAACTAATCCACGAACACTCTCTGGAAGGGGCCCACAAGCCAGAGGCGCCACACCTTCTCGGCTGATCGAGCAGGGAACCTCAACCACATCGTCGCTTGACAGGTCGCCGATGCTGTTTTGGTTGCGGACATTCACTACCACCGAGCGCGGTTCGTCCGATACCAAACCCCTCATGACTTCGACCGCAATTTTGTGATATCCGGTTGGTAAGTCAAACGGATCGGGCTCGCTCTGTGGGGCGCGAAATGCCGTACCCGCTTCAGCCTCAAGACGCAGGTACGACGCATTTCTTAGCATCAGGTAGCGACGATAACTTTCCAGAGCTGTCCTCGGAGTTTCAGAATAGAGTTGCGTGAACAGGTCGGAATTCAGGCGTAGTAATTCCTCGCCGCGGCTGGCTCCGGCCGTGATCTGATTGCGATAGGCCTTACGCTGGCTGTAGTAGAAGAATAAGTACTCTGACGGAATGAGATTCAAGGTGCGAATCAGCAGCGGATCAAACAACTCCGCATGATAGAGCTGGCGCAACGCCTGCTCGTTGCCGATCAACCTGGCAGTTACGTCTTCGCCGCGGGCGATTACACGCTGCACCCATCCCAAGTGATTCAGTCCCACATAGTCGCAGCGAACTTCAGATGGAGGTATTTCCAGCGCATGGGCGATGCGGTGAAACAATTCGGAAGGCGTATCGCAGATGCCGACCACCCTAAGCTGGGTAAGCTGGCACAGGGCCTGGGTAATAAGTCCGGCGGGATTGGTGAAGTTGATGAACCACGCCTTGGGTGCGAGCCGCTCCACCACTCGTGCATGTGCCAACGCCACCGGAATGGTGCGCAGGGCCATCGCAACGCCTCCTGGCCCTGTAGTCTCCTGCCCTGCGAGCCCTTCCTCGATGGCAATGCGTTCATCTCGCGCCCGAGCCGCCATGCCACCGATCCGCAAGCTGCTAAGAACGAAATCACAATCCTCCACTGCTTGTTCAATCGAATTGGCCGCTGTCAATTGGAGGTGTACGCCTAAATTCTGCGCGATTTCACGCCCCAGCGAGGCCATAAGCTCCGCTCGGCGTGAGTCAACATCGAACAACTGAATCTCTCCGATGTTGAGCAACGATTGAGACTGCAGCAGTCCATGAATCAGGAGTGGGGTTCGCACCCCTCCGCCGCCAATGACACTTACTTTGCGGTGCATAGGATCCGTTCCAATTCCTCCTTGGCGGGAAAACCGGCAATCCCTCCCAAAGTTCTGGCAGACATCTCTCCGCAGGCTGCGCCAGCCCGGAGACACAGGTTGGGCTCCATGCCGTGCAGCCATGCATAGAGGAAACCAGCATCAAAACAGTCGCCCGCACCGGTAGTGTCCACAGCCTCGATAATTCCCGGTTTCTGAAACAAAATTTCGCCGTCCCAGAGCAGGGCCGCACCTTCCGACCCGAGTTTCAGCGCGACCCGATTCATGCCCATCCGCTCAAAGGTCCGCAGCATCGTTTCGGGGTCGGTTTCGCCTGTGACCAGAGCGCCCTCGCGCTCGTTCGGAAAGAAAATGTCGACGCCGGCTAGTGCCGCGATGGCACGCGGATCCGCGAACCATTCAGGATGCCAGCCCACATCCAGGGAGAGGGTTCGACCGCTCTCAACCATTGCTTTGAATGAATCCTGCACGGTATCCAAGTTCATCGCGTGCGCCAGGTGCAGGTGGCCAACCCGAGCGTTCGTCGCAATGTCACTCAAGCCGAGCAAGATTCCTGGCAGTTGTTGATTGGCACCGCGGTAGGTCAAAAACGTGCGGTCCAGAGCCGTGGACACACTAACCGTGAATGCTGTTGGTTCCGAGGAGGTTCGACGAATTAGAGACGTATCTACTCCTCTCGCCTGCAAACGGTCCAACATCCACCGCCCGTCTTCTTCACCTATCGACCCCAGAATGCCGGTGTGCAGACCGAGTTTCGAGAGGCCGCACGCGGTGATAGCGGCTCCGCCTCCTATTTCCTTGTGGAACTTTTTCGCAAAGGCTTCCTCGCCTGGTTGTGGCCAGGATTCGAAGCCGCTCAACACCAAGTCGAGAAACAGGTCCCCAGCGACCAGAACATCCAGTGGCGCGGGGTCGTTCATACCCGCGCCTCACTTGGCGCGAGTTCGAACGGCCATTCTCGTTGTACGCGCGCTCTCCACAGATAAGCACAGATGCCAAAAAGCAGCAGGGCCAGTCCCCAAAGGATGAACTTAAGACCGCTGGCCGCCAGGATGAAGGCCCAACCCGCAAAAGCGATGATGCTGGTCACCGGATAAACCCACATTTGAAATGGACGATGAATATCTTTACGGTAGCGGCGAATCAATGTGACCGCGAGAACCTGTGCCATGAATTGCACCAGAACCTGGATCACAATCAAGGCGGTGATCAAGTCAGAGAGATCCAACAAGCTGGCGAGGGCAGAGGAGATTCCGATGAATGCCACCGAAAAATAAGGAAAATTCTTGGTGCGATGAAGACGTCCGAAGACTGGAAAAAATCGGCCATCGACGGCCGCCGCGTAAGGCACCCTCGAATAGCCCAGCAACACCGCGAACAGTGAGGCGAAAGTGGTGAACAAAATCAGTCCAGTCATTACCTGCGCCACAGTCGAGCCATAAAGCCGGTTCATCAGATCAGAAACGATGAACGTCGAATGCATTGCTTCCCGCCAGGGAACGACGCCAATAATCGTCATGTTCATGGTTAGGTACAAAACTCCGACGAGGCCGATTGAAATCAGGATGGAACGTGGAATCACGCTCTCCGGATGTCGTACTTCACCGGCAAAAAAGCATGAATTGTTGTAACCGCCATAGTCATACATCGCCAGCAATGTGGCGCCGCCGAGACCGACGAAGAAATCCTTCGAAAGCACGAACGCATGAGGAGGAAAATCGAAAACACGCTGCACATGAAAATTAAACAACCCCGCCGCGGTCACCGCCAGAGCCGTGAACATCACCAGGACCCACAAAATAATAGAGAGCCGACCCACAGAGCGAATATCGCGGTACAACATGAAAGTAATGATCAGACAAACTGACACGGCCACCGCTTTGCCTTCCCACCCCGCCATGTGCGGCCAGAGAAATTTGGTGTATTGCGCAAAGCCGACCGCACCGGCACCAATCGACACCGGGGCCAGAAAGATGGTTTCCCAGATAAACAGGAAGCTCATCAGTCTTCCTAGGCGTCTGGGGCCGTAGGCTTCGGAGAGGTAACGGTATGGCCCACCCGAGCCTGGCATGGCTGCACCGAGCTCGGCCCAAACCAGGCCATCGCAAACCGCCACAATCGCCCCCAAGAGCCAGCCGAGCATGGCCTGAGGACCGTTCATCGTGCTCAAAATTAAGGGGATAGTAAGAAATGGACCAACCCCGATCATCTCCAGCATGTTCGCCGAAACCGCCTCGAAAAGACCGAGCTGGCGATGGAGATGCGGGGTAGCAAGGTCAGACACCGCGAAATTTTCTCACACGTTTGCATAACCCACAAGCATCGGCCTCGGATCGGCCTCGGATGTCCCGGACCCTGGAGTCAAGCACTCCGTCAGCGGCCAAGGTGTCTCATCCTGATGGGCAGGGGAATCCGCCATGAATCTCGATCGAAGGAAAGCTTCGAGGATACGCTCTGATTTGCTGATCAATTTGTGGGGCGCGGATCCGCTCGACTTTCAACGCCAGGAAGTTTAACTCATGAATCTTTAGCGATCCGCATAGATTCCATTCGCCGCGCCAGCGGTAGTGACTGCGGCGGCCGCGATAAGATAGTCATATACATGAGACGGGCGATTCTCTTTAGCATCGTCGTTTGCCTCGGATGCCTGTCCTCACCCAGCTTTTCCCAGGCAACCGGCGCACGAAGCCATTCGGGAAACGAAAAATCGCTCACCCAGGCATTGCAACTCGCGAAAGAACATCGTTATGCTGAAGCGGCTGCCGTAATCCGACGAGTCTCTCCACCAGCAGACCGTGTCCAAAGAATAGGATTTTTACGCCTGCGGGCTTCCATCGAGTCGGGGCTGGGCCATTCGGCAGCCGCTGCCAACGATATGGAAATGGCAGCCAGTCTAGCGCCTGAAAATTTGGAACTGAAGATCGCCTCCAGTCTCGCGCGTCTAGAAGTCCAACTGGAAGCCCACGGCAATCCGGTTCCGACACTTGCCACATTGCGAAGTTTCAATCTTGCTCCGGCACAACAGCTCGAACTTCGACTGCGCATAGCGGAGATCTTGAGTCGTTCGAATCTCTTTCAGGAGGCTGCGAAAGATCTGGAGGAGGCGAGTCGCCTGGCGCCTGATCGCGCGGACATTCAGTTCAATCTCGCGTTGGCCCGTTATCGCAGCGGCGAATGGGACAACGCCCTGGCAAGTGCTGAGCGAGCGAAGTCTCTCCAGGACAGCGGCTCCGTGGAAAGCTTGCTGGGCGATATCCAGGAGAAACGTGGCGATGCTCTCGCAGCCGTACATAGTTATCAGGCTGCGGTTAACTTCGAGCCCAATGTCGAACAGCATCGTCTGGCTTTAGCGACTGAATTGCTGAAACATCAGACGTTTGACGCGGCCATCGTTGTACTGGAGCAAGCCGAAGGTTTATTCCCACAATCGGTACGAGTAAGGGTTCTGTTAGCTCTCACCTATTATTTTGTGGACCGGTCACAGGATTCCATTCGCACCTTATTGGAGGCCACGAGACTGGATACAACGGATATTCTGGCCACGCGTTACCTGGGCGAGATAACCCTGCAAGACTCGGCCTCGCCCGATCCCGCGGCCGTCACTCAAGTCTGCACATTTGCCGACGCTCATCCTTTAAACGAGACGGCCGACTCTTTATGTGGTGGGGCCCTGCTTCGCGTCGCAGAGGATAGCACGGACACTGCACGCAGGGAGGAAATTCTGCGCCGTCTGCGGCACGCCGTCACTGTAGCGCCGAGCGATCCCCTGGCCTCATGTCAACTTGGAAAAGCGCTGGAATGGTCCGAACGATATCAGGAGGCAATGGCGCAAATGGAAAAATGCGTGCGTCTGGATGCTGATTCGCCGGAGAATCACTATCGCCTGGCTCGAATTTATCGGCGACTTGGGCTCGCGACTCTCGCCGCCAAACAGACTACCGCTCAACAACAGGCTGTAAGACAACAGACAGAAGAGACCAATCGACGCACGAACACCATCACCCGATTTCTTGTGTTACTCAATCAATGACGCCCTGCGCTGTCCCGTTTGTTCCGAACCAGGGTCGAGCCCTCTTTGGGACATCCGCGTCGTCGTTTGCGCCCGAACCGCCGCCAAAATCCACCGACTGATTCCGACAAGACCCACTTTCTGCTGTCTACAACCTCATGATGGCGCGTGAATCTGGCGACTGGGAGCAAGTGACGAAGCTGGGCAAAGACCTTAACCTGTCGATCGTCTCCATTGCCGCCTCCTACAACGAAGCGATGCGTTGGGCGCACCAACTTACAACGGCCGGATCCTCTCAGCAGGACTAGTCATTCTTCTCCTCGCGACACAACACCGCACGGCTGCCTCCAGCGGCGGTTACGACCAACGCTGCCCGCCGAGGGAAATGATTGTCTGCTACGCCGCCACATCTGGCTGAAGATGCTGGATACTCGTATCATGGCGGTGATAGTCCTCCCCATTCGGATTACGTCTCGCAACGCAAACCGTAGCAGAGTTCTACCCCGCCGCTCAAAACCGACAACAGTGTTTCATTTCACAATAGATGGACAAAGGAAGATGCCGTGAAGCTCATGACGATGCTTACCGTACCCGCCTTTCTTCTGGTCCTTTGCGCACTTCCGCTTCGTTCCATTGGCAAGCCAAGTCCGGACGACAACATGGCTCGCTTGGGCCTCATGGCAGATTCGTCTATGCCATCGAGGCTAGGGTCTGTCTCGTTCAATATTTCGTGCAAGCCCCAAGTCAAGGCGGAATTCAACCGTGGCATTGCGCTTCTGCATTCGTTCTGGCTCGATGAGGCAGGAAAGTCATTTGGAAATGTTGCGGCCGCGGATCCAGACCGCGCGATGGCGTACTGGGGGGTGGCGATGGCCGATTTCAACCAGGTCAACGGTGGGCCAACCGATACCGGTGTAGTCGCAGCAAACCGAGCACTCCGCATGGCAGACAAGGCGCGAGAGAAGGATCCACGAGAAGTGGCTTACATTCAAGCAGTGCATCTTTTCTTCGATGGTTACACGGGATGCTGCAGGCGGACAAGATCCACCCCTTCGCCGAAGCCGACAACGAAGACGATTCTTTCGACGTCCCCGATTCTCCGCCGATGCTCACCGGAGAAGAAGCCGCACTTTACGCTTCCATTCACGCGGGAGAACAAGTTGCAGGCATTAACGACACTACTCAGCAGTTAATCGCGGACGCCGTAGAACAAGGAATTGAAGACAGCTTGGGAGTGGACGGAACCGCACAGTTGATCCGGGCAACGCTTGGGGACATGACGCGCTCGCGGTCGAAGACCATTGCCTCCACCGAAATGAACGATGCCTTCTCTGAAGCGGCCATGCGAAAGCTTGACCGGCTGGGCGTCGAGTACAAACGCTGGATCACCAGCGCAGGAAATTGCTGCGACGACTGCACGGACAATGAAGACGCGGGTGCCATACCTATCTCTGATCCATTCCCGAGCTCCGATGACCGTCCGCCAGCGCACCCGAACTGCTTCCCCCCTGGGACACCCGTCGTTTCGTTAGGCGGCGTTCAGGCTGCGATGTCTCGCTGGTACGAGGGGGAAATCGTTAACATCGGAGTCGAGGGACAGGACAAGATTTCCCCGAGCATCAATCACCCTATACTGACGCTTCGCCGAATGATCCCCGCTGGCGAGTTGCAGAAGGGAGACTACTTTGTCGCAACCCACGCAGGGCCGCAAGCCTTATCGGCCCAAGCGATCAAAACATTCCAGCCTGCATCGATGAGATAGCGAGTGCGCTGCTGATGTCTGGCGGCGTGCCTGCCGTGCCGGTGCCAGTTGCCACCGTAGACCTTCCACGGCGACGGTGTCGCCGACAGCGATGTCGATATTGTATGGGCCGCAGGCTTTTTGTCGGACGAACGCGAGAGGCGAGAGAAACTCCGCCAAGCTGTCCTCGTAAGGGGATGTGCGCGCAGTTCCGTTGAGCTCTTTGCGCTTCGCGAGAATACAGGAGGAAGCGAACCCTCGCGGCTTTCCCTTTCTCTGGCGACGGAGCCTCGCCGCAACCTTCTTTCCTCGTCGACTGTTCCAGTAAATAGTCGCCGATTCGCTAGCGCTTCTAATCTTGAAACGGTGACGAACGAAAGAAGCGGCAACGGCATGCTTGTCAGCACCCAGGGACTTAGCGATCGATTCGAAGCCCATACCTCGGAGATACATGGCGCTGAGTTTTTCGAAAGGATGTTTGCGATCCCAAGCCTCGATTGCCTTGGCACCGGTCCGGGTGGCAATCTCCGCCCTGGAACGAAGTGTGATTCCATTGCGCCCGAGAAAAGCGGTTATTTCATCAGTTCGCGCCTTGGCGAACAGCGCAGCAGCGTGAAGGCCATTCCGCAGGTAAATCTCGCTGAGCAACTTCGGGCCAATGTTAGCAAGTCTTGCCTGTCGCTGTTCAGGCCTCGTAAGGATCGGAAGTTGCCGTTGGCGGAACAGACTCGAAAGTTGTGTATCCGAGCAGCCGACAAACTTCGCAAGCTCATTTATGGTCTTGCCCGTAAGGTGAAGTTTGTGCAAATCAGTCGCGTTAGCTGCGATGCGTTTATGTTTAGCAGACGAGCACTGTGTTCCGTTGGCCTCAAGAAATCTCGTGAGCTCATTGGTGCCGCATTTCAGAAAAGCCGCCGCACCGCGAATTCCTTTTTTAACGCGGATTTCTCTGAGCTGTGTAACGCCAATGAGCCTCAGTCTAGCTTCTGCCCGCTCACCTTTGCTAAGGACACGGAGACCTCTTTCACGGAAAAGCTTCGAGATTGGGAACTTCGAGCAACCAGCGCTTCTCGCGAGCTCATTAATGCTCTTGCCGCGGTCAGGTGGAGCTTGTAGAGGTCAGCAATCTTCGACGCGAGCGCTTCGCGGGAGGCGACTTTTCTCAAGCGCTGCACGAATACCAGGTATCACTTACAGCTGATCCCAATCCATTCAACGCTCTCCTCGGAGCGGGCCAAACCGCGGAGGGACTCGGTAACCGCGAGGTTGCAGCGGTTACTACCAGACCTTATTGGCGAACTGCCCGAATGCTGATGGAAAGGCGTTGGCTGCGCTCAGTCATCCTCGGGCAGTCGTCCACGAAATGCAACAGGGCAATCATTCACGATTGCGCGCTGAAAATGCTGGATACTCGTATCACGGCGGTGGTGCCCCCCTACGAAGGAGGAATCAACACGACAACTTAATCTAACCGGACGATCACACCTTCGGCAGGGCGAAGAGAGACCTTGTCGCGCACCAAGTGGCGTTCACGGTCCATGTGGGTTGAGAGTGCGATTAGGCCGCGCGGGACATCAACCTCCTCTTCATCATGGCCAAGGTTTAGTATGATCGCGAATTGCTCCTGATTGTTTCGCCGCCCATACCGGAGAATGTGACCTCTTGCGGCAACGCTTTCCAGTTGGCCTTGGACCAACGCTTCATTGCTGCGCCGCAGCCGGATCAGAGCGCGATATAGGTTCAGAATGGACGCAGGCTGGGTCGAGAGATCAGCCACGTTCACCGTGGAGTAATCAGGACCCATCGGCAGCCAGGGTGTAACGCTTGAGAATCCGGCGAACACCGAATTATCCCAAGGCATGGGTGACCGTTCCGGATCGCGTCCCAAACCGAGTCCAGGCTCATTCTTCTCAGCCGGGTCCTGAACCTGCTCTGGCAGAATTCCGGCGTTTACCAATCCGAGCTCGTCGCCGTAATACATGGTTGGCGTGCCACGAAGAGTCAGCAATAACATTGCAGCTATTCGCGCTTGCGCCGCACCTATACGGCTCGCGATGCGAGCCTGGTCGTGATTCCCTAAAACCCAGTTTGGCCAAGCTCCTGGAGGCAATGCAGCTTCATACTCCCGGATAATCTGCGCGATGGCCTCCGGACTCCAGGCAGAGGAGATAAGCTGAAAGTTGAAAGGAAGCTGAGCTCCCTTCAGATCCTGCCCGTAATAGCTGACAAGCTGGTCGACGGGCAGATAAATCTCGCCAATCAGAACCCGGTCGCAATAAGAATCCGTAAGCAGCCGCATGGCTGAAACCAACTCGTGGACTTCTGGCCGGTTCGAGTTGTAAACCGGCAGAAGCCGATGGGACGCCGGTGAACCAGCGTGAGACCCAGGATTGATCGGGTTATCACGAAACTCCGCATCCTTGATCAACAGCCACATTACGTCTACCCGAAAACCGTCCACGCCACGGTCCAGCCAGTAGCGAAGCACATCCAGCATTGCCTCACGCAAATCAGGGTTTTTCCAATTCACATCAGGTTGCTGCTTCAAGAAGGAGTGGAAATAGTACTGCCCGCTTCTCGCATCCCATTCCCAGCCGGAGCCTCCGAAGTTGCTTAACCAGTTATTTGGTGGCCCGCCATCGGCAGAGGGGTCGCGCCATAGGTACCAATCCCGTCTCGGATTGTCGCGGCTAGAGCGGCTTTCCAAAAACCACGGATGTTCATTCGAAGTATGATTCGGCACAAAATCAAGAATGATTTTGAGCCTCCGGTCATGTGCGGCCTGGAGCAGTCGATCAAAGTCTGAAAGAGGGCCGAAGATTGGATCAACGCCACAATAATCGCCAACGTCGTAACCGAAATCCGCCATGGGAGAGGGATAGATCGGCGCAATCCACAATGCGTCGATGCCGAGATCTACTAGGTAATCGAGCCGGGAGAGAATCCCCGCCAGGTCTCCAATGCCGTCATGGTTCGTATCCTGAAACGACCGTGGATACACCTCATAAATAATTCCCCGTTGCCACCAAGCCGTCACCTGCATCTTAGAATCGCTCCATTTCAAGCTGTAATGGAACGCGCATTTCGAGAGGGTGGAACCGCATGATCAATGATCTCTGGTACAAGAATGCCGTCATCTATTGCCTTTCAGTTTCTACGTTTATGGACGCTAACGGCGACGGAGTGGGAGACTTTCGCGGTCTCATGAACCGACTGGACTACTTGCAGGGCCTGGGGGTGAGCGCGATCTGGCTCATGCCGTTTCAGCCTTCTCCGTTTCGCGACGATGGGTACGATGTTGCCGACTACTACGGCGTCGACCAGCGCTACGGCACCCTGGGCGATTTTGTGGAATTTGCTCATGGGTGCAAGCAACGCGGCATTCGCGTTCTAATCGATCTGGTCGTCAATCACACTTCCAATAAGCATCCCTGGTTTCAAGAGGCTCGCTCAAATCCTAACTCGCCACATCGGAACTGGTACGTTTGGTCGAAGAAAAAACCGAAAGATGCAGACGATGGAGTGGTATTCCCTGGGGTTCAGAAATCGACATGGAGCTACGACAAGGCTGCGCAGGCCTGGTTTTTTCACCGCTTCTACGAATTCCAGCCTGACCTCAATACATCAAATCCGGAGGTACAAGCGGAGATTCTGAAAATCATGGGTTTCTGGCTTCAACTTGGGGTTTCAGGATTCCGCATGGATGCAGTGCCCTTCGTTATTTCCAAAAAAGGGGCTGACGTTACGCGACCCAGCGAACAATACGACATGCTGCGAACATTTCGGGAGTTTCTCTCTTGGCGCCAGGGCGACGCCATCGTTCTTGCCGAAGCCAATGTCCCTCCGTCCACCGATCTGGAATATTTCGGCGCTGCGGGGGAACGCATGCAGATGATGTTCAATTTCGCGGTAAATCAACATCTGTTTTACGCGCTGGCCAGCGGGGACAGCCGACCGTTGACGAAGGCTCTCAATCTCACCAAAACGTCGGAAACTACTGCGCAGTGGGGACATTTTTTGCGTAATCACGATGAACTGGATCTAGGGCGGCTTACGAATAAGCAGCGGGAAGTTGTGTTCTCGGCGTTTGGCCCGGAGGAAAACATGCAACTCTACAAGCGCGGCATTCGCCGACGCCTCGCCCCGATGTTGCAGGGTGATCGGAGAAGACTCGAACTGGCTTACAGTTTGATGATGTCGCTTCCGGGGACGCCGGTTTTGCGTTATGGAGACGAGATTGGAATGGGAGACAATCTTCGGCTACCTGAACGAAACTGCGCACGCACGCCGATGCAGTGGTCAACCGAACTGCAAGCAGGATTCACCAAGAGCGATAAGCCGATCGTGCCGGTGATCTCAGGCGGAGCCTACGGTTTTGAACATGTCAATGTGGCGCAACAGAGACGCGACCCGAATTCGCTCATGAACTGGATGGAACGGATGATTCGCATGCGTAAAGAGGCGCCAGAAATTGGATGGGGGGAGTTCTCAGTTTTGGAGACGGGCACTTCCGATGCACTGGCAATTCGCTACGACTGGCGAAATAACTCGATCGTGCTGGTGCACAACCTTAGTGCCGTTCCCCTCGAAGTATTGATCAAAGTGGGTATAGAGAATTCAGAGTGCCTGGTAAATCTACTTTCAGGGGAGAACAGCAAAGCGGAAAAATCCGGCAAGCACTGTCTATTGCTAGAACCATATGGGTATCGCTGGTATCGAGTCGGCGGTCTTGATTACATCCTCAAGCGAAGCCTAATTTAAATTGACGGCCATAACCGAATTTTGGCCGGAAGCGTGAATGTCGATGTCGCCAAATCGCCTCGCAGATAGAACGTATTGAGCTTTCTTCGTGTCCGGCGGCACTTGGGGAGACAAAAAAGCGTGGTAGGCCGATGGTGAAGATCGAAGAAAAACCGCCACCTCTGGGGGTGGCGGTGGGTTGGTACACGCGCGAGGTTTTGCGAATTCCCCAACGCAAAGTATTCGACCTAGAGACCGGTAAGGCGCTTAGAGATTAGAGTGGCGTGGAGTACGCCATTCTTGTCCCAGGTACCTGTGCAGATCACTCGATCACCGTCTTTGACTTGGTCGGCGTCGATGTCATTGGGCTTTTTGCCGTGCTCCTGGCTGACCCAACGGGTTGAGCTGTCGTACTCAACCGCCTTTTCCTCACTTGTCCCCACTTTGCGAACGGTCAACCTGGATTTATCTTTGCTGCTTCTTACGACGTGACCCTCCCACCGAGCCTCCTTGGCAGCCTTTTCTGGGGATGCGCTTTCCTGTGCGAACACCGGCGTTGACAGCGGAAAAGCAATTACCGAAGCAAACAATAGAGCGAGTAGCTTTTTCACCATGTCCTCCTTGTTGAAGCGGAAAATTCGATTGTGGGGCAACCCACGATAAACCTGAGCCCAGGAAAAAACACTATTCCTGTTTGTTGAACTGTCTTGTCCAACTCCTTAGTTCAGGAGTCTTCAGTAGAGCACTTCGTTCTCTCCTTTTTCAGCGATCAACTTCTCAAACTGAGCAACAATCTTGTCCCTTCGAGCCATCACAGCCTTAACTTCATCTTTGGTGAGATAGCCTTTAGTCTCTCCGGCCAGTTCATTCCCATTCAGTATTTTTAGTTTGTCCAGTAAAACCCGGTCGCACCGCACTAAATTGTTGGGGTCTTTCAGATCCTTGCCGAGCCGAAATGCGCGCGTAAAATCGACTCTCCAGATTTTCCAGTCTTCACCAATTAATACGTTTGTCAGATTAGCGTCGGTGTCATAGACCAATTCGTCAAACACCCGGATTCTGTACATTTGATTGTTCCAGGCCCGCGCATCCGGAGCCTTCAAGTTCTGCTTGTGGCGTTCCACCTCGTCCATTTTTACCGGCAACCACCAACTGAGTGAGCCGGAATCGCCTCCCCAACTCCGTTCGACGTACACAGGCATCATGTCATCAACTCCAAGCATTTCGGCCAGCCGGTACGCCGCAATGTTGTACTTGTAGGAATCGACGAAGGCCAGTTCAGTGCCGCTGGAAAACTGCATGCGGTTCCGGTGCTCATTGACAGCCTGGAACGAAGCATCGTGGGTCACGATGCCATCGGTAAGCGTAAGTCGCCAGGGACTGGTAATCCCTTTGGAGGACCGCTGACTCTTAACCACCTTGGCGGTGAGAAGGAATTTCTTAATCTGGTCTTTGGTAAGGGAGGCACCGTCGGAAGCAGCAACGAAGCGCGAACAGGCCAAACCCAGCATCACGATGAGGACGAGCCTCCGTCTCTGCAGGCCAAGTGTGTGCATCGAAATCCTCCGCTGGAACTTCACCAGCCTATTTCGTCAGTAGCGACTTGAATTGTTTGGTGCCGTTAACCATTCTTCCCGGCTTGAAAGCTGTGCCCGTCGATATTTCAAGCAGGCGACGTGCCAAAATAAACTTCTCTGACGCCCTGCATCGAGGTATTCGCAACCTGACGCATTGCGGACCCTTCGTCTCAAGATTTGTAAAACTGTAAAAAGCGTAGCTCGCTAAAAGTGACGTTCCTCTAACCCTACGGTTAATGCCGCTATCCGTTCGGTTAGCAAAACCGGCGTTACGGAGTGGATGACTCGTCTCCGTTCGCACCGCCACTGCCGAGGAGCTGCAAGAGACTCCAGTTGCGATCGGAGGGACTCTGTGTCGCTACGGCGGCTAGCCGTTTCCTCCGGTTTCCCTATGCCAAAAGAAAACAGGCAGAAGAAACGCGCCTCCGGCCTGTTCTTGCCTCTGAACTGTACATCCTTATTTAGGACAATCTCTTGGGCCCGTTGCTGCTCGAATTCGAGCTCTCTTCCGCTCTTCTCCTTATGGTTCAAGGCTTAGCTAGTTGGTAAGCCTTTTGGAGATCAAAGTGGCGTGAAGAGTTCCGTCCTTGTCCCATGTACCTTTGCAGATCACGCGATCGTTGTCTTTCACCTGGCTCGCGTCAATCTGATTGACCTTTTTACTGTTATGTTCCTGACTGACCCACTGGGTTGAGCTGTCGTAGACGACAGTCTTCTCAACGTTCGAGCCAATCTTACGAACGGTAAGAGACGACTTGTCCGGGCTACTCCGGGTAACGTTCCCGTCCCAGCGCGATTCCTTTGCGGTTTTTCCGCTAGCGGCGGCGTCTTGTGCAAGTGCCTGGGGGGACAGCGGAACAGCGAGTAGAAGCAGAAGCAGAACGAACACTATCTTCTTCATAACACTTCCTCCTTGAAAGAACAGACCAAAAGCAAATTGTGAATCGGAGAAAACAAAGACGTCCTAGGTTCGGCGATTCGGCTCCCGAAAGCCTGGCGACTCGTCAATACAACACTTCTTTTTCTCCTTTTTCGGAGATTAGCCTCTCGAACTGCGCGACGATCTTGTCGCGCCTGGCCATTACTGCCGCAGCCTCATTCTTGGTGAGATAACGTTTGGTTTTCCCCGCAAATTCTTTGCCGTCCAATCCCTTCAACTTTTCGAGCAGCTGACGGTCGCAGCGTACCAGATCCTTGGGATCTCTCAGGTCTTTGTTGAGGCGGAACGCGCGGCTAAAATCAACCCGCCAGATTTTGAAGTCCTGACCGATGAGGACGTTAGTCAGATTCGGGTCGGCGTCGTAGACTAATTGATCAAGGACCCTTATTTTGTACATCTGGTTGTCCCATGCATCTGGGTCGGGAACGGGTATCTTCTGTTTGAGGCGCTCCACCTCATCCATTTTTACCGGCAACCACCAACTTAACGAACCGGGCTTGCCTCCCCACGAACGTTCGACGTACACGGGTAGCATGTCCTCCATCCCAATCATTTCGGCCAGGATGTAGGCTGCAATGTTGTACTTGTACGAATCGACGAAATTCAATTCAGTCCGCCCGCTGGCAAGGGTCGCAGTGGGTTTGTGTTCATCCACACTCTGGAAAGAAGCGTCGTGAGTTAACGTACCGTCGCTCAGGGTGAGTCGCTGCGTGCCCGTAATACCCTTCGAAAAGTTTTTACTTCCGACTATCTTGGCGGTAAGGAGAAACTGTTTGATTTGTTCCGGAGTGGGCGCAGTCTGATCGGTGGCGCTGACGAAGTGTGAACCTATCAGACATACCAATATCGCAATAATGAGCTTCCGCCTGTGCGGATGAGATCGGGTCATCACGTCCCCCTTGAATTGTGCCAACAAAATCTACCCCCTTGGCAGCTGTTCGGCAACCGAAAAGCGTCATGGCGTTCCCGCGAAGACCAGAAGAAGCACGTTGCTGCCCAAAGTGGGCGAACTTCTTATGGGCTCCACCGAGTGACCTTAAGCCTTGGCAGGCAGCGCCTCCAGACGCAGTTTGGCAAGTCTGGCGGTCTCCCGCAGCAGCGGATCTGAATCGTTCAAACAACGATTCAGTTCCCCTTCCAAGGATTTCATGCCGAAAGTTCCGATAGCGTGCGCGCCGCAGGAGCGTAGCCAGGGGTCGTCGCAGGCAACGAGCGCCGCCACCGCTTGTTCCTGGGTCTCAACCTTGGTGTGCACGATTCGTTGTGCGAGGTGGGCGCGCTCGCTCACCGTGATCTTACCGTCAAGCAAAGGAACAAGCATTTCGCGCAGTTCGGATTTTAAAACATTATCGAGAAATTCAAGCGCGTTATCGTGAACGGAAACATTCTTGGACTGCAAGCCTACGTAAACACTGTGGATATCAAGGCGAGGATATAACAAGCCCAGCAAGCGAAAGATGCGCTCCAATTCTTGTTGCATGGATTCGGTCAAGGCAGGAGTTACTGGATCTTCGTCACTGCCACTGATTCCCAATTTGTCGAGAATCTGATAGGAGCGGTAGTGCCCGAGTATTTCAGCAGCAAGCACTGTTTCCAAAATCTGCGTGTCGGTTTCGATTTCAGGATGAAGACGGCGCAGTTTGTTCAGGGCGCTGATAATGCGGAACCGCAAATTGGTATCGCTCTCAAGCAGGTGCTCCATCAGCACACTCGCCGCCGCTGGAGTTCCGATTTCAACCATGATGGCTGGAATCTCTCTCCGCGCTTCGATTGGCACCGAGGAGTCGCCGAGATGATCGTGCAATGCCCCGACAATTGTGTTCCCAAACTGAGCCAAAGATTTTGCGACTTCGGCGCGCAACTCTTCATGTGCGAGCCGGTCCAGGAGATCAGGCACCAGCCGTCTTTTGCAAAGCTTTCCAACCGAATGAATGGCTTCTCGCGCGATAACCGGATCGGGATCAGCAAGCAGATTCGAGAGCAGAGGATCGAAGCAATCTGGCAGTTCGCCCAAAAGGCGCGCGGCTTCTATACGGTGGCGCTGTCTCTCCGTTGATGGGTTGCCGACCATCGTGGTAAGAATCTGCTGTGCAGCCTCCAGGATTTGAGTTTCACCGGGGCGGGCTAAAAATGCCACGACAGCAGAGGTGACGGAGAAGTCCGCGAAGTCTCCTTCGTCCTTCATCAATTCTAAAGGATCAACATGGGCATGATGAGTCAGGTAGAGCAGGGCTTCGGTCCGCACGTTGAGATCGGAATCCTTCAACAAAGGCTCGATAGCGGGCCGCACGGTCTTGTCACCCGATTCGGAAAGAATCGTAATTGCCTTTTGCCGGATTTGGGCGGAGGGATGGTTCAATAGACCTCGGATTACGGGGTGGGCCGCTCTTTGCCGTTCTACTGAAAACAGACTAAGGGCATACAGAATCTCTTTAGGGTCTCCCGCGGCAAGTTTAGTTGCCAGCAATTCGGTGGTGGAACGATCCAGTACTGACGTGGAGGCATGTTCCACATCCACACGGTGTTGCGTGATGCTTTCCTTCAAAGTGAAAACATACTGCCGTCTCGCAACCGCAACTGCCACCAACCATCCACTCACCATCACAAGCGCAATCCAGCTCATTTGTCGGGCCGGCATATGCAGGGTGGTAGCAAAAATCAGAACCGTCACTCCCGCAAGACCGTCTCCCAGCCGCCAGATCACAGTATCGATGAACCATTTGACTTGTAACTTGATCCGAGCGGACAACGGAAGGTAGAGCAATTCGGTTGTCGACTTGTCGAGGGAATAACGCAGCACCTGGTCGCACCCTTTCAGTGCAATGGCAGCGCCGAGCGTACCGAAAACCAGCAGGCCCGCCGATCCCAAAAACACGGTGGCCGGAAGGACGAAGAGCGACGTACCGATGCCAAATTTACGGAGAAATCTGGTGGTAAAAAGCAGTTGGAACACTAGCGAAAGTATGCCGGCATAAAAGTTGAAGTCGCCAAAGAACGCCGCCAGCGCATCTTTCTTTACGAGAACCTGCTGCGCAATGGCCAAGAACTGCCAGCCCGTCAACGTTGTTACGAGGGAAGAAATACAAATGACGGCGGCAATGGCCCTCAAATAGGAGGACGCGAACACCAGTCGCATGCTTGCTATCAGATTTCGCGGGCCAGACTCGGCATGTCCTTCTATCATTCCGTCTGGTCCGCCCACGGCGAGTTGTCCGTCGCGCCAGATGAAGACCATGAGGCCGGCGCAAATCAGGAGGAACAGTGACATTCCCAGCAATAGACTCTCAGTGCCGAACGTCTTGGCGATGGCTTTAGAAAAGTAGCCCGCGAAAATCCAACCCGCGATCGCCCCGCCGCCCACCATTCCAAAGACTCTCTTTGCCTCCCGGGTGGTAAGAACATAATTTGCCAGAGTCCAGATCTGGGTGGGCGCGAGGACTCCAAAGACTTTTACCCAGACGTAGAAGACGGGAAACAGCCAGGCTAGATGGAAGTGGTAGTGGGAAAGCAGCCAGAATAATGCGCAGTTACTAGCGAAAAAGATCAGGCTGCCCAGGAGCAGATTCTTTAATGAGACCCGCCGGGCAACCAGCACGTATCCCGCAACCACCAAGGCGACAATTAACGAACTGGAAATATCGGCGTAAGCAAGCTGTTTTGCCTGGAAACGCGAGAGAAACAGCGCCGCACCCGCTACTTTCCCAATTACATAACTGCTGATAACCAGGAATAAGCACGCGCAAAGCAATGTGCCGCGTCCCAGGTCTCCGGGATGGATATTGAGGACGCGTTCAATCCACCTTTTCATCCTAGAACCCTTCTTCGCATCTGACTTACTGCGGAGCCGTCGTCAACGAGAAACAAATATCGTGTGCTGGCACGCTTGCAATTTGTTTGCCAGTTTCAGGCGCTGCGCCAGCCGGGGACGCCGTGCTTCCGGAGGAAGGCACGGCCGAGTCAAGCAGCACCGTTTGCTGATCCATGTACTCCGCCGTGAATTTCGCGTCGCCACAAATTTCCAATGCCGATGCTCTGCCTCCGGGGTAGTAGCTGCTGAGCATGCCGGTGTCTATCAGGAATACTCTGTTATTAAAGCGCGGCCGGATGCGACCGCCCTTCTGTACTGTATGACCTACCGCGATATGTGACGCATTGAAAGCTTGCAGAACCTTGGCGACTTGCGCACCGCCTTCGTCGTCGCTCCACTGATCGTAACCACGAAACCACAGGGGTCCGTCAGGGCGAACGCTTAGCCAGCCACCGTATCCCAGGAATTGCACCAGCGTCGCCTGCCGCTGTGGGTCCGTAGGAACCCGGGACTTGTGTTCAGCCGTGAGTTCCGCCTGGACTACAGTGGTAGTTTCCTGGAGAGTAAAGAATGGCAGGATGACGTTTTCGTTCTGAAGGTATTGTCTGGCTGCATCGAAGGCTTTGATTTCATCTCGAATATGTGCATTGATGGTGTCAATCTTCAGATGGGCGAGATCGGGATGGATTCCACCATGCAGGAAAATCACGTCGCCAACCTTGGCGATAGCCAAGTGTTCACGCAGCCACTTGCCGTAATTTCCATCCGGACTGAAAGCTTGCCGATGTTCCACAAAACCTACAGGATGCCGCGCCATCCACTCCGCTTCCGTTAGCTCCATCGGCTGAGGGAGTTCCGCCAAGAGTTCAGCGTGCCCATTGCGCCATTTCAAATACTGCTGGTAGGCTGCTTTCCGCCGCTCATCGGATTTACTATCGGAGAAACTGGCGTAGTTTTCCGTAGCAACGTAGCGCAGATCTCCCATCATATTCATCATCTCGTGGTTACCCAGCAAGCTGATGACTTGTCCGCCAGCCTTGGGCGCTTCCTTCTCCAGAGCCATCAGCAAGTCCATGGCTTCGCGTGGCTTCGGGCCACGATCGATAACATCTCCGAGCTGCACCAAGGTGGCTTTATGCCCGATCCAATGATGCTGGGCATCGATTACCCCACTCCGTTGGAGAATGGCGGCAAAGTCATCAAAGTCGCCATGAACATCAGCAACCGCGACCAGCGCCTCGGCACGCCCTTCTGCTCCTTTGGCCGATAATGTCGCCAGCATGAAGGAAAGCAGAGTAAGAAGATAGACGCGAAGGGCGAGATGACGAACCAGAGAAATGCCCATTTTTTTCTCTATAACGAAACTTCGCACAGCAAGCATGAAGTTAGTAAGAACTTAAAGCGTTCCTTGAGAGCGCATGCATCTTAGGCTGAGACAGTTCACAAGTCAATTTGATTCAAGATTTATGTGAAACACACTTCCTCCCGACCAGCAGGAGAGCAGCATGTGGCGATTCCGATTTTGTCGGCGAACATTGGCGACCCCACTCTCCATTAAAAGTGATGTGGAATCTCGACCAGTCACTTTCAGAATGGCCCTAAGTGGCTCCGGGTTCAGGTAAACATGGATTTCTATTCTGGGCATCGCCAGGCCAAAGCCAGGGTAGCGGGGCGCAATCGCGCGGAGGACTGCTGATCCAGATATACAGTCGTATTTTGGTGGGTCCGCAAGATTGAGGCGGGAGCCATGGGGCTGATCTCCCCCTCGAAACATTCCGCTACTGCTTCGGCTTTGCGAGCATCAGGAACGATGCAGAGGATTTTTTTTGTTTTCAGAATCTGGCGCACGCTCATGGAAATGGCGCGTTGTGGCACCTCTTCAAGTGCGGAAAACCATCCTTCGCCAACCTGCTGCCGTCGGCATGCTCCGTCGAGAGCGACAACAATGTAGGGCTCCTCGGTTTCAAAATCGGCGGGGGGGTCGTTGAAGGCCAAATGTCCATTTTCTCCGATTCCGACAAAAGCGAGGTCTACGGGCGCTTTGTGCAATGCTTGGCCAGTCTGGCGAATTACTTCTGCCGGGTTTTGCTCTCCATTGAGTAGGAAATGTTTGGTTATCCCGGTCTTCTGAATCAACCGATCCAGGAGAAAGCGGCAGAAACTTGCGGGATGCGAAGCTGGCAACCCGATGTATTCATCGAGGTGAAACAATTCGACTTGCTGCCAATCGACGCCTGACGTAGCCGTAAGATTTTCCAGAAATTCAAACTGAGCTGCACCAGTGGCGGCGATAATGCGGATTCTTCCCTGCTGCTCTATGGATTGCCGGATGTCAGAAGCCGCTTCTTCGGCGACGGCTCGGGCAAGATCGCGTTTGTCGTGGAAAATTTTGATCAACACGTGGCACGAGTTCCGGCGTCATCACTCACTGGGAAGATCCTTCCGGCAAGGCCCATGCGAATATCACGCCACCATTGCCAGTCAGCACATATTGGCGTTTATCCAGTTCGTAGGTGATAGGAGAGGTATCCATGCGAACGCTGGTACCGGCATGCCACAGAGTCCTACCATCGCTGGTATCCAGAGCAAGAACATTGCCGGTGATATCCCCAGTGAATGTCAGTCCCGAATCGGTGGTGAGTACCCCCGAGAAAGCGTCGTTGCCCACCTCATGGGTCCAGCGGATCTTGCCGGTCTGATAGTCGATAGCTTCGATGACTCCTTTGCCCCAAACGTCATAGTCTGCGCCAGCCCAGCCATAGGTGCCGTCAGCGGGCTTGGCAAAATAGATCGACCAACTGGGATGAGCCGAAACGATGAAAAGTCCTGTCTTTGGGTCGAAACTAGGGGAGCGGTAATTGGTGAGACCAGCTTCGTCGGGAGCGATCAATCGTCCGTCGGGCGCGGGTTCCTTGGCTGGGTTGGGAATTGGCTGGCCGTTTTTATCAACGCCGAGGGCCCAATTTACTGGCCCATAGGAAGATGTCAGGAGGTTCTTTCCGTTGGTCCGATCCAGAACAAAGAAATAGCCGTTGCGCGAAGTCTGCATCAGCATCTTGCGCGGTTGTCCTCCGAAATCGGCATCAACCAGCACCGGCGTTTCGACCGCATCCCAGTCATGCGTGTCGTGTGGAGAGGGCTGAAAAGCCCAGGCAAGCTTGCCGGTATCAGGATTGAGAGCAACAATACTGCACGTATAAAGGTTGTCGCCAGGCCGCGTTTTACCGGTCAGCACTGGAGTGGGATTGCCAGTTCCCCAATACAGCAAATTCAAATCGGGATCATATGTGCCCGTCATCCATGTCATGCCTCCCGAGGCCGCCTTCGGAGTGCCTAACGGAAGCGTGGCGTCCCACTGCCACTGCGTCTTCCCCGTCTCGGGATCCACGGACCGCAGAAGCCCGGGCAGGTTATCCATGTCACCGCCAACCCCGACGATCACGTGATCGCGCACCACCAAGGGGGACATGGTAGACCAGTATCCCTTTTCCACATCGGCAATCTGGACGTTCCAGCGGACTTTGCCGTTTTTGGCGTCCAAGCAAATGAGATGAGCATCCGGGGTCATGAAGTACAGCCAATCCTTATACATGGCAACCCCACGATGGCCGATGTGAAGGCCTTTATTCGGCGGATAGGTGTATCGCCAGATCTGATGCCCGGAGCGCGCGTCCACCGCCCAGACATTGTCCGGCACGGTGAAGTACAGCACGCCATTGACCAGCAAAGGTGATGACTTGAGATTGGCGGTCTGGCCTGTCTGAAATGCCCAGGCCAATCCCAGCGACGAAACGTTCTTCGGAGTGATCTGAGTCAGGCTACTGTGACGCCTCCCGGAATAGTCCCCGTGGTAGGTCGGCCAACTGTCGGCAGGTGGGTTCGTGATGGTCGCCGGATCGAGCCCCTGCCCCATCAGTTGACCGGACGACATGAAGACCAGGCAGAACAGAAAGAAGCAAAATGATTTCTGAAAGCAATTTAGGATTCGCAATCCGGTTCGCTCCTAGAGCAGAGTTTGCAGGTAAGCCATCAGGTTGTGAACGTCGTCGTCGGTGTACTTTCCGAGTAGCTCAACGTGAGCTTCGGCCGGCGCGTTGATCTTGTACTTAACCTGGCTGGTCGGCCAGGACTGATACCAACCCACCTCGTCAGTCAGTCCGATAGTGAACTCATCCTGAAAGGCGAGTTTGCCAGACGCAGTCTGGCCGGAAGGGAGAGTAACCGTGACTGTTGCGGGAGCGTGGCGAGGATAGAGCATCCGTTTCTCAAGTTCCAGCCCGCGATAACGCCTGGCAACGCCTGCGAGATCGCCTGTCGGTGAATGGCAAGTCGAGCATGTCCCCGCGCCATTGAAATATTGTTTCCCCGCGTCGACGTTGCCGGTCTGAAGATCGCTGACCGACACACCGCGCCGGCCACCCGGCTTCGACACAACTTTCTTTTTCTGTGCATGAAGGAAAGCGGCGAGGTCATTAATCTCGCGGGGAGAAAATTTGAATGCCGGCATGCCGCTTTCGGGACGGCCATTGCGCACAACGACGCCAATTTTGTTGCCGGCCACGTCACTCGCGACCAGGTCCGAACCCATGAGGTCCGGTCCGGTTTCACCGCCACCGGCGTCACGCCCGTGACAAAAAGCGCAATTTTGAGTGAAAAGGGCTTTTCCGTGCTCCACGACCGGAGCTGGTGACACAGCTTTCTTCACGTTGGTCTGCGCAGCCAGAAACCCAGCGGTTGTCAACAGAGCCATCAGCAATAGACTTGTGCGAAACCGATACAGAGATAAGCGGTTTATCGAACGCATCATTTCGTCTCAACCTTCCCATAGTACCCACGGCTCTTGAGCAGTAATCCTCATATGGTACCGCCTTTGCGGTTCAACCAAGCCAAAGCTGAGGGCGGCCAGCAAAAATGAAAGAATCCCAAACACCCCATCTTGCAGCCTATTGTTAACTCGGTAAACAATTTCGGCGTGCCGACATCATGTGAATGATTCCGCGTCAGCGCAAAACGAGGTCGGAGTACTCCGGATGGGTTGTGATGTATTGAAGTACTGAAGGGCAAATCACATCTACCTTGAGGTGGTTTTCGCGCGCGTACCGAAGAGCGGTTTCGGCCAACGAAGCCGATAGACCCAAGCCACGTAGCGCAGTTGGAACCTCGGTGTGAATTAGTCCAAGAACGTCGCCCGTCATGGTGTATTCGAGCGAAGCCACCTGGCCATTGCGCTCAATTTCAAAGCGGCCGGTGGTCACCTTCTGCGGTGTTGGTGCTTTGTGGCTGGCAAGTTTCCAAGCCATCAATTCGAGCACTCCCCTATTTTTCGATAGACCTCACATGAAGTATACGAATTTTCAAGCCATGTGGCTCCAAAAGAAAACCGTTGGCGCAATCCAGTATCGGAAACGGAGCTGGGAGCGGTGGGTGTTTCGCGGAAACGGAGATACCGCACGTATTTAAGACGGGGCGGTCCCCTGTCGTCCCTCCTCCGAGACGGCAGGCACGCCCCATCCGGCGACTGAACTAGTTCCAGTCACCTGTAACACCTTATCGGCAACGCCGAATTGCATGAATGGCTCATTAGCCTAGTCAGGACTCCCCTTCGGTGGCTGAAAATTTTTGCGGTGTTGGGACGGGATAATTGTGTTGGCCCGACAACTGACGTCTTCCCCGGCGCATTTTTCCAACCTTGACCAGTTTTGGTCGTAGTCGAGCGCTTTTGAGAAACTGTCCGGACAGGTTAACGGCATCGGGAATCGGAACCCTGAAGCGCTCCTTGAGATGCCAGCCGCCGGCCTGCTCCATGACCACATA
>Ga0070712_100000332_pt1 | contig 26843 bp, 24 predicted proteins | sample LARL81metaG_FD_71396 | JGI IMG/M metagenome (GOLD analysis project Ga0070712, IMG submission 71396) | Corn, switchgrass and miscanthus rhizosphere microbial communities from Kellogg Biological Station, Michigan, USA - LAR L8-1 metaG | ecosystem: Host-associated > Plants > Roots > Rhizosphere ...
GCTACTGTCGGCAAGAACGGAGTGACCGTGACCCTCTCGGTCCAGAAAACTCAACGACGCCTTCACGGGAACGCCAGTTGCCGCATCGATCACGCGTCCAGTAACCACGCCAGCCTTCTTACCTAGCCTTACGCTAATCGTGACGGAAGGACGGTCCCCGTTGAGTTCCACCTTGGGCACTTCAGCCTTGGAATCTGCGTAGAAGGCGTCGAACGGATCCATGTAAGAGTCTGCATCTTTTCGCGCATAGAACTTGTAGGTCCCCAACGGCAGACGTCCCCGAAAGGCAAACTGACCACTGCTGTTGGTCTTAACCGACGGCGGGGTGATGTCATCGAACCCAAGGTCTTGCGGGACTGCATAGACCGTAGCGAATGAGATGGGGCTTCCATTCTGATCCACGACAGTGCCCTTGATCTCTCCGGTAGACGGTTTTGTGGTTTGAGAGTAAGCGAGCAGACTTCCACCAACCACGACGAGGACGAGGAGATGCTTCATAGATTCTCCAACCGGTGCGCTGGAACCTACGATGCCGAGGGGAAGAGAAGGGTTTCATCGCTAGGCCGACACTCGGCGTGAACACTCAAACCGCGCCGAGTAACGCTGGCAGCGGACCTAGTTCATGTCTCCGAGTGAGCAGGCGCCGGGACCGCGCGGATCCCCGCACGATCCGCAAGCGCTTGGTGCCGATGCCGAGGGTGAGGATCCCTTGGCCGATACCGCAAATACAGAAAGCTGCGGCGCAAGCTTTTTGGTGTGGCACTTCGGGCACTCGGCCTTCTCTTTACCGTACACAAGCGCTTCGAACTGGTGCTGGCATTCCTTACAGATGTACTCGTAGATGGGCATGAGTGCCTCCGGATCAGTCTCTATTAAAATCAATTTGTGGTAAGTTCGCAAACTTCAAATTCTGCAGGACGCACTTCATGGGCAACCCGTGTCCCATTCCGCCCACGCCGATGGCTGGGTGGTGGCCATGTGCAGACCATCGCCAGTTTCCTTTTGCCCCGCAAGATCCATCTGCCATCCGCCGAGGAGCGCTTGGTCGAGGTTGAGTCCGGCATCAAAGTGCGCTGCTGGTGCTATTGGCAGGGCAAAGATCGTGCCCAACCTCTCACTCTGATCGTCGTCCACGGCCTCGAGGGCTCCTCCGATTCTCAGTACATGCACGGTATAGCGCGGAACGGTCTGGCAGCGGGAATGAACGTCGTGCTCATGAACCAGCGCAACTGCGGCGGCATGGATCATTGCGCGCCCACGCTCTACAATTCAAGCCTCTCGGGCGACGTGGCTGCGGTCGTAAGAAATGTCCTCGAAAACAACGGCGTCTCGCGCTTCGCGCTGATCGGTTTTTCCATGGGCGGTAATTTAGTGCTGAAGCTGGCCGGCGAGTGGGGAAATGAAGGACCACCGCAATTTCGAGCAGTCGCAGCGGTCTGTCCAGCGATCGACCTGGCCGCCTCTGCCGACGCTCTACACGAGCCTGCCAACCGCATTTACGAGTACTACTTCCTCATGCAGTTATTCCAGCGTTTGCGCCGCAAGGCGCGTTTTTTCCCGGATAAGTTTGACCTGTCGCGCCTGCGCGGCATTTCCACCCTGCGTCAGTTCGACGACCGCATCACCGCCCATTATTGCGGTTTTACAGGAGCCGACGACTATTACGCCCGGGCGGCGGCAACGAACGTAATCGACCGTATCGCGGTGCCGACTTTGATAATCCACGCAAAGAACGATCCCTTCATCCGTATGCAGCCCGAAACGCTGCGCCGCATCGCCGCCAATCCCAATATCACCTATATCGAGACAGCGGACGGCGGCCACTGCGCCTTCCTCGGCGAACGCAACGGCGGGCACACTGCCGACGCCGCCGACGACGGACGCTGGGCCGAGCGCGAGGTCGTGGACTTTGTTGCTGCGCACTCCTTCGGCTAAAGCTTTAGCTGGGGAAGCAACTGTTCCGATGGACTATTACCACACTCAGATCGCAGACATCTATGACCTCGCGAACCCGTGGTCGCAGGATCTGAATTTCTATCTCTCTCGCGCCGGGCCTCGCGCATGTAGCGTTCTGGACCTCGGTTGCGGTACAGGCATGCTCTGCTGTGCCCTCGCCAAACGTGGTCACCCGGTGACGGGAGTTGATCCGGCACCATCGATGCTGGCCGTCGCCAAGCGCAAACCTCAAGCGGAGTTGGTAGAGTGGGTCGAGTCTTCGGCGCAGAGCTACAAGTCGCAGCGGCGTTTTGACCTGATCGTCATGACCGGGCATGCTTTTCAAGTACTTCTTACCGATGCCGATACGCTCGCAGTATTGCAGACCATGCGAGGCCATCTCGGCGAAAGCGGCAGGGTTGCATTTGAAACTCGCAACCCGCGCATGGATTGGGTTGGCGAGTGGGCCGGACGAGTCCGCAGATTGCCCGAACAAATTCTGGAGACGTTGGAAATCATCGGCAACGACGGCGAATTCATTTCGTTTGAAACTAACTACCGCTCACCGCATGGGACGCTGATTGCGCGCAGCACACTGCGGTTTCCATCGCGCGAACACGTAGAGTCTCTGATCGTCCGTTCTGGACTCACGGTACGTAATGTTTTCGGAAGCTGGGATGCCGGCCCCTTCGTAGCGGAAGGCTCGAGAGAAATGATCTTCATCGCGGACATCGCCCGTTGAGAGCTCGGCGTGCCACTGAGCACCTCAAGAACCCCAGCCTCTCCGACCGTGACCGCCGTCACTGACATGCCCCCACTCCAAGCGGAAGATGCCGTCATACACCCGCTCGCTTCCCCGAAGAGCACTTCCCGCACCGGGACGCGACACCCTCAGAAGCGTGTGGTTCCTATAGTGGAGTAGATCGAGAACCCAGGGGATCGAACCTCAGGACGCGGTCCAGGATGTCCCCGTGCAGGCCACACTCTCCCATTACCGCATTCTGGAACAAATCGGTGCCGGAGGGATGGGTGTTGTCTTTCGCGCGCATGACGAGCGCCTCGATCGCGACGTCGCGCTGAAAGTCCTTCCTCCGGGAACCGTGGTGGGAAAGTCGGCTCGCCAGCGCTTTCACCAGGAGGCGCTGGCTCTTTCAAAGCTGAACCATCCCAATATCGCCACGGTCCACGACTTTGACACGCAGGATGGAACCGACTTTCTGGTTGAAGAACTGATAGATGGCCTGTCTCTCGATGCGATGCTGGCGGCAGGGCCGCTCTCCGAAAAAGAAATCATCCATCTCGGATCGCAACTGGCCGAAGGCCTCGCGGTCCGCAGAACCGACAGGCATGTATTCTTCCGCGCGAACGAACACTGCTGGCTGTTGTTCGATCGTCCCTCGGTCTTCGTTGAACCCTACCTGGAATTGGTGAAAGACGAGGAGATTTCAGCGCACATCGCGGATGCCACCAAAAAGGTTGAGACAGGTTTCTTTGTGCGCATAGCAGCACCAAAGATGATGAAGAGAGCGGCGAAGACGCCAAACGCGGAGCCGGATACATTGCTGCGTCCACCCGTGATCGTCGTGCCGTAACCCAACCAACGAGAGCCCGGCCACGCCCGGACTCTCAACCCAAGGCAATCCTCACCAACCTCAACTCGCGCGCGCCGGAGCCCGATGCAGCCACGGCATCAGTTCCACTCCACGCCCCTTCGTTTTAATGCGAACATAGGCCAGCCCTAGCATTGCCAGAGAAATCACGAGCAGCCCGATCGTCGCGCCGCCAATCCCCATCCGGTGCTTTGGCAAAATTGACACGCGTCCGTAAACGAATTCAAGATGCACCCAGTACACTAGAAGCGACGCCTGACCCAGCAAAATCACGGGACTGAATCCCCACTGCGCCGCTCCCCGGCGGCACCACCCATAGCTCGCCGTCATGATCACCAGCAGCATTCCCACCCGGATCAGAAAGAAACTCGGGCTCGTATGCCAGTAATCGTCAACGGCATAGAGTTGATGCGGCTGCGCGTACAGCCAGCGCGAAAACACAATCAGCGCACCCCCCGCGATCCCCAAAGAAAAGAATGCTTTCCCTTCTCGTCCCCGCGCCCACTCGCTCTGCAAAATGAATCCCACCCCCAGACCCGCGAAAGCGAAGCCTGTCCATGGAAAAATCGGAAAGATCCCGGATTGCGGAACTCCCAGATTGTGCACTCCATCAACGTAAGATTCCAGAGGCCACGGGAGCCACGTCGGACGCCACGTAGTCCACACCGGTGGTGTCACCAGGGAAATCAGCAATGCCGTTCCCAGTGCCGTCAGCACCAAAGCAAGTCGCCGCCGCGGCCCGCCCTCTACGGCAAGCACCAGCCAGCACACAATCCCCAGCAGCATCATCGATAGGCCAATCGTGTTCAGCACATCCACCTTCAGCAGGTCGCTCTTCGGCGCCCAACCCCAGGCAACCACATATTCCTGCACCCGGAAGAGCAGCCCATATACAAAAATTTCCCCGCCACGAAAAATCGTCGTACGCGCAATCTGCCGGGTCGGCACACCTTTCCGCCACAATTTTTCGGTCACCAGTGCAAACGAAATCCCCGCCAGAAATAAAAACAGCGGTGCCGGAAACGTTCCCCCCAATTGCGAGTACATAAAGAACCGGCTTTGCCGCGCCTCTGGACTCAGCCATGAATCGTAACAATGCGTCTGGAACATCAGCAGGCAAGCCAGTCCCCGCATCCAATCGATATACGCAAGGCGAAATTTGGCAGCTTCCGGTGCGGGCATGGAATATCGCGATTCGCAGGGGCAGTATACGGCAGAGCGGCGCCAAGCCGCAGATCCCGTCACGTTCCCGTGATGTTCCCGGTTCTCCCCTCTGGTTGCACTCTCTCGCCGCATTTTCGTTACGGAACCGACCCGATTGCGGGCTCTTCAACAGCGATTCTTTGTTAACCTTCTGCTGCCCGTACAACCTTCCATGCTCAAGTATTGATCGAATAGTCTTTACCCTTATAAGCTTAAGCACAGCAGGACAGGCCTTACCCGGAGCTTCCATGCGAATTGTGAAGTTGTGTCTACCCGCAGTCTTGATTGCCAGCCTATTCTCCAGCTCGAGTTATGCCGCCGTACAAGACCGCATTGCCAGCTCTCTGACCAATGGCCAGACGGTGACGCTGAGGGGAAGCGTCCACCGCCGAGCCCTCCCGCAGTTCGATCAGGGTCCCGTCGATCCCGCCATGCGCATGGGAACCATCACCCTGATGACCTCACCCACCGCTGCGCAACAGCGAGCGCTTACCCACCTTCTGGCGCAGCAGCAAGATCCGAAATCAGCCAACTACCACAAGTGGCTGACCCCGGAACAATACGCCGACCGCTTCGGCATGAGCTCCAACGACATGCAAAAGATGGCGGCCTGGCTGAAGGCGAAAGGGTTCACGGTCATGGACATGGCGCGTGGACGCAACTGGATTTCGTTCACCGGAACCGCCGCTCAGGTGAATAGCGCATTCGGCACGGAAATTCATCGCTACAACCTGAATGGCGAATTGCATTATGCCAACGCGACTTCGCCGCTGATTCCGGCGGCCCTCAAGGGGGTTGTCGTGGGTATGCGCGGGCTGCACGATTTTCGTCCCAAGCCCATGGGCATCCGCCGGAATTCTGGGCTGCGCCCTGATTACAATAGCTCCAACTTTGGGCCTCTCGTCGCGCCCGGTGACATTGCCACGATCTACGATATCAACGCGCTCTATACCGCCGGAATCGACGGTTCTGGGCAAAAGCTTGCGGTCATGGGACAGACCGATATTTATCTGGCCGACATCGCTGACTTCCGCTCCGGCTTCGGTCTCTCCCCCATCAGTTGCGCAACGAACTCGAGTGGGGTAATTACGGCGTGTAGTGACCCCCACTTCAGCTATGTGTTGGATGGAACCGATCCCGGACTCTCTACCAATGGAGATATCAGCGAAGCCGATCTCGACGTGGAGTGGGCCGGAGCGGTAGCACGCGGTGCCCAGATCATCTATGTAAATGCCAGCGACACCTTTACTGCCCTGCACTATGCGATCGACAACAACGTCGCTCCCGTCATCAGTCTGAGTTATGGACTCTGTGAGTTCGACGACAATGGCGTCCTGGATTCGTCAGGAGCGCCCCTCGGCGATGAAAGCGAACTGCAGAAGGCCAGTTCCATGGGCATCACGATTGCGAATTCGACGGGTGATTCCGGCGCCGCGGAGTGCGACTTCGGCGGTAGCGGCGGCACACTGGTCGGTGCGAACCTTGCGACTCAGGGACTGGCCGTCAGTTACCCCGCCAGCAGCCCCCAAGTGACCGGCGTCGGCGGCACTTCAATCCCTCTAGCGAATTTCGGTAGCACTTATTGGTCGACAAGTAACGGTACCGACGGTAATTCAGCTCTCTCCTACATCCCCGAGCAGGTCTGGAATGACAACGCCGAAATTTTCGAATTCTGCCAGCAGAATGCGGGCAATACTTTCTGCACCCAGGGTGGTACCACCGCAGTGAGTGGTTGGGTCCCGATCCAATCCGCGGCCGACGCCCAGGCGGACATTGGCATTTCATCGACTGGAGGTGGTCCGAGCAACTGTGCGATCCAAAGCGCCGACAATGCTTCTTGTGTCTCCGGATTCACTCAGCCCACCTGGCAGACTGTTTCAATTCCCGGACAGCTAAATGCTCGTCTCTCGCCGGACGTTTCCTTTCTGGCGACGCCGAATTATCCCGGCTACATCTTTTGCACCCCGCAGTCGGAACTTGGCCTTACCGGTACGACTAGCAGTTGCAGCCCTGGCGGAGCAGCAGGTATTACGAACGCGCTCAATTTGAGCAGCCCCTCGATTATCGGCGGCACTTCCGCCTCCGCACCCGTGTTCGCTGGCATCGTGGTCTTGATGAATCAATACCTTGCCACCACCACAGGCCTCGGCAATGTCAACCCAATGCTTTACACGCTCGCATTGAACCCGTCCAACGGAGCATTCAATCCCGTGACGACGGGCGACAACAACGTTGCTTGCCAGGTTGGTTCCCCCGCCGGAACCGCGACCGATCCTTGGCCCACCGCTCTGCAATGCCCCGCCTCGGGCGTCTTTGGGTTCAGCGCTTCTACCGCAGATACAACCACGAGTTATAACCTGGTCGCCGGATTGGGATCGGTCGATGTGAACAACCTTGCGGTTGCATGGAAGCAACTGGCAACCCAGCCGGGCTTCTCGGTTTCGCCCAGCACCTCGGCGCTGACCGTCATTGCCGGTTCAGATAGCAACAGCACCACGATTACGGCCACTCCCCTGAATGGCTTCAGCGGTACAGTCACCTATACCTGCACCGCAGGGCTGCCCTCGGGCGCGACCTGTACTTTCACGTCCATCGACCAAACTTCCAGCTCGATTGTGATTCAGACGTCGGCTTCCATGGCTGGCGTCCATGCCGCCACAGTCATTGTGACTGGTACAAGCGGCGCACTATCGAGCTCAACGGCTGTGAGCTTGGATGTCACTTCCACGAACGAGAGCTTTACACTGGCTCTTGCCAGTGGGAATCCCCAAGTGACCCAAGGGGCGAGCGCCAACGTGACCATTGCCCTCACTGGCGCCAATGGTTTCAGCAGCCCCGTCACTTACACGTGCACCGATCCAGCGACCCAGTCGACATGTACCGGTCCAGCCTCCGCGACGGCTGCAACCTCCGTCAGCTTCATGGTCACAACGGCCGCTCCAACGGTTGCGGCAAAGCAGAGTTCCACGCGCATTTTCTATGCCCTACTGCTTCCTGGGATGCTTGGGATATTGTTCGTGATCCCCTCACGCAAGCGTTCATTCCACGCAATGCGTCTACTGGCACTGATCGCTGTATTAGGTGTTTCCACCATGTGGCTGGCCTCCTGCGGTGGCGGCAGCGGGGGCTCGACGAATGGAGGAACCCCTCCCGGGACGTACACAATTACCGTAAGTGGCACAACCGGCGGCGCGAATCCCATCACCGCCCAGACCACGTTTACTCTCACGGTCGTGCAGTAGACGCGCACCATGGAAAATTTAAGGCGCTCCGATTATCCCGGAGCGCCTCTTTTTTCCTGCGCTTCAATCGATCCCTGACCCGCTCAGGCTGTAATTTTCTTCAGCGCCACGGCCTGTCGGAACCGCGCCGGGGTCGTTCCCGTCATCCTGCGAAAGATCCGCGTGAAGTGGCTCTGGTCGGCGAAGCCGCACTCCGCCGCGATCATGGCCAGAGTCCACTCCGGATCGCGCAACAGGTCGCACGCAGATCGCACCTGCAGCCGCTGCTGGTACTCGCCCGGCGTTCGACGCTCCATCTTGCGGAACACGCGTGCCAGGTGCACCGGATGTACTCCTGCCTCCCGTGCCAGGTCGCTCATGCGAAGAGGCTCGCGAAACCCTTCGTGCAAACGCTCCTTCACGCGGCCAAACCAACTGGGAGCGGCCTTATCTCGCACTTCGAATCCTGCAATCGCTCCCAGCAGTTCCAGCACATAGGCATCGAGCACCAGCGGATCCGCGGTCTCTGTCTTGAACGCAGAATAAAGATGAAGTCCCGGCCACAGCATCGCTCCCACGCCGCGATCGAACGTCGCGCTCAGCGGCAATGAAACTCCCAGATGACGCAGGTTCGCTTCGCACAATTCAATGGTAAAAAACGACGCTCCCGCCGGTCCGATCACCGTAGAGTGTTCGATCCCCGCAGGATTGAACACCGCCGTTAACGGCCGTAACTCGTCGAGCCGCCCGCGATCGCCTTCCAGATAGTCGCCTCGCAGCACCACCGTGACGTACGCCAGTTCATGCTGGTGACGCGGTACACTTCTCGAACACGGCTGGCAGAGCTCGGAAAGCACTACCTCGCCGGTTCGCAGCCTCGCCTGGATCGGAGAATAAAACTCCCCTCCCCGCAAATGGCTTCCGGGATTCGCAGCATCGGGCACGGTCATAAGACGACGGCCCGCTGGATTTGTCACCCGCAGAGGGTAGGCGTTCATGTTTAATTTGTTCAAGACGCCCGCTATCGCCGCAGGCTAATCTGTCTCCAACTCAATTGGGAGGGTTCTATGAAGAATGTTCTATGCAGTGTTCTGGTCTTGCTTGCGTGCCTCGCCCTGTTGGCAGCTGCGCCCGACCTGAAAACGCCCAAGCCGCAATATGACGAAAAAGGCGCACTGCTGCGCCCGCCCGACTATCGCGAATGGATGTTTCTTTCCGCCGGATATGGCATGAACTACAGTCCCGAGCCCGGCGGCCACGAGATGTTCACCAATGTTTTCGTCCAGCGCTGGGCCTATGACGAATTCGCGAAGTCCGGCAAGTGGCCCGAGCAGAGCATGTTCGTCATCGACGAACGTGATGCCGCCAGCCGAAGCTCCATTAACCAGAAAGGCCACTACCAGACTGATCTCATGGGCCTTGCCGTCGAGGTCAAAGACTCCGCGAAGAATCCCGACAAGTGGGCCTACTATGCCTTCAACGGCGATGACCAAATTGCTGCCGGGAAGGCCGCCGGAGCCATGCCCAAAGGCAACGGCTGCTGGTCCTGCCACGATGCCCACGCCGCAGTCGAGCACACCTTCGTCCAGTTCTATCCCACGTTGAAAGTAGTCGCGAAAAAGTTCGGCACCTACAACGAATCCCGCGAACAGGTCGCGGACTCTAAGTGAACACTCAGGGCTTATCGAGTCGCCATCAGACCAAGTTCCTGATAGGCGCCCTGTAGAGCTGCGGACTCGCCGTAGAAGTCATAGTTCCCTGCATGATGCGTCGCCACGTGCAACAGACCGTTCGCCATGAATTTCACGTTCTTGATCGCTCCTGCGGGAAACACGACGTGATCGCAACGGCCTTGCGGATCAAAGCTGTTGACGCAATCGAACCGAGCGGTGCCGTCCCCGCTGAGAACGAGCACTCCGACGCAGTAGGCCTGCTGCATGGCTCCATTGTTGGCGAAGACAATATGCCGGTGCTCCAAAACGAACTTCTTAAGCTGGGCTTCGGCGACCTCCCGTTGCTCCTCTGCCTGGATTTGCGAGCGCAATGACACAAGTTCGATGCGCGCCGGGTAATAGGGAATCAGTTTGTTCAGATCATCAATCGCCGAGATGTAGTTCTTGCTGGCTCTCGCATCTGAGATTCGTTTTCCCATCGCGCTTAAAACGTTGTGCTCAATCTCGGCACCCTGTGGATTGCCGCCTTGCGTGAGCTGCCGGGCCCAATAGAGTGCACAATCGCTAGCCGGTTCGATGAGGCGTCCAGAATCCAGATCGAGCCGAGCTCGTTCAATCATGGCCACGCTAGGATCGGGAGGCAGCGTCTGAGTTGCCGCGGCATTCGTCTGAATCGCCGACGCTTGAGATGTCTTAGCCTCTCGGTCTGCAAGCTTTTGCTTTAACAGAGCGTCTTTTTGCGGGTCGTACCGCTGGGGAGGTGCAGGAGAGGGTTCCACGGGATAATGCTTGACGGGCTCCGGCTCGATTGGTTCAGGTTGAGGGACAGGCCTGGGATTAGGATCCGGATTCCCCGTGCTCATTGCTGTCCACGTCCGTGCCCATAGAGTTCCTTGCGGCTCGGGAAGGCTGGCGACTGCGTTCGAGACCGTGCGAAGCAGCCAGCATTGGTCATCTGCGGTGTGAGTCTTTTTCTGGCCGAATTGTTCAAAGCGCTGCTGGTCCTGCTGGCTCAGGCTTGCTGCGAACCGCTGCGTTATGTTGTTCTCTTCACTCGTGTCCATGGTGACAATCGGCGTGTTCTCTGCGCCAGCCACAATCGCTCTATCTCGTGCTTTGGCAAAGTCACGGTATTCGTCGGAAGGCATATAGGTAAAGGCAATCTGCATGCGGCCGCTGGATACCAGAGCCGAGCACCTCGCGTCACCCAGACGCGACATCATTTCGGCTTGCGCCACGTAATAGACGCGCAGATTGGCATCATCGAGACTGGAAAGCCCCCTCGCCAAGAGAGCCTGGTTTAGCTGATCCAGATTCTCCGGCGCGACGTGGGCCCTGAGAGCGAGATACTTCTGTGATTTGTTCAGCTCCTCCGATTCGTCGTATTCCGACATCTCGCTCGCCGTGATAAACCGTTGGAAGACCGTTCCCCATGACTCCTGCGGGTCGAAACCGACGTTGGACGTGGGCATCAGAATGGCCAAAAGGGCAACAGGGAACACGGAGAGTTGGCGAGCGTTTTCGAGCCAGCCCCAGAACGCGCCGTGGCTGGCCCGCTTATCCGCATTGACGATTGCCTTGTAGATGCTCTTGCCCTGTTTGGTCTTGAAGATACGATCAAGGGATTTGTGTATTTTCCGCGGCGAACTCAGCATCAGAGGTTCGGCATTGACTAGCTTGCCGTCTGGACCGAGCCGGAACAGCAGCCCCCGGTCCTGATGCTCCGGAGCCTCCAAGCCGTTTACCGCCATCGCACACTTGGCAGCTTCCCAGCGTCGAAACGTGTCGAATTCTCCCTTGCTTGTAGGAGGCATGATGAAGACAACCTTGCTGAAAAGCTCTTCCCGCTTGAGCGTGTCCATCTCCCACACAGTGCCCTCGCGATCTGAGGGTACGATGAGGATGCCCTTGGCTCGCCTCATCAAGTTCACGATATCGGCCTGCCAGTGTTCCTCCTCAGTCAAGATTCGTCCAGCTCCGATTGCTTCGCCCGGCTTACCCAATGCAATCAGCGGAGCGCGGCCGCCTACCGCCAAGGTGACGTAACTCTCTAGATCATCCGTTACCTGCCGCTGCCCGACCCATACGCACTTCCTCCTTACTCGGAGGTACAGAGGAACATGCAGCTTCCCTGTGGTTTCAAAGGCTCGAAGGTAAAGATAGAAGTCCGGTACTCGCGCAGCGGGATCGCTGCGCAATGTGGTTAGGATCTTCTGTCCGGTGGAGTCGTAGTCCTTCTGGCGCAATTGAAGTCGTCTTCCCCGCAGCCATTGGCTGAAAAGCAGCAGAAGCAGCGCGATCGTCCCGACGACCCAACGTCCACCGAACGTATCGATAACCTTCTGCGTCAGCAGAGTCGCTCCCGGCCTCGCGGCCTCAATCACGGGCCCAAACAGCGTACTTCCAAGCATGCTGCTGACCCAGAGGGCCAGACCCGCGCCGAAAGTGAGTCCGCCGCGCAACATCCAACGCTTTGCGCGATCCCATGCGCTGTCGAACATGATTGCGGTCATAAGCACCTCCCCGCACCAGATACACTCTGTCGACTCGGATGGGGCCCCAAAAAACCGCCGAGCAGAAGGCCGGCGGCGATAGTGGAACGATTTTGCCCCGGAACGTCCGTTTTTTCCAGCACTATTGTTGCGAAACCGTCTGGATGTCCCGCCGTACTCCCGCCAATGGAGCACGTTGTTGAATTGTGATGTTGGGAGGCAAAACGTTACGCCGTTTGGAACATCAATCTTCGATTTTGCATTTTCCACCCCATCTGCGACACTGACTTTGACTACCGACGACTAGCTACCGAATTCCCGATGGGCCGCATCCACGTACTCTCCGAAACTGTCGCCAACCAGATCGCTGCTGGCGAGGTCGTGGAGCGCCCCGCTTCAGTCGTCAAAGAGATGCTCGAGAACTCCCTCGACGCCGGCGCAACCCGCATCAAGATCAGCGTTGAGGCCGGCGGCAAGAAGTTCATCCAGATCACCGACAACGGATGCGGCATGGTTCGCGACGACGCCATGCTGGCCTTCGAGCGTCACGCAACTTCGAAAATCAAAAATGCCGAAGACCTGCTAAGCGTCGCAACCCTCGGATTTCGCGGCGAGGCCCTGCCCTCGATTGCGTCCGTTTCCCGCCTGCATCTTGAAACCCGTGCCGCGGACGATCCTGCCGGTACGGTGATTGAAATTAACGGAGGAAAGATCGCGCGCGTCGAAGAAGCTGGACTCCCTCTCGGAACCTCGATCACCGTCCGCGATCTCTTTTTCAACGTTCCCGCCCGCAAGAAGTTTCTCAAAGCCGAATCGACCGAACTGTCGCACATCGCCTCGCTGGTCACGCACTACGCGCTGGCGCATCCGGAGAAGCATTTCGAACTGCACTCCGCGTCCAATGCCATGCTGGTCGCACCTCCCGTGGCCGGATACAGCGAGCGCGTCTACCAGGTCTTCGGCAAAGAAACCTTAGACCAGTTGATTCCGGTCGCATCGCGTCAACCGCTCGAGCGCATTGGCTTGCCGCAACCTCCTCCCTGGCGGCGCAAGGAAGAGGATGACGGTGGCGGCGTTCCCAAAGATCCTGGCGAGATGAGGATTCATGGCTTCGTCTCCAAGCCTGAAATCCAAAAGCTGAATCGCAATTCGATTTTCATTTTCGTCAACGGACGCCTCATCCGCGACCGCCTCGTGCAGCACGCTCTCACTGAGGCCTATCGCAATATCATTCCGCCCAGCGTCTATCCAGTAGTCCTGCTATTCCTGGAAATGCCCGCTGCTGAAGTCGATGTCAACGTACATCCCTCAAAGACAGAAGTCCGCTTCCGCCAGCAGAGTGCGATGCACGACTTCGTCCGCGACTCCGTACGGGCGGCGCTGATGAAGGCGCGTCCGGTGCCGCAATTCATGACCGAGATTCATGCGCATGCTACCGCGAGCCAGTCGCTCACGCCCGGTGCGATCACACCCGGCGCGGTGTGGGAACCATCGTCGGGAGATGCTGGGCTTCCCGCCTCCGGCGTTCGTTATCCGGAGGCGGGATGGCGAGAGCCGGAAGCCATTGTTTTCGGGGGCTTCGCGCTGCAAGCCCCTGTCCCGCCGCCGATTTCCCAACACTTTCAATTTGAAGGAGGAATCGCCGTCGAAGCGAACGCGGCCGTCTCACTGTCGCGACCAGTCGAGATCATCCCCGACAACGGCTGCGCTCCCGCGCTCGACGTCAATGAGGAAGAGCCGACCCTGTCGTCTCTGGGAACCCTTAAGCCGCTCGGTCAAATCCGCAATTCTTTCATCCTCGCCGTGAACGAAGATGGCCTCTGGATCGTCGACCAACACGTCGCCCACGAGCGCGTCCTTTTTGAACGAGTGCTGAAGCAGCGCGCCGCACAAAAAGTCGAAAGCCAGCGCCTGCTCATGCCGATCGTGCTGGACTTGTCTCCCGCGCAGCAGGCGGTATTCTCCGAAATTTCCGACGAACTCCAGCACAACGGATTCGAAGCCGAACCCTTCGGCGCCCGCAGCGTCGCCGTGAAAGTCGCTCCCGCGGGCGTGGACGCCGCAGCCGTCGAGCACATGTTGCATGAACTACTCGACCAGTTCTCGCGCGAAGAACAATCGCTGAACCTGGAAAAAATCCGCGCCCGCATCGCCGCTTCCATCGCATGCCACGCGGCCATCAAGGTCAACATGCCCCTCGAGCAGAACAAAATGGACTGGCTCCTCGCGGAACTGGCCAAAACCGACCACCCCATGTCCTGTCCTCACGGCAGGCCGGTCGTTCTAAGGTATTCTGTAAAGGACATTCAAAAGGCCTTTAAGAGAATCTAGCTTTCAGCTGTCAGTTCTCAGCTCTCAGTGAAATCAAGAGAGTTGTTACCGATAGCTGACAGCTGTCTTTATGACTGACCTCGAACTCCAGCAACTGCGCCGCGAAAAATGGCGTCTCGATGGCAAGCCCATCCGGACCATCGAGCAGGCGCGCGCATTTCTTGAAGAGGTCGGCTTCTGCCTGATGTATCCGAAACGTCCAGCCTTATTGGTGCCGACGTTCATTGGCGCATTCGTCGGCTCCGAGGACCGCTTGCCCGGCTGGCAGCACGCTTTTAAAGATCCACGCGCAGCTGAGGCGACAGAATTGATGGTCCGCTTGCTGCGCGAGCGCACGGCGTTCGAGGCCAATCTCTTCGAGGAAAACAACGGCTTCCTGGTGTCGGCGTCAGCCTTTCCTTATTTGTACGCGGTCATCGGCGAGCGTAATCCCAAGCAGGCGCCCAAGGCCGGATCGCGCTCTCCATATTCCGCGCTGGCCTGCGATGCCTTCGAGTTGATTCGCCGCGATGGTCCCATTTCGAAGCAGAAGTTGCAGGAAGCGCTCGGCGGCAGTGTCTCGCTCGCCGCGCTCGACGGCGCATTGGCCGAGTTGTGGTCCAAGCTCCGCATCACCCGTGTCGACTACAAGGCGAGCGAAGGCTCCGTCTGGGATGTCCTCTACCGCTGGGCTCCCGATGCCGTCAAAGAAGGCGTCGGCCTGTCGGTGCAGGAGGCCCTCACCGCTTTGCTCTCGAAGTATCTGGATTGCGTGATCGCAATCGAGCAAGCCGATCTCGAAATCTTCTTCGGCAACCTCATCGCCCGCTCCAAGGTGAAAGATGCCGTGAACGCATTACTAGCCGCCCGTGAATTAAGCTTCGTGCACGTCAGCGGACGCTCCATGCTCCAAATCACGCCGGAAAAGGTTGTGGTGCCTTCGGCTCCGCGTAGTGCAGTGCGATAACCATAGCGCCGGCATCTTGCTGGCTGTCGCGAGGGCGTCACGCCCTCGCACTATAGGAACGCCGAGACGACGGTGCTATTTGAAAGTTCAATCAACACAATCGTGGCCGAGCCCAACCTAAAATCCTATCGCGGTCGCCTCGCCCCCTCCCCAACCGGCCTCCTGCACTTAGGCCACGCGCGCACCTTCTGGACCGCGGCCTGCCGGGCGGCCGAGCATCACGGGCAGCTGATCTTCCGCAACGAAGACTTAGACCCGCAACGCTGTCGCCCCGAATACGTCCAGGCCATGATCGACGATCTGCGGTGGCTCGGGATCACCTGGCTCGAAGGGCCAGACTGCGGCGGGCCGCTCGGTCCCTACACGCAAAGCGAACGCCGAGGCCAATATCTCCAGGCTTGGACAACGTTGCGCGACCTCGGAATGATCTATCCCTGCACCTGCTCCCGCAAGGATGTGGCGCAAGCGGCCGGTGCTCCCAATGACTCCGACGACGAGCCGCTGTATCCAGGACGCTGCCGCCCCGCCAACTCCACGAATGCACAACACCCCAACCCCAAAGGAGTGAATTGGCGCTTTCGCATCCCTGACGGCGAGGAGATTCGCTTCTTCGACCAAAACCTGGGCGAGCAGCGAATGATCGCCGGAAAAGATTTTGGAGATTTCATCGTGTGGCGCAAAGACGATGTCCCTGCCTACCAGTTGGCAGTTGTGGTCGATGACGCCGCCATGGGCATCACGGAAGTCGTACGCGGAGCAGATCTGCTGAAGTCCACAGCTCGGCAAATTCTCTTGTTTCGCGCGCTCGCGCTGCCCGCGCCCGCCTATTACCATTGCGACCTGATTCGCGACGAAGCCGGCGTCCGGCTGGCAAAGCGTCACGATGCCCTGAGCATTCGCAAACTGCGTGAGTTGGGATGGACTCCCGAGCAAGTGCGCAGCGCAGCAATCTGAGAGAAACTGATTGCATTCTCATCCGCGACAGGTGGAGCGTACCGAATCATGTGGAGACAGTCGCCTCGGCAGTCCCGCGAGCGAACCCAGCGGCCTCTGAACCACTCCCGCCCTATCAGTGCACCCACGAGCACCGTGTACAATCTGTAACTTCGCATGACCGACGCACCCAAAGACGGCCTGCCCACTAGAAAGCTGACCATTGCCATCGACGGCCCGGCGGGCGCGGGCAAGAGCACCATCGCCTCACGCCTCGCCCGCAAGCTCGGCTATGTGAACCTCGAGAGCGGCGCCATGTATCGAGCCTTAGCGCTCAAGGCCATCGATCATGACGCTTCATTCGATGACGAGGCCACCCTCGTGAAGCTCGCCGAAAGCTCCCGCATCCAACTCGAGCCCACCATCGGTGGTAACCGCACCCTGCTCGACGGGCGCGACGTTTCCTCCCGCATTCGCGAGCGTGATGTCTCTGAAGCCGCTTCGCGCATCTCGGTGCATCCCAAAGTTCGTGAGTGGATGGTCGACCATCAGCGCGAGATGGGCGCCGGTGGCGGCGTAGTGATGGAAGGCCGCGACATCGGCACGAAAGTTTTTCCCGATGCCGATCTGAAGATTTTTCTGGACGCCGATCCGGTCGTCCGCGAACAGCGCCGCATGGAGCAAAACAAGATCAAAGGTGATGTCGCCGCTGGTGTAGCTGAAGAACTCCGCGAACGGGACCGCCGCGACCGCACCCGCGCCGCATCCCCGCTCGTCGCAGCCTCCGACGCCGTAGTCATCAACTCCACGGCATTGTCCGAAGACGAGGTCCTGGCCCGTGTCGAGGAATTAGTGAAACAGAAAAATGGCCGGTCGGGGATTGACGAATAGCCTCTGAGTTCCTCCGAGTCCCCCGTGGTAAAAACGTTTTGAACCACAGAAGCCGGAGGGACCTCAATTCTCCGTAGGTTCCACCTTCACCTTGGGCGCGGGCAGCGCCTTCCCGGCCTTCCCGGTACTCGGAGGCTCCGGCGGTTTCGGCGGCAACGCGCTCGCCTTTCGAATCTCGATCCCGTCGTGTTCGTTGTTCAGAACAACGTGCGACGACGCATTGCCCACACTGCCGCTAGCCTTCGACTCGCGGTCATCGTTGTTGATTTTCAACTCGGGGAAGTCCGACTGAATCTCGCCATCGCGCGTGCGGGCATCCAGACGGAATCCTGCCTTGTCGGGCACGCTCAACTGGATGCCGCCATTCCGGCTGTCAATCTGCACGTTGCCCAGCGATCGCATCCCCACTTCAATCGCGCCGTTATCATTCTGCAGGCGTACATCACCCGAAACGTCGTCGAGCCGAATGTTTTTCGACCTCGTGGTCAATCGCAGCGGCCCGGTGATCTGCTCCGCGTGCAGTTCGTCGGAATCAAGATCCAAATTGCCCTCGATCCGCGAAAACTCCATGTCGGTGCGTGAAGACTTGAATGTCACCGTCTTGGTAATGCGCGCCAGCTTCACGCTCTCCTGGAACTCGCCTTCCAGTTGTACTCCGCCCTTTATATCCGCAACGGAAACCTCGTTCACCCGGCCCTGCACATGCACGTCGCCGGTGACCTGCTCGATTTTCACCGAGCCCTTTTCCTGGCTCACTTTCACGTTGCCGACTACGTCTTCAATGCTTGTGTCAGAGTGCTGCGCTGAGATGTCGATCGTGCCCTCGCGCCCCACCAGGTTCACGTCCCCGCGCTTGGAGATGATCGTGACCGGAACCTTGCGCGGAACTGAAATGTCGAGGTCGGTTTCCACCGAGTGATCGCCAGCCCCCTCCGCCTTGGCGTCGACCGTAACCAGCCCGCCAATCGTCGTAATCGTCGGCTTGGTTTCCGTGTTGTACTTGTCGGCGTCGTTCTGGTTCTCGGCGCCCACGCGCTTGCGGACGACGACAGTGATCTTGTTGTCGTCAGAGGCGTGCACGCTGATTGCGCCGCGCGTGTCGAGAACCTTAAGGGTGGCTCCCGCGGGGAAGTTCTGCTCCAGATGATCGTTGAAGTTGTAGCTTTGGCCGAAGATGCCGTTGAAGTCCCCATCGTCGATGTTGATGTTGTCGCGCAGTCCCGACCAGTTCACGCGCTCCAATTGAGTCGCGATCAAACCGAAGACGACGATCATAACAACGAGAACGATTCCCCCACCGCCGATCCCGGCGGCTCGAGTGCCTTCACGTTGGGCCTTCTGATGCTCAATGAGTTTGATCACGCCCCAGAAAATCAGCAGGACGGGCCAATAGTTGGCAAACAAGTGAGCTAGCCGTCCCAACGAAAGAACGTGCATCGTCCCTAACAGGCACACCGTGCCGATCACAATCAGGACGAACGGCCCGGCAATGGAGCGCTGACGTCGCAACGGCGGTGGCGCGACCGGCGGAACTCCCGGAGTCATCACTGGATTAGACATGGTTCACCTCGCCAGAAGAGGCTGTCTGCTCTGGGCCTTGCGGTGGCGCTGGAGGCGCCGGTGCACTCGGAACATTAGGTGTAACTCCAGGCGGCATCACCGGAGGCAATGGACCGATATGTCCTTCAGACGACGCATTGCTTTGCAACAGTTTGACCACTCCAATCACCAGCAGAATCGCCGGCCAGGTTCGGTGAAACTCCACGCCAGACACATTGTCCAGCAGGAATAGCACGCCAAGCGTAACCAGGATCGCCGGACCCATCAGCTTGCGAGTTCGGCAGTGCTCGCAGACGCAATACGGACGGTAGCCGCCCAACAGTCCCCAATGCTTTGCAAAGAGCCACACACCCAGCACGATCAAAATGATCGGCCAAAAGCGATGCAGGCTGAAGTCAAACACCGTGTTGACCAGGAAGAGCACACCGAGCCCGATGAGAATGGCCGCTGCGGCGGGAACTTTCGTGGTCTCGATTTTCTCTCCCGTGCCAAACGTCGAAGCCAGCCCGAATGGATCCGGAATCGGCTCGCCCGCCTGAATGGCCCTGGCCGTACGGATGGCATCGATGATCTGGTACACCCAGAAAAAGCCAAGAAAAATTCCCAGCGCAGTTTCCGCTTGCCACGGCAGGTCCGACGACAAACCGACAATCGCCAGCACCACGATTCCGAGATGCGCCAGACCCTTTGCATATTGGCCGCAGTACACTGCGCCCAAGCCAAGTGGGATGGCACCCAGAATTCCAGCCACCGTCGGATTCGGCCCAGCATTTACTCCCGGTCGCGGAACCGCTCCTGCTCCGCCCATCGGTGGATATACCGTCTGTTCCGGCGGAACAAATCCCGCAGCCGGAGCCGTGCCCTCCAAACGTGCGGCCAGGCACGATTCGCAATAGATCACTCCGCGGACGTCGCGGGTGCATTGGTTACAAAGTGGCTTTCCGCATGTGCGGCAGAAGGCCACCGCAGCAATTTCGCTGTGAGTGGCGCAGTTCATACGAACCTCCTGTACGTGGTCACCGACACTACAGGCAGATCGCGAAGAGAGGGACCCCGGTGAGCGCTGGCCAAAATGAGACGATTGTCTGTCTGGCTGTAATTGCGCTCCTGCTTCTGCTCGGGCTGTTGTGTTGTGTCGTTCTTGTTGTCTTGCTGTTTCGCCGGACGCGTTGGCTTAACGCCGGGTTCGGCAGGAGCCACGGTGCGCTTGATCTCGCGTACTCGCGACTCAACTTCGTAGACGATCCTGACATTCTCGTAGTAATGCACGACGCGAGCTTGCGTCGCATAATACGTCCGCCGGATCGCAGAAGGCCGCAGGCTGATTTGGGCGAGGTCGTTGGGTTTTACCCCGGCCACGGTCAGGCCCACCGACAGCGCAAAGAACGCCATGCCAAATGACATGGCAAAGCGCGGCTGGCGGACCGTAGCCCAGATCGGCTCGAGCAGCGAGGCCTGCACGCGTTCCCACCACGAGATATGTGGCTGGGCCGAGCGTACCGGGACTCGCAGGCGCTGGCTGTCAACGCCCGTCGTGGATGCCAGAATATTTGTAACCAGGCTGGCTGGAGGCTCCACCTCCGTGAGACCTTTCAGCCAACCGCGCCCCGCCTCGGCATCGGCGAACAGCGGACCGCACGCCCGGCATATCCGGACATGGGCTTGGAAGCGGTCGAGTGCGCTCCCACTCAGAACGCCGTCAATGGCATCCGTGAGCAGGCTTTCGAACTCGTTACACTGCATTCCGTTGCTGGTTTGGTCTGGCATCACATCACCTGCCTATAGGTACGTTGTAAGAGCCGCGCAAGTTCCGCTCGACCCCTATTTATTCGTGATTTCACGGTACCCTCCGGAACCTTCAAAACGGTGGCAATTTCGCGATAGTCCATATCCTGTAAGTCCCTTAGAATCACTGCTTCCCGTAGTTCTGGCGATAGCTTGGCCAAGGCCCCGTGCACGGTCTCCGAGACCTCCCGGCTCCGCACGTGGGCGTCCGGGGGGGCATGCTGGTCCGGGATTTGCTCGCTCAGGGGCTGGGCGTCCTCGTGATCGGACGCCGCAGTGTCCATCGAATCGGTCATCCGGTCCTGCTTGGTCTTGCGGAAATGATCCACCAGCAGGTTCCGAGTGATGGTCGTCACCCAGGTCACAAACGCTCCCTTGGTGTGGTCATAACTCGAAAGGGTGCGGTACATCTTGATGAAGACCTCCTGGGTGAGGTCTTGGGCATCGTCTGACGAGCCCGCGAAACGGTAACAGATGTTGTAGATACGCCGATTATAGGTCTGCACGATTTCCTCCCAGGCGGCGGCATCCCCGGCGATACAACGCCGGACCAGCATCGCAACGACCTGGACGTCTTCCACTTGCTCTCCCCGGAAATCTGCTTAAACCTTGAGACTTTCGCTTGGACGACCGATCCTCTGAGACTTCCTCCAAGCACTACCCACTAGACAGTACGTGTTTGTGCCCGTTGAAGTTCGCGGACCGGTCCGGCCATCAGTGTGAAACAGGGCATTGTAGCAGTGCCCAGAACGCCCCCGGAGTGCTTGCCGACACACCCGAACCGAAATGTCCTGAGTTTGTGCGTGTCCAGGTCTATGACCCGGACAGGCCGAGCACCGCTCGGCTGCTCAGCCCTCGCCAGAATTCCGCCGCGTCATTCACAGTAAAGCCGATAGCTCGCGCGAGCCCGGCCCCGGACCCGTTGGTCACCCTTGTTCTTTTCAACCGTCCCACGACTGTTTTTGCTAGTATGGAGTCGAATCGGAATACCTCTTTGCAGGTGTTTTATGATTCCTATTTCTTCCACGAGCTCCACTGACCTAACCTGGTCGAAGGTTTCCCATCGAACCTACGCGCTCGAAGTGAACCACCACATCCTCGGCACACTAAGACGCCGCAACTTTTGGTCCTCCACCTTCTTCGCCGATACCCAGTACGGCCACTGGACTTTCCGTCGAGGACGCTGGTTTGGCGCGGGTACGCAGATTCTGGATCCAACTTCCACCCAGAAGATCGCAACCTTCCGCTCCGTATGGGGCAGCGGCGGCGGTACTCTCACCTTCACCGACGGCGACACCTACTGTCTGGAATGTGAAGGCTGGTGGCGTCCCGTCTGGCAGGTCGCCGCGCCCAATGGTGAGACCCTGTTGCGCCTCCGCGCGCGTGAAAGAACTGTGGAACTGTCCGCCGCCTCTCTGCCCGGCAGTCGTTTGACGCAGTTGATCTTCTTCACCTGGTACCGCGCCTTGCAGACTGAAGAGGACGCCATGATCGAGGCCATCACCGCCTCCTAGGTAATCAGAAACCCGCATGCCCTCTCCTCGGCGTTATCCCGAGCGCACCCGTTCTTCAGGCGGAGCGGGGAATCTTGCGAGGGGAGAAGCAGTCGTCTGGTACGAGGGTAATCTTGCCCCCGCTATACAGGAATCCTATACTACAAACATAGGAACCCTATATAGCAGCCATGACCAAACGCATTCGCTCTAAAATCGCCCGCGGCAGCGGCGAGCTCGCCATCCTTTCGTTACTGGCTGAGCACCCTCTCTACGGCTTCGAAATCGCCCGGCAAATCGGCGAACGCACAGGCGGCGCCCTGAAGTTCACCCTCGCATCTCTGTATCCCTTGCTCTACGGCATGGAAAAACGCGGCTGGGTCGAAGGTCGCTGGCAAGCCAACCAAGCCGGTCGCGACCGTCGCTACTATCGCCTCACCCCCAGCGGACGCCACCAACTCGCCCCCCTGCGTAAGGAATGGCGTACGTTCTTCCACGCGCTCGACGCCCTCGCCGGAGTCAGCCATGCCTGATTGGAAAAAGCTGGTTCGCGAGCGAATCGTCTCGGCATCGCCGACCGTGCCGAGTAAAGAAGAAATGTTCTCCGAGCTAGCTGCTCACCTCGAAGAAACATACGAGGACGCGCTCTCCCAAGGAATGACCGAAGAAGCGGCAACAGAATTCGCCTTGCAAGAAGTCCCCGATTGGCACGTTCTGGCTGAGAAGATTCGCATCGCAAGATCTGAGGAGGATTTCATGAACGAGCGTACCCGAAGTCTGTGGCTTCCCGCACTGGCCAATGTGATTGCGGCGCCCGCCCTGCTCATGATCCTTCAGAAACTCGCGATCCAACCCCGTGTCCTGTGGATCGGCGATATGGCGATGGTCCTCTATCTGCCCTGGCTCATTGCGCTTCCCATTTTCGGCGCGTTCGGAGCTCTCCTGGCGAAACGCTCCCACGCTCGTTTCGTCAATCGTCTGTTTGTTGGATTGTCTCCGGCGCTCGCAGTGTTGGGCGCTTTCGGATTCGTTCTGCCGGTAGCTCTCATCACCGACCGGCACCTGCTCACAAATTTCCCATTCGCCTACTTCGCCCTCACCATCGTCAATTGGGTTCTTCTCCCTGCATTCGCTTTGCTGATAGGAGCGTTGCCATTCCTGCGAGAGCCTGTCAGCCCAGCATCCCACCAAGCGTAGAGCGGAAGCCCAGAGCCGGAAGCCGAAAGCGTGAAGCCTGAAGCCTGAAGCCCTGGTCTCTACTCCTTCGGCGCCACATACTCCTTCGGCTTCGCCGATCCCTCGCCGAAGAAAAACTGCTCCAACTGCTTCACGATCACTTCCTGATCCTCACGCCGCGCCGGATTCAGCCGGTACTCATTCAGCAACATCTTGCAATGCTCCGTCCACATCCTCCACGCTTCCTGGGAAACATTGTCATACACCTTCTTTCCCAGGTCATTGTCGAACGGAGGCTCATCCAGCCCCGGCATCTCTTTCTGAAACTTCACGCAAAAAACATTGTGCGCCATAACTTCCCTCAATAATGAATTAGCTCCGAATCCAATAAGCAGTGTTTCCTTCGTGTACCTGGGTGTCCTTCGTGGTAAGGACTTTAAAGGTTCTCAACACGGCCGACTTCCCGAATCTCCATACTCTGAATCAACCCATCTCGAAACTCGTACACATGCTGCACCATCTGATCGCCCACGAGCTTGCCACTCTTATCATGCACGACCTGATGCACATCGATCGCGATCCGCCCATCCGCTTCAGGTGTAAACTTCTTCGGCTCGACCTTCGAATCCAGCATCTCGAACTGCCGCTTCCAGTAGGCGCGCACCGCCGCTTTCCCCATCACGCGCCCGCCCTCCATCCCATTCGGCCAGTCGACGTTGTCCTGCAACGCGCTCAACACGGTCTCAAACTCTCGCTGGTTGAATGCTGTGTACATCCGGCGCAGCATCTCGATCTCAGCCGATACGGCCTGCACTTCCGCCATAAAACACCCAGAAGATTATCTTACACGCAGCTGGCACGAAGGTTGCGCGGCAGAGTGTCGCCTTTCCAAAGGAAAGAACTTCTCTGAAAGGGAATCCGACCCGTCCTTGATCCCAAATCCTGCGTACTCAGGCCTGCGGAGCCTTGCCCTTGCGGCTCCGGCATATCAGCACTTACGGCTTGCCCGAGGCCTCGGAGGCCGCGACAATCTTCAATCCAATTAGCATCAGAGGGAATCAACGACCAGCGTCGCAGGATGCGCCCGAGTGGTAATCGGTGTGGTGGGCCCACCAGGATTTGAACCTGGAACCAACAGATTATGAGTCTGCTGCTCTAACCGTTGAGCTATGGGCCCGCGACCCTCAATCTAGCATATCAACGGAGAGCCGTCAGACCACAAACCCAAGACCTCAGACCCAAGCCGAAAGATCAAACCCCCCGAGGTCGTGAAACCCGCACTGACCAATGACTCCTGTCCCTAAACCGCCCGCTCCGACCCCAGCCCCGTATTCGACCGCACCAGCAACTCGTTGAACTTATGTTGCGACGTTGGCTCATGGCTCACGAGTGTCCCCACAATCGCCCCCACAAATCCCAGAGGAATACTCAGAATCCCCGGATTCTCCAGCGGAAACCACGCCTTCGCCTGGATCAAGTGTCGCGCTGTCCCAGTCACCGTTGGCGGATCAATCGCCATCAAACTTGGACTTACCAGGATCAATCCAATCGACGCCAACAATCCCACCGCAAGTCCCGTGACCGCCCCCGCCGTATTAAACCGCCGCCAGAAAATCGACATCACAATCACCGGAAGATTCGCCGACGCCGCTACCGCAAACGCCAGCGCTACCAGGAACGCCACGTTCGCCGTCGGTCCCAGCACGATGGCGATCGCAATCGCAATCGCCCCGATCACGAATGCCGAAATGCGCGCGACCATCACTTCCTCGCCCGGCCTCCGCTCTACCCCGTGATGAATCACGTTAGTCCAGAAGTCATGCGAAAACGAAGTCGTCGCGCTGATCGTCAACCCCGCCACAACCGCCAGAATTGTGGCAAAGGCGATCGCAGAAATGAACGCAAAGAAAACAGATCCCGCCAGCGCATTCGCCAACAACGGCGCACTCATGTTCGTACCGCCGTGCCCCTTGATGAAGTCCGGACCCACAATCGTCGCCGCTCCGAATCCCAGGAACGTCGTCATAATGTAGAAGCTGCCAATCAACACCATCGCCCACACCACGCTGTGGCGCGCCGTCTTTGCATCCGGTACCGTATAAAACCGCACCAGGATGTGCGGCAGTCCAGCCGTGCCAAAAATCAATGCCAGTCCCAGCGAGATCAAATCCAGCGGCCCGTACGGCGGCTTAAACCGCAACCCGGGCTGCAAGAAGTCTTTCACTACCGTCGCGCCCTTCGCGTCCGTGTAACTCACGTGCGAGATTGCTCCGAAAAATTCGCCAAAGCTGAAATGGAAATGCGCCATCACCAGAATGCTCAACAGCAGAGTTCCCGCCATCAGAAGGATCGCTTTCACAATTTGCACCCACGTCGTCGCCAGCATCCCGCCAAACACCACGTACACGATCATCAGAATCCCGACGCCGATCACCGCCTTGTTGTAGCTAACCGTGCCGCCCAGCAGAAGCTTCACCAGAGCTCCAGCACCTACCATCTGCGCAATCATGTAAAACGTGCTCACCGTCAGCGTGCTTAGCGACGCCATCGCCCGCACCGGTCGCGGCTTCAGGCGATATGCCAGCACATCGGCCATTGTGTACTTGCCCGCGTTGCGCAACGGTTCCGCAATCACCAGCAGCACCGTCAGATACGCCACCAGCCATCCCACCGAAAACATAAATCCGTCGTATCCCTGAAATGCGATGATCCCCGCGATTCCCAGAAAGGACGCCGCGCTCATATAATCGCCCGCCACCGCGATTCCGTTCTGCCAGCCCTTGATCTGCCGGCTCGCCGCAAAATATGCGCTCGCCCCCGCCGATCGCCTCGACGCCCAGTAAGTAATGCCCAGCGTGATCGCAATGAACACCACGAACATGATCAATGGAATATTCGACATGGCTTACTTACCTCCCTTCGCGTCTTCGGCCTTGTTGAGGATGTCTTTGGCGAGGCGGTCAAAATCACCCGCCGCTTTCACGTATAACCCCGCGATAATCCACGCCACAAAGAACTGCGACAGGGCAAACAGGTAAGCGAGATTCACCGGCCCAATCACTTTGGTTGACATGAACTCCGGCGCGTAGCCCACCAGCACCGGCAACGCGAAGTAATACACGACGAAAAATATGAAGGCCGGCACAATAAATATTCGCTTCGTCGCCATCAGATCCTTGAACTCCCGGCTCTCCGCAATGCTGTCCCACGTCGACTGCGATGCTTCGTACTGTTTCGGCGAATCCACTCTTAAATCTCGTGTAGCGTCGGGCATAGGCATTTCCTCGTGATTTGGCATCGAGCCAGTTCACCAGACGGATGGTTCTTCGGATGGGACGACTACAGACCGGGGACAGATTACTCCCGTTTTCGTCTTTTGGGGAGCAAATCTGCTCCTGCCGGGCCGGCGTCGGCGTCGAGGCCGACATGCCGCTCTATTGCCAGCCGCGAATCGAAATGAGGCCTTGGGCGCAGTACGTGCCAGCCGCGAAGCGGCGACAGAATGCAGCCCCAGCGCAAGCTGTGGGTGGCGACCCTAGAGGAGTGAGCAAGCCCCGTAGGGGCGAAAGAATCGCAGCGTCCGAAGAAGCCACC